>Ga0209056_10005567_pt1 | contig 13089 bp, 5 predicted proteins | sample GraSoiAngelo_114_FD_185876 | JGI IMG/M metagenome (GOLD analysis project Ga0209056, IMG submission 185876) | Grasslands soil microbial communities from the Angelo Coastal Reserve, California, USA - 14_0903_13_40cm (SPAdes) (version 2) | ecosystem: Environmental > Terrestrial > Soil > Grasslands ... | reverse complement strand
GTGGGATCGCATATTCCAATCACGATTTTTTTTCCATCGGCAACGCTTTCTGATAATGTTCGAGATTTTGTTCCGCGGTTCCGCATTAGGGAGAGGATATTCTTCGCTTTCGATTCGAGATCGTCCACTTCTCGTCCTATGAGGCCGCATATGCCCGTCATTATTCCTCTATTTTTCTTCGGAGTTGTTTAATATGATAGACTAGTTGTTTCTCTGTTCGAGTCGGTAAGATTGCCCATTCTTCCAATTGACACGGGTCGTTATGGCAGTCCGGAGATGAGGAGAATTTTCGAGGAAGAAAACAGACTCCAACGATGGTTGGACGTGGAGGTGGCGGTTGCAGAAGCGCAGGCTTCAGTCGGAGTTATTCCGAAAGAGGCGGCGGAAGAAATCCGACGAAATGCCAACACGAAAATCGTTACCTTGGATCATGTCAAGGGGATCGAGAAAGAGATTCGTCACGATCTAATGGCAATGGTAGTGGCACTCTCGGAAGCTTGCACGGGCGAGGGACGCAAGTACGTTCACTACGGCCTAACAAGTTACGATATCGAGGACACCGCAACGGCCCTCCAGTTCGAGGAAGCATTCTCCGTCATCGAGAAAAGACTCGATGGGCTTGAGGAAATCCTTGGTTCACGCGTACGTAAACACAGATCTCTGCTGATTGTTGGCCGGACCCACGGACGGCACGCCGGTGTCATCACTCTCGGACTCAAGTTCGCAGTCTGGCTGGAGGAAGTCCGAAGATACCAACAGAGACTCAAACAGGTCAAAGAACGAGTTCTTGTTGGCAAGATTCTGGGGATAGTTGGAAATGGTGCTGGGCTTGGGAAGAACGCGCTGAAGATTCAGGAGAGAGCGCTACACAAGTTGGGACTCAAACCAGCAGGACTTGTTACACAGGTCATTCAGAGGGATCTCCATGCCGAGACGGTGTGTTATCTCTCTCTACTAGGGTCGAGCCTTGACAAGTTCGCCACGGAGATCCGGAACCTCCAGAGGAGCGAGATCTCGGAGGTGATGGAGCCGTTTGAGCGGGACAAACAAGTTGGAAGCTCGGCTTTACCATCGAAGAGGAATCCGGAGCTCAGCGAAAGGGTGTCAAGCATGGCGAAGCTAATGCGAGGCCTCGTCATACCTGCTCTCGAGAATATCCCCCTCTGGCACGAACGGGACATATCCAACTCCGCCAGCGAACGCTTCATCTTTCCCATGTCTTTCATTCTTGTCGACGAAATGCTCAGGCTTGTAACACGGGTCTTGGATGGCTTAGAGGTTCTCCCAGAAAACATGGAACGCAATCTGGAGTTGTCACAGGGGGCTTTGCTTGCGGAGAGAATTGTTAACTTGCTCGTGGAGGCGGGGGTGCCAAGACAAGATGCTCACGAGAGAATAAGAAAGATCTCGATCAGATCTCTTGACAACAAGATTCCTTTCTCGAAGCTCCTGCTCGAAGACAAGTTCATCTCGAAAAGGGTGAAACCGAAGGAAGTCAGGGAAGCACTCGACTATCGGACATACCTAGGGGTAACACGTGAACTAGTCAACTCTGCTTTGAGAGAATGACGCACTCATATTCGATCATAGGGTAAACTTTTATTTCGCCTCAAACTGCGAGAACGAATGAAGGCGGCAAGGCTTGAAGGAAGCTTTTCTCACTGTTGGAATGCTCCTCCTCTTCACCGGATGCATGGGTGCAATTGCTGCCACTACAGCTATGGGCGCTGGCGCTGCAATTACTCCTTCCGCGCTTCAACAACTTTTGGTTGCTGAGGTTATCTCGACCATCATCGCTTTCGTGGGCGGCGCACTGGTGATGAGGAACCGCTAGGCGGCCGGCTCAGAGTCGAGCGAGAGAATCTCATCAAGCGGCTCTTTTGCTTCGAGCCATTCCGCAATCCGGCTGTACTTTTCAGGATCGTGTTCATGGATGAACCGGATCATAGGCAGGTACAGTTTGGATCCTTTTCGACTGGAGATGTGAGACTTGGATCCGATTAGGGCTCCAACGCGCTTCCGGAGTTCTCTCGTGCCTCGGCTACGGGACATTGAACTGATTCGTTGCGGGAACTTCATTGACACCCAGCCTCCCGGGCTCGTCTCCTTTGCGACAGCAACGCCCGCAGTCATGAGATCGAGCGCGTAGGATAATAGATGCCAAGATTGCGTCTTCCTGATCCGCGCGAAGTAGAGATCTGCCTCAGAAAGCGCCGACATTGCCGCGTCGAGTTCGCGAAGCTTCGGAATTTGGCCGGGAGTGTTCTCCAGTATCCATTGAAAGAGCATTTCTTGGTCTACATCTGACTTGTCAAGAGCGCGTCGAGCCTGAGCAACGGTTCTACTGTTGAAGATGATTCGCAGCACTTCGAAAATGGACTCCGTCCGATCTCGGTTTGACAGCAACGCCGTATCCTCTAATGTTAGATTCTTCTTAGGTCCAGTTAGGATCTGGAGGTCAGTTATCGCTGATCGCATATCACCACGGTCCCGTTCCATGATGGACCTTAGTGCCTCATCGTCGGCATGCACACCCTCTTTTGCCAGGATTCCTTTCATCAATGGTATTCCGTCCCTCGGTCCGAGTCTCTTCAGCTCGATCAGGAGACATGCGTCTCGCAGAGGTCTGATCTTCGGGTCCCACGGGTCGTTGGCCGTTAGAACGATTGGAAACTGAGACTCCTTGATAACACGAAGGATCGCGATGACCGCGCCTGAGTCTGTTCTAAGATTGATACCATCTACCTCGTCAAGTAGAATGAGTCTTCCCTTGCTAAACAGTGAGGATTGAGTCGACGCGAGCCCTGCGATTCTGGAGAGAATGTCACCGCTTCGCTTGTCGGAGGCATTGATCTCCACTAGGTCCCAACCTCTCTCCCGCGCGACAGCCTCGGCAACCGTTGTCTTTCCCACTCCCGCTGGGCCATAGAGAAGTAGGGCGCCTTTGGACGGTTTGCCTTTCGACCAAGAATCAAGCCATTGGTGAATCTTCTCAATGGCCCCCTTGTTGCCGGCGATGCCTCGAGTTGTCTGCGGTCGGTATCTAACGGTCCAGGGCTGTGACATGCTCTTCTCGAACACTTCTATGAACAGATGATTGTGCGGCCAGATGAGCGAGCAGCGCGCTTAGCTGGACCTCTTCGTCTCCGCCTTGCACCAACCGGAAGTCCGTGTCTCCGATGGCCTCGATCAGGCTAATTCTCGTCTTTTCTGGAACGGCGAGGCGGAAGACCTCCGAATGAATCTGGCGAACAATGTCGGACCCTGATAATCCGTACTTGACGAGTAGGTTTCGAAGCTCGTCGCGGGCTTTGAGGAAGTCGCCTTTCAAAGCATGGTTCAACATATCATGGACATCAGTTGGCCTTGCCCGTCCAACTACTTGGTATACGGTCTCCTCGGAGATCCCCTTGGACATGGACGAGGCTGCTTGAAGTATGTTGATGGCCTTTCGGAGGTCTCCCTCGGCCACTTCAACAATCGTCTTCAAACCTCCCTCCGTGGTCTTCAGATTCTCATTCTTCGCAATTCGTTGAAGGGATTCGACGACCTTTTCCTCGGGTAAAGGGGTGAACCGGAATAGCGCGCACCTTGACTGGATTGGCTCGATTATTCTGCCAGAGTAATTGCAGCAGAGAATGAAACGGCATGTGTTTGTATAATTCTCCATCGTTCGCCGAAGCGCGCCCTGCGCGTCGCTGGTCATATTGTCGGCTTCGTCCAGGACAAGAATCTTGAAAGGAACAGTTCTCAGGGAAGCCATTCGTGCAAATTCTTTCACAGTGGTTCGCACAACATCTATTCCTCGTTCATCACTCGCATTCAATTCCTTGAACGCGTCCTGGAATCGCTCCCCGAACAGATCATGGGCGAGACATAACCCGGCGGTAGTCTTACCCGTTCCGGGTGGACCTGCGAATAGGCAGTGGGGCATTGTTCCCCTCTTGACAAAATCCTTGAGCCGCGAGACTATCTCTTCCTGATCCATGATGTCGTCAAGACTCTTCGGCCTGTATTTCTCAGTCCAGAGAGGGGCTTCCAAACAGATCTAACCAGCATGTGACGCTCTCAGCCATATAGAACTGTTTCATCCACCTCTCTGAGCAAATATCGTGTGATCGATTTGCTTTTCTGTTTAGAATGGTTTTATGGAGCCCACTTTCGGCTTGGTGAATCCCGGGGCGAGTAAACTGGAGAAAGAACCCTCTATCGTAGAGATTGTGGATACAGAATTTGAAAACTCGCCTTCACGCATAACACTCCTCCGCGAATTTCCAGAAACCCGTATAGGGGACAGAACCCTCGGCCCATATCGAATGGGCCAGGAAGTCGAACTCTCGCTCTGGACGGCTCAGCACTTGGTCCAAATGGGATATGCCCGCTTCAAGGATGAAGAACAGCTAACTCTCAACACCTTATCGACAACTCACTATAAGGAGACTCTGCCCGGGGCAAGACAGATTCCGAAACTTCCACGATCATTCTACTTTCACCTTCGGCGGCTCATCAAAGAGCTAAAGGGCCTTGAAGCAAAAGATCGCACAAAGGCCCGAGACCTGGACAAAGCCCTGGCTCTATCAAGGGACATTGTAAACATCCGAGTAAAGAAGATCGCTTCTCTCGGAGCTTCTGGAGAACAGACAACCGAGGTCACCGCCAATCTGACAGTAGAGGAGCAAGCTCTCTACGAGAAGGTGCGCGAGAATGTAGAGTCATGGAAGAAAGATATTCTTGGCCGTGAGAGCACCAGTTGACACTCGTTAACCCTCAAACATCTCGTCCAGAGGACGTTTTCCAAGACTTCTTCCGCTCATACCAAGCCGACCAAGTCGGGTCTAAGTACCGCAAACGCCTTGCTCAAGTGGCCGTAAACAACGGCATTTCTCTTGTAATCGACTTCGACGATCTAATCGGTTTTGATCCAGCCCTAGCCCGGAGCGTTACGGAGCGACCGGACGACTATATCGGTTACGCAAGCTCAGCTGCCACGGCCCAAATGCGCGTGGAGGATCCTGAATACGCAGAGCACGCCGGCCGAATATTCGCTCGGTTCCGTCGCCTCCCCGAGAAAAGGGCACTGCGAAAGATTGGGGCCGAGGACATGAAAAAACTCGCCTTGGTAGAGGGGATCGTAGTTAGGACCACGCAAGTTCGGCCCATGATCCTCAAGGCTGTCTTCCGCTGCAGAAAGTGCCTCGAAATCGTCCAAGAAGAACAGAGCGGGGACCTAATGAGAGGTCCGGGTCCGACTTGTCCGAGTTGCAAGCAGAAAACTGCTTGGGAACTGTTGGAGGAGCAGTGCAAGTTCAAGAACACCCAGGAGGCCCGAGTCCAAGAAAGACCTGAAGACCTTCCCCCGGGACAGTTGCCCAGATATCTAGATGTCAGATTAGAAGACGATATCGTAGACTCTGCCCGTCCCGGAGATCGCGTGGCCGTCACATCGATCGTCAGAGCCGAAAAACAGTACGTCGGTGAAAAGGGCCGCCTCAGAACATTCAACCTCTACCTCGAAGCTAACTTTGTCGATGTGGTGGGCAAGGAGACCGAAGTTGTCGAGATCACTCGTGAAGATGAGAAAAAGATCCTGGAGGCGTCGAAGGATCCCTTCGTTCACCGCAAGCTCATCATGAGCCTCGCACCATCCATCTACGGATACGGAGAAATCAAGGAAGGAATACTCTACCTACTCTTCGGCGGCGTCTCCAAGCATCTCCCCGATGGAGTAAGCATCAGAGGCGACCTCAACACGTTATTAATTGGGGACCCTGGGACCGCGAAAAGTCAACTCCTACAATATGTTTCGAGAATCGCACCCAGAGGACTTTACACGTCGGGTCGTGGAACAACTGCTGCAGGACTGTGCGTTGACAAGGACTCCATGGTGGTTACGAGACAAGGCATCAGGGCCATTGGAGACGTGATTGAAGAACAGCTGAAGGACAATGATGCAAGGTCTGAAACCGGAGAAACGATCGCGCTAGAACCAAGCCCGAGTGAGATCATTGCCCCCATCGTTGAAGATCGTGTGCTGAATGAGCCCCGAGGCAGTTCCTTGCTTCTAAGGAACGTATCGCTCACATCTCTCGGTTTCAGCAAGGTGACCCAGTACTATAGGCTTAGATCTCCGGTGCTGATTCGGATACGAACTGTACTAGGCAAGGAAATCTTGCTCACACCGGAAACACAAGTTGGATGTTACGATCAAGAAGGCAGATTGGCATACTGGAAAAGGGCCGAGGACGTACGAGAGGAAGACCGCCTTCTTATCAGCCGCCACCTGCAAGATCCGGGTCGCCTGTTGCGCATCAGAATGTTAGAATTCGCTGACGAGGATGATTTCGTCAGGCTTGAAGCCCGCGCCTTTCCAAGGCTCCGGAGAGTTATCCAACGCGAATATTCTACCTTCCGAGAGGCTGCCAGGACTATTGGAATACTCGAGGACAAACTGTACCACAGATGGCGGCGGAAGGGTCTGAGACTCAGAGACTTGAAAAAAATCACTCGTGTGCTCGGTGTCGGCACCTTCTCCGAGTTGGAATCCTACGTTAGGGAAATCGCTTACAAGTCTTATCGAGGAATTGAAACTGTTCAAGTTCCCCGCAATCTCACCCAGCTCATGGAGTTAGTTGGGTGCCTCTATGCCGACGGTTGCATCACCGAGGATAAGAGAGGAGGAGGGCGAGGGCTCTGTGTGAGGTTTACCAGCGGAGATTACGCTGAATGTGAAAGGTACTGTGGTCTATTGCGCTCTCTCTTCGGTCTTACACCCACTATCAAGAAAGGAAAAGATGAGCATTGTTATGATGTCAGATTCACCAATAAGATCGTAGGCAGACTTCTGCGCTCTCTAGGCCTCCCAGTGGGCGTCAAAATGGACTCGATGCAGATGGATCCCGCAATTTCATCTGCTCCAAATGATCTACTAGCTGCGTTCCTAAGAGGCCTGATCTCGCATGATGGTTGGGTCAGCAACAGAAAAAACGTTGGATTCTCAACCTCCAGCAAGAGGCTTGCAATACAGGTCGACCTTTGTTTGCAGAGATTCGGCATAGTTACCGCGCTGAGAAAACGCAGGCCTAAGGTGACCGCTATACAGGGTAAGCTTGTTCGGTCGAAAGGCAATTACGAGCTGTCCATCTACGATGGCGAATCTCTCAAGACCTTCCAGGAGCAAATAGGCTTCCCGCAATCGACAAAAAGTCAAAAACTGGTAGCATTAATCGCTCTCAAGAAGTTCAACCACTCCAACTTCATACGAATCGGCCACGACATGATTTCGGTCCGGGTGAAGCGTATATCGAGAGAAGCAGCCAACGCCGAAGTCTACGATTTGACCGTAGAAGGGTCGCATTCGTTTCTAGCCAATGGATTCATAGTTCATAACACCGCAGCTGTTCTTCGGGAGAAGACCGGTGGGATGGTTTTAGAAGCCGGTGCATTGGTGCTCGCAGATAAGGGAACGGCCTGCATCGACGAGCTCGACAAGATGCGGCCTGATGATCGTGTTGCTATTCACGAGGCTCTTGAGCAGCAGACTGTGAGTGTTGCCAAGGGTGGCATAGTTGCCACGTTGAACGCTCGGGCGTCTGTTCTGGCAGCGGCTAATCCTGCCTTGGGAAGGTATGAGCCTCACAGAAATATCAACGAAAATATCAATCTTCCAGTAACGATACTCTCTCGATTCGACCTGATCTTTCTAGTGAAGGATCTGCCAGAGCCGGAAAATGATACCCGAATGTCGGAGCACATTCTCTCTTTGCACAAGACCAGTCATACCCCTGAGGAGGCCCCGTTTCCGCCTGATTTTCTGCGTAAATATATCAGCTATGCGAAGAGAATAGTTCCAGTCCTAACCCCTGGAGCCGTGAAAGAGCTTCAAGATTTCTATCTAAAGATGCGTAACACTACGGGCAAGGAGGCGGCTGTTGCGATAACCCCTCGTCAGCTCGAAGGGCTAGTCCGGATTTCCGAGGCCAGGGCTCGCGCGTTTCTCCGGGACGAAGTGACTGTTGAAGATGCGAAGAGCGCAGTCAAGATCATGAGCTACGCTCTCTACGATGTTGGAGTGGATGTGAAGACTGGCAAGATCGATATCGACACAATAATGACCGGTAAACCAGCCACTGTTCGTGACTCCTTGGGAAGAGTGATGGCGATTGTAGCTGAACTCGAACGGGAGACCGGAACGGTGGATGAAAAGATACTCCTCGCCGCCCTAGTTGAGAGAGAGAAAGTGACTGATGGCGAGGCGCGGCGGTTCGTCGGACAGTTGATTAAGGAAGGAATGCTCTACTCGCCCAAGGAAGGAAAACTAAAGCGAACCTCAGGCTAGAACCCGATTTCTCCGGAGCTATCATCAGTTGAAGATTAGCGAACTCTCCATTGACAAGCAAGCAATCGAATTATTGACAAAGGAAGGTTTCGACGAGCTCTACCCACCGCAACAACACGCTATCGAAGCAGGAGTATTAGATGGGAAGAACCTTGTTCTTGCCAGTCCTACTGCGAGTGGCAAAACTCTCGTTGCAGAACTATGTATGTTGCAACATGTTCTCGAACACCGAGGCAAAGCACTCTACCTGGCCCCGCTGCGTGCTTTGGCTAGCGAGAAATTCAAGGAATTCCAAAGATACTCCACAATCAAGAAATCGAATGGAGATTACATTAGGGTTGGAATATCCACGGGCGACTATGACAGCTCCGACCCGTGGCTAGGAAGATACGACATTATCATTTCGACTAACGAAAAAGGAGACTCCCTCCTTCGCCACCGCGCTCCATGGATGGGTGAGCTTACCTTGGTCGTTGCCGACGAGATTCATCTCCTAACTGAACAGAACAGGGGTCCAACCCTCGAAGTGGTCCTCACTCGATTAACCGAGATCAATCCCAACATCCAGGTCTTGGCTCTCAGTGCAACAGTTAGGAATGCGGAAGAGGTAGGGTCCTGGTTGAAAGCAGGCTCTGTCACAACCGACTGGCGTCCCGTCCCTCTGAAAGAGGGAATCTACCACGATAATCAAGTGCAGTTCCGCGACGGGGCAAGCCGAGCGATCGTAAGCGGAACCAAAACGCCAAGCCTCGACATCGCCCTCGACGTACTAAGCACGGGCGGACAAGCGCTGATCTTCACCGAGACACGACGATCTGCCGTCGAGATGGGACGCAAAGCCTCAGTAGCAGTGAAAAGTCGACTGTCAAAACCAGAGGAAAGAGCACTGAACACTATCGCCGAACGAATACTGTCTACAGGCGAGAAGACTAGGCTAAGCGAGGCCCTCGCCATGCAAGTCGCGGCAGGCGCCGGATTTCACCACGCAGGCTTAGCAGGAGTTCACCGAGGAATAATCGAGGACGCATTTCGACAAGGCAGGATCAAGGTACTTGCAGCAACCCCAACACTTTGCCTCCCTGCGGGTGAGGAGATTTTTGGAAATCCAGCCCCCATTGCAATCGAGAAGCTCTCCAGCTACGACAAGGTCTTGACTCACGGAAACGTTTTCGAAAACGTCGTCGCGCCAACTTCCAGATGGTATGACGGGCCTCTCGTGAAGGTCACACCCTGGTCCCAGCTCCCCATGAGGATGACGCCAGAACACAGTGTGCTCAGAGTTATTCGCAGAAGGCATTCGCTGCACACTCGCGGCACGAATCGTCATTGGTGGACTTATTCCAGGCCTGAGTGGATCGCCGCAAAGAGCTTGAGGGTCGGCGATCTGGTGTTGTTCCCGAGAATCAAAGAAGAGTTCGACACTCAGTATGTTGATCTGTCGGAGCAAGGCCCCTTATCGAACCAGATTGGCGTCGCAGGAAAACACTGGTCAAGACTGAAAATTGCCCGCTTAGAGCTGACCCCTCAGACGCTCGAAGTGTTAGGCCTGTACCTCGCTGAAGGGTACACGGGAAGGCAAGGACAAGTGATGTTCGCTCTGAACACAAAAGAGACCGAGCTGACCTCAATGATCACAGACTGGCTCATAGCAATCGGGTTAAGGCCCAGAGTTGTCGATAGCGAAAGACACAGACGTGTCATCAGGGCTTGTTCTAAACAACTTGCAGAGACACTTCGAGCATTGTGTGGACAAGGAGCTGCTGAGAAGAGGATCCCACATCAACTCATGTACCTTCCGAACAATCAGCTTGCCCATGTAGTTAGAGGGATGTGGCGCGGAGACGGTGATGTCTCCAAATCTGGAGCAAGAACAGCAAGGTACTCAACCGTGTCGAGAGTTCTGGCTAAGCAACTGTTTGCATTGCTCGTCAAACTCGGGTACATGGCTACAATCAAGGTGAGCAAGAGGGCCGGAATTACCTCAGAACAAGGCCTAGCAATTACGCACAAACACGACCTCTACACAGTTTCGGTTTCCGGGAAGCAACTAACCCGGTTCATGGTAGAAGTCTTGAGGGTCAACCCTGAAAGGGCTAGTGGGAATCTTGAATTCAATAGGGGATATCTTGATTCCAATTACTACTACATGCCGATTAGAAAGCTCGAGCAAGAACCCTATCAAGGCACAGTTCACAATCTGGAGGTCAAGCGTCACAGCAGCTACGTTGGCTCCTTCGTTGTCCACAATTCCGCAGGTGTTAACCTCCCGGCTAGGGCTGTGGTCATAAGCAGCTACGAACGCTACGAGGCAGGATACGGTAGATACCCGATAAGCGTACTAGAGTACAAGCAATTCTGTCTGCCTGCTGAGGTACCAGTAACGCTGGAGAACGGGTCGTCACTTCCAATTGGTCGAATAGTGAAAGACCGAATTAACCACCGTGTATTGTCTTTGTCGAATCCTCACGGGGTTCTGGGCAAACCCATCGCCGGATACTTTGAGCGAGAAGCAGACGAGCTTGTTGAGGTCAGCACCTCCATTGGGAGACCCCTAATGGCAACGCCGGAGCACCCAGTTTTGGCGAGAGGCGTTGACGGCGCTCCTACATGGGTCCCTCTCAAATCTATCAGAACAGGGGATCACCTGGCATACGTTCGAGAGATCCCAACCCCAGACCACCAGGTCTACTGGATAGACTATTTGCCCCAGAAAGTAACTTACGTAGTGGGGCCGATCGGCTTCTTCAATAAGAGCTCTATTCCCCTCAAATACAAAGATGCGGCGCAACTGCTTGGAGTTAGCCTCAAGACCTTCAAGGGTTACACATCGGCGAGACGAAATCCGCCGTTGTCCAGAGTCCTGTCTTTGGGCGAACTTTTGGGGCTCAGCAAGAGGGAACTTGCCTCGCAAATTCGTCTCGTCAAATCCAAGTGGGGAAAGCCAATTCGGATACCTGAAACCATTGACGAAGACTTCATGTGGCTAGTTGGGATCATTGCCTCGGACGGACACATCAGGGAATCCAGAGACGTTAGGGGAACCTATTACCATATTCGTGTTTTCAACAAGAACGGCGAAATCATCAACAAAGCCAAGTCGGTCCTCCAAAGACTAGGCTGCAATCCTAGAATCACTAGCAGACAGGATCAGCAGCTCACAGTTGAAGTGGGCTCGAACATATTAGGTCCAACAATCTCGCAGTTTGGGATCCCGGTCAAAAAGAAATCCTTGAACATTTTCGTTCCGGACTTCCTGTTACAATTCCCGAGGCGCTTGATAGCCGCTTTTCTCGCAGGCGTCTTCGACGGCGACGGATCCTACTCCGAAACCAAGCATCCCCGAGGCATAAACGCTATGATTAGAGCAATCGTTATCGCGACGGGAAGCGAAAGGTTCGCTTGGGGTATCCACGAACTCTTACTCAGGCTTGGTATTGTAAGCGCAGTTGTCAAAGATAGTCGCGTTCAACGCGTTATGCTGAATAATAGACTGACCATATTTCCAAACCCAGTTTACAGAGTCACTATTCGAAGGATATCCGACATTCAAAGGTTCAGCGAACTAGCGAAATCTGTTAAGAAGATTCGCAAGATAAGATATAGTAGGTATCACGGTTCGGGGATGTATCAAGCTAGAGAGAATAGACAACCTTACTCCTGGGTCAAAGTGAAGGGCGTTGTTACGAAGAAGCTCCGCACCCCAGCAAAAGTCTACAATATTTCAGTGAGCCAAACTGAAACGTATCTAGCGTCAAATTTCATCGTTCACAATTGTGGCCGCGCCGGACGGCCAAAGTACGACAAGTTTGGCGAAGCCTTGCTGATCGCCCGCAACCCGGACGAATCAGAATGGCTGATGGAGAATTACGTTCTCGCCCAACCTGAGAAGCTCTGGTCCAAGCTGGCGGCAGAACGAGTTCTGCGCCCCCACGTGTTATCCACGATAGCTGCTGGCTACGCTCATTCAGAGGATGGATTATACAGCTTTTTCGCGAGAACCTTCTACGCACACCAGTACGGGCCTCGGCTGATCAAAACCAAGATTGGCGATATTCTCCGGTTTCTCTTCAAGGAGGAGATGGTGCTAATGGAAGGCAAGGACCTGTCGGCCACCAGGTTCGGCAAGCGAGTCTCCGAGCTGTACATCGACCCAATGTCTGCAGTGATACTGCGGGACGGTCTGTACAACCGCGCAAAGAAGATGACTGACCTCAGCATCCTGCACCTAATCTCCAAGACTCCCGACTTAGCCCCACGGCCCCGTCCCCGAGGAGGCGAAGTCGACAAACTTGGCTTACTAGCAGAACAAAGAAGCGATGAATTCACCTATCCCATTCCGACTCAGTTCGAGGATCCCGTCTCCTACGAGGAATTCCTGGGCGAACTAAAAGCGGCTCAAGTTCTATCCGACTGGATCGACGAGCGAACCGAGGACCAAATACTCGAGACAAGGAAAGTCGAGCCAGGCGACCTTCTCAGACTTGTGCAGGGGTCCGAATGGCTGATTCTTGCTACTCAGGAACTAGGACGCTTATTCGGACATAAAGATCTGCTGGCTCCTCTAGAAATGCTCAAAGTAAGACTTGCAAAGGGCGTTCGGCCAGAGCTGGTCAAATTGACCACACTTGAGGGAGTCGGACGGGTCAGAGCCCGCATGTTATACGACGCCGGATTGAAATCAATTGACGACATCAAGGAGAGGAGCCTCGAACAATTGATGAGCATTCGAACCATCGGTCCATCACTTGCGAAGA
>Ga0209056_10005566_pt1 | contig 13090 bp, 9 predicted proteins | sample GraSoiAngelo_114_FD_185876 | JGI IMG/M metagenome (GOLD analysis project Ga0209056, IMG submission 185876) | Grasslands soil microbial communities from the Angelo Coastal Reserve, California, USA - 14_0903_13_40cm (SPAdes) (version 2) | ecosystem: Environmental > Terrestrial > Soil > Grasslands ... | reverse complement strand
GGAACACGACCGTGGCGGGATCGGGAGCCTCGACGGACCCCACCATCGTGTAGGCGGCTGCCCGGACACTCACCACGTCGCCTTTGGGGAAGATGATCTTCTCGTAGGACGCCTTGATGTCACGCGAAGTCAGGACGCTGCCGTCATGGAAGCGCACGCCCCGGCGGATATTGAACGTGTACGTCGTCCCATCGGGTGAGATCGTCCAGCTCTCGGCCAGATCCGGAACGACCTTCGGATAATTCAGTGGATCAAACTTCACCAGCAGATTGTAGTGCGGTCGGGCCGGGTGGATGAGAGCGAAGGTCGCTTCACGGTGGGCGTCAAACGACGGCGGCTCTGCTGAGACGATGAAGGTCAGCGTACCGCCGGTGCGAGGCTGCTGGGCCGACAGCGGCGCCGACAGCAGCCAGAGTAGCAGACCGGTGAGGAGCACCGCCACGAGGCGGACCTCCGGCCGGCTGTCCGGAGTCTGCGTGCCGTGCATACAGAGTCCCTCCCTCGGTGATGGACGTCCAGGACGCGTCTTTACAACGGTACGACACCCCGAAAGGGCGCTCCTGTACGTCACGCATCACCCACCATCCGCGAATCACGCCAGTTGAGCGGCCATGGCCTCCACCGCCTGCTCGAAACACGCCATGGGCGGACGCACCAGGCCGGCGCCGACCTGTCCGACGCCAGCCTTGCGGTGGGCGATGCCGGTGTTGACGCGCGGGGTGATCCCGGTCCGCACGACCTTGCGGATGTCGATGCCGGTGGGGGTGCCGCGGAAATCCAGCTGCGGAATACCGAAGGCGGGGTTTTCCGCCACCGTGATCTCATACATTTCCAAGGTGGACTCTAACGCCATCGCCGGTGTTCCGCCCACGAACTTCACGATCGCGGGCGCGGCCGCCATGGCAAACGCGCCGATGCCGGCCGTTTCGGTGATCGTGCTGTCGCCGATGTCGGGGTTGGCGTCGTCCTGAGTGAATCCGGGAAAGAAGAGCCCGACCGGGATCTCCGCCGGCGCGGTGAACCAGGCGTCCTGCAGGCCGCTTACCCGGATGCCGAACTCGGTGCCATTACGCGCCATGCACGTCACCAGCGTGCTCCCCGCGATCCCGTGCGCAGCATCCATCGTCGCCTTGCAGGCGGCCATCACGGGGTTCAGCACCGCCAGGTCGTTCTCCGCCAGATAGGTCAGGATGGCGGCGAGGTCATCCGTCTCCATCCCAGTGCGCGCCAGGTGCGGCGCCAGCAGGCGCGCGAACAACGCCGTACCAGCCTTGTTGCGGTTGTGTCCTTCGTCACCCATCTGGATCTGCTGGGCAATGAGGCTCTTCATGTCCAGGCCACCTGTCCGCTTCAGCGCCCGGCCTATTGCGGGCGCGCACACGTCGCGCAGCCAGCGCAGCCGCGCCAGGACGTCGTCGCTATATGCTCCGTAGCGCAGCACTTTCCCGTAGCCCTCGTTGAGGGTGGAATACGCGCGGTTGCCAAACGCCCGGTTCTCGATGATGTAGACGGGCATCGACGCGGTCGTGACGCCTGCCATCGGCCCGACGGCACCATGGTGGTGGCACGGCGCGAACTGCACCTGCTGTCGTTCTACCAGCGCACCAGCGCTCCGTTCATCTTTGGCCAGGCCCTCGAAGATCAGCCCGCCGATCACCGCGCCGCGCAGCGGGCCCGACATATGGTCCCAGGTGATGGGCGGTCCGGCGTGGAGGATCAGATTGCGCCGCATTCCGGGAATCACATCCGCAGCGCGCGCAATCCCGACGAGAACGGGCGTGCTGTCCAGGATGCGCTGCACAGCGAGCTGGTTGGCTTCGTCGATGGTCACGCTGCGCTCCAACTACGGGATTAGGGATTCGGGATTAGGGATTAGTAACCACTGGTTTCTCCAATCGCCAATCCCTAATCCCCAATCCCGCCCCCCTTTAGTTCAGGCATTGAGCTTGTCAAGCAAGTCGATGAACTTCTGCTTGCCGCCCGCCGGCGGGTGCCAGTCCACCGCCACAGTTTCCGCCCCCTGGGCGGCCAGGCTCTCAGCAAACAAATCCAGTCCAACGTTCACGACGCGAGGGGGACCATGCAGCAGCGAGAGAATGCGTGAGGCGTCAGGCAGCGGCTGGGACGGCGCCGGGGCGGGAATCTCCACCGCCTGGCGCGGGCTCCCTGTGCTGCCGGCGGCCTCCGCGATCAGGCCGGCCAGCCTGACCGCCCGTGCATTGGTCGCCTGCACCGTCGCGCCGGCGTCGATAAGCGCGGCCACCTGGGTCTCGTATCCCTGCGGGTCTTCCTCCGTGCCGCACACGGAGAGCACGACCGGGAGCCATCGCCCGGCTGTACGCGCCCGCTCGCGCGCCTGGCGGATCACCGGGGCCAGGTCCCGGGCAGGATCCGGGTGCGCCCCGTGACCGAGGACCACATCGAGGAGGATGACCGCGACCTCGGGATCGTCTGCTTCCCGCAACAGACGCTGATGGCGCAGTGTCGGGTCCAGCATGGGATGCAGCCGGCCCACCGTGAACTCGTCGCTGCCCATGTCGATCACGGTGTGAGCGTGGCTGCGGGTCGCAGACTCCAGTGCGTAGCCTGGATCGAGCGGCGTGTTCGAATAGACCGGCCCGACGTACCGGTGCAGCAGCACCAGGGCCTCATAACACAGCGTACCGCCGCTGTACAACCCCCGCACATACTTCTGGGTGGGAGCGAGCCGGCCGGCCTCCTGTGCCGGCAGCGCCTCCCACTGGCGCCAGCGTGGAGGCTGCCCCGTGACGAGCGTCACCGCCGTGCGGGCCGCCTCTTCCAGCGTCTGTGCGCCGTGCAGGGAGCCCTCGCCGACCACCGATACCCCGACGAAGTTGATCACGACCGGCTTGCGCGCGAGCCTGACGGCACCCAGCAACCGCGCGGCCACCTCGGGTGACGGCGGCTTGGAGATGAGCACAATCACCTCTGTCCCGGGATCGGAGGCCAGCGCCGAAATCCCCCCGAGCGCCGTGAGACCTCCGACCGCCTGGCTCAAGTCGCGACCGCCGGTCCCAATCGCGTGCGAGACGCCCGCCCCGCCGCGATGCACCAGCGATGCCACTTCCTGGATGCCGGTGCCAGCGGCTCCTACGATCCCGATCGTGCCGCGGCGCACATGGTTGGCAAATCCCAGCCCCGTCCCGCCGATGATCGCCGTCCCACAATCCGGTCCCATCAGCAGCAGGCCGCGGGCGGCTGCGGTCTGCTTCAGCTCGATCTCAGCGTCCAGGGGTACATTGTCGCTGAACACCATCACGTGCAGCCCGGCGGCCAGCGCCTCTCGGGCCACCCCCGCCGCGAAACGACCCGGCACTGAGATCAGCGCCAGGTTGGCGCCCGCCAGCGTGCGGGCGGCCGTCCCGACCGTTTTGGGGCGGTACGCGCCGGTCGCCGCAGTCTCCCGCCGCTGCGTGAGAAGCGTCTCCGCCGCCGTTACCGCCGCGGCCGCTGCCTCGTCGCTCGTGGCCCGCACCGCAAGAATGAGATCGTCGGGGCGCGCGGCCTGTGCCTCGGGCGTCAGCAGGCCGGCGTCGCGCAGCAGCTCTTTGTTGGCCTCGGTCCCCATCACCGCGCCGGCTTCCTCGACGCCAGGAAGCTGTCGCACGTCGCGCTGCACCAGCATCAGCGTAACGGAGTCGAAATAGGCGCTCGATTTGATGACACTGCGGATGACCATCAGAACCCAAGTTCCAGAGAGCGCGCCGGCTTCCCCCCACCGTTGATTCGATGCGGGGTTTCTGGCAGACTGTTCCCATCAGCGAGTGCGTCTACCAGGTCTACCATGTCTACCGGGTCTACCAAGTCTACCTGAAGAGCCTCGCAGGAAAGTGATGCAGTAGACTTGGAAGACGTGGAAGACCTGGTAGACATGGTAGACGCAGGGCGATCGAGGAGTTCCGTGGACAAACCGTTGGGGAAGAAAGAACTCCGCCGGCTGGCCCGACTACAGCGCAGGGCCGAGGAGACGGCACGGCAGGAACACTCCCGCCGCCGCACGAGGGGGATCATCGCCGCCGCCAGCGTACTGGTCGTGGGGGTCATTGCGTGGGTGGTCTGGGGCGCTGTGCGTCCGCCGTCCACCGCGACCACAGCCGGCGTGGCCGGACAGCCGCGGCCCCCGGTCACCAACTACCCCGAGCTGGGCCGGGAGCATATCTTTCCCGGACAGGCGCATCCCGACTACAACTCGAACCCACCGACCTCAGGCTGGCATTTTCCCCAGCCTGCGGACTGGGGATACTACAACGGCGAACTCCCAGACGAACTCGTGGTCCACAATCTGGAGCACGGCGGGATCTGGATCAGCTTCAAGAGCGCGGACGATACCGAGGTCATCAACAAGCTGGTCGCGCTTGCACGGCGGTACCGCTCCAAGGTCATCATTACGCTGCGCCCAAAGAACGACAGCCGCATCGCGGTGGCGGCGTGGACGCACCTGATGAAACTGGATCACTACGACGAGACCGCCATTGTCGACTTCATCAACCGCTTCAAGAATCGAGGCCCGGAGTTCTTCCCCGACTAGATCACAGCATTTCGTCCACAGCTTCCTGCACCGTGGCAAATACCGGCACCACCGAACTGAACTGCGTGAGTTTCAGCATGTTCCCGATCAAGGCCGTCTCCGGCACGACCACGTGCAGCAGCTGATCGCGTACCCGCAGGCGCTCGGCGAGCTCAAACAGCAGGTGCAGACCGCGGCTGTCCAGATAGGTCACCCCGGAGAGATCGACGATCAGCCCCACGGCATCGTTCGGCGCGGCGCTGAACAGCTCTTGGCTGACCTCCGAAACGTTCGCCATGTCAATTTCCCCCCGCAGGAAGGCCACGGGGACCGGGCCATCGCGTTCAATGCGGACGGACGCCAGCGTCATGTCCGCGCCTCCCGGCGCAATCGCCGGCGCATGTGTACCGTCGTCCCTTGATCCGTCCGCGCCACCTGGACATCTTCCATCAGCCCGCGCATCAGGGCCAGCCCGCGACCCCGGTGCTCCCCTCGCGGTTCGCGCCACTTCCCCCGGTCGTGGATCGTGATGTCGACCTCTCCATCCACCAGATTCGCCTCGATCTCGACCTGGGCATCGGCGGCGCGGTAGGCGTGTTCAATGGAATTCGTGCAGGCTTCCGCGCAGGCCACCGAGATTTCGTAGCTGTCGCGCTCACCCGCCCCAGCCTGCGCCAGCCAGCGTCCCAGCGTGTGCCGCAGGACCGGCAGCGAACCTGGCGCTGCGAGCAGCCGGAGCGCCAAGTTGGCCGGGTCGAGCGATGCCGCCCGCACCGCGAGCAGCGCGACGTCGTCCGCGGGCGCGTCGCTGCCCACCTGGGAGAGCAGGCGGTCCAGCAGCATCTCGGGATCTTCGCGGGCGTGCGCTGAGGCGGCGGCCACCAGTCGGGCCAGCCCGGCGTCGAGGGATTCCCCTCGCACCTCGACCAGGCCGTCGGTAAACAGGATGATGGTCGCGCCGGGGGCGATGGCCGCGACGTTCTCTCCATAGACTGTCAGCGGCGAACTGCCGAGCGGCGGGGACCCCCCCTCCAGCAACGCTGCCTGGCCCTCTGGCGAAATTACCAGCGGCGGGAGATGACCGGCGTTGGCAAAGCGTACGCTCCAGGAATCCTGATCGAGGATGAGATACAGGACGGTGGCCATCTCCTTCGGCTCCAGCAGCCTGTTGAGGCGACCCAGGACCACGCTGGGCGGATGCCCTTCCAGTGCATACGCCCTCAGCGCATGCTGAATCTCGCCCATGACCGATGCGGCCTCCAGGCCGCGGCCGGCCACGTCCCCCATCACCATCCCGATCCGTGTGTCTGGAAGGAGGAAGACATCGTACCAGTCACCGCCGACTTCGACCCCAGGCCGAGCCGTGAGGTATCGCGCCGCGACGCTCATCGCCGGCAGTTGCGGCAACTCCTTCCGGAGCAGGCTGCGCTGCAGTGTCTCGGCAATGCTCCGCTGGTGGGCGTACATCCGGGCGTTGGTGACGGCGAGCGCGGTACGATGGGCCAGCCCTTCAGCCACCACCAGGTCGGCCTGCTCGTAGCGACGGCCCGATTCCGCCGAAGCAAAGGCAATGGCCCCCATCGTCTGCCCGCGCATGATAATCGGAACAATCATCGCCGATTTGAAGCCCAGCTCCTGCACGAGTTGATATTGCTCTTCGCTCCGCGCCGCGCCGCGAAGCACCTCCTCGGGGATCTCTGTCATGAGTTGGGACTTCCCGGTGGCAATGGCCTGCAGCACCGGGTGCGGATGCCGCGGATCGGCCGGATCTTGACCCGCAAACCGCCGGACCAGCGATAGCTTCGCCGGATCGGCGTGCGCGATTTCCAGCCGGCGCACCGTACCGTCCTCATGGACCAGATAGATGACGCACCAGTCCGCCATTCGCGGCACGGCCAGGTGGCTCAGGTTTCGAAGAATCGCCTCATCATCAAGCGAGCTGGACAACTCTCTGCTGGCTTCGGCCAGGAAGCGCAGGGCGTCTTCACGGTTCGCAACCGCCTGGCTCATCACGCGCATCCCGGCGGTCAGCTGCACCACCTCCGCCGGGCCCTTGACCTCGGGGAGGCTCGGGCGCTCTCCCCTGGCGATGGCCTCTGCGCTTGCGGCCAGCCCTTCCAGCGGGCGGATCAACCGCCGGGCGATCATCAAGAAGATGAGGCCGGCCAGCAGCACCGCGACGGCCGCGCCGGCTGCCTGGCGGAGGGCGATGACCAGGAGGTCGTGCTCCAACGGCGCCAGCGGCCGGGTGAACGCCACGACCCAGCCCGTGGCGCGGATCGGCACCAGCGCGCCGTATCGAGGTTCGCCGGTAGACGGTACGCCGGCTCCAAGGACTCTCACTACCTCACCGGCCAGCGCCTGCCGCACGTTGGGGCGCGACGAGAGATCGCGCTGCGAAAGAGGCAAGTTGGGATCGACAGAGGTGAAGAGCACAAACCCCTGGCGATCGATCAATGTGATCCGCGAATCTTGCGGGAGGGCCTGCCGCAGCCGCAGCATCAGATCCGGGGGATAAAACGCGGCCACAAGGTAGGCGTGTGGCCGTCCGGCTGCTCCCTCGATTGGCCGGCCGAAGGCGATCGTCACCTGGCCCGATTGGAATCCACGCAGCCCGTCGCTCCAGACAGATGTGGCGCCGCTGCGCAGGACCTCCATGTAGGGACGGCCGGAAAGATCCAGCCCAATCCCTTCTCCAGATGCAGACGCGACCACCCGGCCGCGTAGGTCGATTACGAAGAGAGCACGCAGGATTCCATAACTCTCCTGGACGTTGCGCAGGGGCGAGCCGACGGTGCGCTGGGTCAGGGGGACATTCTGAATGGCCAGCCCCTGTGCGATGGCCAGGGTGCTACTCTCAATATCCCGTACAAAACCGTCGATCTGCGCGGCGACCGTCTCGGTGATCGCGGTGGCGTTGGCGAGTTCGTCGCCCCGGCGCTGTCGAAGCAGCTGGCCGTAGGTGATGAACGAAAATCCCAGGAGCAGTCCCAACACCACCACCATGGCCGCGGTGAGGCGCGTGCTGAGCCGCCAGTAGTGCGGCAGAAGGACGCGAACGAGGGATCGGGAGTCCCGGGTAGCGGTCACTGGTAGGGAGAAATTTCCCCTTTATCCCGCGATTCCCCCGCCGTCAGCGCGTCCAGAGCAGGGGATCGACATAGACGCCGTTCACGCGGACGCCCCAGTGCAGGTGCGGACCCGTCGCCAGGCCGCTGCTGCCCACCCGGCCAACGACCGCGCCTCGTTGCACGATCTCCCCTGGGGTCACGTCGATGGCCGACATGTGCATGTAGAAGGTCAAAATCCCCATCCCGTGGTCAACGATCACCGTATCCCCGCTCAGTGGCAGAGGCTCGGCCAGGCGCACAATGCCGCTGTTCGCCGCGCGCACGATCTCGCCTTCGGGGGCCGCGATGTCGACCCCATGATGCCAGCCGTGCGATGCGCCCTGATAGATGCTGATCACGCCGTAGGGCGAGCTGATCCTCCCTGTCAGCGGAATCTGAAACGACGCGCTCCAAAGCTGAGCCGGTTCCAGCACCCGCAATCCCACCGCGACTTTGGCCTGCTCTTCTGCGACCTTTTCCGGAGTCAGCAGCGCCAGGGTCTCCGGATCGAAGACGATGGTACGGCGGGGGAACGGAACACCGCGCACCGTGATGGTGCGCCGGGCCAGCACGCGCACGCTGTCATGGTCCACGAGTTCAATGACGATCGCCCGCGCGCCAGGGGCCGTGTTGGGATCGGTGCCCAGGTACGTGTGCCACCTGTCGGAGGCCCGGTACAGGGGCCAGGTCCGGCCGGCAAAGCGCACCTGCAGTGTCCCATCCGGCAGGTCGCCGGTCACGGTCACGGCGACGGTGCGCCCTTGCCCAATGGTCGTGGGCGACACCGAGACCGTGACGGCCGGTCCCGCGTGGACCGACGCCGCCAGGACCAGGAACGTCAGCGCGATGACGCAGGTAGTTCGCATCGAAAGCTCCCCAGTCATTGTCGTTAATTCCCTTGCCCAACTTCGCGCAGCGCGACTCCGTGGCGCCACAGGATCATGACGACCTCGGGGATTGGCAGAGCCGGCATGATGTGGCGATCCCGCCCCTCCGTCGCCTCGGCCATGAACAGGGCGTTGAGGATGGCTTCTTCCGAAGCCTCGACCGTCGCACGGAACAGCGCGTTCAGCACTGCGCGCTCCTGTCGCTCTTGTCTGGGATGTGTCGAGAAGGCAACGGCCAGATCCCCGCTCGTATGCCCGCTGATGGCGCCGGTCCGTGCCATGCCGAGAAAACACCGCCACGCCATCCGCCGGATGTCGATCGCGGCCAGCGGCGCATCAGTGGCAACGACGAAGATGCAGGATCCCCGCTCCGACGGCTGACCCGCTGTCGCCAATTCCTTCCCGACCGGCACACCGGCGATGACCAGATCGCCGGGAAAGCCAAAATTCGGAACCGCCAGCACGCCGACCGTATGCCCAGACTCGCCGGCCAGGCGCGATGAGTTGCCAACTCCTGATTTGAATCCCTGACAACGCATGCCCACACCGGCGCCCACGCATCCTTCCGCCACCCGGCCGCCCGAGGCCGACCGGATGGCCTCGGACACTTCTCGCTCTCCGACCGCTCGGGCTCGCGCGTCACTGAGGTATCCATCGAAACACTCGAGGACCACCGGGTTGACCGTCTCGGTGATGCCGATCGAGTCGTCCTGCGTCAGCATGTAGCTGATCAGCCCATCCGCCACGCGAGGAACATTCAGGGTACTCGTGATTAGGACCGGCGTTTCTATCGTCCCCAGTTCCTCCATCTGTAAGAGCCCAATGGACTTCCCATATCCGTTGAGTACGGCGCAGCTGGCGGTGACTTTCTCGCGGTAGAGGTTGCGGCCATGCGGCACGACGGCGGTGACACCGGTGCGCAGGTCGCCGGAGGTGAGAGACACATGCCCGACCCGTACACCCGCTACGTCGGTGATGGCCCCATGCGGTCCGACCGGCAACTGTCCCAGGACAAAGAAATCGCGTGGCCGCGGCATCGCTCCGCATACCGTGATTGGCAGAATCCTGCCTGCATCCTGCCGGCCACTGCGCGGTGGCGGGCGTATCCAGGAACACTCGTCAGCGCTCGCGCACCCTTATACATCAAGCTGGGCTAGACTAGCTACTCGCGCGTGCGGGAACGCTACTAGAGCGGCATTGAGGGGCAAGCGAATGAGCACCCAGACGTCCACACACCAACCCAGACAGCGCTGGTCCCTTCGCCCGTCGCTTCTCCTCAAGCAGACGGCGTTTGTGGCCTTGGTGACCATCGTCACGGGAGGAACGCTGATTCTGGCGTCGGAGAGCTTCGCCCGCCGTATGGTGCGCGACGAAATCGACCAACGGCTCTCACTCGCGGCGGCAGACCGCCAGGCTCTCCTGCAAAACTACATCCACCAGCAGGAGGGACTGGTAGGGCAGGTGGCCAGCCGCACCCGACTGCGCCAGCTCGTCGCGGATCGCGCGGCTGGTAAGATTGCCCCAGAGGAGTTCCGGCAGCAGTCCGCGCAGATTCTCGCCGACGCACGCCGTAGCGCCAAAGACTTCGTCAGCATCTCCATCGCAGATCCGCATGGGACGATTATCACGGCGACAGATGAGATACGTGTAGGCAATGATTACGGGACAGATCCAGATTTTGTGGAGGGGCGCCGGCAGAGCAATTTGGGCGCTCCCCACCGCATCGGGGAAACGTACCAGTCACTGCTGACAGCCCCTGTCCTGGGCAATGACGGAAAATTGCAGGCCGTGGTCATCGTGGTCCTCGATGTCCAACCGATGGTCGATCTCCTGGCCAGCCGAGCAGGACTCGGGGAAAGCGGAGAAACCCTGATCGGAACCTTGCGCGACTCGACGATCCATCTCCTTCTGCCGGCGCGCAACGCTCTACAACTCGTGGACATTCCTGTTGGCCGGATGCCCGCCATGGCACTCGCCGTCCGTGGGCAGTCGGGCCTCCTGCATCCCTGGGACTATCGCGACGTCGAGGTTCTGGCCGCCTATCGCCCGGTCGGCTACCTGGACTGGGGTCTGGTCGTCAAGATCGACGCGGCGGAGGTCTACGCGCCCCTGGCCCGATTCCGAACGATCGTCGTCATCCTGGAAGCGGCCATCATCCTGACGGGAGTCCTGTCCTCGTATCTACTGGCGCGACGCTTCACCCGCCCCATTTTTGAACTCACCGGCACGGCCAGCACGATTGCGCGGGGGGACCTGACCGCGCGGACTGGGCTGGGCCACAGGACCGACGAGTTTGGCGAGCTGGCCAGGACGTTTGACGAGATGGCGGTGCAGATTCGCCGTCACGTCCACCGCGCGGATACATTGGCCGATGCGTCGCACGCGTTCGCGCAGCGGGCGCGCGACCTCGAGGCACTGCTGGCCAGTGTGGCACAGCGTGTCGCCGAGCAAGTGGGGGACACCTGCACGATCTTGCTGGTCTCCGAGGATGGCGCAAGACTCGAACCCGTAGCCCTGTACGATCGAGACCCCGAGGTCGCAGAGTTGATTCGGACAATCTTGGGGACCACACCGATGCCGGTCGACGGCGACACCATGTCGAGTAAGGTGTTCAGGCAGAACGAAACCCTCTTGGTCCCCCAGGTATCGATCTCACGGCTTCGGCAAATGACCAAACAGGAATACTGGCCGCTTCTTGACCGGGTGGCGTCCCGAAGCCTCCTGATGGTTCCGCTACGGGCGCAGGGGAGGTCAATCGGCGTCCTCTCCCTGGCCAGGCACCGACCAGAGTCTGGTGCCTACAGCGAGGAGGACTTGAAGTTCGCGACGGCGCTGGCGGAACGGGCCGGGATGGCTATCCTCAACGCACGGCTGTACGGGGCTTTGGAGGCATCGAACGAGGACCTGGAACGCCGGGTGGCAGACCGAACCGCAGAGCTCGAGGCCGCGAACAAGGAGCTCGAGGCCTTCAGTTACTCGGTCGCCCACGACCTGCGTGCTCCTCTGCGGGCCATGGACGGCTTTTCGAAGTTGGTGGTCGAGGACTTTGCGCCGCGCCTCCCGGAGGAGGCCCAGCGCTATCTGGGTTTGGTTCGAGATAACGCCCAACAGATGGGGCGGTTGATCGACGATCTGCTGACCTTCTCACGGCTCGGTCGCAAGCCCCTCGACAAACAGCAAGTGCACACAGCAGATCTGGTGCGCCAAGTCGTAAGCGACCTCCAACAGGAGCAGATGGGGCGAGAGGTCACCATCCAGATCGGCGACCTCGCGGACTGCACCGCCGACCCCGCCCTCCTGAAGCAGGTCTTTGCCAATCTGCTCTCCAACGCCTTGAAGTTCACGCGCACCTGCAGCCCGGCATCAATTGAGGTGACAAGCCGCGCCGATGGCGGGGAGCCCGTCTATGAAGTGAAAGACAACGGGGTGGGGTTCGACATGCAGTACGCGGGAAAACTGTTCGGCGTGTTTCAGCGGCTGCACCGCGCCGAGGAGTACGAAGGAACGGGAGTCGGCCTGGCGATCGTGCAGCGGATCATTCATCGGCATGGCGGCCGCGCGTGGGCAGAAGCCGCGGTCGATAAGGGTGCGACATTCTATTTCACGCTGGGAGGTGCCTCTCATGACGGGGGATCCGGTTGAAATTCTGTTGGTTGAAGACAATCCCAACGATGCGGAGTTGACTTTACGCTCGCTGCGGAAGAATAACGTTTCGAACCGAATCCATGTGGTCCGGGATGGCGCTGAGGCGCTGGAGTTCATCTTTGGCAAGGGGGCATACGACGGCCGCAATCTCAACGACGGCCCAAGAGTGATCCTGCTGGACCTAAAGTTACCCAAGGTAGACGGACTGGAAGTACTGCGGCAAATCAAGAATGATCAGCACGCTCGGAGGATTCCGGTGGTCGTGCTCACTTCCTCAAAAGAGGAGAAGGACATCGTGGAGAGCTATAAGCTGGGGGTCAATAGCTACATTGTGAAGCCGGTGGACTTTGCCCAGTTCACGGATGCGGTTCGCCAGTTAGGACTCTACTGGGTTCTGCTGAATCAACCGCCGACTCCGTAGAGATGTGATGAATCGCCTCCGGGTGCTGGTGGTAGAAGACCGTTCGGCCGACGCCGAGCTGATGGTCGCGGAGCTCCGCCGCGCCGGCTTCGCCTTCGACTGGCACCGAGTCGATACCGAGCGCGACTTTCTGACTCACCTTAATCCCCTCCCCGACATCGTCCTGGCAGATTTTCATATGCCTCAGTTCACCGGGCTCCGCGCCCTCCAGATCTTGAAGGAACGAGGGTTGGACATCCCCTTCATCATCGTCTCCGGCAGCATCGGGGAAGAGGTCGCGGTCGACGCCATGCAGCAAGGGGCATCGGACTACTTGCTCAAGGATCGGCTCATCCGCCTGGGAGCGGCGGTGAACCGGGCGCTCGAAGCCAAGCATCTGCGCGACGAGGAACGGAAGGCCAAAGATGAACTGGCCATGGCGCGCAACCTGCTGCACACCATGGGCACCTCCGTGCCTGACTACATCACGGTGAAGGATTTGGAGAGCCGGTACGTGTTG
>Ga0209056_10005563_pt1 | contig 13094 bp, 5 predicted proteins | sample GraSoiAngelo_114_FD_185876 | JGI IMG/M metagenome (GOLD analysis project Ga0209056, IMG submission 185876) | Grasslands soil microbial communities from the Angelo Coastal Reserve, California, USA - 14_0903_13_40cm (SPAdes) (version 2) | ecosystem: Environmental > Terrestrial > Soil > Grasslands ... | reverse complement strand
AGGCGGCCAAGCTGTTCCACATCGACTTGAACGGACAGCAGGTGGGGCGCTTCGATCAGGATTTGCGGTTTGGAAGCGATGACCCCAAGGGCGCGTTTTTCCTCGTCAAGCTGCTTGAGGACGCACGGTGGCCCGGCATGCGTCATTTCGATAGCCACGCCTACCGCACCGAGGATGAAAGCGGCGTCTGGGACTTTGCCGCCGGCAGCATGCGGACCTATCTGATTCTCAAGGAGAAGGTCGCGCGCTTCAACGCCGATCCCGAAATCCGGCAGCTGCTCGCCGAGGTCGACGGAGGCCAGAGCGCCCGGGTCCCATTCAGCGAACTGCGCGACACGACGTTCGACCTGGCGGCGCTGCGGACTCGCGGGTACGCCTACGAGCGGCTCGATCAGCTCACTATGGAACTGCTGCTCGGAGTGCGGTAATTGTTTCTCGGCCTCGACGTCGGCACGAGCAGCGTCAAGGCCATTCTCGTGAGCGCGGATGGTGCGGTTCGAGCGGCCGCCACGGCTCCGCTGTCGCTCGTTACTCCCGAGCCGGGATGGGCAGAGCAGGACCCGGAGGCCTGGTGGGAAGCGAGCCGCAGCGCGATCCGGGACGTGCTGGCGCAACGCGCCGACGCCCGCGTTGCAGCCGTGGGGATCTCGGGTCAGATGCATTCCTCTGTATTTCTCGACAAAAGTGGAGCGGTGATCCGCCCCGCGTTGCTGTGGTGCGATGGCAGAACGACGGCGGAGTGTCACGAGATCGTGACGCGCGCGGGAGGCGAGGCGCAGCTGCGTGACTGGGTGTGCAACCCCGCCCTCGAAGGCTTCACGCTCCCCAAGGTGCTGTGGCTGCGAAACCACGAACCTCGGGCCTTCGCGCGCCTCGCCACCGTGCTGCTCGCCAAAGATTTCGTGCGACTGCGGCTCACGGGGACGATCGCCACCGAGCCGTCAGACGCATCAGGAACGCTCATGTTCGATCCGGCCCACCTGCGCTGGAGCGCGGAGATGCTGGAAGCGGTGGGCCTCGCCCCGTCGCTGCTCCCTGATGTGGGAGAATCGTCGGAGGTACTCGGCCTTGTCACGCCGCCGGCCGCGGCGCTGACGGGACTGGCGGCCGGCACGCCCGTTGTCGGTGGCGGCGCGGACAACGCGTGCGGCGCGGCCGGTGTGGGGGCCATCACTCCTGGGGAAGCAGTGTCGAGTTGGGGCACCTCGGGGACGGTGCTTGCTCCCACGACGAAGCCACGGGTGGATCCGAAGTTGCGGGCGCACACCTTTTGTCACGTCGCGCCGGGCGTCTGGTATGTGATGGGTGTGGTGTTATCGGCCGGCGGCGCGTTCGCCTGGTACCGCGACCAGTGCGGGCGCGATCTGCCAGAGGAACAGCGCGACGATTTCCTGGTTGCTGAAGCATCGTCGGTCCCGCCCGGTGCTGAGGGCGTGACGTTCCTTCCTTATCTCCAGGGCGAGCGGACACCGCATCGCGACGCCGCGCTGCGCGCCGCCGTCGTCGGACTCAGTCTGGCGCACTCCCGCGCCCACATGACACGCGCCGTGCTCGAGGGCGTGTGCTTCGCGCTACGCGACTCCCTCGAGATTCTCAGAGAGCTCGATCTCGCGCCGACGTACCTGCTCTTGACTGGCGGCGGTGCCAAAAGCGAGTTCATTCGCCAGTTGCAGGCCGACGTGTTTGGTCTTCCCGTGACGACCGTAAATCGCGAAGAAGGTGGGGCGTATGGCGCGGCGCTGCTTGCGGCGGTGGGAGCTGGCGCGTTTCCCGATCTCAACGCTGCCGTGCGGCAAACCCTGACGCGACAACCCCTCTCGGCTCCAAATCCGCAGATCCATCGAACATATGAGGACATCTATGAGCGCTTCCGAACGCGTCTCGTGGCCGCGCGGGCTTAGCCTCGCGCTGCTCGTTGCGACCTCCCCGATTTACAGCATCGTCGCTCAGCAGGTGGATACGGCGCTGTGGACGCGGCTGCATTACCGCTTCGTCGGGCCCGAGGGAAACCGTGCCATCGCCGCCCTCGGAGAGCCGGGGAACCCGCTCGTCGCCTACGTCGGCGCCGCGTCGGGCGGAATCTGGAAGACCGAGGACGCCGGTGTGCACTGGCGCGCAGTCTTCGACAGCGAGCCCGCGCAAGCCATCGGCGCGCTCGCGATCGCGCCCTCGGCCCATAACGTGCTGTGGGCGGGGACGGGCGAGACCTTCTTTATCCGTTCGACGACCGCGCTGGGCAACGGCGTCTACCGCTCCACCGACGGCGGACGGAGCTGGCTGCACATGGGGCTCGATTCCACGGGACGCATCGCCCGCATCGTCATCCATCCCGCGAATCCCGACGTCGTGCTCGTCTGTGCGCTCGGGCGCGCCTACGGCCCCGCGCAGCAGCGGGGCGTGTACCGCACCGCGGACGGCGGCCGGACATGGACCCGCGTGCTGTTCGTGGACCCGAACACCGGGTGCTCCGATCTCGCCATCGATCCGGGCGACCCCAACACGCTGTTCGCCGGGATGTGGCAGTTCGAGGTGAAGACGTGGCACCTGCAGAGCGGGGGGCCGGGGAGCGGGCTTTGGGCATCGTACGACGGCGGGGTTACTTGGAAGCGCCTCGTCGGTCATGGGCTCCCCGAGGCGAAACACGTCTTTGGCAAGGTCGCCGTGGCGGTCGCGACTTCGAACCCGAACACTGTCTACGCGCTCCTCGAGGATCGGGATCCGACGCTCTATCGGAGCGACGATCGCGGCAACACCTGGCGCGTGGTCTCGCGCAACCACGACATGGCCGAGCGCGCGCCGTACTACGTGCGCTTCGCGGTCGCGCCCGACGACGAAGAACGGCTCTACTTCGTGTCGGTGCGCTTTAGCATGTCGCGCGACGGCGGTCAGACGCTCACGCGCCCTGGCTTCGCGGCCGGGGGGGACAACCACGACATCTGGATCGATCCGTCCAACCCCGACCGCATGATGATCGCACACGATGGCGGAGCGAGCATCACGCTCACAGGCGGCAAGAGCTGGACGCGCATCGTGCTGCCCATCGCACAGATGTATCACGTGTACACCGATACGCGCGTGCCTTACAACCTCTACGGCAACCGCCAGGACGGCTCGTCCTACCGCATGCCGAGCCGCAGTCTCTCGGGTGGGATCACCGAGGGGCAATGGCGTCACGTGGGCGGCTGCGAGAGCGGCTTTGGGATCCCCGACACGGTGGATAACGCCACGGTCTGGTCGGGCTGTTACGACGGCGGGCTCGAAGTCTACGACGTGCGGACCGACCACGCGCGCAACGTGCGCGTGTGGCCCGAGGCGGGCTATGGCTGGCGGCCCGCCGACGTCAAATACCGCTGGAACTGGACATTCCCCATCGCCATCTCGCCCCACGACCACACGCGAGTCTATGTGGGTAGCCAGGTCGTGCACGTGACGAAGGATGGCGGCGCGAGCTGGCAGGTGCTGAGCCCCGATCTCACGCGCAACGACACGACACACCAGCAGAGCTCGGGCGGCGTCACGACCGACAACCTGATGACGTTCGACGGCGCCACGCTATTCGCGCTTGCCGAGTCGCCGGTTCGAGCGGGCGTGCTGTGGGCCGGGTCCAACGACGGGCTCGTGCACGTGTCGTCGGACGCTGGCGCGCACTGGAGCGACGTGACGGGCAACATCCCGAAGCTTCCACCGTGGGCAAAGATCGTGAACATCGAGCCGTCACATTTCGACGCCGGCACCGCGTACCTCGCGGCGGACCTGCACGAGCTCGATGATCTCGACCCCTACATCTACAAGACGACCGATTTCGGGAAGAGCTGGAAGCGGATCTCGGAGACGCTGCCGCGCTCGCCGCTGTCCTTCGTGCACGTGGTGCGCGAGGATCCGGTGCGGCGCGGCTTGCTCTTCGCGGGGACGGAAAACAGTCTCTACGTCACGCTGGACGATGGCGCCAATTGGCTGCCGCTCCAGACCAATCTGCCCCACGCCCCTGTGTCGTGGCTGACGGTGCAGCCGCGCTCGCATGATCTCGTGGTGGCGACGTACGGGCGCGGCTTCTGGATCCTGGATGACATTTCACCGCTCGAGCAGCTCGACGGCTCCATGCTCGCCAGCAAGGCGACCCTGTTCGTGCCGCCGCCCGCCTACCGGCTGCGCGACCAGCAGGGGGTCGCGAGCGCGCCGAACAGCGCGGTGCAGGTGGAGAACGGGCCCTCCGGCGTGCCGCTCACCTACTATGTCTCTCCCGCGCTGGCGGACACGACCACCGGCCCGGCCAGCCCGGCCGGCACGGCCGGCGCGGCCGGCGCCACCCCTGGCGCCACGTGCCCCGCCCCCACACCCCCGGCCGCCGCGGCCTCGCCTGAGGATAGCACGCGCCGGCGCAAGCCCGCGAGGCTCGTGGTTCTCGACGCGCAGGGTGACACCGTGCGCGTGCTCGACGGAGCGCGCAAGCTGGGATTGAATCGTGTCTGCTGGGACCTCCGCTACACCGCCCCGACCACCCCCAAGCTCCGCACACCACCGCCGGGCAAGGCGTTCGTCCGCGTCGGCGCGGACGGGACCCGCCCCCTCGTGACCTGGGACCTCGATCTTGCACTCCGCGGTCCGCTCGTGCTGCCCGGGACCTACACAGTCCGGCTCGTAGTAGCCGATTCGAACACCCCTCCAGTGACGGCGACACAGTCACTCACTGTTCTCAAGGATCCCAACACGACGGGAGCGGAGGCGGACGTGCAGGCGCAGGGGAAGCTCGCGCGCACGATCCGCGCGGAACAGGACAGCGTGGCGCGCATGATCAACCGGCTCGAGTGGGTGCGCAAGCAGGTGCGGGATCTGGTAGCGCAACTCCGCGACTCCGCGTTTGTCACGGACTCGGTCGCCAAGTGGATGGTCGGGCTGGCCGACTCGCTCGAGCGGCGCGCCATTGCGGTCGAGAGCGCGCTGTTCGACGTGCACCTGACGGGCGCGCGCGAGGACGCGTTCCGCAACCCCATGCAGCTGTACGGCCGGCTCGCCGCCCTGCAGTCGGACGTCGCGGAGAACGGAGCCGATTTCGCCCCGACGACGCAGCAAGTGGCCGTGCATGACCTCCTCGCCCAACGCCTGGCGGACGCGGCGACGCGATTCGCGGACTTCATGACGCAGGCGGTCCCGCAGTTCGCCGCTGTGCTGCGGCGGACGCCGCTCCGCGACGTGATTGGGAGTGGCCTGGACACGGGCCGCACCGGACCATGACGCGCGCCGCTGCCCTCGTGTGGGCGGCGCTCGCCGCCCCGCGTCTCGCCGCGCAGACCCCCGACTATCGGAATCCCGACCTCCCCCTCGAGCGTCGCGTGAGCGATCTCGTCTCGCGTCTCACGCTCGAGGAGAAGGTATCGCAGATGCAGGACGTCGCCCCCGCGATCGGGCGACTCGAGATTCCCGCATACAACTGGTGGAACGAGGCGCTGCACGGTGTGGCGCGCTCGGGCTTGGCGACCTCGTTTCCGCAGGCGATCGGCCTCGCCGCCACGTGGGACGATTCGCTGATCTTCCGGATGGCGACGGTCATTTCGGACGAGGCCCGTGCCAAGCACCACGAGTACGCGCGTCAGGCCTCGCGCGCGCGTTATCAGGGGCTCACCTTCTGGTCGCCGAACATCAATCTGTTTAGGGATCCCCGCTGGGGCCGTGGTCAGGAAACGTACGGCGAGGACCCGTTTCTCACGGGCCGCCTCGCCGTGCAATTCATCCGTGGGATGCAGGGCGACGATCCCAGGTACCTGAAGACCGTCGCGACCGTCAAGCACTTCGCCGTGCACTCGGGACCCGAGCCCGAGCGACACACCTTCGACGCCGTGGTGAGCGAGCGCGATCTGCGCGAGAGCTACCTGCCGCACTTCGCCGCCGGAATTCGGGAGGGCCACGCCTACTCGTTGATGTGTGCGTACAACCGCGTCCTCGGCAGCCCCGCGTGCGGGAGCGATGTCCTGCTCAAAAACATCCTGCGCGGCGAATGGGGCTTCTCCGGATATATCGTGTCCGACTGCGGCGCCATCAACGACATCTCCGAGCGCCACAAGGTGGCCCCGACGGCCGCCGCTGCGGCCGCCCTGGCCGTGAAAGCGGGAACCGATCTTGAATGCGGCCGGGTCTATGCGAACCTCGTGGATGCCGTGAACCAGGGACTGATCACCGAGCAAGCGATCGACAGCGCGGTCAAACGGCTGTTCCTCGCCCGCTTCCGCCTCGGCATGTTCGACGCGCCGGAGCGGGTGCGCTGGGCGCAGATCCCGATCAGCGTGCTCGACCAACCGGCGCACCGTGCGCTCGCCCGCCAGGTGGCGCGCGAATCGATCGTGCTCCTGAAGAATGCCGGTAGCCTGCTGCCGCTCCACAAAGCCCTTGGGACCATCGCCGTCATCGGGCCGAACGCCGATGACTGGCGCATGTTGCTCGGCAATTACGAGGGTCAGCCCGCCGATCCCATCACGCCACTGCGCGGCATCCGGGAAGCCGTGTCAGGCAATACCCGCGTCCTCTATGCCCGCGGCTCGGACCTGACTGCGCCGGCCGAGTCCCTCGAAGCTGAGGCCGTGCGCGTTGCCGAGCAGGCCGAGGTGGTCGTGCTCTGTCTCGGCCTCACGGCCAGGCTCGAAGGCGAGGAGATGCCGGTCGAAGTTGAGGGATTCCGGGGCGGCGATCGCACGCGGATCGACCTTCCGGCCGCGCAGGAGCGGCTGCTCGAGCGTATCGTGGCGGTCGGCAAGCCCACGGTGCTCGTGCTGATGAGTGGCAGCGCGGTTGCGGTGAACTGGGCGCAGGAGCACGTCCCCGCGATCGTCGAGGCCTGGTATGGTGGCCAGGCCGCGGGCAGTGCACTCGCCGACGTGCTGTTCGGCGATTACAGCCCGGGCGGGCGGTTGCCCGTGACGTTCTACAAGAGCGTGGATGACTTGCCGCGGTTCGACGACTACCGGATGGCGGGTCGCACGTACAGGTTTTTCAAGGGCACGCCGCTCTACCCCTTCGGGTACGGCTTGAGCTACACGACGTTCACGTACAACAACCTGCGTACCAACACGGCAAAACTTCGAGCCGGAGACACGGTGGTCGTGCGAGTCGACGTGACGAACACTGGACAGCGAGCCGGAGACGAGGTCGCGCAGCTCTACGTCCGCCACCTCGGCTCTCGAGTGGAACGGCCGAATGAGGATCTCCGCGGCTTTCGCCGAGTCTCGCTCAACGCGGGCGAGACACGCACGGTGGAATTCTCTCTGCCGGCGTCGTCGCTGGCTTACTGGAGTTCAGACGCGCACCGCTGGGTGGTTGAAGAGGAACCCGTCGAGTTGGCCGTGGGTGCGTCGTCGGCAGACATCCGAGTGCGGCGGAGGATTCAGGTGAACCGGGTCTCGGCCGGACGGCTGCACTGATACATCAGTTGCCCACTGGAGATTCCCCTATGACGCTCTCTCGTCGCAGCGTTCTGAAACTCGGCCTCGGGTCCGGCGCGCTCCAGCTGCTCGGCCGCTCGGAGCTTCTCGCCGCCGAGCACGCAGGCGCGCCCAGCGCTTTGGACACGGGGGTCGTGAAGGCCAAGCCGCTCCCCTTGAGTGCCGTGAGGCTCACGGGCGGGCCGCTCAAGCACGCGCAAGAGGTCAGCGCGCGCTACTTGCTCCAGCTCGAGCCCGACCGGATGCTGGCCTACTATCGCAAACGGGCCGGCCTCGAGCCCAAGGCTGAGCCCTACGGCGGGTGGGACGGGGACGGTCGTAACCTCACCGGCCACATCGCGGGCCACCACCTCTCTGGGGTGAGCCTGATGTGGGCGGCCACGGGTGACGCGCGCTTCAAGGAGCGCGCGGACTACATCGTCCGCGAGTTGAAGGCAGTGCAGGACGCGCACGGCGACGGTTACCTGAGCGCGCTGGCCGGCGGCCGCAAAGCGTTCGGTGAGCTGGCCCGGGGCGAGATCCGCTCGGCGGCCTTCGATTTGAACGGCGAGTGGTCGCCGTGGTACACCCTGCACAAGATGTATGCGGGTTTGCGCGATGCCTCTCGGCACACGGGGAACCGGACGGCCCTGGATGTCGAGATCAAGTTCGCGGCGTGGGCCGAGAAGACTCTCTCGGGGTTGGACGACGCACAGCTCCAGCGCATGATGAACACCGAGTTCGGCGGCATGAACGAGGTCCTGGCCGACCTCTATGCCGACACCGGGGATGAGCGGTGGCTCGCGCTCTCCTACAAGTTCGAGCACCGGGCGTTCATCGAGCCGCTGCGGCGCCACCAGGACGATCTCGCCGGCACACACGGCAACACCCAGGTGCCCAAGCTCATCGGGTCCGCGGCTCGCTTCGAGTATGCCGGAAGGCCGGAGGACCTCTTGGCCGCCACCTTCTTCTGGGACCAGGTGGTCCACCACCACAGTTTTTCGAGCGGCGGTCACGGCAAGGACGAGTACTTCGGACCGCCGGACGAGCTGAACGACTGGATCGAGGGCCGGACGTGCGAGACGTGCAACACGTACAACATGCTCAAGCTGACCCGGCGGCTGTTCGCCGTGTGGCCCGATCCCCATTACGCGGATTATCACGAGCGCGCGCTGTTCAACCACATCCTCGCGTCCATCGATCCCGAGGACGGCCGCGTGTGCTATATGGTGCCGGTGGGTGGAGCGACTCAAGGCGTGACCCACGAGTACCAGGACATGCTCCGCGACTTCACCTGCGACGTCGGCACGGGCATGGAGAGCCACGCCCTGCACGGCTACGGGATCTACTACGAGGCCGGCGATCGGCTGTGGGTCAACCTGTACGCGCCGTCCACGGTGGACTGGGCGGCGGCGGGCGTCCGCCTGGCGCTGCAGACGGACTTCCCCGAAGGCGAGACGGCGAAGCTCGCGCTCGACCTCCGGACGCCGCGCGAGTTCACGCTGGCGTTGCGCCGTCCCTATTGGGCGGGCGCGGGGTTCCAGGCCACTGTCAACGGCCAACCGCTTGTCGCGGCGCATGACGAGCCCAGGGCCGACGACCAGCGCCGCCGCAGTCAGTACCGAGCCTCCGAGCCCGATGTAAGCTCGTACGTGGAGGTAAAGCGCGTCTGGAAAACCGGCGACGTCGTGGAGGTCGCCCTGCCTAAGACGCTCCGCCTCGAGCCGCTGCCGGACAATCCTCGCCGCGCGTCGATCCTGTGGGGACCGGTGGTGCTCGCGGGGGATTTGGGGCCTGAGCCGGAGCGTCGCGGGGGGGCCGATGAGAGCCCCACCCGTCCCGCACACGTGCCTCCAAAGGTGCCGGTGTTCGTGGCGGCCGAGCGGCCGCCAACCGCGTGGCTCAAGCCCGTGGCCGGCGCGCCCGGCCGGTTCACAAGCGACGGGGTGGGCCGCGAGCCCGATGCCGAGGCCCGCGTGAGTGACGTCCAGTTTCAGCCGTTCTTCCGACTGCATCGGCGCACGTACTCGACGTATTGGGACCTGTTCACGCCGGCCGAATGGGATTCGCAGAAGGCCGAGTATGCGGCCGAAGCGGAACGGGTGCGGAAGCTCGAAGCTGCGACCGTCGCCTGGCTCCAGCCCGGCGAAGTCATGTTCGAGCGCCAGTTCAACTATCAGGCGGGCGACGGTGCGGTGCCGCAGCGGATCATGGGGCGGCCGGGGCGGCGGGGAACGACCTGGTTCTCTTACGATCTCCCCGTAGAGCCGGCGCATCCCATGACCCTGATCGCGACCTACTACTCGGGCGACCGGCGGGGGACGCCGGCGGACTTCGAGATTCTCGTGGACGGCCGGCGCGTGGCCAGTCAGGAGGTTCGCCTCAGCGACACGCCGCGCTTCTTCAACGCCGAGTATCCCATTCCCGCGGAGCTGATCCGCGGCAAGGAGAGGTTGACAGTGCGCTTCCAGGCGAAGGACGGTAGCCAGATCGCGACGGTCTTCGGGCTGCGGATGATTCGCGGCGACGCCGCACGCTGACCGCTCACGGAGTTCCCCAAGCTTTCGCCTGTGCAATCACTGCGGCCATCTGGTCGCGGTACTTCGTGAACGTGTCGTCCACGACGTTCAATGTCGGAATCAGTCCGTCGCGCTTGGAGAGCGACAGCGTTGCGGGATCCCAGCGGCTGAACCCCGACTCGTGCACGCCCGACGAGCCGCGCCCCGGCGCGGGATGCGAGAGATGTGAAAAGAAGCGGGCGTACGGCACGCCGTGCGGCGAGTAGACGTGATAGAACGGGATGAACTCGAGCAGCGCGTCGTAGAGAAACTCGCCGCAGGCGAGGACGCGTGGATACCGGGTGCGCAGCTCGGCGACGAGCGCCCGCGCGCCTTCATGCATGTCGGCTTTCGGATTGTTCACCCAGCCGCCGATGATGTCCAGGAAGTATGCATCGACGCCGTAGCGATCGATGACGTCCGCGATGCGCGCCGTGAGCCAGCGGCGCCAGGAGGCGACGCCTAGGTTCATGTAGGCACTGAAGCCTTCCTGGTGGCGGTCGTTATCCCAGTCCACCCAGTTCAAATCGAACGGATCGCCGTCGATGCGCGCGGTGGCCGCGTCGGCGAAATTCGCGAAATTCGCGAGCTTCCGGTTCGACGCGTTCGCACCAAACATGGGCATGATCCGGAATCCCAAGCGCTGTCCCTCCTGGACGAGGTGTCGCAACCCTGCTTCGCCGCCCATGCGCGGCGCGGCCTGATACGTGGGATAATCCCAGTAGTAGCGGCCGTCCCACGCCGAGATGAAGGCGAGCACGTGGCCCGGGGGAATCTGCGTGGCGATCCAGCGCAGGATCTCGAGCATCCGCGCATAGTCGTTGAAGATGTAGCCGGTGAAATGCATGCCGTGCAGCGTGACGACGAGCTGCGTCTGTCGCAGCCAGTCGGGAACGTCGGTGCGAGACTCCCAGCGCGGGAAGTGATACGCGCGCTCGAGGTGCGCGTAATGCGGCGCGACCGCGGCCTCCAGCGTCGCCGCCCGGCCAATGCGCCAGGTCGGAACCTGGACGACTCGCTGGTCGAGCCAGCCTTCGACCTCGTGCACCAGCTCGACGCGATATCCCTGCTCCCCCGGTTGAAAGTAGAAGCGTTTGGTGCGCACGCGATCGTCGAGCGACGAGAGCGCGGTGAACTGGTCACCGGCCTGTACGACGGCGAGGGCCGTGCCCATCCCCCCTGCGGTGTTGCCGCCGAAGAGATCGCCACCGCCGAAGGGGTAGCCCCAGAGCACCTCGTTGTCTCGCGGATCGAACGGTTCCGCGCCGCTCGAGGACAGCTTGCCGCGCGGCACGCCCCGCACGACCGTCGTCACCGCCTTGATAGGCTGATCCATCTCGGCCGTGACGTCACAGAACGAGGCATCGCCGTCGCGGCGGAGCCGGGCACTGACACGTCCCGCAGCGCGCTCTTGGCCACCCGCCCAGAGGAGCCGTGTCGCGGTGAGCGATAGCGCGTCAGCGGATCCTTCCGCGGTCATCGCACTCGCATCGAGCGCGTACGCGTTCTCGCGGGTGAACACGAGGAAGCCGAACCGCAGCCCCGCGAACTCCACCGACGGTTCCGGAAAATCGAAGCTGAACTTCTGGAACGCCCTGCCGTGCGGCGGAATGAACACATCGCTGGTTGAAGTGAGTGGCAGGACGGGCGCGTCCGCGGAGAGTGTCGGGGTCGGGACCGGAAGCAAGGCGCCCGCACCGGCTGCGCCCATCGCCTTCAGCCAGTCACGACGTGACAGCGGATCGATCATAGGGCCTTTCTTGACATCGGATCGGTGACGTGTAGTCTCGCCTCGCAATGGCCGGTCTCGATTGGGTCATCATCGGATTGTATTTCACCCTGTTGCTCACCGTGGCCTGGTGGGTCGCGCGGCGAAACAAGGACACGCCTGACGACTATTTCCTGGCCGGTCGCAATCTCGGCTGGTTTTTGGTCGGTGCCTCCATTTTCGCATCGAACATCGGCTCGGAGCACGTCGTGGGGCTCGCGGGCGCCGGCGCGACGAGCGGCGTCGCTCTCGCCCACTACGAGCTCCACGCCTGGTGCCTGCTCGTGCTTGGGTGGGTCTTCGTCCCATTCTATTCCCGCGCCCTCGTGTACACCATGCCGGAGTTTTTGGGCCGGCGCTTTTCACCCACCGCGCGTTGGGTGCTGTCCGTCATCACGCTGGTTGCGCACGTGTTTACGAAGTTCGCCGTCTCGATCTTCGCCGGCGGCATCGTATTCGCGACGCTGCTGCCGGAAGTCTCGCTGCGGCTAGCGGGCGCCACATTCAACAGCTTCTGGATCGGCTCCGTCGCCGTAGTGTTGCTGACCGGCCTCTATACCGTGCTGGGCGGGATGCGGGCGGTGGCCTACACGGACGCGATGCAGACGTTCATCCTGGTTGCCGGATCGGGATTGCTCACCGTGTTCGGGCTCGCCAAGCTGGGCGGCTGGCACGAGCTGCGCCGCGTGCTCGACCCCGATCTCTTCAATCTGTGGAAACCGCTGGTGCCGGCGGGAATGCAGGGCACGTGGGCGCCGGTGAAGGAAGCCGGTCGCATCGCCTGGTACTTCAACGGCAACTACCCTTGGCTCGGCATGCTGTTCTGCGCCCCGATCATCGGCCTGTGGTACTGGTGCACCGACCAGTACATCGTGCAGCGCGCGCTCGGAGCGAAGGATGAGCGCACTGCACGCCGGGGCAGCATCTTCGCCGCCTATCTGAAGCTCTCGCCTGTCTTCCTTTTCATCATTCCCGGACTGATTGCGTTGGCACTGGCGAAGACGGGTCGCGTCGCGGGTCTTGGCCTCATGCTGGATGCGCAGGGGCACGTCATCCCGCAGGCCGCGCAAGCGGCGTTCCCGCTGATGGTGAAGGACCTGCTTCCCGCCGGGCTTCGAGGGATCGTGGTCGCCGGTCTGCTCGCCGCGCTGATGAGCTCGATGGCGGGTGCCTTCAACGCGTCGTCCACGCTGTTCACGATGGACCTTTACCAGAAGTTCCGGCCACAGGCTTCACAGCATCGGCTCGTGTGGGTGGGCCGAGCCGCCACCGCAGCGATGGTAGTGATCAGCCTGCTGTGGATTCCGGTGATTCAGGGCGCGCGCGGCCTCTACGACTACCTCCAGGGAGTCCAGGGGT
>Ga0209056_10005562_pt1 | contig 13095 bp, 11 predicted proteins | sample GraSoiAngelo_114_FD_185876 | JGI IMG/M metagenome (GOLD analysis project Ga0209056, IMG submission 185876) | Grasslands soil microbial communities from the Angelo Coastal Reserve, California, USA - 14_0903_13_40cm (SPAdes) (version 2) | ecosystem: Environmental > Terrestrial > Soil > Grasslands... | reverse complement strand
GAAGGAGATACACCGCGAGCAAGACGATCCCCGCCACGAGAGCAGTCTTCAGATCAACCATCGAGCAATAATGGTGAAATGAATTAAAGCCTTTATCGGACGGAAAATCTCTTGTCCGCCCGTCTCACATTGCTTTTGCTCTCCGTAAGAATGCAGCGAGTAGGCGTTTGTAGACTTGGTTCGCCCGCCGATGGACTCGTCACAACAGTGAGCGCACATCTACTTCTCGTCGAAGGAAGACAATCTTGATGCCTGACCAGCGTAGTCAGGGTTCCGCTCATGATTTCTTAGGATACAGAGTATGCTAGTGAATCTTGGTATTCGCCGAGATGTCGACGATAGCGAACTTATTCGGCTCTATGGTGATAGTTATGGGATTGATTATGCTCACGCAGCTTGGTACATCATAGCACCATGTTACGTCAAGGGAATAGATTCCGGGGGCAAGTCCGACGCTGAAGCTTGCCCTTACCTCGCAGTTCCCCATTGGAATCCAATTTAAGTGGACGGTGATTGGGAGGCCTGAGGAAGTATGTACCACTAGTTCAATCTTGGGAAGTATCGGCTCCCAGAAAGCTGGGATTGGTCCCTCCCCGCACGAACCCCCCACGCTGAACCAGACATTACCTGAAACTCCTTGAGTCTGCCAGAGAATAACGCCCTCTAGGGTCGAGAGATAGTCAACCCATGGTGTCTGGAAGGCGTTCAAGCTTATGCCGCTAGCTAGGAGAATCGCCGCGACGAGAGTTATCTTCACAACAATTCATCCGATCCGGAGATTGTCACAATAATAACTCTTGCCGAAACAGGGCAATCCCTGTTCGAAAACTCTTGAAAGGTGGTGGCGAAATATGGAGATATCCGAGCGCATCCCAAAAATGCCCCTGCGAGGAATATTATGATGACACTGCTGATAACTATCCTTAAGGTGGCGGCTTTATAGCCAGACTCCTCTGCTTGCGCGCCCGATCTCTCGTGGACAAGAAAAATTAGGTATTGTAATCGCAGTTTAGATGAAGCCTTTTTTTTGGAATTATGAAGGAATTCTATTGAACAGACGTGTCCTGCTCGATGCTTACCGAAGTGAACGTATCGGTCTGGACCGTCACCCCACTTGGGAGGAGACTAGCGCAGGTATAGGTTCGAATGGCTTCGTGGGCACAGCTGGCAAGGTCAACAGAGTATAGCCCTGGGCTCAATCCAACTCGGAAGGTTCCAACCATTTCACAGCCCACTAGTGTCCAATTCACGGGTACCTCGATTAGGCTTCCGACCGAGGACCGGACGAGAACCTTATCGTGCCAAACTAGTCCGACGAGAAGTTTGGCGCTTTGTTCGCAGCATGAAGGCAGCAAAGGGCCACTAGTAACGGTGCCATCGATCCCTTGGGCCTGGAAGGCTGTAGATGCGCTGAAAACAGCGGAGAGGTAGCCACCCCACGACATCGAGAGACTATTCAGGGCGATACCTATCACGACGATGAACGCCGCCGCGAGGGCAAGTTTCATCGAAACCATCGAACAGCCGTTATTGGTGATTATTTCCTGCCCCGTCTTTCATGAACCAGAATCGATTGAAGCGTGTAATCACCGGCTGCTAAGGTCATTCGGTGCTTCTGGAGAGATCTATCCGAATCCTGTGTACATGTGGATATCTACCTTCGTGAACACGCCCTGCGCTACCGTCACGTTGATGGGAACAACGAACGCGCAGCCCCAGGACCGATGAGGCTGGAGTGTACAGGAGAGAATGTCTACAGAGTAGTTGCCAGGCTGCAGGCCGACGCGGTAGGTTCCAAAGTACTCGCACACCACGCGTGTCCAGTTTAGAGGCACGTCGATAACCATTCCATCTGAAAAAGTCACCACGACGCGCTCAGCCACGGGATAGTGACCTGACAACTCTGCCACTACGTCTGCACCGCATGCTCCGGGCACTATGTTGCCACTATAGTATGTTCCGTATATCCCCTGCCTCTGCCAAGCAGTTGTCGCCGTGTAAAGGGCTGAGAGATAGTTGTGCCAGGGTGGCGAAACCCCATTGAGACTCAAGGCCGCGAGCAAGACAATCCCGCCCAACAGAGCCGTCCTCACATCAATCACCTCTCAGTAGTCGCTGAATGCATTAAAGCCTTATCGGACGCTAGTGACTGCCTCATGGCGAGTTGGTCCCATGGCGGAGGAAGTGTGGTTACAAGAAAACGGGAACACGCTGGGGGCACTGATTGCTTTCAATGTTCAAATTTTCCGTTCTTTCGGTCTCCTTTTTCCAAGTTATATACGCCACCTTCGAATCATTTCAGCATTTGCGGTTCAACAAGGAGGCGTCTTCTGTCTATGACGGAGGAAAGTCCCTGTTTAAGCATGAGCTACTGATACCGCTCTTGCTCGTTCTATCATTGGTTTTTGCTATCCCGCTCCTCGGTGGCATACATGTTGCGCGCCTCCAACCAATAGTGTCGAAACCATCCGCTAATGAGGATTCGACTCGGATTGAATCTCCCCTTGTGGGTGAGAATGCGAGAACCAATGGTTCTGTTTCGACTAGATCAATGACGCCGTCAGCACCCATGGGTATCTCAGGAGAAGCTCGACTTGTCACGGTGGTAAACCTAACGAGTCTTCCGAGGAAAGAACTCTCGCAAAGCCGGGAAACGAATTTCACTTCACAGTCTCTCGTTGCGAATTCTTCCTACCTACTCCCCCCCAAGGTCGGACAGACCAACATGAGCAACATCGATCCCCCCTCAATCATTACGAGCTTCGCTGGGCTCAACATGTTTTGTGCTTTCTGCGATCACATCCCTCCCGATGTTCAGGTTGCCGCTGGTCCAAGCTATCTTATGGAGCTAGCGAATTATGCAGGACTAGTCTACACAAAGTCGGGGAGAACTGTGGGCGGTGGGGTATTTGCACTTTCAACCTTTTTTGGGACAGGTAGTGACAAAATTACTGATCCGAAGCTAATCTTCGACCTTCTAAGTGGACGATGGTTCGCTTCGATCAGCGATGAGACCGGGAACAACATTATGCTGGCTGTTTCGAATACAAACGATCCGAATGGAGTATGGCACGTTTACTCGGTTATGAGTTCATGTGAACAACCGACCTGCTATCTGGACCGGCCAACCATTGGTGTAAGCAATACGGAACTCGTCGTGAGTACCAACAACTTTCAGGGTTGTAACGCCAGCTTCGGCAACTGCAATCCAGGCTTCGTGGGAGCTGAGTATTGGGTTTTGAACAAGAGCGATATGACGGAAGGCTCATCTTCAGTTAGCCTTACTGCCTTCGGCCCAGACAGCACGCTAGCGCCCGCCTACCCTGTGAAGTCTCTGAGTTCTACACAGGTCGAGTATATGGTCAGTGCCGGTGTAACAACCACCGAAGAGGCGACGAGCACGATCAAACTGTTCGCGCTCACTGGAATTCCACCAGCACCGATTGGTGGGACAACACCGACCATTCTTACCATGTCCCCTTCGGTTTCTATGACCGTTCCTGGCACACAGCCAGGAAGCAATCCCATGATCGATACGGGTGACACGCGGGTCCTAGATGCTGCATGGTTCAGCGGGAAGTTGTGGTTTGCCTTGAATGATGGTTGTACGCCTTTGGGAGACATTCCGGTAAGATCCTGTTTCAGACTGACAGAGATCGACACTGGCTCTACTAATGTCATTCAAAGTTTTGATTATGGCCAGAGCGGTTTGTACCTCTTCTACCCCGCTGTGACCATGGATAGCATGGGAAACCTTGCCCTGGTCTATGGCTACTCTGGTCCTTCAAATTATCCTAGCTTTTCAGTAACAGAACAAGCGGTCAACGATCCTCTCAATACCCTTGAACCGTCACAAACCATTGCAACCGCAAGCGTGGCTGATAACCAATGCTGTCCGGAAAGGTATGGAGACTACTTTGGGGCATCTGTTGATCCAGCGGATCCTTCTATGGTCTGGGTTGCAGGAGAATACGTTTACCCCCCGGGGATTACAACATGCACGCTTCCTGGTGGTAATCCTTCCAACTGTTGGTCAACGTTCATTGCTGAAATGAGAACTTCGGACTTTACCCTTACAGCTAATCCTTCTAGCCTGACTGTCGGAGCATATCCTATAACCTCGCCAATCACCCTGACTAGCTTACGCGGCTTCTCCTCAACAATCGACCTTGCCCCGCAGGTCAGTGTATCCATAAGTGCAGTGAACGTCGATGACTCGTACGGGCGAGACTTCGGTCTGGTCTTTGACACTCCCTTGAACCAGCTTTTCGCCAGTGCTCAAGCCTATTCCGTAATAGGCACAACTAGCCCTGGCCAAACCAGTTTCTCCTACTCGAATTCATACTCCAAACCGCTCGGTTCTCACTTCCTCGAATTCGGTGTTGACTCTTATCCAGGCCACTGGCACGTGCAGATTATGGTGAATGGCGTGTTAATGGCCGATATCGATGTGGACGATAACCATTTTGTTCATCTGGCTTTCGGGGTGGGGGGAGTAACGGTCTCCGGAGGCCCATCGGGAGCGACCCCTCCCAGCGCTTCAATAAGCCCTGCATCCGTAACACCGACACCAGGAGGATCAGTAAGCTCGGCCCTGACGATCTCAACGTCGCCCACAACGACTCCTGGAATATACATTGTTACTGTTTATGCGGGGAGTGCCGCTCTGCTCTACTCGGCGGCATTAGTTGTCCAGGTGTACTCGGACTTTAAGGTTTCATTAAATCCAAACTCTCTGAACGTTAACCAGGGAGTCCCTGGAACCTCCACGGTCACCGTTACCAGTTTTGCCCAGTTCAGTGGCACTGTGACGCTTTCAGCGGGAAATGTACCCTCCGGTTTTAGTGTGGCTTTCAACCAGGGAAGTCTTTCTGTGCCCTCTGGTGGAAGCGCCTCCGGTGCAATGACAGTCTCTGTTAGTGGCTCTCCAAGCGCCGATACGTACGTCTTCAACCTCCTGGCTAATGCCAGCTCTCAGTCGCACACGATCCTGGTCTCAGTTGTCCACACTGGTGACTTTAACATCTCTGCAAACCCCGGAAGCCTCTCCATCCTTCAAGGGAAGACGGGTACGTCCACAATCACCGTTGGCAGCCTCGACGGATTCACAGGTACGGTGTCGCTAACGTCCACCGTACTGCCTTACAATAATATTACAACGTCTCTCAGTTCCAGTAACGTCGGGCTAAATTATCCCGGTTCTGCGCAAGTGACTCTTACCGTTTCTCCATATTGCACGGCACGCGTAGGCTCGTACACGGCTACTGTGAAGGGAACGTTCGGAAGCATCATTCATTCAGTAAATATTCCTGTTACTGTGACGGATAACTCTCTATGGTGCGGTAGCGGTAGCGTTGCCGCTGGCACGTTGATCACGCTGGCGAATGGAACTCAGGTCCCGGTTCAGACCCTTCGGGTGGGCATGCAACTACTATCGTACGATATGACCACTCATCAGTATGTTACCACTACCATAACCCGGCTCACAAGCGTACTAGTGAGTAATCTGATGATTATCCAGACCGGTATTGGCGCGCCCTTACGAGTCGACCAGAACCCTCTCCAGAAAGTCTACGCCAAACTCCAGAACGGAACGATTACACTAATCTCAGTTACAGATTTGAAAGTGGGCTACTACCTCTTTCAAGCGATTAGCCAGACATGGGTGCCTATAACCGCGATCAGCTATATCAACCAGGGGCAATACATCATGTTCGATATCTACAACACTGCTCCCGGAAACTACATCGCCAATGGATACCTAGATCCCACAAAACAGGGACCGGGACACTAGGTGGAACCAAGAACATCTCTAAACCTCGCCAGCGGGCAACTCCTCGGTCACTTCGCAACCGTCCGACCGACCAAACTAGCAAAGAGTATGAGTGTAAGCAACAATATCGCGATCCCTATGTTTCTCTGAGTCCGATCTCGCGGCGGTCGGTAATGGAACCCTCGCGACGGCGGGAGAAATGGTTGAACCGCAAATTGCGACGCTTGCTTCGATGAGAAACAAGAGACGACTCGGGCAGAACCGGAGAATATCAAAGTAAACTTGTTACTCATTAAGGAATACCAAGATAGAGCGAACATGAAAGCCTTTTTCAAACCCTAGTTGGTGACCCGTTCACCGAGATCGAAGAATTGCCAGGTAAAACTCATAGAATAGCTGTCCTGCCGGGTGATGGAATCGGCCCAGAGGTCGTAGACGCGACCCTTGCGGTTTTGAATGCGGTCCAGAAGGTTGACGATGTCAGGCTGGAGATGCTAAAGGGTGATGCAGGTTTCTACTGCATAGAGAAGTTTGGGACGAATCTTCCCGATAAGACAGTGGAGATAATCAGAAAGACGGATGCTTGCTTGAAAGGTCCGATGACGACTCCCGAGGAGCCAGGCTCTCCACGAAGCGTGGCAGTTACGCTTCGATCTATGTTTGATCTTTATGCCAATGTGCGCCCTGCCCGTAGTCTTCCGAACGTGCCCTCGCTCAAGCCCAACATCGACATGATCGTTGTTCGGGAGAATACCGAAGACCTGTACGTTGGCAAGGAGTTTGAAGTGGCCCCCGGAGTAGGCATTGCGATAAAGATCAACACGAGGACCGCTTCTGAGCGGATCGCCAAGTTCGCCTTCGACCTAGCGAAGAGGAGACGGAAGAAACTGGCGTTTGTACACAAGGCGAACATTCTGAAAATCACTGATGGAATATTCAAACAGGCTGTTCTAGATGTGAGTAGAAGATATCCGGATGTGGAGGTGGAAGATATACATGTGGACGCGGCGACCATGCAGTTTATCCGGCGACCAGAGAGCTTCGATGTTGTGGTCGCTACTAACCTCTATGGCGACATACTTACCGACGAGGCGGCAGGACTCGTTGGAGGGCTGGGAGTCGCAGCCGGGGGAAACATTGGCGACAGTTACGGGATGTTCGAGCCCGCTGGCGGCTCGGCACCGAAGTATACGGGTCAGAACAAGGTCAACCCTGTTGCGATGATCGAAGCGTCCCGAATGATGCTAGACTTCCTAGGAGAAGAAGGGGCGGCCAAGAAGGTGGAGAAGGCGACCATGCAGGTCCTGGAAGAAGGAAAAGTGTTGACTTTTGACCTGGGAGGTCGTGCGAAGACCAGCGAGATGGGCGAGGCCATCGCCAAGAAGATTCTCTCACTGGGTCCTACATTCTCTCTGCAAGCTCAAAGCCCAGCAAGCTGACCACAGACTTGAGCACGGCACTTGTAGCCTCGACCAAGGCGGCTCGCTGCAGCTTCAGCTCTTCGTCCACCAAATGCGATATGTCGGATTTCTCGTAGAACTCGTGGAATCTCTGAGCGACCTGATTGGCGTAGAAGCAGAGTAGTGTCGGGTTCAGCTCCTCGGCCGATCTAGCAAAGATTTCAGGAAACCGCGCTAGCGAGAGAATCAGGTTCTGCTCGACAGGCTCATTGAGCTGGTCGAAAGTCTTGGGTCTCTCCAACTTTCCCAGTTTCTTGAGAATGCCCAGTGCTCGTGTATAGGCGTAGTTGATGAAGGGCGCGCTGTTTGCTTCGAAGTTCAACGCTCTGTCCCATACGAAGTTGGTCGATTTTACAGCTTCGACTGATAGCATAGCGTACCTGACTGCCGAGATGGAAATGCGCTCTGCGATACTATCCTTCACGCTGGCGGGTAGGTCGGGTGATCGTTTGTCAACTTCTTCTTTGGCTCTGACGAACGCCTCATCCAGTAGCTGGTCGAAGGTTACGTATCGTCCTCTTCGAGCCGACATTCGCTGACCTTCGAGGACAAGTAATCCTATTGGGAAATGGTGGAAATTCATTGCTTCCTTCCGGTGTCCGAGAATCCAGACTGCGACTTTGACTTGTAGCTGTGCGAGCGACTGTTCAACTCCGATCACGTTGATTACCCGTTCGGCCCATTCGAACTTGTACAGGGTGTAAGCGATATCACGGGTGGGGTAGAGAGAGGTCCCATCCGACCTTGTGAGCGTCAACGATGCTACCTCGAATGTAGGGGAGAGGCCCAGTTTCTCACGGAGGTCATAGTCCTTCACGGCCTTGCCAACATCAAGCTCCCAGGATCCCCCTTTGCTGCGTGCGAGGCCAGTTTCTTTAAGCCGGTCGAGGAGCTCTGAAACCCTTCCAGTCCAGAGCATCTCGCTCTCCCAGTCCCACTGATCAAAATAGATTCGGGCTCTTCGTAGAGTCTCTTCGAAGCCGGCCAGAACCATCTGGCTGACTCGCCGGATCAACGAGCGAGTCTCCCGTTCTCCTTTCTCGTATTTCCGGATCAAGTCGAGGATGGATTTTTGAGGGTCCGGGTCTTTGGAAATGTGCTCGTTGAGGAGGTCGAATTCCTCCGGATACTTGCTTCGAAGCTCTGCGGCTACGCCTACCCATTCGTCAAGCGATTTGGTCACGGCAACGATGTCGATGTCAGAGGCCTTTGTCTTCTTTAGAAGGGCGAGCCGCCTCTTGTTCTCGTCTATCTCTGCGAGAGTTGATGTGATCGAGTATATTCTCCCAATGAATTCGCCAGTCTTCCCCTTCGGTTCGGGCTGTCCAAGTAGTTGGTAGCCATAGGCCATCTGGGCGACCTGTCGCCCGGTGTCATCAATATAGAAATGGGTCTGCACGTCGTGTCCTCTCGCTCGAAGAATTCTGGCGAGGGTGTCCCCAAAGATCGCATTCTTCGAGGTGCCGATATGAATTGGTCTTGCTGGATTAGCGCTTGTGTGTTCCACAATTACGCGTTCGGGAGCCTTGGTCTCAAGCAGTCCGTACCCCTTTTCTCTCTCTGTGATCGCATCTAATGTCAGTTGGGTGAGTCTGAGAATATCTGCTCTGAAATTCACGTAGCCGGGCTCGGCTGCCTCTATGGATTCGACTAGTTCGAATGATTCTCCGTTACGCGCCTCGTCTGCAATCTGTGACGCTACCGTCATCGGTTTTGTTTTTTGAATCCGCGCGAGTTCGAACGAGAGGGAGCTGGCGAGCTGCCCATACTGTTCATTTGGGGGGTCTTCAAGCGTCGAGGCGAGGTCGATTTTCGGGAAGACTGTTCCAGCCTTGTTTTGCAGTCTTGAGTAGGCTCCTGCAAGGATGTTCTCGCATTCTCTTCTGAATTGGCCGAAGGGATTCCACCGATTCTCAGCGTCATTGGAATCGACCCTCATCCTCTTTCGACCGAGTTTCTCATCCTGACAATCTTCTTAATAGCACTCACTCCAAAGGCCTAGTTGCGAACTACTTGCTTGTTGTCGGACCGTCTGAAGTTATCGTGATCTTGCTCGTATCCGTCGTGGCAGGATTCATCGGCGCAATGTTTGGCCTCGGTGGCGGAATCCTTATCATTCCTTTCCTGACACTGGTCGAAGGAGTTCCCGTCCCACTCGCTGTGGGCGCCAGTATCGTTTCCGTCGTGGCTACGTCAAGCTCCTCCGCTGCCACTTATGTGAGAGATCACCTGACCAACATCCGCCTGGGAATGTTCCTCGAGATTGGGGCGGTTGCTGGAGCGATAACAGGGGCGTTTGTGTCAGTACTTCTCCCGACTGCAGCACTCTTCATTCTTTTCGGTATGCTGCTACTCTACGCGACAACGGTCATGATTAGAAGCCGAAAAATGGACTTCCCCTCGTCAGTGATTCCTGACAGAACAGCTACTCTTCTTGGCCTTAGTGGGCAATACGAGGAGCAAAGCAAGAACGCTGTTGTGAAATATGAGGTCACTCGGACCCCCGTCACGCTCTTCGTCACCTACTTTGCCGGAATCGTGTCGGGATTATTGGGCGTCGGTGGAGGAATTATCTACGTGCCCACAATGAACCTGGTCAGCAAAATCCCGGTCAAAGTGGCTTCAGCCACAAGCAACTTTATGATTGGTGTTACCGCCGCGGCAAGCGCCTCAGTCTATCTTTTCCGAGGCGATGTTGATCCTATACTCACCGCCCCTCTGATCATCGGGGTCGCGGGCGGAGCGATTCTTGGAACTCGAATCCTCAAATTGACTCCTCCGACCCGTGTCAAGATTGCCTTTGGACTGTGGCTCGCCGCGATTTCGATACTGATGATACTCCGAGGTTTCAACATCCCAGTGGTATTGTAGTATTGGACCTGAACCGTCTCATCTCATACTCGCTTAGAGTAGGAGTTCTGACGAGTGCGTTGCTGAGCCTTGTCGGACTGATCGCTTGGGCGGCCACGGGCTATGCCGATCTCTCCGCGGCATCGGGATCAGGCGTGACCGGCACTATTGGCTCCGCAGCTGGCGGAAACCCCGCAGGCCTGATCTACCTTGCTGTAGCCGTACTCGTGGCAACTCCTGTTTTCAGGGTGGCATTATCCACCTTCTATTTTGCTCGTGACAGGGACAAGAGGTATGTTCTGATAACTTTAGCCGTCTTATCAATGCTGACTTTCGCCCTCTTTTCGGGAGTCAGCGGATAGCAGGGACCCACGTTCTTGCGAGTTGGAATAATCGTGTCTGGAATCGTTATTCTTGGAGTGGGTGTTCTCTACCTTCTGTATTCCTCTTCCAATCCGGACTATTTTCAAGTGGCGGTCTTCGCACTGCCCTTTGGGTGTCTGAACCTGGGCTTTGGAATCCTGACTGCGAAGGGTGGGGGAGTGAGCATTCCCTCTAACGCCCGGGACCCTGCTAAGATGGTCGTTGACAAGGGGGTCATTGGATCAACCGTCTATCTCATGGTTTTCTCGGACAAGAAACTAGTTCTGAAGAGGCTCACCTCCGGGAGTGTAACAGTCTTGGCGGTTGTTGTCTTGGCCGTAGTTGGTCTGTTATTCGCCTACTTCATCGGCGCAGCGATTGGAGGAATCACCGCCTTCTCACTGCAAGAGTTCCTGACCCAGAGAAGAAGAGACGCCACGAAGTTGTGTAATCCGCTAGCTGCATCAGGTAAGGGAGACCTAGAATTCGCGTACGCAGACCTAGAACGGGTTCAGCTTACCAAGTCCAGGCTTCGCCTCCACCTTCGGAATGGAATAATGGGGATTGTGATTTCACGGAGGTATCCAGAGAAAATGCGACCTATAATGGAGGGTTTCATTTCTTCGTCAAAGATGGCAGAACCGGTCTAGTCTCTGCGGGAGAGAGCTCTGAGAAAGAGAATGATCAGAGCCACCATTCCGGTAGCCACTGTAGCCAGTTCTCCAGCGGCCAAGACTCGGTTCGGCTCAATGAAGAGAGCGCCTCGCCCTGTGGTCTCCAAATAGAACGCCCATGCCATGAAGATCATGCTAGCCAAGCCAGTGGCAACGGAGAAGACCCACAGGCCGCTCCAAAACAGGCTGCGACCGACCGAGGCCATTGCATTAGCGATAAAGCGATTCCAGCCTATTAACGTGGCGAGATGCCTAGAGTCCACACGACCCTTCAAGGCTAGCTTTTATTCCGAAGAGTTTCGGACCGGAGTCCGGGACCGTAGTCTAGATCACACCCGGCCACCTTGGCATTGGCTGGGAGCGAGGACAGCCAGGATAGGACATCGGGCTCCGGTGTATTTCGCACGGGGAGACCCGAAGGTCGTGGGTTCAAATCCCACCGGTCCCGCTATCGGTCAAAAACTGCATCCCTTTGGAGATCTCTCGTGTAGGTTTTTCCTTGGTTCTATAACCTGCGGTCATGCTGGAATAAGATGCTACAGGAATATGCCATATAGATCTAATGAATCTGAGACTGATTAGACGGGTCGCTGTCCACAGGATGGACAGAAGAATAGGCTTGAGTCATATCCCTTGCCGCATTTCTTGCAAGTGACCTGAGTCCCGGGTATAGCGGCCAGCGTCGCCGGCGTAAACGATGGGGAAGGAGGTGCACGCGTGGGATCGGGCGCAAAGACTCCGATGAATGCAGTTGTGATTCCTACCACAAAAAATACTCCGCCAATGACGACATATGCCAAGTCCGTTACACATGCGAAAATGTGTCCTGTGAGAATTGTACCGAGACATGAGGAAAGCGCGAACATTGTGAGGACTGGACCAGCGATGACAAAGATTATTCCCACGAAGAAAATTTCGCTCCTCAAACATTCCTACGTCCAGTGCGAGTTGACATTTCCGGGAGAAGCGAAGCTTTCTAACTCTATGTAACTGGCCACTAGTCGCTTCGGGACGCTAAATCGCAGACGACCCCGGCTGCCGTCTTTGACCGATCGGACGAGTCTCAGTTTGTGAAGGCTCGTTTGTCAACCGTAACGTTGAGTTCCTTTAGATAGGACGGGGACTCGGCGGTCGCCCCTGCCAGAGTGAATATTGCATCGGCATGGAGCTTGAACCGCGCCTTCTTACTCTCGCCAATGAAGCTGGTTCGCACCTCGCCCAGTCTAGAACTGTCCGCCGCTTCAGCCTTGAGTCTGAGGTTCTTGTCCCTCCGCCCGAACCATGCGATCAGACTATCACTCAGCAGCCTGGGAGTCGCGTTGAAAGGTATCCCCTTATGCTTCTGATTGAACTCCAAAGTGAGTGCCTTACGAGATTCTTTGGCTACTGATTCGACATAGTCGAGGATTCTCTGAGTATCCTCTCTTCCCGTTAGCTGGTCAGTCATTGAAGAATAGCACTCGACACTGTCCTTGCCGAATCCGCTTCAGAAGCGTTCACTATCCCTACCATCTGCTACGACCGCGTTGCCTTGGCCGATTGTCATAACGCCTCCGCTGATACCTCTCACCTCCACCACCCATCGGCCGCGGGGGCAGATTGACCGTGGGAATCTTGAAACCTGGAATACTAGGCTCTTGGATCTCGTCGAGAGTCGCTGATGTCATTCTCCGGATCCCTTCGAACACGTCCCAATCATCCCTTGTGAGAAAGGATATGGCAATTCCTCTCTTTCCAGCCCGAGCAGTCCTTCCAATGCGGTGGAAGTACATCAGGGGGTCCTCAGGCATATCATAATTGATCACATGGCTGACCTTTGGAATGTCAAGCCCACGTGCCGCCACATCCGTCGCGATCAGCAGACCAGTCTTGCCAGTCCTGAAGGATTGTATCGCCATGTCCCGCTGCCGTTGAGATAGGTCGCCGTGTATAGCCATCGCATCGTAACGGTTTGCCTCAAGGGCCCTTGACAATC
>Ga0209056_10005561_pt1 | contig 13097 bp, 10 predicted proteins | sample GraSoiAngelo_114_FD_185876 | JGI IMG/M metagenome (GOLD analysis project Ga0209056, IMG submission 185876) | Grasslands soil microbial communities from the Angelo Coastal Reserve, California, USA - 14_0903_13_40cm (SPAdes) (version 2) | ecosystem: Environmental > Terrestrial > Soil > Grasslands... | reverse complement strand
ACGTGCCGAGCCGCGCCCGCTACGACGAGCTCTACCGGCGCTCCGTCGAGGACCCCGAGGCCTTCTGGGGCGAGATGGCCGGCCGGCTCCGCTGGACGACGCGCTGGGCGCGTGTGCTCGACTGGCAGCCGCCCTTCGCCAAATGGTTCGTCGGCGGGCGGCTCAACATCGCCGACAACTGCCTCGACCGCCACCTCGCGGGCCCGCGGCGGAACAAGGCAGCCATCGTCTGGGAGGGCGAGCCCGGCGATCGGCGGGTGCTCACCTATCACGCGCTCCATCGCGAGGTGTGCCGGTTCGCCAACGTGCTGAAGGCGCTCGGCGTCCGGACGGGCGACCGGGTCGGCATCTACCTCCCGATGATCCCGGAGGCGGCGATCGCGATGCTCGCCTGCGCGCGCATCGGCGCCACCCACAGCGTCGTCTTCGGCGGCTTCTCGGCCGAGGCGCTGCGCGACCGCATGAACGACGCGGAGGCCACCGTCCTCGTCACCGCCGACGGCGGCTACCGGCGGGGCGCCGTCGTGCCGCTCAAGGCGAACGTCGACGAGGCGATCGCGGGCGTGCCGACCATCCGGAACGTCGTGGTCGTGCGGCGGACGGGCAAGGCCGTGCCGATGGCGGCCGGCCGCGATCACTGGTGGCACGAGCTCGTCGAGAGCGCCTCGCCGGCGTGCCCCGCCGAGCCGCTCGACAGCGAGCACCCACTCTTCGTCCTCTACACGAGCGGCACCACGGGCCAGCCGAAGGGCATCGTCCACACCACGGGCGGCTATCTCCTGCACGCGGCGCTCAGCGCCGAGTGGGTCTTCGACCTGAAGGAGGAGGACACCTACTGGTGCACGGCGGACATCGGCTGGGTCACCGGCCACAGCTACGTCGTCTACGGTATCCTCGCCAACGGCGCGACGTCGGTCATGTACGAGGGCGCGCCGAACCACCCGGCGCCCGACCGCTTCTGGCGGCTGGTCGAGGACCTCGGGGTGACGGTCTTCTACACCGCGCCGACGGCGATCCGCGCCTTCGTCAAGTGGGGTGAGGACTGGCCGCGACGCCACGACCTGTCGTCGCTCCGGTTGCTCGGGACGGTCGGCGAGCCGATCAATCCCGAGGCCTGGATGTGGTACCACCGGGTCATCGGCGGGGAGCGCTGCCCGATCGTCGACACGTGGTGGCAGACCGAGACGGGCGGCATCATGATCAGCCCGCTGCCCGGCGCGATCCCGACCAAGCCGGGCTCGGCGACGCTGCCGCTGCCCGGGGTGGTCGCGGAGGTCCGGAGCCGCGACGGCAGGCCCCTGCCGGCGAATCAGGGCGGCTACCTCGTCATCACGCGGCCCTGGCCCGGCATGCTCCGCACCGTCTACCGCGACCCCGAGCGCTACCGGCAGCAGTACTGGAGCCAGATCCCCGGCGCGTACTTCACCGGCGACGGCGCCCGCCAGGACGCCGACGGCTACTTCTGGGTGATGGGTCGCATCGACGACGTGGTCAACGTCGCCGGGCACCGGCTCGGCACGATGGAGGTGGAGAGCGCGCTCGTGAGCCACGCCGCGGTCGCGGAGGCGGCGGTCGTCGGCCGTCCCGACGAGCTGAAGGGTCAGGTGATCGCCGCCTTCGTCACGCTCGAGGCCGGCCAGCAGCCGTCGGAGGAGCTGCGGGCCGCGCTCAAGCAGCACGTCGCCAAGGAGATCGGCGCCTTCGCCCGGCCAGACGACATCCGCTTCACCGACGCCCTCCCGAAGACCCGCAGCGGGAAGATCATGCGCCGGCTCCTGCGCGACATCGCGGGGGGCAAGGAGACGGTGGGCGACACGACGACCCTCGAGGACTACGCCGTGCTCGCGCGCCTGCGCGAGGAGGAAGAGTAGCCCGCCGTGGAGATCGTCTTCACGAACACGCTCTCCGGGCGCAAGGAGCCGCTCGTGCCGCGCGAGCCGCGTCGCGTGCGGCTCTACTGGTGCGGCGTCACGGTCTACTCGCGCTCGCACGCCGGCCACGCGCGCGCGCTCGTCACCGCGGACGTCCTCTGCCGCTACCTCCGCGCCCGCGGGCTCGAGGTCACCTTCGTCCGCAACTTCACCGACATCGACGACAAGATCATCCGGCGCGCGAACGAGGAAGGCATCACGGCGGCCGCGCTGGCCGAGCGCGAGATCCGCGCCTTCCAGCAGGACGTCGCGTGGCTTGGCTGCCTGCCGCCCACGCACGAGCCGCGCGCCACCGAGCACATCCCCGCGATGCTGGCGCTCATCGAGCACCTCGTCGCCGCGGGCTTCGCCTACGCCGTCCCCGACGGCAGCGTCTACTTCCGCGTCCGCCGCTTCCCGGCCTACGGGAAGCTCTCCCACCGCCGGCTCGACGACATGGAGGCCGGCGAGGAGATCGACCCCGCCAAGGAAGATCCGCACGACTTCGCGCTCTGGAAGGGGGCCAAGCCGGGCGAGCCCTGGTGGCCGAGCCCCTGGGGCCGGGGCCGCCCCGGCTGGCACATCGAGTGCTCGGCGATGGCGACCGCGTACCTCGGGCAGCCGTTCGAGATCCACGGGGGCGGCTCGGATCTCGTCTTCCCGCACCACGAGAACGAGATCGCGCAATCGGAGGCCGCGGCCGGCGTCCCGTTCGCCGACCTCTGGGTCCACAACGGCATGATCACCACGGGTGCCGAGAAGATGTCGAAGTCGCTCGGCAACATCCTGTCGATCGCCGAGGTGGCCGAGCACGCTCCGGCCGAGGTGCTGCGCCTTCTCTTCCTCGGCACGCACTACCGCACGCCGCTCGACTTCTCCTCGGCACGGCTCGAGGAGTCCGGACGCGCCCTCGGGCGGCTCTACGAGGCGCTGGCGCGCGCGGACGAGATCGCGGGTGGACCGCCGCCGGCCGTGCCGGTCGACGGCGCGCTCGCCGGGCCGCCCTCGCCGTTCCTCGCCGAGTTCTCTGCCGCCATGGACGACGACCTGAACGCGGCCCGGGCCCTCGGCCTCGTGTTCGACCGCGTGCGCGAGCTGAACCGGCTGCTCGATGCCGGCGATCGGGCGGCGGGGGCCGCCATCCGCCGCGAGCTCGCCGCCGTCGCCGCCGCCACAGGGCTCTTCGCCGAGGCGCCGGCCGCGTTCCTCGAGAGCGCACGGCGCCGCGGCCAGGAGCGCGCCGGGCTCAGCGTGGCGGAGATCGAGGCGGCGATCGCCGCACGCAACGACGCGCGCCTGCGCAAGGACTTCCGCCAGGCGGATGCGATTCGCGAGCAGCTGCGCCAGCAGGGCATCTTGCTCGAGGACACCCCGTCCGGCACGATGTGGAAAGCGGGTTAGCTCGCCCGCACCCTACAGGTAGGACTGGAGGTGGGAGATGAGGGTGGTGGGACAGATGGCGCTGGGCCTCGCGCTGCTCGCCGGAAGCGCACGGGCGGACGAGATCTACCGCTCGACCGACGCCGCGGGCCGGCCGGTCTTCTCGAACGGCCGCGGCGCGACCGGCGATGCGCGGCAGCATGTCGCGCCGGCGACGGCTTCCCCGACCGAGGAGACGGGGACCTTTTCCACCAGCGCCTCTCTCCGCCGCCAGGCCCTCGAGCGCGACCTCCGCACGACGGAGCGTCATCTGCGGGATCTCGACGCCCGGATCGGCGCCCTGGCGCGCGCGCGCACGCGAAACGCCGGTGGCAGCGAGGCGACGGGCGGCGTGCGAGCCGCCGCCGCCGGCGTCCGCTCCGAGGAGGAGCAAAGCCTCGCCGCCGAGCGCGAGCAGGTGGCGCAGCACGTCGCGGACGTCCGCGCCGACTACGCGAAGCTGCGCGAGGAGGTGGCGGCGCGGCTAGGCGGCACGCCGAGCTGGTGGATCGAGCTGCGGTAGCTCAGCGCAGCAGCGTCGCCATCAGCGCCAGCTCGTCGCCCAGCTGGCGGGTAATCAGGAAGTTCTGCCGGACGTGCTCGCGACCGGCGGCACCGAGTCGCTCGCGGAGCTCCGGGTCGGCGAGCAGGTGGCGCGCCCGGAAGGCCGCCCCCTCGACCGAGTTCACGGTGTAGCCGGTGACGTCGTAGATCACCTGCGCGGCGATCCCGCCCGCGAAGCCGCCGATCACCGGCTTCGACTTCCACATCGCCTCGGCGACGCCCAGGCCGAACCCCTCGCGCGTGGACTTCTGGAAGACGATGGTCGCGGCGCGCTGGAGCGCGTTCACCTCGCGGCGCGCCTGCGGCGGCAGCTCGAGGACGTGCAGATCGGGATCGTGGCTCGCCGCCTCCCGGACGTCCGCCGAGAGCTCCACCCCCGCGGGGTCGTCGCTCTCAGCACCGCCCACGAGCACGAGCCGGCACTCGTGCTGCCGCTTGACCAGCCGGTAGGCGTCGATGACGCCGAGCGGGTCCTTGAACCGGTCGAAACGCGCCACCTGGAGCAGGATCGGCTTGTCGCGCGGCACGCCGAGACGCGCCAAGATGGCGTCGATCTCCGCCGCGGGGAGCTCGCGGTTCTTGTCGCTCAGCGGGTCGATCGACGGATAGATCAGGAACTGCGGGATCGGCAGACGCTGCGCGAAGCTCGGCAAGGAGAACACGGCGGCGTCGAACTTCACGACGAACTGGCGGAGGAACGTCCAGGCGCGGCGCTGCGGCCGCGATACGTCGAGATGGCACCGCCAGACCCAGGCACCCTCCGGAGGGCGCGCGTCGACCAGGCCGGCGGGTAGGACGTCGTGGGTCACGACGACGTCGGCCCCGAGCTCGAACGCGGTGGCGCGGCCGCGCGTGAAAGCACGGAACTCGTCGAACGTCTCGGGCGGCAGCCGCTCCTCGTCGCCCTGGAGCGCCGCGTGGAGCCGCGCGGCGACCGGTGGCGCGGCCTCCTCGCCGTCGAGGCTCTCCCAGGCGGCGTCGACTCCGGCTTCCTCGAGCAGCGGCACGAGGCGGCGAAGGATCTCGGCCACTCCACCGACCTCCCGGCTCGTGCTGACGTGCAGCACCCGACGCCCGCGCACGCGCTCGGACAGGCGGCGGAGGAGCTCGACGGTCCCCGCGGGGGCGACGTGCCGGTAGTCCTCGAGGGTCGGCACGGCTTCGGTCATGCGCCGGCGAGCGCCTCGTCGACCAGCGCGACCAGCCGGTGGCGTATCTCTTCGAGGCTCTGCTGGTACGGGTTCAGGCGGCCCATGCGCGCCGCCAGCTCGGGCAGCTTCAGCTGGTCGTCCACCCAGGCGGCGAAGTCGCCGCGGCGCCGGCCCTTGCGGCCGCGCGCCTCGACGAGGTGCAGGTAGACGGCGCCCGTGTCGAGCGTGGCGAGGGCGTCCCGGAACTCCCGGAGCGTGCGCACCTTCACGCCGGTCGGGATCTCGAGCACGCGCGACTGCATGAAATAGAACGGCTCACCGAAGCCGAACATGATGCGCGGGACGGAGCGCAGCTGCGCGAGGTGGTCGTCGATCAGACTCACGACCTCGGCACGCAGGCTCTCGAGGTCCGGGAAGTCCTGCGGGTCGATGATGCCGAGCTTCTCACCGAGGACGCGGTCGCGCACCTGGATCGCGGCCCAGGTGGCGAAGTCGTTCGGGTATGCGCCGGGCAGGCCGCGCTGGCGGAGGCTGGAGCTGTGGGTGTGGAAGTAGATGCTGTCGACCGGCACCTCCTCCAGGTGCTCGAGCAGCTCGCGCTCGTCGAACGCGCGACGGCCGAGCATCTCGCGGAGCTCCCAGCAGCTGTGGAAGTGAAAGGGCGTCCGCGCGGTGCGCTCGCTCATCTCGTCGCCGCTCCGGGCCCCTCGGGGGCGATCCGCAACCGCTCGCACAGCCGGGTCACGGGCAGGGCCGCCCGGACCGCCGGCGGCGCCTCCCGCCACCACGCGAGCGCCCGCACCTGGGCGCGGCCGAGATCGAGCACGACGGCGGCCGCCTCGGCCAGGTCGAGCAGGCCGAGCGCCTCATGCGCCCCCTCGGGCAGCCCGACGATCCGCTCCTCGAGCGCCTGCGCGAGCCGTCGGGCTAGCCAGCGAGCCGGAAACACGACCCCGCGGGCCCGCAACGACGCCGCCCGAGACTGCAGCTCCGCGAGTGCTGGCGGCGTCACCGCGACCCCCGCTGCGATCTCCTCGGCGGCCTCGTACCCGAGCAGCATCGCGAGCTCCAGTGGCAATGGCGTGTCGGCGGCGAGCAGCGGCTCGAGGATGGTCCGCAGCCGGGCCAACGCGGCGTGGCGGCTGGCACGCGCGACGCTGGCGCCCTCCCGCGCCACCGCCTCGACGAGATGCTCGCGCTGCACGCCGAAGAGGCTCGCGAGCGTGAAGCGCGAGTCGCCCACCTCGCACGACGGCGTGCCATCCGCGGCGCGCACCGCCACCACGCGCACCGCCGACAGGGCACCCGTGGCGAGCTCGGTGACCCGCACCTCGGCCTCGAGCTCGCCGCCCGCGGGGCCGGCGGAGAAGGCGAGCTCGTAGCCCGGAACGCGCGGCGGCTGCCCGAGGACGGTCAGCAGCGCGCCGCTCGCCGCCACGCGCGCGGGCGTGGCCGCCCGTCCACGCGCCGCGCGCCGGTAGAGGTCGGCTCCGGACTCTCCGTTCACGTTGCTGCGCGCCGGGGCGAGGCGATCGGCGAACCCGTCCTCCAGCCGCCGGCCGAGGGCCTCGGCGAGCTCGATCGTCCGCGCCGCATAGCGCATCACCTGCACCGGCTCCAATCCCGCGAGGTCGTCGAAGAACCAGCCGCAGCTCGTCTGCATGAGGAGCGCATGGCGGGCGAGCTCGAGCGCGCGCCGCGCCAGCACGCTGGCCGCCGGCGAGAGCCGCCCGTTCGCCTCGGCGGCGAGGAAGCCCGCGGTGCGGCCGGGATCGAGCACGCACTCGACGTAACCGTCGCGCGCCTCCCAGGGGTCATGCAGGACCTCGCCGGCACGGGTCTCGTAGAGGATCGCCGTCTCGTTGCGCAGCCAGTCGATCGCCTGCCGGAGCGGCGCCCGCCAGGCCTGGTTCCAGCCGGCCGGGCCGCCGACCCGGCAGCCGCAGTCCGCTCGCCAGCGCTCCACTCCGTGCGGGCAGCTCCACGACGTCCCCTCGACGATCTCCACCTCGTGTGCCGGCGGATGCGCGTCACGGAAGGCCGCCGGGCCGACCAGCTCGACCTCGCGATCTCTGCGCAGCACCCGCAGCGCGGCCGCGAGGGCCATCTCGCCGAAGCGGTGATGGTGGCCGTAGGTCTCGCCGTCGACCGCGATGGCGACGATGCTCCCATCGGTCTCCAGCGCCGCACGCAGCCGCTTGGCGAGCTGGACGCCGTCGCCCAGCAGTGCACCGAAGGCGACGCCGTGCGACAGCGCCGCGTGACGGAAGAGCACGTCGACGAAGCCGCCGCCGGGCAAGAGGCAGCGGTAGAGGCGGCGCACGTCGAGCGACTCCGGCGTGACCGGCGTCCAGGCCGCGTCGCCCGCGCCCAGCGGCCGGATGCGGCGGGCCTGGTGCGGCGCGAGGAACGTGAGCGTGATGCCGGCCTCCGCCAGCGCCGCGAGCGCCGTGCGGTCGACCGCCATCTCGGGGAGCCACATCCCTTCCGGCGCGCGCCCGAAGCGGTGCTCGAAGTCCCGCCGCCCCCACCGCACCTGCGTGCGCACGTCGCGCGGCGTCGAGAGCGGTAGGATCGGGTGGCCGTAGGCCGACGCCCAGGCGTTGCCGTGACGGGTGCGCGCCTGGCTCGCCGCATCGGCCCATCTCAGCGCGGCGAACACCTCGGGCGCGTGCGGCGCGAGCCAGGAGAGGAGCGTTGGACCGAAGTCGAAGCTCGTCCACTCGTAGCAGTTGACGAGGTCGCAGAGGCGGCCCGCGCCGTCCAGCACCCGCGCCTCGGCGTTCGGCGCGTAGCACTCGCGCGTGATCCGCGTGTTCCAGTCACGGTCGGGCGCCGCCGACGCCTCGGGACCGACCACCCCCAGCCACGGGTGCTCGCGCGGCGGCTGGTAGAAGTGGCCGTGCAGGCAGAGCGCGCGCACGGGTGGGTATTTAGGCGGCATTCCGGCGGGATGGTCAAGCGTTGCACGAACCCGCCGGGCTCGAATGCGTGTTGAACGCTGGTAGACAAGCCGCTAAGAAGGGCCGCCGCACTGCGTGTGCGACGCGGGGAGAGACCATGCGACACACCGGCCGTCAGCTCTCGCTCGCCTTCGCCGTCCTGGCCCTCGGCCTCATGGGGATGGGTGGTTTCGGCGGCGGTCGCGACACGGGATTGCCTCAGCGGGAGTTTCACGCCACGTTCACCGACGTCGACGGTACGCGCGTCGAGGCCACGCGCGTGACCGCGGGCGGCGACACGAACCTGGAGGGCGAGATCGGCCGGGGGCGGCTGCGCGTCCCGTTCGACAATATCGGCCGCATCCGGCTCGAGCCGGCGGGCGAGGATCGCGACCGCATCAAGGCGGAGGTCGTCCTCCGGGAGGGTGAGCCGGTGACGCTGCTCGTGCGCAGCTCGACCACCTTCTATGGCCAGACGCCGAGCGGGGCGTACCAGATCCGGGCGCGCGACCTGAAGTCCATTGACTTCACCCGCTAGACGCTCGGCCCTCCTCGTCTCGTGTCTCCTGACGCTCGCGCGTCCCACGAGCGCCCTCGACGTGAAGCTCTGGCCGCTCTTTCGCTACGCGCACGACGAGGCCAACGACGTCGTCCGCTGGAGCGCGTTCGGCCCGATCCTGGAGTTCACTCGCACGCCCGAGACGCGCGACCTCCGCATCCGCCCGCTCCTCTGGCTCCGCCAGAAGCGCGGCGCGGACCGCGACGACCAGGCCGACATCCTCTTCCCGCTCATCTCGACCCGCTGGCACAACGACTACCAGACCCTCCGCTTCCTCCTCTTCACGTACAGCAACCGCCCGGCGCCCAAGGCGGAGGTACGCGCGCCCACATGGGCGAGCCGCTTCGAGCTCTTCCCGTTCGTCTTCTATCGCTCCAGCCCCGCGATCGGCACGTACTTCGGCGTCCTGCCCTTCTACCTCGACATGCCCGACTTCTATGGCTTCGAGCGCGTCCGGGTGGTTCTGTTCCCCGCCTATCTCCGGCTCACCGAGCCGCGGGTCGAGCGCCGCTTCTTCCCCTTCCCGTTCGTCTCGACCGTCGGCGGACCTGCCGGGCGCGGCTTCCGGCTCTGGCCCGTCTACGGCCGCAAGGAGACGCTCGGCACCGAGCGGACGAGCTACATCCTGTGGCCGTTTCACATCCGGCGCGAGCGGCTCGTGCCGGGCTACGGCTGGGAGCGCACACGTGTCGACTTCCCGTTCGTGAGCGCCATCGACGGCGCCGGCCGCCGGAGCCGCTTCTACGGCATCTTCCTCTACACGCACACCGTGGACGAGCGGCAGGCGTACGAGGGGATCGGCAGTCCGTTCCCGTTCGTCTATCGCGAGCGCGCCCTCGGCGAGACCGAGTACCGCATCTGGCGCTTCGCGCCGTTCTACGGACGCTCGGACCGCCCGCCCGTCTCGTCGCGCTTCTACGCGTGGCCGGCCTACCGCGTCCGCCGCCAGGACGTGGAGGACTTCCACTACGAGCGCGACGACGCCATGCTGGTCCTGTGGCGGCGGCAGCGGCAGTCGAACGAGACCTCCGGGCACCGCGAGCGCCTCTCGACGATCTTCCCCGTGCGCCGGAGCGTCGAGGCTGACGGGCGGCGGTTCGGACAGATGCCGGCGCTCTTCGACAGCGTGATGCCGAAGAACCGCGGGGTGCTCGCCCTGTGGGCGCCCCTCTACGGACTCTACCGCTGGGACACCGAGCCGGATGGCGCCCGCGCGTGGAACGTGGCCTGGGGGCTCGTCGCGCGCGAGCGAGACCGGCTGGTCGGCCCGTGGCACCTCGATTGGAGCCAGCGCCATGGCGGTTGAAGCCGTCGGCCGCGTCCCCCGACGCCCCGGTCCGGTCGGGCGCCTGGGCGCCGGCATCCTCGACATCCTCCAGGTGCTGGGCGAGGCGGCCTCCCTCTTCGCGGCGGCCGTGCGCGCCTCGGCCTTCGCTCCGATCGACCGCCAGAGGGTCATCGTGCAGATGGTCCGCGTCGGGACGGACACCCTGTCGATCGGCGCTCTCCTCTCGATCTTCGTCGGCATGGTGCTGGTCGTGCAGGCCGCCGATCAGCTGCGCGACGTCAACGAGAGCGTGCTCGGGCCGATCGTCGGTCTCGCGATGACGAAGGAGCTCGGCCCCGTGATGATGGCCTTTCTCCTCGCCGGGCGCGCCGGCTCGGCGATGGCGGCGGAGCTCGGCTCGATGACCGTCTACGACGAGATCAACGCGCTGCGCACCATGGACATCGACCCGGTCCGCTTCCTCGTCATGCCGCGCTTCGTCGCCGCCACGCTCGCTCTTCCCCTCCTGATCCTCTACTCGGACTTCATCGGGGTGTGGGGCGGTGCGATGGTGGTCGCCATCGACCCGGCGATCAAGCTCACGGTGAACGGGTACTTCGCGCGCATGCTCGAGTGGGTGCACCTGAGCGACATCCTGATCGGGCTCGTGAAGGGCCTGGTCTTCGGCATGATCGCCTCGATCCTGCCCTGCACCTTCGGCCTCCGGACGCGCGGCGGCACCGAGGGGATCGCCACCGCCACCACGGCGGCCGTGGTGTGGAGCTTCATCCTGATCCTCGTCTTCGACTTCCTGATCGTGCGCGGGAGCTTCGCGGCCGACTGATGGGCGCGGGTGCGCGAGAGACGCGGCGCCGGGGCGTCGCCGTGGAGCTCCAGGGTGTGCGCCGGTCGTACGACGGCTTCGACGTCCTGCGCGGCGTCGACCTGTCGGTGGAGGCCGGCGAGCTGCTCGCCATCGTCGGCCAGAGCGGCACGGGGAAATCCGTGCTGCTCCGCCAGATCATCGGGCTCGAGCGCCCGGACGGCGGCCGCATCGTGGTCGGTGGTCTCGAGCTCCCGCGCTACCTCGCGATGCCGCCCGAGGAGAAGCCCTTTCGCATTGCCATGGTCTTCCAGAGCGCGGCCCTCCTCGGCTCGCTCACCGTCGCGGAGAACGTGAGTCTCAGGTTGCGCGAGCAGCGGCGCCTCCCCCCGGCCGAGATCGAGGAGATCACCCGCCGGGTGCTGCGCGACGTCGAGCTCGAGGGCACCGAGGAGAAGCTTCCGAGCGAGCTCTCGGGCGGGATGCGTAAGCGCGTCGCGATCGCGCGCGCGCTGGCCATCGAGCCCGAGCTGATCCTCTACGACGAGCCGACCGCCGATCTCGACCCGATCCTGACCCAGCAGATCGGCGAGCTCATCCGCCGCATCCGGACCACCCGCGGCTCGACGCAGATCATCGTCACGCACAACCTGCCCCTGGCGCGCGCGATCGCGGACCGCATCGCCGTGCTCGACCGGGGGCGCATCGTCGAGTGCAGCACGCCAACCGAGCTCGCCGAGAGCCGCCAGCCGCTCACGCGCGAGTTCCTGCGAGCTGCCGCGCTCGGCCTCTAGGAGATCGTCATGCTCACGAGAGAACAGCGGATCGGGGCATTCTTCGCGGTCGGGATCATCCTGCTCTTCATCGCCATCGAGCTGACACTCGGGCTCGGGCTCCTCCGGCGGCGTTACCCGCTCTACGCCACCTTCCGCGACGTGCAGGGGCTCGACAGCGGCGCCGACGTCCGCCTGGCCGGCATCAAGGCGGGCCGGGTGGACGGCATGCAGATCGAGCAGGAGCATGTCCGCGTCACGCTGCTGATCAACGGCGGCCTCGTCGTGAAGAAGGACTCGCTGGCCCGTCTCGACTTCCGGGCGCTCAGTGGCGAGCGCTTCGTGTCCCTCACGCTCGGCACGCCGACCGCCAAGCCCGCCGAGCCGGGCGACACCCTCGAGGGCGAGACGCCGGCAAGCTTCTCCGACGTCGTCGACCAGCTCTCGGGCGTCGCCCAGAACGTGAACGAGCTGGTCACGAGCCTCAACGCCAACTCGCAGCGGCTCCTCACCAACCTCGCCGACCTGATCGAGCAGAACCGGAGCGAGCTCGACCAGATCGCCGAGAACGTCGCCTCGATCACCGGCAAGCTCGACCGCGGCACCGGGACGCTCGGGCTCCTGCTGAACGACTCGAGCCTCTACGACCGCGCCAGCGCGGCGCTCGGCGACGTGCGTCAGGCGGTTCAGGACATCGGCCAGGTGACGCACGACCTGTCCGAGGGCCGCGGCACGCTCGGCAAGCTCATCCGCGAGGACGGGGGCCTCTACGCGCAGGTGCGCGAGACGGTCGACCACCTGAACGAGTCGGCGCGAAACGCCGAGGAGATCACCGCGAGCCTGCGCGATGGCCAGGGCACGATCGGCAAGGCGCTGACCGACGACACGCTCTACTCGACGGGCGTCGACGCGCTGCGCAGCATGAACCGGGCGACGCAGTCGGTGGAGGACCAGGCGGCGATCTCGGTGCTCGGAACCATCGTGACGAGTCTCTTCTAGGGGAGACGGTTTGTGCAACAAAGTGCTTGCCAGCTAGCAGGCGACGGGGGTATAGCCGGGCCACGAGCTTTCGATGCGGTCTCCGACCCGGCTGCTCGCCATCTCGCTCCTCCTCGGGCTCGCCCGGCTTGCCGCCGCCGCATGCGGTGATCACCCGCTCGACGCGGCGGAGATGACGGCGGCCCGTGCGGCGGGCGCCCACGTGCTTCATCCGCAGTGCAAGCGGGCGCTCGTCAAGTGCGCCGCCCGGTCCACCTGCGGCAAGTTCGGCCTCGTGACCTGCTGCCGCACGACGGCCGCGGGCGTGACGAAGTGTCGGGTGACGCGGGACGCCGCCCACTGCACGCGGCCACGACACGGTTCCGCCTGCGTCGGCCGGACGGCGAGCTGCTGCGACGCGTGCGGTGCGGGCGGCTGCAGCAGCCACACGACGACCACCACAACGACCCTGCCGGTGAGCTGCGCGAGCGCGGCCGAGGACACCTTCGATACGATCCAGCAGCGCATCTTCGGCTACCATGGCTGCGCCGTGAGCTCGTGCCATGGGCCGCTCGCTCAGGGCAACCTGGATCTGCGCGACGGCGCCGCCTACGGGAGTCTGGTCGGGGTGCCGGCCGTCAATCCCGTTGCGGCCCGCGCCGGCAAGCTGAGGGTCGCGCCCGGGAATGCGGCCGCGAGCTTCCTCTCGCA
>Ga0209056_10005556_pt1 | contig 13101 bp, 14 predicted proteins | sample GraSoiAngelo_114_FD_185876 | JGI IMG/M metagenome (GOLD analysis project Ga0209056, IMG submission 185876) | Grasslands soil microbial communities from the Angelo Coastal Reserve, California, USA - 14_0903_13_40cm (SPAdes) (version 2) | ecosystem: Environmental > Terrestrial > Soil > Grasslands... | reverse complement strand
TCTGACGTCTGACGTCTGACGTCTGACGTCTGATGTCTGATGTCTGACGTCTCAAGTTATCAGTCGAACAGCTCGCTCTGATCCACCGGCTCGGGCGCCGCCGGCGAGCGCAGGATCTCCCCCAGCCGCTGCTCCCATTTCTCGACGTCGAAGTGGTGCTCGTGGAGCAGCGCGCGGCGCAGGATGGGAGAGAACTCGTGGAACGCGGCGAGCAGCTCGGCGATCGCCTCACGGAGGGACTGGACCTGGAAGGTCTCGTCCGTCGCCCCCATGTCCTCGAGGATGCTTTGCTCGGTGCGCGAGGCGACGATCGGCTCCGCGTGCCCGTCGACGAAAACGTTGGTCCGCCGTCTCGGGCCCCGGTCCTCCTCGATGGGCATCAGGCCGACGATGGCGTCGGAGCGCCAGTACTTGCCGTACCCCAGGAACACCATCCGGTCCCGCCGGATATCCATCGCGGCCTCCGCTGCGCGGGTCATTCCTTCTTCATCTTCTTCTTCAGCTCCCGCAGCTGCTCCTCTGCCGCCGCCTCGCGGGCCGCCCGGTCCATCTCCCCTCTGAGCAGCTCGTCCCTCAGGTCCATGCCGGGCCGGGCGCCTCCCGCTTGCTGCAGGTCGCGCCACGCCCGCTCGGCCGACCGCTCGGCCTCCGTCGACGGCCGCTCCCGCTCCGCGCGCGCGAGCTGCGCCTGCATCTCGGCAAGCTCGCGCTCGAGCAGCGCCTGCTCGTCTCGGAGCGCGGCGAGCTTCCGCTCGAGCACGCCGGCGCGCTCGCGGTGCTTCGCCGCGAACCGCGCGGCGACGGCTACGGTCTCCTGGTCTTGGATCTCGGCCGCGAGACGGCCGCGCCGCTCCGCGTCGGCGAGCCGTTGGCGCTCCAGCGCCAGCTCGCCTTCGGTGTGGGTAACCGCCTCGCGGGTCGCCTGCACGGACAGCTTCGCCTCCACCACCGCCTCGCGCATCTGGCGCGCCAGGTCGCGCAAATCCCCCGGCGGCGTCGCGGCGTCGAGTGCGGCGCGCAACGCATCCAGCAGACGTTCGAACAAGGAGCGCTAGCTTTTCCGAACCGTCTTCGCGAAGAACGGCGTGTACACCTGCTCCACTGCGCGCGACTTGCATTTCGGGCAGGCGGGCCGCTTGCGAGCGTGCTCCTCGATCTCCTGTTGCTGACTGAAGCGCCTTTGGCACTTCGTGCAGCGGTACTCGTAGATCGGCATGGCGCAATCAACGTATTCCACGCCGAATCGGAGGTCAAGTTGACGGCCGGGCGGGACTTCTCAGATTGGAGAAGCATGATGACCGGCCGTCGGGGCGCGCTCGCGCTGGCCCTCGCAGCCGCCCTGGGCTGCAACAAGGGCCTCGAGCCCGCGCCGGCGCCGACCGCCTGCCCACAGGGGTTCGTGGGGGTGTGCGGGACGGTGACGTTCCAGGGCACCAAGCCCGATAGCACCGAGGGCGTGTTCATCGTGGCGTATCCGACTTTCCCGCAAAGCCGGAACGATCTGCTCAGCTTCAGCCCTTTCCCGCCCCCGTCGTCGCTGCCACAACCCTTCACGGGCTCGCAGTTCTACACGTTGCCCCTGCCGAGGGGGCGCTACGAATGGGTGGTAGCCGTCTGGAAGAGAGTCGGGACCTTCGCGCAGGGCTTCAGCAACGCCGACTCGCTCCTGAAGGAGGCGGGCTTCTACCGCGACGGGGCGGACACGACCTCACATGGATCCGGCATTGTCACCGTCGGCGACGGAGGCACCAACGGGATCAGCTTCCTCATCGACTTCAGCAACATGCATTCGATCTCGTACTACTTCCCGGCGCCGCCATTACGTTGAGGGCCGTCCGTTCCGCACTCCCACTCACGTTCTTCCACGGGTGGGCTGGGCCCGCAGCGCGGACGGGGACGCTCGTCCTGCTCTGGGCGCAGCCGCTCGCCGGCCAGACTGCAGTAGTCTCCGGCGCCGTCACGGACTCGGCAGGCGCTCCGATTGAGTACGCGCGGGTTCGGGCGACCGGGACGGACCTGAGAGCGCTGACCGACGGCACCGGGCGCTTTCGGCTGGCACCAGTGCGTGCCGGCCAGGTCGTCCTGCACGTCGACCGCGTCGGATACGGCCACGTCGTCGATACACTGGCCGTCGAGCCGGGAGAGTCGCTGTTCGTCAACGTCACCCTGGCCGCCGCGGCGTTCGTCGCGGAGCCCGTCGTCGTGACCGCCGCCAAGCGCTCCCAGCTGCTCAACCAGACGATCACCAGCGTCGCGGTGGTCTCCGACACCGAGCTCGCCCGCCGCGCCGTCACCACCGTGGACGAAGCGGTGGACAAGGCCCCCGGCGTGCAATTCTTGAACGGCCAGGTGAACATCCGCGGCTCGACCGGCTACGTGCAGGGCCTCGGCTCGCGCGTGCTCCTGCTGGTGGACGGCGTCCCCGCGAACCAGGGCGACCGCGGCGGCATCAACTGGGACCTGGTCCCGCTCCAGGACGTGCAGCGCGTGGAGATCGTGAAAGGGGCGGGCTCGTCGCTGTACGGCTCCTCGGCGTTCGGCGGGATCGTGAACGTGCTCACGCGCGACATCGAACCCGGTGTCCACGCGCGCGTGCGCGCGAGGGCGGGCGCGTTCGCGAATCCACCGCATGAGGTCTGGCGGTTCCGCGACTACACGGGTGCCGAAGAGGGGGTCGACGTGACGGGATCCTACGGCGCCGATGCGCTCGGCGCGAGCCTCACGGCGGGCGGCTGGCACTCGGACGGCTACCGCGAGCAGGACCGGCGCAACCACTGGCAGTCGGCAGGCAAGGCTGAGTGGCGCCCCGACCGAGCGACCCGCGTCACGACCTCCGGATCGTGGGCGAGCGATCAGTACGAGACGCCCTTGATCTGGTGCACCCGCGGCACCTGCGACGCCCGCGGTAAAACCTACCAGCCGTTCAGGATCGACACGAACGGCCGCGGGGCGTTCACGCGCTCCGACAAAGGCATCGTCGCCGCGACGCTCGAGCGCACCGCCTCCGCTCGGCTCGCCTGGCAGGCGCGGGGATCATGGCTGCGGACGCACTTCATCGACTATCAGCCGGGCAACAACGACGCGGGAGTCGCAAACCGGTTCGGCGCCGAGCTGCGGGGCCTCCTCCACCCGTCGGACAACTCCCTGGCGACGGTCGGCGCGGAGGGCGCACGCTCCGGCGTGACCAGCGACATTTTCGGCGACCACTCCCAGACCGAGTTCGCGGCGTACGGCGAGAGCGAGCAGCGCCTCGGCGGGGCGCGGCTCACGGCCGGCGCGCGGATCGACTACATCGCGGTAGACGGCGGCGGCCTCTCGGCCGTGATGAGCCCCCGCGTCGGCGTCGTGCTGCCGGCCGGCCCGGATCTCGTCTGGCGCGCCTCGGCGGGCCGAGGGTTCCGGGCCCCGTCCCTTGCCGAACGCTTCGTCTCGACCGTCGTGCAGGGTCTCACCGTGATTCCGAATCCCGACCTCGACCCGGAGACGGCGTGGTCGTTCGAGCTCGGCAACGCCGGGCACCTCTCGTCCACCGTGCGGTGGGATGCGGCGCTCTTCTGGACCGAGGCGTACCATCTGATCGAGCCACGCGTGGAAACGGCGACATCCCAGATCCAGTTCCAGAACGTCACGCGCGCCCGGCTTGCCGGCCTCGATCTTTCCGTTACGGCCGCACCGCTCGCGCCCCGGCTCACCACGGCGCTCTCGTACACCTTCCTCTACGCGCGCGAGCTGGCGCAGGACAGCGTGCCCGAGCGCCCGCTCGCGTTCCGCCCCAAGCATCTCCTGACGCTCACCGCCGACTACCAGTGGCGCACGCTCGGCGTAGGCGGGGACTTCCGCTATGCGAGCCGGTTGGAGCGCGTGGAGCTGGACGAGAGCGACCCTCGCGTGGCCGAAAAGGTCCTCGACCTGCGGGCGGGCCTCGCGCACGGGCCCCTCTCCCTCGGCTGCCGGCTCGCGAACGCGCTCAACTACATCTACAATCAGGTACCGCGCACACTCGCCCCCGTGCGCACGCTGTCCGTGACGCTGACCTGGACGCATTAGATTGCTACGATGCTGCGCCATGTCTTTTCCCTTACGTTTCCCTTGTACGGTTTCCTCCTCTACGGTTTCCAGCAGTCGCCCTTGACCGGGACCTGGGAGCTCACGCGCATCTTCCGCGCCGGGCCGGCACCGGGGACGCACGTCGTCGCTATCGACTCCACGGTCTACGTCCGCGTCACCCTCGAAAGCCACCCCGGCGACTGGATCTCCGGGATGCTATACCGGCGCTACTTCGGGGAGCCCGAGCGGAGCAAGGTGGAGGCCGGCCCGCTGCGGGGCACGGGTCGTTTCATCATCGGAGCGGAGCTCGATCAGCCCACGTGGCAGCGAGCCCGAACTTTAGCCTGGACGGTCGGAGTGGGTGACACGCTGCGTCTGGGAACGCCGCTGGTCCCGGGCGCCGACAGCATCGAGCTGAAGCGCGTCCGCCCGGATGCTCCCTACCCTGCAACCGTGGTCGAAGTCGTGACTGCGCCATGAGAACCCTCGGCCGGGCGTGCGGCCTTCCTGCAAGTCTCGCCGCCGCCCTCGCGGCGTGCTCCGGGGAGGGGTCGCGCTCGCCGACCTGCGGGCTCGCCCTGGTCGCGGGACCCGCCCTCATCCAGCAGCAACTCGTCAACGTCCCCTACGTCCTCACCGAAGCCCCGCGCGGCCTGCCGGGCTCCCTGCCCGCCCGGGTCATCGGCGTCCCGCAGCAGGGCGAGGTGCGCGTCACCTACACCGCGAACGGGCTCGTCATGGAGTACCAGGGGCTCAGCTTCCCGCCGGCAGGAATCGGCTACGGCCTGCTCGTCGTGGACGACTCCACGCAGCGCGCGCAGGGGGTGCTCATCTACGAGTCGCAGCGGCCGCCGAACACCTATCCCCAGCTCGGCGAGGTCTCGGTCAGCGGAGGCGGAGGAGGCGGGGGAGCCGAGGCGGGCGCCCGCAGCGCGCCCCTGTACGGCGTGCGCGTGGATTGGGCGGGGGTGAGTAACCCGCGTTGCCCCCTGCTCGGCGCGGCGGTCCCGCCTCGGCAATGAGCAAGCTCGTCGCCGTCAGCGGAACGCGGCGCACGGACGAGGGTCGGGAGCGCGTCACCCTGAACACTGCCTACGTACGCGCCCTCGCGGGCGCCGGGCTGGTGCCGCTCGTCGTTCCGCCGATCCTCGCCCCCGAGGCAGCCTGCAGCGCCCTCGATCAGGTGCAGGGGCTGGTCCTCACCGGGGGCGAGGACGTGGACCCGGCCCGCTACGGCGCGGCGCCGCACTCCAGGCTCGGCGAGGTGGACGCACCGAGGGATGCGCTGGAGCTGGCGCTGATCGCCGGGGCGCGCGCGCGCCGGCTCCCGATCCTCGCAATCTGCCGGGGCATCCAGATCGTCAACGTGGCGCTCGGCGGCACGCTGTATCAGGACTTGCCAACCGAGCGCCCCGGGGCGATCGCGCACAGCGACACGCGCTCGCGCCACGGCTTGCAGATCGAACCCGGCTCCCTCATGCATCGCACCCTCGGCGCCGTGAGCGCGACAGTCAACAGCCGGCACCACCAGGCAATCCGGGACTTGGCGCCGCCGCTCCGCGCGAGCGCGTGGTCGGAGGACGGCGTCATCGAAGGGACAGAGTTGCGGAGCGCCGGCGATCCCTGGCTCCTCGCCGTGCAGTGGCACCCCGAGGACGAGGTCGAGGGCGCGCTGTTCCGTGGGTTCGCGGCAGCGGTCCGGTGAGCCTCGCCTTCCCCTCCGCGGAGTGGGTGAGTGCCTACGGCACGGCCATCAACGCGAGCGCCGCGTACCGCGCCGCGTCGGCCGAATGGACTCACGGCCCGGTGGCACTGGTGGTGAACCCGCAGCCCGAGATCGGGATCGGCGAGCCATTCGGGATCTGGCTCGATCTCGATCGCGGCAGCTGCCGCGGAGCCAGGGTCGTGTCGCAGGGAGAGGCGGAGAATGCGGCGTTCGTCATCACGGGCGACTACGGGCGCTGGAAGCAGGTGATCCGCAAGGAGCTCGGTCCCATCGCCGGGATCATGCAGCGCAAGCTCACACTCAAGGGCTCGCTCCCGATCGTGGTGCGGTTCGTGAAGTCCGCGGAGGAGCTCGTGCAGGCAGCCACGCAGGTCCCGACGCGGTTCCTGGATGAAGGGTAGGGGCGCAGCATGCTGCGCCCCTACATCTATAGATTCCGCAGTATCTTGTCCGGGGTGGTCGCGCTGGCGAAGAACACCTGGTCGCTCAGCCGGTTGAAGGCGGCCCGAAGCGTGGGGAACCGCTCGGCGGCGCTCCGGTAGATCTCCGCGACGCCGTAGCGCCCCGCCAGGTGGTGCTCGGAGGCGAGCTGGTAGCCCTGGCGTCCCAACTCGTCGTAGTAGGGGAGGTCCGGCCCTCCCTTTCGGGACCGGCGGGCCTCGATGAAGTCCGGGAACAGCCCCGCGAGCCACAGGCTGTAGTTGCCCAGGTGCGCCCGCAGGAGGAAGCCCCGCTCGCCGGTGTCGTCGAGGCCGGTGAGGTCGCCCACGATGTCGACGAGATACGCGTAGGTCTGGTCGTCGTGTCGCCTGACGCGGGTGGAGCGGTCGTGATCGCCGAACTCGAGCAGCAGCGCCGCGAGGTAGTCGGCGAGGTCCCGGTCGATCACGCCGGCGGCGAGCAGCGTGTGCCGCACCGCCACGTACGCGAAGAGCAGCGGCGAGGGCACGATCAGGGTACGAATGGCGAGCAACGCCTCGAGCAGTCCCGGGTGGTCGAGCAATCGGTCCGGCCCCTCCTCCAACAGGAGGCGCTCGTAGTCCTCGCGCCGGCGCACATCTCCCCCGGCGAGGGCGGTGGCGACCACCCGGAGATCCTGCGCCCGCAGGCGACCGCGAACGTTGGCCAAGATCATGCCCGAGCCTCCTTCTGACCTTCCTAGCCCACGCGCGACGGACCTGCTCGCGCGGCTGACGGCGCTCTCCCAGGAGCTGGCCGGCGCCTTTCGCCCGGCCACCGTGCTCAACATCGTTACGCAAACACTGAGCCAGCTCCTCCGGCCAGACCGCTTCTGCGTCGTCCTACTAGATGCGAAAACGAATGGGCTCGCTGTGACCCATGACACCAGCCTGGTCCCCACTAGCACTAACGATCCCCTGCTGCTGCTCGGGCTCCGGCGCGGGCCGTTGGCGTTCCCCCGCGACGTGCGGGAGCAGGCCCGGCGGCACGGGACGGAGCTGAACCGGGAGCCCCCCGGCTCCTGGATCGGCGCGCCGCTCGTGGCGGCGGGGCGCGCCATGGGCGCCGTCTGCCTGGAGAGCGACCGCGCCGGCGCCTTCGGGGACGCCGAGCTCGCGATCGTCACCGCGGTGCTCGCGCAGGCGGCGATCGCGCTCGAGAACGCCCGCCTGGTGGAGCTGCTCTCGAACGCCAAGCGGGAATGGGAGAAGACGGTCGACGCGATCCACCAGGCCATTTGCATCGTGGACGACCACGGCCTGGTGCGCCGCGCCAACCGCGTCTTCGCCGAGCTGGTACAGACGCCCGTGACCGCGATCCCGGGCCGCTCCTGGCTCACCCTCCTGCCGGCTGCATGGTCGGATCCGGTGGCGCGCGCCCTCGCCGAGCCGACCGCGACATCCATGGAGGTGAGGGCGGGCGAGCGCGTCCACGCCGTCACCATCATTCCCGTGGCCGAGCCGGGCTCCGCCGTCCTGGTGTTCGATGACCAGAGCGAGCGGCGCCGGCTTCAGGAGCAGCTCATACAGGCCGAGAAGATGTCGGCGATCGGTCAACTGATCTCCGGCGTAGCTCACGACTTGAACAACCCGCTCGCCTCCGTCGTGGGGTTCTCGGACTTCCTCGCGGAGGTCGGGGAGATCCCGCTGGCCCTGGCCGAGCCGCTCCAGGTGATCCGCCAGGAAGCCGAGCGGGCCGCCACGATCGTCAAGAACCTGCTCTCGTTCGCCCGCACCCAGGTCGAGGGGCGGAAGCTCCAGTCGCTCAAGCCGATCCTCGAGTCGACGCTCGTGCTGGTCAAGAACCAGCTCATGGCGAACCACGTGGAGGCGACCCTCGAAGTGGAGCACGGACTTCCGGAGGTCGAGGCGAGCGCGAACCAGCTCAAACACGTGTTCCTGAACCTCCTGAACAACGCGAATCAGGCGATCGCGAGCGACGCGCCGGGCGGCCGCATCTGGATCAGCGCCAAACGGGCGGGCGACCAGGTCGCTGTGAGCGTGACGGACAGTGGCCCCGGAATCCCAGAGGAGATGGCCGGGCGCATCTTCGAGCCGTTCTTCACGACGAAGGGCGAGGGCGAAGGAACAGGGCTGGGGCTATCCATCTGCCAGGGGATCGTGAAGGAACACGGCGGCCGCATCATCCTCGAGAGGAAGCCAGGCGCGGGTGCCACGTTCACGGTCGAGCTCCCCATCGGGGCGCGCTCGGGGCCTGCGGAGACGGTCCCGGCGCCCGTCGCGGACTTGAAGCCGCTGCACGTCCTGGTAGTGGACGACGAGCCGCACATCCTGCACTACATGCGCGCCACGCTGGAGAGCTGGGGGCACACCGTCGAGCTGGCGAGCGACGGCGGTTACGCCCTGGAGCGCGCCCTGGCCGGGCCGTTCGACGTCATCATCTGCGACCTCCGCATGCCGCACCTTTCAGGCCGCGAGATGTACACCCAGCTCGCCCGCCGGGACCCGCGCGCCGCGGACCGAATCATCTTCGCCACCGGCGACACGGCGCGCGGCGACACCCTCCAGTTCCTGGAGGGTCTCCACCGGCCTTACCTGCACAAGCCGTTCACGCTCGCCGAGCTGCGCCAGGTCCTCGGCCACGCCGCGAGCCAGAGCGCACGGCAGCCGGCCTGAGCGCGCCCCCCTCCCCTTCCTCCCCTTCCCCTCCGGTGCGCGTCCTGCACGTCGATTCCGGCCGCGAGTATCGCGGCGGACAGAACCAGGTCCGCCTGCTCGCGCGGGAGCTCGCCCGGGAGCCGGACATCCAACAACTCCTCGTCACGAAGGGCGGGAGCGAGCTGGCGCGGCGCGTGGCTGCCGAGGGCGTCGCCGTCCGTCGCGTGCCGTGGCGGTTCGGCCTCGACCCGGCGGCGGGAGGGGGCCTGCGCCGCGCAGTGCTGGAATTTCGACCCCACATCCTCCACGCCCACAACAGCCACGCCCTGGGGATCGCGCTGGCAGCTCTGGCGGGCATCGAGCTGTGGCAGCCTTGGATGTGGCTCTGGCCCCCATACCTCCTCCCCGGCCACCGGCGGGGTTTGCAAGATTACGTCCGGCCGATCGTGGTGGCCACGCGTCGGGTCGTCTTCCCGGTCCGGAGCAGTCGCACTTGGCGGCGGGCCGACCACATCATCGCCATCTCCCAAGCCGTCAGAGCCGGGCTCCTCGCGGATGGCGTCCCCGCGGCCGTGGTCACCCTCGTCCCGTCGGGCATCGATCCGCAGGAGGTGCGTCGGGCCGCTTCAGCTTTTCCTCCGCTGGAGATCCGGTCGCGCCTCGGGCTTGCGTGGAACGCACCGCTCGCCGTCAACCTGGCAGCCCTGGAGCCCCCGAAGGACCAACTCACGCTGGTCCGTAGCGCCGCGCGCGCCCGCGAGCTCCGCCCGGACCTGCACTGGATCATCGCCGGTGAAGGGCGGGAGCGGCGGGCGCTGGAGGCGGAGATCCGCGCGCTCGGCGTCGGCGACCGGGTGCACTTGGCCGGTCACGTCGGTCACCCGCAAGCCCTGCTGCGCGAAGCGCACGTCTGCGTGATGCCGTCGCGAGACGAAGGTCTGGGCACGGCCGTCCTGGAAGCCCTTGCCCTCGGCAAGCCCGTCGTCGCCGCCAGCGGGGGCGGGTTGTCCGAGGTCGTGCCGGGCGAGTGGCTGGTCCCGGTGGGCGACGCCGACGCGCTGGCCCGCAAAGTCGTGCGAGCACTCGATCAACCGGTCCCTTCCCCTCCCGCCCTGCCCCCGCAGTTCACGGCCTCCGCCATGGCCACCGGCGTCTTGGCCGTCTATCACTCGCTGGTCTAGATTGCAGGGCCATGATTTACGTCTGCGTACCGGCGCACAACGAGGCCCGCACCGCGGGCTTGGTGCTGTGGAAGGTGCGGCAGGTCTTCACCGCCTTTCCCCGCGAGTACCAGCTCCTGGTGCTGGATGACGCCTCGACCGATGGTACGGGTGACGTGCTGGCATCCTACGCCAAGGTGCTCCCGATGAGCGTCGTCACGCACCGGGAGCGCCAGGGCTACGCGAGGAGCCTGGAAGAGCTGCTCCGGCTCGCGCTCCGGCAGTCCGACCGCCCCAAGCGCGACTGCGTCGTCACGCTGCACGCCGATTTCGTGCACCCGCCCGAGGGCATGGACGAGATGGTGAAGCGCATCGAGGCCGGGGCGGATCTCGTCGTGGCGGAGCTCGTGGAGCAGCGCGGTGCGGCGCCCCGGGGCCTGCGGTGGGCCCGGCTCTGGATGCCCCGCCTGCTGCGCGTGCCGGGCGTCAAGGACCCGCTCTCCGGGTTCGTCGCGCTGCGGCTCATCGTGCTGCGGCAAGCGCTCCGCCCGGACGGCGCGCCGCTGCTCACGACCGACGGCTGGTGCGCCAACGCGGAGCTCGTCGCCCGCCTCGCCGGCCACGCCCGCCGCGTGGACACGGTCCCGGTGGCGGCGCGCTACGACCTCGCCCAACGCCCTCCGCGCGTGCCGCCGTGGCGGCGCCTGCTCGCCGCCTGGCGGGCGCGCCCGATCATCCGGGGCGCCCGCACCTCAGGCGCCTCGCTGTTGCTCCTCGCCTCCGTCCTGCGGGCGCAGGGGGGCGGGGATACGGCCAGGACCGACTCGATCCGTCGCGACCCGACGTCGCCGATCGGGGCCATCGCCCCCCCCCCCGCACCGCTCTCCCGGCCCGCGGTCCCGTTCCCCGTTGGGGAGCGCCTGGTGTACGGCGCCCGGTTCGGCCCCTTCAGCGTAGGGGGCGCGACGATGGAAGTGGCGGGGATCGATACGCTGCGCGGCACGGAGACGGTCCACTTCGTGTTCCACGTCAGCGGCGGCGCGTTGTGGTATCACCTCGACCAGACCCTTCAGTCGTGGGTCGGACGAGACGATTTCCAGTCCCGGCGCTACTGGAACGAGACCGACGAGAAGGGCAAGCACTGGGCGCGCAAGTTCGAGATCTTCCCCGATTCGGGCTTCTATCGCGAAGCGGGTCCCGACACCACCGCACCGACCGTGGCCGATCCGCTGGACGACGCGGCCTTCCTGTACTGGATTCGCACGGTGCCCCTCGAGATCGGCGAGCGCTACGAGTTCGCGCGCTACTTCCGACCCGAGCGGAACCCGGTGATCGTCGAGGTGCTGGGGAAAGAGAAGGTGAACGTGGCCGGCCGTAAATGGAGCGCCATCGTGGTCCGCCCGCGCATCCCGCACGGCGGCGGCATCTTCGCGGAAAGGGCCGACGCCCGCATGTGGCTCTCCGACGACGACCGCCGCATCATGCTCGCGCTGCAGTCGAAGTTCTCGTTCGGGCAGGTGACGCTGAAGCTCAAGGAGTACGCCGACTCGGCCGCAGGGCGCCCATGACCGAGTACCGCGAGGCGGATTTCTCCCGCCTCAAGACCGTCCCCATCGCGCAGCGCTCCAACAAAGTCGACCCGTCCCTCCTTGCACACCCTCGCGGCCGCGACACGAGCTTCGCCGCCTTCTGGGCCTCGCTTCCCGACATCCTCGCCGCGAAGGATCTGCGCTATGTGGCCGCGCAGCTCGCCCAGGCGGCGGCACGCCGGGCCGTGGTGGCGATGCTGGGCGGGCATGTCATCAAGGTCGGGCTCGGTCCCCCGCTCCTCGAGCTGATGAAGCGCGGCGTCATCACCCACCTCGCCATGAACGGCAGCGCCGCGATCCACGACTTCGAGCTGGCCGCCTACGGTGGAACGAGCGAGGACGTCAGCGCCGGGCTCGCCGACGGCACCTTCGGCATGGCGGAGGAGACGGGACGCGAGATGAATGCGGCGATCAACGAGGGCGCGCTGGCGGGAGGCGGGATGGGCGAGGCGTTGGCGGCGTACCTCGAGCGGCGCGGCTCGCTCGCCGCGCCCCAGGCCTCGATCCTGCTCGGCGCCGCCCAGCGCAGCATTCCCGTGACGGTGCACGCAGCCGTGGGCGCGGAGATCATCCACCAGCACCCCACCGCCGACGGGGCCGCGCTGGGCGCCACCAGCCACCGCGACTTCAAGCGGCTGGCCGCGTCGCTCCTGGGGCTGCACGACGGCGGCGTCGTGCTGAACCTCGGCAGCGCGGTCGTCATGCCGGAAGTGTTCTTGAAGGCGCTCGCCGTGGCGCGCAACCTGTACGGGGGGAAGCCTACGGGGTTCACCGCGTGCGACTGCGACATGCAGCGCCAGTACCGCCCGCGCGCGAACGTGGTCGAACGCCCCACCCTCGCCGGAGGGGGGCGGGGGATCCAGCTCACGGGCCACCATGAGATTCTGATTCCGCTCCTCTGCTGGGCCGTGCTCGAATCGCTGGATGCGCGCTGACGCGCAATTGGCGTTGCGTGGGTGTTGGTGGACTACCGCTGGGTCAATGACGGCCCACGGGTCGTTAGATGTCGGCCGGCCGACCCTTGATCATGTCGCGGACCTTGGCGGCGGTGCTCGGGCTGACAACGCGCAGCACGAGATAGATCAGAAAGCCGATGGCAGCGAGATACAGGATCGTCATCGCCAAGCCGATCAGGCCGCCGAGAAGGCCGAACATGATCTTGAGGCCGAGCCACGCCAGCACGGCGAATAGGGCGAACCCCATGACGCTCCGGAACATGGGACACTCCTCTGTGGACAGGTGGGCCGTACGATGCAATGTAGCCCCAGGTTTCACCGCAGCGCCAGCGCGTGAAATCCGTTGACTTGGTGGTGATTGGCGGGGGCGCGGTCGGCGCCGCCTGCGCCCGGGCGGCGGCGCTGCGCGGTCTCGAGGTAGCGATCTTCGAGCCCGGCCCCGACCCGGCGGCCGCCTCCCCGGCGTCGGCCGGCATGCTCGCACCGCAGATCGAGGCCGGCGACGACGTCCTGCTCGCCCTCTCGGTGCGAGCGCGCGATATGTAC
>Ga0209056_10005555_pt1 | contig 13103 bp, 13 predicted proteins | sample GraSoiAngelo_114_FD_185876 | JGI IMG/M metagenome (GOLD analysis project Ga0209056, IMG submission 185876) | Grasslands soil microbial communities from the Angelo Coastal Reserve, California, USA - 14_0903_13_40cm (SPAdes) (version 2) | ecosystem: Environmental > Terrestrial > Soil > Grasslands... | reverse complement strand
CAAAACCCTGCGGCGGTTCGAGAATGCGGTCGCCGTGACTCATCCACACTCGGCGTATACCATCGAGCAGGCGCGACGGTTTCACCGCTTGAATCTCGCGCGATCCGTACTCCCGGCGCGCGGCCGGTTCAACCTTCCCACCGAGTTCCTTTGCGATGAGTTGCATGCCGTAGCAGACACCGAGAACGGGAATGCCTAAGTGAAACAAACGTGGATCAACAGCCGGAGCCCCCTTCTCATAAACCGAGTCCGGGCCACCCGAAAGAATGATGCCTTTCGGCTTCTGCTGCTCGATCGCCGCGAGCGGCGTGTTGAACGGCAAAATTTCCGAATACACGTTCGTTTCACGAATCCTGCGGCCGATCAGTTGTGTGTATTGGGAACCAAAATCAAGAATGAGGATCTTTTCAAACATCAATGACATTGCGTCTCATTATACCAACGGTAGAGAACCTCACGAGGAGGAGATAACTGTGAAAAACACTCAGTATAAACATCACGAGAACCGACATGGCGAACATCATGATCGCCTCCGTCGCGCGCGCCACATGGAGAAATCCAGCAATGACTGCGATTAGGAACGATGCACCGATCAACGATTCAAACAACAATAAAGTTCCTATCAGACCGGTGACCCGGATCAGGTCCGTCCCGAGCAGGTCCAACGCGTCGCTTCGCAAGAGGGTTTCGAAAACCGTCAGCAAAAAGGCGAGAGCGGCAAAGATCACCAAACCGGCGACTGCGATGCCGCGAGTCTCCAGCCACAGCGCGGACCATTCGGCAAGTGGGATGGTTGGATATCGGACAAACGCGATGAGGATAATTAGCAACGCAGCCGTACCTAGGACCATTGATTTGAGGACGCTGGAGCCTAGAAAAACCTTGAACGCGCATGTAGTGGCGGGCTTGAGCCCGCGTTCAAAGCCTGGAGAACGCGGGATCAAGCCCGCGACTACATGCCCATTCAAAACACTGCGCACAATTCGCCTGCGGAAGAAGGCTTCGAGACTGAACCACACCAACGCGGAAAAGCAGAGTATCGAAAGGAACGCCGCGAGAAACTCTCCCGCATGTGCATTCCAGAACTGTCGCAGCGCCGTTGCGGCAAGCCATGCGTTAACCGCGGGGATATCCGTGCTCTGCCACTCGATCGACTGCAGCTGCCAGCCGAACCAGCCAAAGACGAGAAAGAGCGCGGCCACCGTCACAGCCAGCCATATTGCTTTCCAGAGGATATCGACAAGAATCAAACCAAGCCGACGATGCGCCAGCGCGAAACCCTCACGCAGCATCTGTTCAAGAATCATGTATCGAATGCAGGCGCCAGCATGATGTGCTCGGCCGTACGGATGGCATTGGCGGCGGCAATACGCAAATTATCCGCGACAAGCCACAGCGAGTATGCGCCTGGATGATTCCCACCATGGCGGACGCGGCCCAGGTGGATCGTATCCGTCCCAACAACTCCGACGGGCGACGGGCCATCGGCGGCAGCCGGGACGGTCACGCTCCCGTCACCACGATCGAATTGCGCGGTGACTTCCTCGACTGCGGGGGTCCCAAGCAGTTGAACAAAGACTGAAAAGGCGTGTGAATGGAACACAGGCGCCTGGACAGCAGTGATCATAGGTTTCGGAAAGGTCTTTCCGAGGATCCCCTCCAGATGTTCCATTACTCGATTTTCCGTCCGCTCCGATGCTTCCCTTTCCGGCAGAATGTTAAAAGCAAGCTGACCATTGAATACTTTGTTTTCGATCTGTTGGAAATTCAGAAGATTGACCGTTTGCTCCTGAAGCTCATCCACGCCCGCGTTGCCCCGTTCGGATGCTGGCTCCAAAACAGTCACTGCAGCGGACTCCACACCGAACCTGTTGTGCAAGCTCGATAGAACTCGAGCGATTACAATAGCGGCGGGATGAGGATTCACGAAGTAGCCCTTGGATCGAAGCAGACGAGGATCCGAGATGCCTTGTAAGTACACGGTTCCTTCAGAGCCTGCTTGCGTGAGATCAATCGTGAGCTCCGGAAATTTTGCACCGCTGGCCACATAGGAGTGCATGATCTCCGGACTGCACGTGAAAAACGCGATGTCGACATCTACGAAAGACTCGGGCGAAATGACCTGCGTGATTTGAATCTCACCGGCAAACTCTTGAAGCAACCCGGCGTACTCCTCGGTTTCGAACAGAGCGAGCCTTCCCATCGGAAAGCCGCCGTCTTCCAACATTTCGCGCAGCTCTTTTCCCAAGAGAGACGTCGATCCGACAATCGCTATGTTTGGAGATTTGCGAAGACGTTCCCGGTTCATGGCGTATAGAAATTCTAACTTTTGATATTACCATGCGCAGGCTCGGAAGGCTCGACACGGGATGGGAGAGACCGGCGCAACACCTGTGCAAATCGGGAACTAAATGACACCAGCTTTGCGATCAGTCCAGAGCTGACGTATATCGTGGCCAGGGCGAGAAGCATGACTTCAGAATAAAAAATAATGAGTCCTAGCAGCATCGCAGTGATGAAGAGCGCGCGTCGTGGCCGAGGCTTCCTCACATCGAACTCTTTGAAGCTGTGGTAGCGCACCGTGCTAATCATCAAGAAGGCCAGGAATAGTATGAGCAGACACCAGAGCAACGCCGATCCAACGAGCAGAATCGGCTGCTTGAAGAAATGCACGACGGACGCAATCATTGCGGCACCCATCGGAATGGGCAGACCCACAAAATATCGCTTCGAACCCGCATCCGGCGGTTTCTTGGTTTGAATATTGAAACGGGCCAGCCGCAGGGCGCCACAGACAACAAAGGCAAACGTCGCAAGCCAACCGAGTTGATGGACGTGCTTCGCAATGTCCGCCTCGATGCCGGCAATCGAATTCAAACCCCAGCTAAAAGCAAGTATGGCCGGCGCAATTCCGAAGGTCAGCACGTCCGCAATCGAGTCGAGCTGGACGCCGAAGTCACTGGACGTCTTTGTCAGGCGCGCGATACGACCGTCCAGAGCATCCAACACGATACCCACCCCGATAGCGATCGCTGCGTTATCATAGTTGCCCCGAAGTGTGGAGATGGCTGAGTAATATCCGCAAAAGATATTTCCCACTGTGAACAGGCTCGGAACTATGGAGAGGCTACTCTGAATCCGTGCCCGATCCCGAATCCGTCTCCGTTGTCGTCGTTCTGTCATAAAGACCCTTTGATAATACCAATCGGGCTGGCTCCACCGCGCACGCGCGCACCTTTCTCCACCGTGGCTTCCGTTCCGGCCGGGAAAAGTACATCGACACGAGAGCCGAACCGGATCAAGCCTACCAGTTCACCTTTGTCGACAAAGTCCCCAACCCTCTTCCAGCACACAATACGCCGAGCGACCAGGCCGGCGATTTGCGTAAACACCAGCTTCACGTTCCCCTGCCCGATCATAATGATGTTGCGCTCATTTTCAATACTCGCCGCGTGATTAAAGGCCGCCTTGAATTTTCCGCGCCTGTAATCGATAGCCTCGACGCGGCCGCGCATCGGACTGCGGTTTACGTGAACATCAAAAATCGAAAGAAAAATGCTGAGCTTGGTGACGTTGCCAACGCGTTCCACTTTCACCACCCGTCCATCGGCCGGCGACACTATAACGCAAGGATCCGCCGGTATCTTCCGTTTCGGATTCCGGAAGAAGAATGCCACAAAAGCAGTAAGCAGCAGCAGGAAAATCCCAGCGGCCGCCCAGCGGAGCCAGAAGGCCGCTGCCATCGTTGCCAAAAGGGGGAGCAGAAACTTAAAGGCGTCTCTGACAATCATGAACTAATGTTGAAGGAGGCGGCGGGAGGCGATTTCGAATTGCGAATTGCGAATTTGCGTCCCTCCAAATTCGCAATTCGAAATTCACAATTCGAAATCCCTATTTACGTATGCTGATGACTCAATTCAACCCGGAACTTTTGGATCATGGAGTTCATCTGGTCTTTCAAGTGCAGCTTCTTTTTTTTAAGCGTGATTTCCTCGAGGCGATCCTGATCCGTCATATGGTGACGGTTCTGGATCTCCGCGAGTTTACCTTCATATTGTTTGTGTTCTTCAACCAGACGGCGAAACTCTGGATTCGCGGATATCAAGCGTTCCTTGATCTCCTCCTCCTTCATCATCGCGTTCCTCCTCTTAGAATGGAAATTCCCCGATCTAAGGCCACCGTAACACACGCTTTGACGCCAGTTCAATCTGAAATATCCAGTTCCATGACATAGGCATCTTCGACGGGATTCGAGTAGTAATTCCTCCGCTCCCCTGCGATTCGAAAGTCGAATCCGAGATAGAAATTGATTGCCGGATTGTTGGATTTCCGGACCTCCAGAACGACCTTTCGTGCGTGTCTGCGCTCCGACTCGTCGATCGCGGCTGCCATCAATTGCTTGCCGATGCCGGAACGGGCAGTCCGGCTTTCGACAGCGATGTTGTAAATCTCTGAAATATCGGCAGCAATGTGAAAGATCACAAATCCTACGATGTGCAGCCGCCCGTGCTCATCTTCGATTTCTGCGACAAAGCTAGATGTAAAACTGTCATCGTTCAGCAGGCGATAGTAGCTGTCGATCGACCAATGAGACAGGTGGTGCCACGAACGCTCGATATCCACAATCCGGTCGACGTCCCCTTTGCGAACCTTACGAATTCGGACTTGCAATGCTTTCACGAGCAATCTCCGCGTCCGTTTTGCGCACGTAAAGAGGCTTCAACGGCCTGCAGTTTGGCGTGGCCACCAGTTCCGCGATCGTTGAGGCCAGGTAGAGGTGCATCGAGTGGATGCGCCATTCCGGCCTTTCCTCGATCACCGATCGATACCGGACCGCTCCATCGCCGCAGAGAATCAGCGGTTGGCCAGGCAAACACGCGAACCACTCGGCGGGTTTTAGCACGACCGCGGGGTGTTCTTCAACAAGAGTATCTCCGGTCCTGCGGTAGAGGGCGCCGTAGACCTCGCCACGCCGGGCGTCGATAGTTGGAGCGATCAACGCATCGCGAATTTTGGTCTTCCAGGCCAGCGCTTCCAGCGTCGTCACACCGGCCCCACGACTGCAATGAGCCGCGGCAAAACCCTCGATTGCCGCCAGTCCCACCCGCAAACCAGTAAAGGAACCCGGACCGAGCGCCGCGGCAAAGATGTCGACATCCGAAAGTTGAAACGGCAGATATTCCAAAAGAAATCCGATGGAACGGAAAAGGCGGTCCGAGTGTTGGATCGAGGAGGCGAGCCGGATTTCGCCCAGGACCTCACCGCTGTCGACAACGCAAACGCTACCGCGTTCGGAACTCGTGTCGACCGCCAAAATGCGCATGCCTTATTATAAGAGTGGAGGAGAGCCTATGGAGAAAATAGGAATTCTGACGGGCGGTGGAGATTGCCCGGGATTGAATGCTGTGATTCGCGCTGTGGTTCGTCGCTCTCATGCTCTCGGTTACGGCATCCTGGGCATTAGAAATGGTTGGGCCGGTCTAATTCATGGTGACGTCGTACCGCTGACGGAATTCTCTATCGTGGGCATCCTTCCGCGAGGTGGCACTATTCTGGGAACATCCCGAACGAATCCGTTCAAACATGTCGAACATGTGCAGAAGCTTAAGTCCAATTGGCAAAAGTATGGGTTGGATTATCTGGTCGTCGTGGGAGGCGAAGATACGCTCGGCGTAGCGCACAGGCTCTGTAAGCAGGAAGGTTATCCTATCGTTGGCGTGCCTAAGACAATCGACAACGACCTTGCAGGGACCGACTACACGTTCGGCTTCGATACCGCCGTGCAGATCGTCACGGAAGCTATCGACCGCTTGCACACGACGGCGGAATCCCACAAACGCGTGATGGTGGTGGAAGTGATGGGCCGGCATTCTGGCTGGATCGCCACGCATTCCGGCATGGCCGGCGGCGCGGATTGCATCCTTGTTCCGGAACGGAAGTTCAGCCTCGATGAAGTTTGCGCTCTGATCCGCAAACGGATCGATCGCGGACGGGAGTTTGCCATCGTCGTTGTCGCCGAGGGCGCTGCTCCTGATGAGAACCATCAACCCATAACGAAGGGGGGGCACGTCGATGAATTTGGCCACGTACAACTGGGCGGTGTTGGAGACTGGCTCGGCCGTCAGATCGAACAGAAGACCGGAATTGAAACCCGCGTAACCGTTCTTGGTCACGTCCAGCGGGGCGGGACTCCAACTGCGTATGACCGGGTTCTGGCAACCCGCTTTGGTCTGAGAGCCATCGAGCTGATTCGAGAAAGACGTTTCGGTTATATGGCTTCGCTTCGTGGCACTGAAATCGTCGGAGTACCCATCGAGGAGGCGCTGGGTCAAAAGCTGCTCGACCCCAAAGTTTTTGATGACGCCTCCGTCTTTTTCGGTTAGAAGACCTTCTTCGTGTTGTGATCAGTTTTAGCCGCGAATTGCGCGTAATCCGCGCAATTCGCGGCTAAACATGTTACACAAAGACAAACGAACAACATTCATGAGCGATCAAGACCTTACACCCATGATGCGGCAGTACCATGCCGTGAAGCAGGAGGCACCCGATGCCCTGCTCCTGTTTCGTCTGGGTGATTTTTATGAGCTGTTTTTCGAGGATGCCGTCACGGCGTCCCGCGAGCTCGAAATCACACTGACGGCCCGCCACAAGGACAGCGAAAACCCCGTACCGATGTGTGGTGTTCCTTATCACGCGGCCGATGGCTATATTGCCCGGCTACTGCGGAAGGGCTACAAGGTTGCGATTTGCGAACAGGTGGAAGCCCCTCAAAAAGGGGTAAAGCTCGTCAAACGCGCAGTCACTCGCGTGATCACGCCGGGTACGGTGACCGACACAAATGTCCTGGCGCCAGGCGAAAACAATTTTTTGCTGGCAATCAACGACCGCGACGATCAACTGGGATGTGCGCTGCTGGACATTTCGACCGGCGAGTTGCGCGCCTCCCAATTTGCGGGACCGGACCGATGGAGTCGACTACTGTTGGACGTGGAGCATTTTTCTCCGCGCGAGGTGCTTTTTCCTGAAAAGCTCAAAGAATGCGTCGAGGCGTTGGACGGTATTGCCAGGACCCCCGTGGAAGACTGGCTCTTCGATGCCGATTACGCGTCTCGCGTTCTTCGTGAGCAGCTCGGCGCTGCAACGCTCGACGGCTTCGGCCTCCTCGGGAAGGGCGCGGCCGTGGGTGCCTCGGGCGCGTTGATTCATTACGTTCGCCAGACTCAAAAAACCAAGCTCGAACATATCATTGGACTGAGCTATTCCGAATCCGCGGACTACCTGGTACTGGATGCCGCGACGATTCGCAATTTGGAACTCTTCGAATCATCTAGCGGTGATTCCAGCGACACTTTGTTTGCAGTGATCAATCGAACCCGCACGGGTATGGGGGCGCGGCTGCTTCGGAACTGGCTGGTCCGGCCCTCCATCGATCCGAACGAAATTGAGTTGCGCCTCGATGCGGTCGGGGAGTTCGTGGCGTCTGCCATGCTGCTAGAGGAAACCCGTACGTCGTTCGCGGGTATTTTCGATCTTGAACGCCTGTTGAGCAAGATCACGGTCGGTACGGCAAGTCCCCGCGAACTGACCTCCCTGCGCGGCTCCATCACGCGGCTGCCCGCGATCGCGTCGGTACTCGGGCGCCTGAAAGCTGCGCGTTTCGTTGAGCTCCGGACACGGCTCGATCTGCTCGAGGACCTGAACGACCTGCTGAAAAGGGCTTTAAGCGACGATCCGCCATTCGTCCTTGCTGACGGCGGCGTCATTCGCGAAGGATATCACTCGGAGCTTGATGAACTCCGATCTCTATCCAAAAACAGCAAGACCTATCTCGCATCTCTCGAGGCGCGCGAGCGCGAACGAACCGGAATCAGCTCCCTGAAAGTACGCTTCAACAAAATTTTCGGTTACTACATCGAGGTATCCAAGGCCAATTTACGTCTGGTTCCCAAAGACTACGACCGCAAGCAGACGCTCGTCGGGGCAGAGCGATTTGTCACGCCGGAATTGAAGGAGTACGAAGAAAAGATCCTTACGGCTGAAGAGAAGATCCTGGAGATTGAAAAGAACCTTTTTCAGGAAATGCGCAACCGTATTGCCGAAGAGTCGCGGCGCATCCGGCAAACGGCTGCCGTCATTGCCGAATTTGATGTGCTTGCCGGACTTGCCTCGACTGCACAGCGCTTCGGGTATTCGCGGCCACAAGTCTCACCTTGCGACGAACTGGTCGTTCGAAAGGGCCGGCATCCCGTCATTGAAGCTCTGGCGGAAGAACATCGAGCCGATCGCTTCGTGCCCAATGACCTATTCATGAACGACTCGACCGATCAGATTCTCCTCGTGACTGGACCCAACATGGGTGGCAAGTCCACCTTTCTCAGGCAAAATGCCCTCCTGATCATTTTGGCCCAGATGGGATCCTTTGTGCCTGCACAGTTGCTCCAATTCCCCGTCGTTGACCGCATCTTTACCAGGATTGGTGCTTCCGACAATCTCGCTCGCGGCCGATCCACGTTCATGGTTGAAATGACGGAGACGGCTATCATTCTGAACCTTGCTAGTCCCCAGAGCCTCATCATTCTGGATGAGATCGGCCGTGGCACTGCGACTTTTGACGGTCTCTCCATTGCCTGGGCCGTCATCGAACATATTCAGTCGCATATCCGGGCCAAGACCCTGTTCGCCACGCACTACCATGAATTAACTGAACTTGCGGACTTGTTGCCCGGCATCAAGAACTACCACGTCGCGGTGAAGGAGGCGCAAAACCGGATTGTCTTTCTGCGAACCGTCGCACCAGGAGCCGCCGACCGCAGCTACGGCATTGACGTGGCGAAACTTGCCGGAATTCCCGGAGGAGTGACGCAGCGGGCCAGGGAAATCCTCAAAAAACATGAGGAAAACGAACACGAGTTGTCCGATAATCTCACCGTTCGAGCCAGACGCAAACCCAAGATAGTCGTCAACCAACTTTCGCTCTTCACTGCTCTCGAAGGGGAGCTGCGGAATGCTTTGCGCGAATTGGATGTCGACAGCATGACCCCTTTGGAAGCGCTGAAACTCATCGCCGAACTGAAGAAGAAAGCGAGATAGGGATCTACAGCGTCCCCGTCACGCCACCTCTCCTTAGCTGGAGAGGAATATTGCATCACTTTATGAGGGATGTTCGTCGCTTGACCTTGGAGGAAAAGGTCGGCCAACTCTTTATCCTGGGATTTCAAGGATACGAGCCCGATGAAGAGACACGGGCTTTGCTTGAAGTGGTGCGCCCCGGCGGCTTTCTTCTTTTCCAGCGAAATGTCGAGAGCTTCGATCAGATCTATCGCCTGACCAGCAGTCTGCGGGAGATGTTTCCGATTCCACCATTTGTCGCTATCGATCAGGAAGGTGGCCCCGTGGACCGGCTCAAACAAGTCTTCGCTCCAATGCCATCCATGCCTGAGCTTGCGGCCGGAGGTACGGCTCAATTGCGGCTCGGAGCCAGAATCATCGCCGCGCAACTGGAAGCCACTGGCTTCGATATCAATTTGGCGCCGGTTCTCGACCTCCGGCTTCCTGGATCAATCACTGAGGAGAGAAGCCTTTCACCAAACCCAGGAGAAGTTGCGCGCCTGGCAGGGGCATTCGTTGAGGAACTAACGAAGCGCAACATCATTACATGCACGAAACACTTTCCCGGACTCGGTGGAGCGCAGGTCGATCCCCACTTTGCGCTGCCTCGAATCGAGCGGAACAAGCGACAGCTACAGAATGAAGACGCTGTGCCTTTTCTCGCTTTGTTTGATCATGCGGACATGATCATGGTCTCTCATGCCCACTACCCGGCCTTGGGAGACGAGAAGCCCACGCCGGCTTCCGTGTCTTCCCGCGCTGTCGATGTCTTTCTTCGAAAAAAACTCGGATACAAGGGCCTGATTGTCACGGATGACCTGACCATGGGGGCTGTGACGAGCGTTGGACTGACACCCGATCTATTCCTTCGGGCCTTCGAGGCAGGCAATGATCTGCTGCTCTTCTCTCAAAGCACACCTCTCGTCGAACGGGCCTTCAAAACCATCGTTCGCGCCGCCCGCGGAAGTACTGTGCTCGGGAGGCGCCTTGACGAATCGACGGAACGCATTCTCAGACTAAAGCACAGCATCGAATTTATTCCATTGCGGTACCGATCCCACCTGAAAGCACGCATTACTCGACAGATCGAGAAGCTTCGAACGTCGCTAGCGGAAACCGCTCCGCGCGACGTCACGGTATAATGGGCTCCGGGGGACCGATTGATATCCCATTGGGAGCATGGATTCCTCTCCTGGAACAGGAGGGGTGGCTGCGCCATCAAGAGAATGCCGCGAAGCAACCGGAGCTGGTGCAGTCGAGGTGGTCAGGCCCGGAGAATCTGGACTGATCACCCCGTCTGCGCCCAAATCGGTAGCCTTCGGCAACGTTTTTTTGATCCGCGCAGCAACCCCTCCTCGTCGAGGAGGGGAATACCTTTCGCAACACCCTGGTTGCTTTTAATTCTGATCACGGTTTACTTTCCGTCATGCACAGGCCAAACTTCGGCCGATCCGGGCGTTGTTACCATTGCTCTGGATCTCCCTCCCACGAATTTGGACCCGCGCATCGGAACGGATACGAGCTCCGAGCGGCTATCCCAGCTCCTGTTCGTCTCGCTCGTTAAGAAGGACGAGCGGTCGGAGATCGAACCCGACTTGGCAACACGCTGGGAAATCCCCGACCCGCGAACATATGTGTTTCATCTTCGTCATGATGTGAAATTTCACGATGGCCGGGCGCTGACCGCAAAGGACGTTCTGTTTACATTCCGAAGCATACTCAACGGTTCCGTACGTACCGTCAAAAGCGGGCATCCTTACAACCTCATTGATTCGATCGAAGCGCCCGACGCCTACACCGTTGTTTTCCGGCTAAAGGAAGTGTTCGCGCCCTTTCTTTGGAATATGGCGCGCGGCGCCATCGGCATCATTCCAGAAGGATCGGGCGCGGACTTCAACCGCCATCCGGTCGGCGCCGGTCCGTTTGAGTTTGTGCGTTACCTGCAGGACGAGGAAGTGGTACTGAAGCGAAGCGAACTCTACTTTGGTGAGAAGCCGAGCATCTCCATTCTACGGTTCAAGATCATTCCTGAGGCCATTGTCTGTGCGCTGGAACTGCGTAAGGGTACGGTCGATATCGCATTGAATGTGTTAACGCCGGACATGGTCGAAGTGCTAAGGCGCGACGATGACCTCAAGGTGATGCAAGCGGAAGGAACGCGTTACCAGTACGTCGCTTTCAACCTCGACGATCCGGTGTTTCGCGATATCCGGGTCCGCCAGGCCTTCGCTTATGGGATCGACCGAGAGAAGATCATCAAATATTTGTGGCGAGGTCAGGCGCAGCCTGCGGCAAATGTGATTCCTCCGAATAACTGGGCCTATGAATCCAGCGTCAAGATCTACCCTTACGATCCAGAGCGTGCTCGAGCGCTATTGAAGGATGCCGGCCATGAACATCTTTCGTTCACCTATCGTACTTCCTCCGACGACACGGGCAGGCTCATGGCTGCCATTCTTCAGCAACAACTGCGAGAGATCGGCGTGAGCATGGAAATCCGGTCAAACGAATTTGCGACGTTTTATGCGGACATCATCGCAGGTAACTTCCAAATGTACTCACTGCGGTGGATCGGCGGGAACAACGACCCGGATATCTTCAACCTGATCTTTCATTCCAAGATGGTCCCGAACAACGGCGCTAACCGAGGGCACTATTCCAACCCGCGGGTCGATCAACTGATCGAGCTATCTCGCCGCGAAATTGACGTCGAGAAGCGCCGGCAGGCCTACCACGAAATTCAGCGTATCGCCGCCGAGGAACTGCCCTATATCAGCCTCTTCTACGCGGACAACGTCTGCGTCTATAACAAGCGCATCGATGGAATAAAACTCTACCCAGCCGGTGACTATGATTTTCTGACCGACGTCCGAATCAGTCCGGTGCCGTAGCACTACAGGTCCATCCATCGGTAGGCTGAAAACAGGATAACTTCCCGGACGCTGTGCCAGAAACGCTGGGAAGAGGCGACTTCGATAGGACTATTCGGTGCGGGAGATGTGTAGGCAAGGATTCCGTTATCCTGAAACATTCTCTTGACGCGGAACAGATGAAATCCGTCGCTTACAACTAACGCCGTCTTCCATCCTTTCCCCTGCATGAGGTGGGCTGCCGCTTGAATACTGTCGTAGGTACTGCCACTGCCCTGCTCAGTGATGATATTTGCGACGTCCACACCATGTTGAACAAGGTATTGTGTGCTCACGTGGGCTTCGGAGAAATTGGGGTCCGGGCCATAACTTCCCGTCGTGATGATCGCTTGGGAATATCGCTGCTTGTATAGCTCGTTGGCGTGATCGAGGCGGGCTTTGAGGACAGGAGACGGCCGCCCGTTATATTGCGCTGCGCCGAGGACGACAATCGCGTCGGCCGGTTGCGCTTCGTCGCGAACCGCCGAATCGCGAATCTGAAAATAGAGATAGGTCCAGTAGACTGATAAGCTGACCAGCAGCGCAAACCCAACAAATGTCCCCCATTTGAAAACGCGAACGATCATGCCAAATGTCTCCGAATCCTTCCTTTGAAAAACTCATGGAGACCCAGAAATGAAATCGGACCCTCTCTAAGAAGTACAGGCGGATCCTCCGTCAGGTCAAGCAGCGTGGAGCCACCACGCCAGGACAGAGCACCCCCATCAATCAATGCGTCGACCGAGTCGCCCAGTTGCAGACGAACTTCCTCCGCAGTGATGGCCGAAGCCACTCCACTGCGATTCGCGCTCGTGGCCGTTACCGGGTTTCCGAATCGCTCTACAAGTTTGGTCGCAAACGCAGCCACGGGCCAACGAACTCCGATGGTGTTCGTCCCCGCGGTCAGTTTCGACGGAATTGACGGTGCTGCCGATAAAATCACCGTCAAGGGTCCTGGCCAGAATTGCTTTGCAACGGAGTGGAATAAGGGATTTGGCTTCGTCATGGATTCAGCCATGGCCTCGGAGTTCACCAGCAATAGAATCGGTTTCGACGGCGCACGGCCCTTGATTTCGAAGATGCGCT
>Ga0209056_10005553_pt1 | contig 13104 bp, 15 predicted proteins | sample GraSoiAngelo_114_FD_185876 | JGI IMG/M metagenome (GOLD analysis project Ga0209056, IMG submission 185876) | Grasslands soil microbial communities from the Angelo Coastal Reserve, California, USA - 14_0903_13_40cm (SPAdes) (version 2) | ecosystem: Environmental > Terrestrial > Soil > Grasslands... | reverse complement strand
TACCTGTCTGATCAGCAGTACTACCATACGCACAGCAAGACTTATTCAGGTCAATTGATGGACGAGGGGCGTGCTATACAGAGACTCGGCGGGCGCGAACAATACGCGAACATCGAAGACCCTAAAACGGCCCGAAACATCCTAAACCATCTAAATCACTTATGTCACAAGCCTTTCACGCTGAGTGACATCCGTTGATTACAAACCACTTGGGCGATTCGGTAAGCGGCCCTGAAAAGGCCGGCGTCGGCGGTTCGATTCCGTCCCTGGCCACCACTTTCGGTAAATGGTTAATAGTGAATGGTAAATGGTGAAAGACTCCGGGGTGTTGGTCGATTTACCATTCACTATTTACCATTCACCCTCATCGTGGCCAGAAGTTTCTTATGCGCTCTTCCAGAAAATGAAATGGAATGTAATCGGCTTGTCTTCCCGCGCGCCGCAATTCTTCAACCATGCGCATCGCTCCGTCGGTGTTAAAGCTGTGCACCATGATCGTGGCTGCGCGCTGGAGTTCCGGCCGTGACGCCAAAAACGAAGCGATGGCATAACCGGTGCGCTCATCGTCAGGGCTCTCCGCACCGTAGTGCTCAGGCATCAGATCGTGATCGAGAAAGATTGTGTCGTAGGTTCGTGCTTCCAACATCTCTTTCGCCTGGTCAACATCGCAGGCGATGTCGAGTTGATCGCCTTTAAAGCGTTTCGCAAACCACTCGCAACGACGCTCGTCATCCTCAAGCAAGAAGACGCGAATAGGATGGCGGCCGGCGTCGGGGCTTGCGATTCCAAGTTTCTGCTTCAGACGCTCGAGGACTCCCATAATTAGCTATGATGACTTATCGCTCGTATCTCAAGATCAATCCGTCACTCCCAACTGCCCAACCGCTCTTCTTGGTCATGAAAAGCGCGTACAGATTCCGCTTGGTGTTGCTTTCCTGCTCCACCCAGATCCGACCGCCATCACCCGAACGCAAAATGATACCGCCGCGTCCCACGATCCAACCTTCGTTTTCGTTGACGAACTGGACGCTCAACAGCGTAGTGCTCACTGGTGAAGTAACCTTGGACCAGACCACGCCACCATTATTGGTAGTCAAGATCGTGCCGCGTTCGCCGGCGGTCCATCCCTGCTTCTCGTTACGAAAATCTACGTGATAAAGCGTTACGGTGACGTCGGACTTCTGTCTGGTCCACGTCTCGCCGGCGTCGTTAGTGTGCAGGATCGCGCCATTGGCGCCAACGATCCATCCGCGTTTTTCATCAACAAAATCGATATGAATTAATTCTTGCTTCGTCGGTGCGAGCAAGACTTGCCAGGTAGCTCCGCCGTCCCTGGTGATAGCCAGAATGCTGTTCACGACCACGTCGCCGCGGCTGAGAGAGCCAACTACCCATCCGCGCTTCTTCCCATTGAAGCGGAGGCTATATAGTTCGGGTGTGGCGCCTTCGAATTCCGCCGGGGAAAACCTATACGATTCTCTCCAGGTGTGACCGCCGTCATCGGTGGCAAAGATACTGCCGCCAGCCAGGACGAAACCCGAATTCTTGCCGACAAAATAAATGTCGTTGATGGAGTGCTCGGTGCCGATGGGCCGCTCAACCCAAGTGGCGCCACCATCCTGGGTGTGGCTGACGAAACCGCCGTCACCGGCGACCCAGCCCTCTTTCGAATCGATGAAGTAAACGGCGTTCAGGTCCTTGCCGCCCGAGCCGATGCGCTTGCTGCTCCATCCGCTCTGAGCAATAGAAACCGCCGCCGCCAGCACAATCATGGTCGTCGCCAGCGCCATCTTCTCGTTCCGTTTTCGTTTCATAATCAGCTCCCGAAAGTCTTGCATATCACCGGCGTTTTGACAAAAACCGGAGTATGTTGATCAAGCCTCAAATTACAAGTCACGCAAGTCTGGCCGTCGCAGCGCCACGATTGATACAAACACCGCTATGATCAATCCACCTACGGCCAAGGTATGCTGGACGCCAAAGCGATGTGACGCCGCGCCGGCAATCAAGTTTCCAATGGGCATCGCGCCGATGAACGAAAGCATGAACATGCTCATCACGCGCCCGCGCATTTCATCCTTAACTAATTTCTGCAAAAGCGTGTTGGTGACCGCGACCGAGCAGACGATTGCAAAGCCGAGCGCGAACAGAAAAATAAGCGACACGGGTAGGAGCGTCGAAAGTGAAAAGCACATCAGGCACAGGGCAAAGCCCAAATCGCCGCCCAGCACGAACCATCCTTTGTGACGGAAGTCTCCCAGATAAGCCAGAAACAGCGCCCCAAATAACGCGCCCGCCCCCGCCGTCCCCATCAGCACGGCCAATCCGGTCTCACCCAAATGAAAGATGTCGCGCGCAAACACGGGAGACATAGAAAGATATGGCGCGCCAAACAAGCTTGTGACCGCGGAAATCATCAACAGCATCGAGACCCTTGGCCGAGTGGCGACATAACGGAATCCTTCCGTTAGATCCTGAATAAAAGCGCGTTTGTCTCTCAGCGAACGATCCGGGGCGGCGCCGGCTTTCTCTGGTCGATCAAAACGAACCATCGCCAGCCCAATCACGACCGCCGCAAAGGAAAGGCCGTTAGCGAAGAAGCAACCGGCTAAACCAAACAATCTGAATCCCACCCCCGCGAAGACGGGCCCTAACACGCGCGCGAGCTGAAACTGCGTGGAATTCAAAGCGATTGCGTTTGCCAGGTCTTCATGGCCCACGAGGTCGAATACGAGAGCCATGTACGACGGCCCGGCAATAGCCATGCAACAGCCGGTCACAAACGAGAGCACCAGGATCATCCACACGTGTACCACGTTTGTGACGACCAGGACGCCTAAGGTTATCGCCGCGACTCCGGCGACGATTTGCGTATAAATCAAGAGCTTTCGGCGATCGATCAAGTCCGCAAAAACCCCACCCGCTAATGTTAGAACCAATCCCGGCGCAGTTGACATGAAGCCGTCGACGCCGAGCCAGAGAGGCGAGTTTGATAGTTCAAAGACTAACCAGCCTTGGGCCACCGCTTGCATCCAGGTGCCGGTGTTGGAAAGAAACGCCCCTGACCAAAAAAGCAGAAAATTGCGATGCCGCAGCGCGCGAAACATTCCGCCGACACTGCGACTCCGTTCGGGCTCAACTCTTACTTCGGTGGACATTTCTATCTTAGATACCATGTCGCCAGCTTTCAGCAAAGCTGAGCGCGAATGTCCCGGCCGGAGTTTTCGTTTCGTCTTTGATTTGTTTCCTTGCTTATGGACACAACCTAAAGGTTGAACTCTCAACACCCGCAGCCACGGTTCAGAGTTCAACCTTTAGGTTGTGGATTTAGAGGAAAAGCAAATCAAACCTGAACTCGAAACTTACCGCGCAGGGAATACCTATATCGCTGTGAGCGCATGCATCCCCTGCTTGGAGTGAGCAAAGCGAATGGCCTTTGCCAGTCGACACACACCCATGTTTTAATCGTCTTCCCCTCAACACAACAGGAACGGAGATACACAATGAAGCGGTTGACCTTATTTCTGTTTTCAGCAATTGCCCTCGCGGTTACGATGGGTCTGACCGCGCGCGCACAAACCCCAACACCGACGCCGCCGACAACACCCGCGCAAGCTGTGACGGCTATGCCAGCCGCGAACCCAGCGGATGTTGCGACGATCGACTCAATGGTCGCCGCGCTTTACGACGTAATTTCCGGCCCGCCTGGAGCCCGCAACTGGGATCGTTTCCGCTCGCTCTTCATTGCCGGCGCGCGCTTGATCCCAACCGGCCGTCGTCAGACGGGTGAAGTAGGATCGCGCGTGCTGTCGCCGGACGATTACGTTCAACGCTCCGCCCCTTTGATCGAGAAGAATGGTTTTTTCGAGCGGGAGATTTCACGACGCACCGAACAATTCGGAAACATCGCCCATATCTTCAGCACCTACGAATCACGACACGCGAAAGACGATGCACAACCGTTCCAGCGCGGCATCAACAGTATTCAGTTGATGAACGATGGCAAGCGCTGGTGGATCGTGACGATCTTCTGGCAGGGTGAAGATGACAAGAACCCGCTGCCGTCAAAATATCTCAGCGGCAAGAACTAAATGTGGAGGAACTATGAGCTTTAGTGAAATGATGCTACCGGAATTCGATCAGGAAATGGCGAACACGCGCAAGACTTTGGAACGCGTTCCCGAAGACAAGCTCGCGTGGAAGCCGCATGTGAAATCAACTTCGCTGGGCGGGCTGGCAACTCACTTGGGCAACATTCCCAGTTGGGTCAAGAACACCTTCGAACAGGGCGAATTAGACATCGCGCCTCCGGGCGCTCCGCCTTTTCGTCTCGAAGAGGCAAAGTCACGCAGCGAATTGCTCGCAGCCTTCGACAAGAACGTCGCTGATGCACGAGCCGCATTGAAAAGCGCGAGCGATGAAAAATGGCGGGAACTATGGTCGTTGCTTCACGGTGGCAATAAAATCTTCACGATGCCTCGCGCGGCAGTCATGCGCAGCTTTGTGATGAATCATTTAATTCACCACCGTGCCCAGCTTGGGGTGTACTTGCGTCTGCTGGATGTGCCGGTGCCTTCGATCTATGGGCCGTCGGCGGATGAAGGCGGCTTCTAGCTTTCTCATCTACCCGGCGCGAGCGATTGCATCCGCAATCCGCAAGGCTTCAACCACCGCCTTCACATCGTGGACCCTGACGATGTCCGCCCCATTCATCGCCGCAGCGACCGTGCTCGCGATCGTTCCGTAAAGACGTTGGTCCGGGTGCGCATGGTCGAGCAGTTTTCCGATAAAGGACTTTCGCGACGTTCCGATGACGATGGGAAAGTCTGAGAATTCGCGCGACAATTGTTCGAGGTTGGCGATTAATCCTAAATTTTGTTCCGCGGTCTTGCCAAAGCCGATTCCGGGATCGATGGCGATGCTTTGTGACGCAACGCCGCGTCGGCGCGCGGACGAAATGCTTTCGCGCAGACTGTCCATTACTTCCTTCATGATGTTTTTGACCGGAGGTAACTGTTGCATCGTCTTCGGAACTCCACGCGAGTGCATCAGAATGAGTCCCGCCTTTGCGTTTGCGACTTCGTCGGCGATCAGAGGATCGAAACGCAAACCTGAGATATCGTTAACGATCTCCGCGCCCGCTTCCAGCGCCGCGCGCGCGACAGAAGATTTGGTCGTATCGATCGAGATCGGAACAGATGAAATCCCAGCCAGCCGTTCGATCACCGGAATCACCCGCCGCAATTCTTCTTCTTCGGGTGCAAATTCCGAGCCCGGTCTCGTCGATTCGCCGCCAATGTCAATGAGGTCGGCGCCTTCACTGGCCATCTGCTCTGCGTGGGCAACCGCGCGCTCCGGCGAAAAGAAATGCCCACCGTCGCTAAAGCTATCCGGAGTGACGTTGAGGATACCCATGACCAGCGTGCGCTCGCCATAGGGCAAAGACCGTCGTGCGAGTTGCCATTGACGAATCATCGAAAGCAAAAGTAAAAAGGAATAGGATAAAAGTAAAGATCGGAAGGAGCCGCTGCGGATGGAAACACAATCCTGGACCGGCATATCTATCGAGACGGGGTTCTTTCCCCTATCATTCCTTTTGTACCTTTGTACGCCCACGATCGTGATCGACGGCGTCGCCACCCAGCGACCTTGGGGTGTCCATTACTTTCCCACGCAACCCGGAATGCACACGGTGACAATCTTCTTCGGCTATCTCTTTATGGACCAGTGCGGCGCGAATACGATCAATGTGAATGTCGAAAGCGGGCGCGTTAGCAGAATCAAGTTCGAGATGCCGCCATGGCTCTTCTCAAAAGGTTCGATCAGGGAGCTTCCCGCGTACACGCCGCGCTAGCCGGCTGGTGAAAAACTCCCTCTGCCTTTGGGAGAGAGCCGGGGAGAGGGCCTGAGGCAGCGTTGTTAAGTAGATAATTGGGGCTTGCTTTCGCACGTAGACCCTCACCCTAGCCCTCTCCCAAAGGGAGAGGGGACTTTTTCAGCAGCCCGCTAGAGGCAAATCAGCTGCCTGCTTCTAAATTCATGAGCGTCCGGCAAGCTTATTCTGATTGGGCCGCAACCTACGACGTTGATCGAAACCTCACGCGCGATCTCGATCAAGCGGTCACCAGGAATATTTTGGCAAATCTGCACTGCAAGTCCGTCTTGGAACTTGGCTGCGGAACGGGTAAGAATACCGCGCTGCTGGCCGAGATTGGCGAGAGGGTCCGCGCTGTCGATTTTTCGCAGAGCATGATTGAGAGGGCCAAGGACAAATTGCGATTGAATAATGTAAGTTTCGAAGTGGCCGACATTACTGAGCCCTGGCCCTGCGCCAGCGAGTCTTATGACTTAATCGTATGCAATCTGGTGCTTGAACACATTCGCGATCTCTCTTTCATCTTCGCGGAAGCGTTTCGTGTCCTGGTTACTCAGGGACGATTCTTCCTTTGCGAACTGCATCCCACTCGACAGTACGAGGGTAAGCAAGCGAGTTTCCTACGGAATGGGAAAATGACCGCAATCGAAGCCTTCGTCCATCATCTGACAGATTTCACTGACGCGGCGTATGATTGTGGATTTTCGCTGCAAAGCATGAAGGAATGGTGGCACGAAGAAGATCGGAACAAGCCACCAAGACTGGTTTCATTCATGTTTGAAAAGAGACCCACACAATCTGAACTTGGCCACTGATTAGGATGATGAATGGGTGCGGCCAAACCAGATTCGCTACTTGATAGCGCAACGAGAGAAGTGGCTGACTACTAAACTGAGCGATTGATTTTCGTAGTGCAATACAAGAAGACTTCCGGAGACGAACCAGTTTCACTCAAAATGGCCGCTCCGTAAACATCCGATCAAGTGATTCACCGTCAGCAGCAAGGACCTGGCGTTGCGCTCCATGCGATCCACGGCATCACGTTGCATTGGCTGAAGCGGCGTCTTACGGTCGCGCTTTAGGAATTGGCACAAGCCGATAACCACGTTCAGCGGGGTGCGTAATTCGTGAGTCATTGCCTTGACAAACTCTGTCTCGGCGCGGTCTGCGTGCAACACTCCGTCCTTCAAGCCGTACTTGACTATGAGGAATTTCAATTCCGCTGTTCATTTCCGCCTCGTTCAAACGCGCAAGATCTTCCGGGATAAGAGCCCTTGGCGTCGCATAATCTCTGAAAGATTTATCAATTGATGTGCCAGTTTCGATTAGCTTGGAACGGCTTCTGATACATGTGCCCAGGCTACGTTGAGTAGTCTTAATAGAACACTCAGGCGAGCGATTCCCAGACACTCAACGATTCAAATGAAAGTTGGATCCTAGTGCAGAAGGCGAGTCACGACAGAGTTCAATTGCTCAAAGTCAATCGGCTTGGTCACATAATCGTTGCATCCGGCAGCCAGTGCTTCGTCGCGCGATTGTGGCGAATCGTGCGCTGAAACCGCAACGATAGGAATCTTCGCCGAAGCTCGGTGCCCGCGAATTCTTCGGGTCGCCGCCAGTCCATCCAGCTTTGGAAGACTCAAATCCATCAGGATAAGCTGTGGCTGTTCTTTCAATGCCATCCTCACTGCTTGTTCACCATCCGTTGCTTCGACGACCCGATAACCGGCCATCTCCAGAAGCCGTCTCATCATGAATCGACTGTCCTCGAAATCTTCTACCAACAGGAAAAGGGTCTTTCGATGTGCCATCGCGATCTGTTGCTCCAATTAGATTCACGCTAGCAGGCGCCGACCGCGCATTACTAGCGTACGCTGATTAACTTTTGCTATCATATCGCATGGAAACGTGACATAAAAAGGTGAACTAATTGAGTTCCATTCGTACACATCTATACCTAGGATGCAACCTTGACAATCGATTGAAGCCATGACACCCGCAAGCGCAAAAGCCGTGGACACCAGCGAACTGGAAGATTTGGGCCGCGCGACTCTGCAAATCGTTCACGATCTAAAGAACCAATTGAACGGAATCAAATTATACGCCACATTTCTGCGGAAGAGATTCGAGAGCGAAGATCGACCCTCGGAAGAACGCGAAATACTGGCGAAACTGATCGACGGCTTGGACCGAGCGGCGCGGCAGATGACGACCCTGGTTCGTTATTCGCGACCGGTCGAACTCCATCGGCGGCGCGCCAATCTGCGGACGATAGTTCTCGAGTCGGCGCTGTCGTCGGAGAGCGAAGCCTCAGGACTGCCGCTGTACGGTGAGTTCGATCTCGACGCCTTATCGGAAGCGTTTCGATTATTGACCGAGCACGCTGTCAGCCACGTTAGTTCGCGAGATCGTAAACAGGTTGCCGTACACGTGAATCGGGGCTTGGCCAATTCGCCCGAAGCGATGATCGAATGGCGCGCCGCTAAGTTCGACAATCGCAGCGATCCGTTCGCTTCGGTTCACAAATATGAATCCGTACACGCCGCGCTGGCTACAAGGATCATCGAGGCACACGGAGGCCGAGTCGAATTTAGCTCAGACGCGATTCGCGCCTGGCTGCCTTTATCTGATTGATTCATCAACCAGCACTATTATTTTTCTACTGTAATCGAATGAATAAAAACAAAGCTCGAGATATTCGCATCCTGGTCATAGATGATGAGCCGATGATGAGCGATTCTTTGCGCCGGCACCTCGAGGAAGAAGGATACGCCATCGACACCGCAGCCACCGGCGCGGAGGCCATAGACTTATTCGACGGCGGCGCGCATCACCTTGTAATTTGCGATTTGCAACTTCCGGACATGGACGGTTTGACGTTGCTGCGGCACATGAAGGACTCAAGACCAACCACCGAAGTCATCGTCATTACCGGTTATGGTTCGGTGCAAACCGCGGTTGAGGCCACTAAAGCCGGCGCGTTCTATTTCGTCGAGAAGCCTTTCGACTTTGAAGAATTGTCGCCGCTGGTCGAGAAGGCTTTGGAGCGCCGCGAATTAATGGCCGAAACGGCAAACATGCGGCGCCAACTTTCCACGCGCGCTGAGTACTTCAACATCATCGGATCGTCAAAGCAGATGCAGACGATCTACGAAACTATCGAGTCGGTGGCTAAGTCTGACGCTAACGTTTTGATCGTGGGCGAATCGGGCACCGGAAAGGAATTGATTGCCAACGCGATTCATTACAATTCGCTGCGCGCCAAGAAACCGTTCATCAAGGTCAATTGCGCGGCGTTGCCGAAGGAACTGATCGAGTCGGAGCTGTTCGGCCATACCAAGGGAGCGTTTACCGGTGCGCACGCGGATAAAGAGGGGCTGGTCCAACACGCTGCCGGCGGATCGTTAATGCTGGACGAAATCGCCGAGATGCCGATAGAACTCCAACCGAAATTGCTGCGCGTGCTGCAAGAACGCACCTGTCGCAAGATCGGTTCAGAGAAAAGTTATCCGGTGGATTTTCGTCTCATTACTTCGACCAACCGATTGCCCGCCGACGCGATTCGCGAGGGGTTGCTGCGCGACGATCTGTTCTATCGCATTTCCACCATCACGATTCATGTGCCGCCATTGCGCGAGCGAATGGAAGACATTCAATTGCTCACCGATCACTTCTTGAAGCTGTACGCCGAGAAATATGATCGGCCAATCGGAGGGGTCTCGCAGTCCGCATACCAGAGGTTGTTTGGGCATCCGTGGCCAGGCAATGTGCGCGAACTGCAAAACGTGATCGAGCGCGCCGTGCTTTTGGCAAAAGGCGATCGCGTCGAGCCGGTCGACTTACCTTTCGATAATGGAAGCGGCGTCACCAATGCCCCGGCTACTTTGGCCTGGGACGTGCCGCCCAACATGACTCTTGAAGATATCGAGAAGTTCGTCATCGAGCGCACGTTACAGCGCACCGGCGGAAACAAACAAAAGGCCGCCAATATGCTTGGTATTTATCGTCCTCGCCTTTACAGTAAGATTAAGAAGTACAAGATTGGCCTGGAAAGCGTCAGTCAAAACTAATCATCGAACAAAGGGGACCCGACCGTGCCTTCTAATCCGAAAGAACGCCGCCAATCTCCCAGACTCAATGCGAATCTGGAAGCTCGCCTGGAATTCAGCGTCTTGATGCGCGACACCGAAACCACCCATAGCGGCGTGCAGCACTTGCGCGCGGTCGCCGGACACACGCAAAACCTTAGTGCGCTGGGACTCGCCGTCGTGCTGCACGCACAGAACATCGATGAGCAGTACCTTTTGGGAGCAGAGGGGTCGATGGCGATTGAGCTCGATTTACCGAACGGCCTCTCGATCGAGATCCAAGCCACGCCCGTCCGCTATCAAAAGCTTGATGAAGGATATTTGATTGGCGCGCGCATCAGCAAAATGGCGGACCGCGATCGAGAACTGTACCTGGAATATCTCGGTGAGCTAGCGGAGGGTTAGTTTCCCCTCTCCCTTTGGGAGAGGGTTACGGTGAGGGCGCGCAGCGTAGGTCTGGGAAGAAAAGGAAACCACCTTTGCTGTGCTCGTTAATCCCTCACCCCCAGCCCCCTCCATTTTGGAAAGCGAGCTATCAGACAATCTCGTAGGTTGCGACGCTAGTCGGCGTCTCAAAACAACGCACCTTGTAAATCTGCACTCGATCGTCATCGATCCTGGAGGCCAACCTCTCAAGCACAAACCGCGCGACGTTCTCTGCCGAAGGATTCTGCTCTTCTACAAAGGGCTCTAACTCGTTCAAATTCTTGTGATCGAGATAAGTCACCAAATCATCCGCCGCTTCCTTTAATTCGACAAAGTCAACCAACAATCCGATATTGTTAAGTTCTCTCCCGCGCGCGTAGATTTCGATCTTGTAATTGTGGCCGTGCAGGTTCTCGCACTTCCCCTTATAGCCGCGCAGTTGATGCGCACTGGAAAAGTTTCGCTCGATCATGACTTCAAATTGTCCGGGCATCGGTAATAGTTTCACGTTTCAGGTTTAAAGTTTCAAGTTGGGACGGATATTCGCCGGCGACGACGCGTCTACGAACTTGAAACCTGAAACTTGAGACTTGAAACCTGAAAATAGACTTGAGTCAAATCTATTCCTATAAATCAAAGACCTATTCACGCTGTTCGGAATTGTAAGCTCGAAGAGCAAGAGGCAAAAGCTGAAAATAAACGTTAACGACGATTCTCTGCACCCTCCAACTTCTCGACATCGGCAAGGTCTTGCAAGCGGCCGGCGGCTTTCTTGTTCCTGATTAAATGCCGGCGAGAAATCACAAAGGCAGGCACGCCCGCAAAACCGGTTTGCAAACGATCGGGCCACGCGTCCTCGAAATCAACGCCATCAATCTCTGTGATGACATCGATGCGTAACGGAGGCATTCCGATCTGAAAGATCGTTCCTGTCTGACTAAGGTCTTCGATTGAGAGATCACCCAGTGGTGCCCCGAAATCGGTAAGCGCGCTTAACACTCGCTGAGCATTCTCTCGATCCGGCCGAACCCACACATCCAAATCCTTCGTCGCGCGTACGTGACCGTACGCCGCGAGAGCATGCGCGCCTACGATCAGGTACTCAACGTTGCCGGCGTTGAAGGCAAGTAACAGTTCTTTGAAGTCTGGGTTCACCGGCTGGTTGTTCGTTCCAGGCTAAGCAGAGCTCGGTCAGCATCCATACTGCTTCGATCCGCTCCTCGGGAGAAGTGCCGATCCATTTGTCATCTGGAGGCTCGGACCGTCCGTCGCGAATAACTCTGACAGTCATTTCTTCGCGCCGCGAAGGTTCAAACATGACTTAATTATAGCATGCGCCAAGTGTGTCAGGTTGATAACTTCAAGACGAGATCTCCTGTCAAGGACATTGATCACTCTGATGCTTGAGCAAAGCTTCGCGCGCTGAACACACTCGCCAGGTCATCGATGTCTGAGGTGATCCGACATGGCGGCAGACTCTGCAAAAATGTTTGCCCGTACATCTTCGTCCGCAGGCGGGGATCGAGAACCGCCAGGACGCCGCGATCCGTGGTGCTGCGAATCAGGCGACCGAGTCCTTGCTTCAGACTAATGATGGCTTGCGGCACGCTGTATTCGAAAAAACTCGAGCCGCCTTGTTCTTCAATGTGACGCTGTCGAGCCGCGACGATTGGATCGCTCGGAACTGCAAACGGCAGCTTGTCGATGATCACGCACGAGAGTTGCTCGCCGCGCACGTCAACTCCCTGCCAGAAACTCGCGGTCGCGAACAACACCGCGTTCGGCGTCGAACGAAACTTCTTCAGTAACGCGCTCTTTGAAGTGCTGCCCTGCAAAAAAGATGGATAGTCAATCTGCGGCGCCACGCGCTCGTAAAGCTGATTCATTCCCGCAAAACTCGTCGATAACACAAAGGCGCGACCTTCGGTAGCATTCACAATCCTGATTACTTCATCAGCGGCCGCGCGCGCCCATTGTGGCGAACGGGGGTCGGGCATCTGCGGCGGCAGATAGAGCACCGCTTGATTCTCGAAATCGAAGATTGATTCGGCGATCATTTCTTCGGCTTCATCAAGTCCGAGCCGTTCGCGAATGAATCGAAAGTTGCCGGCGCTGGACAGGGTCGCGGAAGTGAGAATCACTGTCGGCACTTTCTCGAACAGCTTGTCTTGCAGCAGCCCCGAGACATCTATCGGCGAGCCGCGCAGGAAGACTCCCCGTCCCCGGCGCTCCAGCCAATAGACAAAGCTCTGGTCATCGCCCTTGATGATAAAGTTGAGATCGAAACGAAGTTGTCGCGTCCGTCTGATGATGTTCTCAGCATCCGCAGGCGCATCTTTCAATGCGTCCAGCATCGTTTCCAAACGATTGAGCGCGTTGTCGAGCGCTTGATACGGAGCGCCGACATCCTGTCGGCGGTTCGCAGGCATCCCTGCCTGCTGTTCTTCGTCCTTGTCCGACAAACTTAAGTTTATCGATTTGGGCCGGTCGCTACCGCTCGCGGTTCTGTAACCAGATATCAGTGCAAACCTTCCTTCCAACCCACGCCCTTCACGAAGCGAAATCCAAAACATATCCGCGAATCGCTGAATCCGCGCGCTGACTCGGGTCAATTCTCTTTCCGCTTCGCGATTTTCAAATTTCAAGAAGCCCACATCGCGCAGCAGATCGTCAATCTGATAATTCGAAACCTGAACGCCAAAATATTCCGACGCT
>Ga0209056_10005551_pt1 | contig 13105 bp, 15 predicted proteins | sample GraSoiAngelo_114_FD_185876 | JGI IMG/M metagenome (GOLD analysis project Ga0209056, IMG submission 185876) | Grasslands soil microbial communities from the Angelo Coastal Reserve, California, USA - 14_0903_13_40cm (SPAdes) (version 2) | ecosystem: Environmental > Terrestrial > Soil > Grasslands... | reverse complement strand
ACCGGCGATGGCACCCGCGAGCCCCGACTCGCCACGGCGTACGTTCATGCTCCCAATGAACAAGCGGAGGCATAAATGCCTCCGCAACAATCCCCGTCGGCTCTATCCCTGAGCGCTGTCAGTAGCCGCCCGAAGCGGATGCGGTTTGCGCTCCTGCGGAGGCCGCAGGTTTCTGCGCCGCGGCGGAGGGCGCAGATTTCTGCGCCGCAGCGGAGGGCTTGGTCGAAGAGGCCTGCGCGACGGCCGGGCTCGACATGTAACGCCGCCCACCATTGATCCGCTTGAGGCTGTTGACCCAGTCTTCCGGGTACAACAAGTGATTCCCGGGCACCCGCAAGCCCATGTAGCGCGCGATGTCCTGAATGAATGCCACACAGTTATAGGTCGCGGCGTTCCACAGCGGCGAGGTCGCCTGCAGGTGTCTGATGTAAGCGAACACTCGCTTGGCCTCGGCCTCGGTCATGTAGACGCGGTAGCTCGCGGTCAGATAGTCGTCGTCGAGATCGCCATAGCTCTTGCCCGTTTCGGACGGGACTGGGATGACGTGCCCGAGAATGTAGGGAATGACGCTTTCGGTCGCCGGATGAAGGCCCGCAATCTCAATCTGTTTCTGATCGGCCCGTCCATACCAGACGAATGCATGACCATAGCTGGCGGCGGTCCGCGCCCGGAAATCGACGTAGTAGATTGCGTGGTTCGTCGCCTGCGACTGCGAGCTGCCCAGCGCCGCGGTCGCAGTCCTATCCTGCGCGCTTGCAGGCTGAACTTGCAGTCCTGCCGCGATCGCAACTGCGCACAGACCTACGCTCAAGACGAGGCGGCGCGCTTTCGTGCGAGGATCACACATACTGGGCTCCCCTAATCATGAGGCACTTCAGCGCTGGGCTGAAGTGGCCGCGCTTTGCGCTGTCTGAGGCAGTGTCCCGGGGTGCTCGCGGCAAGTCTGCGCGAGCACCCCGTCGGTGACACTGTTCGCTTAGCCCTTGGTCACGACGGGCTGTGGATACTTGCCAATCGGAGCCTTGCCGACCGGATACTTGCCGATTGGAGCCTTGCCAACCGGAGGCGCCGGAGGCGGCGGCTCTTTGCGCGGCAGATCAGCGGCGGCGGCAGCGCTCAGCATGGCCAAGGATGCAGCCGTTGCGAGTACAATCTTCATCATGACTATTCCCCTTATGTCTGGACAGCATCGCCTTCGGAAGCCCCAGATGGAGCAGCCGAAGAGGGACGCCCCCTCTTCCCATCACCACTTAGCCAGAGCGGTTTCCACCGCTGCACGGTTTAACGATGCTCTAACCGAACCCGCGACACAACGAAAAAGCGCTTGTATCACGGGCACGAACGATCCTTTTCGGGAGAGTGTTGCATGAATAGCACGCACACGCTCGCGGGAGGCGCGCCCGATCGCAATTTGGATGCAAGGACGCCTCGACTGCGCATCCGCAGTGACGGCGGACGGATTTTGGCGCTCGTTTTTAGCGATGCGATGGAGCAGGGCTCGATTCGAATTTTGTTCAAAATGTTGCGAATCGGGCGCCTCGGCTGACGAAGGTATCCAGACACGGAAGCAGGCGGTCACGTCATCGCGCGGTCGGCACCGCCTGCGTTCAAGCACGCGTTTTGATGCGCCGTTTCACGCGTCGCTCGCGTCTCGTTCGTTGGGCGACACACGTGCCGGTCTCGACGCAAATCACGACGCGCCTCGGTGCGGGACGTGGCATCGATCATCTTGAACAGAGCGTCGGCCAGCGGCCGCGCCACTTCATGGCGCAGCGGTGGCCGAGGGGGGCCGCGCACTGCCAGGCCATCGCTCGTGGGTGAGAGGCACGGTCAGCCGCGCACGCAATCCATCGGCTGCGAAGGATTGCTCCACCTGGCCGTTGAGCTGGCGTTCGATGACCATGCTGATCAGCCGCGAGCCGAAGCCCGGTCGCCTGCTCCGCCGGGGGACCGGCCCGCGACTCTCTTTCCAATCGAGTACAAGGGTGAGGCCTTGCTCCGTGCGCGTCACGGACCAGCTCAATTCCACGCCGCCGGAGCCAACAGAAAGGCTACCGTGCTTGCTGGCATTGGTCGCCAGCTCGTGGACCGCCATGCTCAATCCAAACGTCGGGTCGGGCTCGAGGAAGACGTTCGGTCCGCTGAGCGAGATGCGGTCCAGGAACGCAGCGAGCAGGGTGTTGAGAAGTTCGCTGAGCGACGTCGACTTCCAACCTCCTTCGGTAATGAGACGATGGGCGTTGGCGAGCGCCAGAACCCGCGCCTCGTATTTTGCCACCAGGTCGGGCAGACTTCGCGAATTCTTCGCCGTTTGCGAGAACAGGGCCAGCAGCTGCGAGAAAAGATTGCCGGAGCGGTGGCGCAGCTCGCGGATCATCAACTCATGGCGCTGATCAAGTTGTCGGCGCTGGATGGCGCCCGCCAAGACGTTCGCGACGGCTGCAAGAAACGCCACATCGTAATCGTTGAACTTGCGCCGCTTGGCGGTATGCGCGCCGAGCACGCCATAGGCACGCCCGTCACGTCCCGCGATCGGCGTGGTCAATCCGCTCACGACGCCGTGCCTTTGCAGCAGCGGCTCGCCTGTGAACCTCGTTTCGGCCGCAAGTTCTTCCACGATCACCGGACGCCCGGCGGCTAGCGTGTAGCCGGCCTGCGTTTCGCGGCCAGTCGAAACCGTCGCGGTACCGACCAGTCCCGGTTGCCATCCGATACCCGCTCTGAGCAGTAGCTCGGCGTCGCCCGGCACGAGCTCGAGGATCTTCACCATTTCGAGGTCCAGGATCTCGCCGACCGTGGTGACCACCTCATTGAAATATTTCTGCAGATCGCGTTCGGTCAGCGCGCGCTGCCCGAGCCCCGCGAGCGTTTCCTGCTGGCGCGCGCGTACGCTAACCTCGCGATTGATGCGCAGCCGCTCGGTCACGTCTCGGCACATGCCGAGCATCTGCACAACCGCGCCGTCCTCAACGATGACCGTGACCAATGCTTCGAACCAGCGCTCCTCGCGCTCTGATCGTCCCGGCAAGCGGTATTCGAGGCGACACGGCTCGCGCGTCTGCAGGCTCTTGGCGATGGCGGCGAGAACACCTGTCGCATCCTGCGGCCCAACGTCCGGCGGCGCGATCGTTACCGTCCCGTCGCTCGTGCCCTCGGGACGGCCGTGGAAATCATCGAGCTTGGTCGACCACGTCAGCTGACGGGAGCGCAGGTCCCACGACCAGACGCCGATCTGTCCCGCATCGAAGGCGCGTTGAAACAGTTCCAGAGCGGACGAGCCAGGCGGCGTTGCTTCGCGAACACGACTGTCGGTGGTTTCAAGCTTGTCTTGTATCTCAGGCACTTTCACATCCACGACGCGACGATCTTGATTTGGGTCCAGCGGAGCCTCGGGCGCAGCTTTCGTTTCGTGATTGGCCGAATTCTTGTCCGCGGTTCGCTTGAGTCAAGCGCCGGTTCTATTCGCAGCTTGTCAGCCGAGTCCCGCCGCGCTGCAGCGGGCCAACACCAAGGCGCATCTTGCTCGTTTAGTGCGCGGCCGCGGCCGCTTGGTTCAGATCGCGAGCCCATAACCGTTGAGGTGCCAGAAAGCCTCGACATTTCGAACGAAGGAACCGCGAGTGCGGGATCGCCCTCGCCCTCTTGCCGATTACCGCGTTATAAGCCGCTGATGTCGCGCAGGTTCCGCGAGCGCCTCGAGCCGTCGGCCCTCCGGCCGATACGCCGCATGCTCGGAATGCCTTGAATGCGCCGGATGCGAGCGTGTCTTTAGGACACGCAGCGCCCCGCGACTTGTGCCAATGGCGTTTGTCCGATGGCGCTGACGATGGGCTCGCAGCCATCGAGCAGTCTGGGCTTGGGAGCGGGCGCAGGCGCCGGCTGCATCTCGGCAGGCCCGTTCACGGCGTTGCGGCTCTTGATCGAGACAAGCGGCAGGCGGTCGCTCTTGAGCGCGCGGTTCACCACTGGCGCGCCGCGAGAAAACGACGCCGAAGCGGTGCTGGTGGCGGAAAGTTCGAGACAAAGGAGGAAGGCCGCGATCGCAAAGAGTGCCCCGCCGCAGCCGACGAAGTATCGCGTATAACGCCGCATGGGTTGCTCCCCACGATCCCTGTGCTCATTAGTCGCGCGAACCGGCGAGAAGGTTCACGCGCCGCGCTCCGGGATTCGTGCAAGGTCGGCCGCGTCCCAGGGGCTTCCCTCCCCAACCTATTGAGGAAAAGGACGATTTGCCCACCAGGGCGGCGGGATTTGACGTTCGCCGCAACCGTTTCGCTGCGGCCAGGCAAGGGCTATTTCAAAAAGCGTGTCGGCCGCACCGGTCGCGGGATTGGCCAGGAACCAATCCGCGACTCGTGCGTTGGACGAGGTAGCCGGCCGCCCATTTCCCCCTCCCCGTGCTCGGCCGGTTATCTAGGGCGTAGTCGACGGATTAGGTCGGCTACGCCCCGTCTTTTTTGTCGGGGCGGTGCGGTCTTTTCTCAGCCGACGTGTCTCAGCCGACGTGCCCGGCGACGCGCATCGGAACTTTTGCTCTCGCGCCGGGTTTTCCCGCCATCTCCAGCATTGGCAGGAGCAAGTGATGAATTGGGATCGTGTCGAAGGCAGTTGGAACGCGTTCAAGGGCAAGGTTCAACAGAAGTGGGGGAAGCTCAGCGACGACGACCTCAACGTAATCGAAGGCAAGCGCAGCGAGCTCAGCGGCCGACTCCAGCAGCGCTATGGCGTGGCCAAGGACGAGGCCGAGCGCCAGATCGACACTTGGCTCAAAAGCGTGAACTAAGCGAACGATGGCCGCTTGGCTGCGGCAGCAAGTCATGTTTCAGCGATCCGGATATTCCCGCGCAATCTCCGCCCAAATCGGCGACATCGAGCAGCGTTTGCGCACGCTGGAGCGGCACCTAGAAGCGGCGGGCAGCCGCTCGGCCGCAACCGCCGCGCAGGCGGCGAATCATGTTGGCGAAAACGTCGCTTCGGCATTGAGCAGCATCGCCGAGAATCTGCGCGGACGCGCCAATTCCATGCGCGACGACGTGGCGAAAATTAGCGGCGACGCGGCCCAGCTCGGGGATCAGGCTCTGCGCCGCCTCGCCGACGAGGTCGAGCATCGGCCGCTGGTCACGCTCGGGGTCGCCGTTGCGGTCGGCATTCTCGTCGGCTTGGCGAGCCACCCGCGCGCGAGCCGACCCCGACGCGCCCCTGTTCGGCGCCGGCACTAACGGCGCGCCTGCGCGCCGATTTTCCTACATCACGCGGTGACGCGCCGCTCGCGGCGCTTGGCGGTACGCTCGAAGAACAGCGCTTGGCTGGCAACCGCCGACACGGTGGCCGGCTGGAACGGCTTGGCGATGAGGAAGGCGGGCTCGGGTCGCTCGCCGGTCAGGAAGCGCTCGGGATAGGCGGTGATGAAGATCACGGGCGCTTCGAAGGACGCGAGCAGTTCGTTGACGGCCTCAAGTCCCGAGCTGCCATCGGCGAGTTGGATATCCGCCAGAATGAGCCCTGGTTGCTTTTTCTTGGTCAGCGCCAAAGCCTCCGCATGGGTGCGCGCAACGCCAAGCACGCGGTGGCCGAGGCTTTCCACCAGCGTCTCGAGCTCCATCGCAATGAACGTGTCATCCTCGATGATGAGAACGTCCGTCGCGATCTCGGCCGCAAGCTCGCGGCCGGATTCCTCGACCAAGCCGCGCAGCTTCATCACGTCGATATCGAGCACGCGTGCCGCGTCCGGCTCGGAGAAGCCTTCGAGCGCGACCAAAAGAAATGCCTGGCGGGGAAGCGGCGTGATGTTGGCAAGCTTGTGCTCGCCGGGAAGCTCGTCCTCGCCGGTCGGCGGTGCGCCGTTGACGGCGACTGAGTTCCAGATCCTGGTGAATAGACGATAGAGGGCCACACGGGGGCCTCTGGGGTCCTCAATCACTGCGCGATCGGCGATCAGCGCTTCAAGGCTCGCCGCGACATAGGCGTCGCCGGAGGCCTGGCTTCCGGTCAGCGCCCTTGCATAGCGGCGCAAGAATGGCAGGTATTGTGCTACCGCAGCAGAGGAATTCGACACGGCACCCTCCCATTTAGCTGACATTACCGGCACAAACGGCGCTGTGGGAAAAAAGTTCCACGAACCGGAACGAACCATACTGGCTCACGTTATCATGCGATGAGCACAGAGCGGCCCCGGGCCGGGGGATTTGGCCCGGGGGCGCAAAATGAACGAGAGAAAACCGGGTCGAGCAGGCAATCCGCAGGAGGGCGTTGCTCGGCCGGGCTCGATACAGAAAAATCCGCTCAGGTCAGAGGCGACCATGCATACCGACGCGCAAGTTAGAAAGCCGGGAGGCCGCCTCAGCCGTGAGGATCAGCGTAGAATTGGCGACATCCTTCAGCGCGTCTACGACGAGGTTCTGCGCCAAGGCGTTCCCGACCGCTTCAAGGACCTGCTGCACCAGTTCGACCGGGCCGAGGAGGACGGCGAGGCTGCGACGGCTGCCCGGCGGCAAGGCGAGGGACACCACGAAACTGATCGTCTGGTTGGGGCCAAGGCATTCGACAACAAGGGGTCGAGATCATGACGATGCGATCATCCGTTCGTGACGCGATGCTCGCAGCGGTCCCGAGTTTGCGGGCATTCGCCATTTCGCTTTGTGGCAACGTGGATCGCGCCGACGATCTGGTGCAGGAAACGCTGCTGCGTGCCATGGCGAACATCGACTCGTTCCAGCCGGGCACGAACATGTCCGCCTGGCTGTTTACGATCCTGCGCAACCTGTTCCGCTCCGAATACCGCAAGCGGCGGCGCGAGGTCGAGGACACCGACGGCACCTATGCCGAGACCTTGAAGTCGCACCCGGAGCAGCACAGCCGGGTGGAGTTCGACGAATTCCGCGCCGCCCTGGCGAAATTGCCGCCGGATCAGCGGGAGGCGCTCATCCTCGTCGGCGCATCGGGCTTTTCCTACGAGGAGGCCGCCGCCATCTGCGACTGCGCGGTTGGAACGATCAAGAGCCGCGTCAATCGGGCGCGCACCCGCTTGTCGGGCCTTCTCTCGATTAACGGCACGGACGATTTCGGTCCCGACCATGCCACCCGCGCAATTCTCTCGGCGGGCGGCCGCGGCTGATCACGTCGTCATCAGCGCGCGCCGGCCGCAGGGTCGCGTGCGCGCTCTCACGGATGCACATCCTCCGTGAACCAGTCCGTCGGGAGCTCGTAACCCAATAACCCAATCCGAGCCTTGCGGTAGACGAGAGCGCCAGCGCCCGCGAACTGATAACCGAGGCCGATATTGTTGATAAAGCAGGTCACGTCTGCATCCGACCTGCGCCCTTGCGCCCGCCCGACCACGAGCTGGGGCAGGGTCGGAAGCTTGTCAAAATCGATTTCCTCCGCCAGCCGCCAGCCTCGGCCCTGCGCTTTCTCCTCGATCACGGCACCTTTCGTAGCGACGTGTATGGGGGCGGGATCGTTCCAGTGAATAACGACGCGGTCGGCGCGCTTGATCGCGTTGATCTCGATCTCCGGCCGCTTGATCGAGCTCAGGTGCATCCCTGGCTCGATCCAGCGTTCGAAGAACACAGGGTCGATGGAGTTGGTCGCGCACATCACGATGTCGACCCCTTTGGTCGCATCCTCCGGTAGCGCCACGGCAGTCACTTCGATGCCAAGGAGCGCGCTCATGGCGTCGCTGAACGCTGCACGGCTTTTTGGATTGGGGCTGAAGCAGCGAACGCTCGTAACCTCGCGCACGGCGCAGGCCGCCATGACTTGCGCGCCGGCTTGCCAGCCGGAGCCGAGAAGCCCGATGCAGTTTGCATTCGTGCGGGCGAGATGCTTGATCGCGATGCCGTTGGCGGCGCCCACGCGCATGCGCTGCATGACGCCGTCGGGCAGGATTGCCAGCGGCTCACCGTTTTCCACCGAGAACAGCAGCACCAATCCGACGTAGCGATTGTTGGGCGCGGCAGCGATTTTTTCCCGGCGCATGGCATTGCCCCGCTTGGGCCAGGTAATGATATCGGAGTTGATGCGCACGGCGCCGACGCCGAGGCTGGGAGCCACACCATCCATCGACTTGAGGCTGTAGAGCGCATCGCCTCGTGTGGTCGGCGTAAAGCAGTCGGAGCGGGTCCGCGATACGCCGCGTCCTTCGGCCAATTCGGCGTAGGCCTCTTCCATGACAGCGATGCATTCGCGCATCGTCAGGAGCGTTTCGACATCGTCGTTGGAGAGGATCAGCGTCATTCGCGTGTGCCGGCGGTGCACAGTAACCTAGCACGCTGCTGCGGCCGTCGCTCCGGCTTGATTGTGGAGGGTCCCGCTTTACGACGCGCGCCCCGTCGGCAGACCGGCCGCTTCACGGAATTCATCGTGCTGGCGCACTAGCCACGGGGTCCGTCCCAGTGCACATAGTGGGGCAATGTTCGAGGGGTTCATCCGAACCGAGGTCAAGACCAGCGGCGCGCGCATCGTGACAGTGCGCGGCGGCAACGGGCCGGCGCTGCTATTGATGCACGGCAATCCGTTCTCGCACCTCTCCTGGCACAAGATCGCGCCGCGCTTGGCGGGCGAATTCACCGTTGTCGCCACCGACCTGCGTGGCTACGGAGATTCGGAAAAGCCGCCTGGGGGGCCGGACCATAGCGGCTATTCGTTCCGCGCCATGGCGCAGGACCAGATCGAGGTGATGGCCTCGCTCGGCTTCGAGCGCTTCTACGCCGCCGGCCATGATCGCGGCGCGCGCGTGCTCCATCGCATGTGCCTCGACCATCCGGAGAAGGTCGCGCGCGCCGCCATTCTCGACATCATTCCGCAGCATCATCTGCTCAACAACGTGACGCGGGAGTGGGGCACTTTCTCCTGGCATTGGTTTTTCATGATCCAGCCATACGATTTTCCCGAGCGGCTGATGGGTGCCGATCCCGACTATTTCGTCGAGAAGAAGCTTGCTAGGACCGAGCAGGGTTTGAGCTTCTTCGATCCGGCCGCGCTCGCGGAATACAAGCGCTATTTCCGCGACCGCGCGACCATCCACGCGATGTGCGAAGACTACCGCGCGACGCACGGCGTTGACCTCGACATGGATACCGCGGACTTTGCGGCCGCACGCAAGATCACCTGCCCGGTGCTGCTCTTATGGGGCGCAACCGGCGGCGTCGGCCGCAACCACAAACCGCTGGAGATCTGGCCTCGGTATGCCTCGAACATCCGCGCCGGCAAGGCGCTCCCTTGCGGGCACTATCTTTCCGACGAGGCGCCCGAGGAAACCTACCGCGAGTTGCGCGCCTTCTTTGCGGCGGCGGATCCTGGAAAGGCCTGATCGGTGGAAGCGAACTCGACAACGACCGCGCGTCGACGCCCCTGGTACACCATTCTCTACGTCCAAGTTCTGATCGCCATTGCCGTCGGCATCCTGATCGGGCACTACTTTCCGAACACCGGCGTTGCGCTCAAGCCGCTCGGCGACGGATTCATCTCCCTCATCAAGATGATGATCGGGCCGGTCATCTTCTGCACGGTCGTGCACGGCATCGGCTCGATGCGCGACCTCAAGAAGATCGGCCGGGTCGGCGTCAAGACCCTCGTCTATTTCGAAGCCGTATCGACGCTGGCGCTCGCCATTGGGCTCATCGTCGGGGAAGTTCTGCAGCCGGGCAGGGGATTCGATATCGACCCGGCGACGCTCGATCCCAATGCCGTCGCCAGCTTTGTTCGCCGCGCCAAGGAAGAGGGCATGGTCGGCCACCTGCTGGCGATCATCCCCGAGACGTTCATCGGTGCGTTCGCCAAAGGCGATCTCCTGCAAGTCCTGCTGGTCTCGATTCTGACCGGCTTCGCGATTTCGCATCTCGGAGATCTGGGTGAGCGCATCAACGCCGTGATCGATGCCATGGCGAAAATCTTCTTCGGCATGATCGGCATCATCGTGCGCGCGGCGCCGATCGGGGCCTTTGGGGCCATGGCGTTTACCGTCGGCGCGTATGGCGTAGTCTCGCTGGTGAACCTGCTCGAGCTGATCGCGACCTTCTACCTCACAAGTTTGCTCTTCGTTTTCCTCGTGCTCGGCACCATCGCCCGTTTCGCCGGCTTCTCGATCCTGCGCTTCCTCGCTTACATCAAGGACGAATTGCTGATCGTGCTCGGCACGAGCTCCTCGGAAACCGTGCTGCCGCACATGATCCAGAAGATGCAGCGCCTCGGCGCCTCCAAATCCGTCGTTGGGCTCGTCATCCCGACCGGCTACAGCTTTAATCTCGACGGCACCAACATCTATATGACGCTTGCGACGCTGTTTCTCGCGCAAGCGACGAACACGCCGCTTGGACTGGGCCAGGAGCTCGGGATTCTGGCCATCGCGATGATCACGTCGAAAGGCGCCTCGGGCGTCACCGGCGCGGGTTTCGTCACGCTTGCGGCGACCCTTGCAATTGTCCCCGATATCCCGATCCAATCGCTTGCGATCCTGCTCGGCATCGACAAGTTCATGAGCGAGTGCCGGGCGTTGACCAATCTCGTGGGCAATGGCGTCGCCACCGTGGTTATCAGCCGCTGGGAGGGTGAGCTCGACATGGTTCGGCTCAAGACCGCCATGGCGCATCCGATCGCGCTCGGCGAGGAGCTCGAGGAGCAGCCGGTTTAAGAGGTGACGGCTTTCATACCCGGTGATTCAATTTAGTCTTTGCCCAAAGGCGCGTATCGGGGCTTTGCTCTCGCAAGTCGGGCAATGAATTTTTTGCGCGTGCCCGGGTCCGTGACATTTCGATCACACGTCAAATGAATTCGCGGGCCATTTCGACATGATACTTCCGTGTAAGCCTAAAAATGCGCTTGCTCTCTACGGCAGAAGGATTGTGAGACTGAAAAAGGTGGACACGCAAAGTGGAGCGGCTGAGACCGCCGCTGCAAAGGCGATTAATTCCAACATTACTGAGGAATTCGAGCACTTCGGGAAGCGGTAAGGGTCGAGTCGCTCGTTTCGACAGGAGGCGCAGCGGACATCATATGGCAAGCCAAAGTGGGCCACTACGGAGAATCTGGTCAGCTCTCGGTCCGGGGCTTACAACCGGGGCGGCGGACGACGACCCAAGTGGAATTGCAACCTATTTCCAAGCCGGCGCCCAATTCGGATACGGCCTCACTTGGACCATGTTGCTGACCCTGCCTTTCATGGCAGCGATCCAAATCATCAGCGCGTGCATTGGCTGGCAGACGCGAAGCGGATTGGCCAAGAATATTGGCCATCAGCTGCCGCTGTTCGCTGTTTATGTGCTGGTCGCATTACTTGTGGTCGCCAATACAATCAATATTGCCGCCGATCTTGCAGCTATGGGCGAGTCGCTGCGGCTCGTTGTCGGCGGTCCGGCGTTCGTCTACGCCGTCGCGTTCGGAATCGTCTGCCTGGCGGCAGAGGTATTCATCCCGTACCACAGCTATGCCGGCTATCTGAAATTCCTAACGTTGATCCTTTTTGCATATGTCGCCGCGGCGTTCACCGTCGAGGTTCCGTGGACGAACGTCGTCGTATCGATGCTCGTCCCGAGATTGACACTCGATCGCGATCTGCTCCTCATGATCGTTGCCGTCTTCGGCACCACGATCAGCCCCTACTTATTCTTCTGGCAAGCGTCGCAGGAAGCCGAGGAGTCGCGCCTGAGCCATCGACACAAGTATCGGTCGCGGTTGCAGCCAGGCGAAGACTATTTTGGTCATATCTCGATCGACACATGGATCGGCATGTTTGTTTCGAATTTGATCGCCTTCTTCATCATTGTGACGACGGCTGCCACCCTGAACGGTCATGGAATCACGAAGATCGAGACGGCTGCCCAGGCGGCCGAAGCGCTGCGGCCAATTGCTGGCAATGTTACGTTTGCTTTGTTCGCTGCCGGGATCATCGGCACCGGCTTGCTTGCAGTGCCGGTGTTGGCGGGATCTGCAGCGTATGCGGTAGCCGAGACATTTGGGATGCGTGGAAGCCTTGAGCTGCCTCTCGGGCGAGCCCTCGGATTCTACGCCATCGTCGGAGCCGCGACACTCGGCGGTGGCGCACTCGCCGCCACCAACATCGACCCGATTGCAATGCTGTTCTGGACAGCGGTCATCAATGGCATTGTCGCGGTGCCAATCATGCTTGCCATGATGCTGGTGATCTCGGGCCGCACAGCCATACGAGCGCTGTCCCTGCCACGATGGCTCAAATTTCTGGGATGGCTTGCCACAGCGCTGATGGCCGGCGCCGTCGCAATGCTGATTTGGTCGAATATTTCGTAGGGGGCGCTCGCGCCTCGGGCTCTTCCTATTTACTGCGCCCGTAAAGCTTGCATTCTATCGCCGCACCAATAGCAACGAGCGTGTTCGGGCGAAGTCCCGCCAGCGCAGAGCCGGGTAGTCAGCCCTCTACAGGCGCGCCAGAACCCGGCGCAGCGTGCCTTCGTCCAGTGGCTTTACCAGAAATCCGAGCGGCCTCGCCGCTTCTGCGCGTTCGCGCATGGGCAGATCGGGATGAGCCGTAATGAACAGGCTCGGAACGTCGAGGCGCTCGCGCAGCTCGAGCGCCGCATCGATGCCGTCGTGCGGCCCGGCCAATACGATATCCATCAGTATAAGGTCGGGCCGTTCCCGTACCGCGATGGCGACGGCGTGATCGGCGGAATCGGCAATTCCTACGACCACGTGACCGCTCTCTTCCAGGAGGTCTCGCATGTCGAGCGCAATGAGAATCTCGTCTTCGACGATCAAAATACGAAGGCTGCGAGGCGCGTTATAGGACGTGCTGTCCGATACGTCTGGCGCGTTCGAATCGTGCGGTATCGAGGCAAGCATCCACAGGAGCGGCGGCTCGGGCGCCGGAATGGAAAGTTTCTCGATCGGCGGCATGGGGCAAATCAGATCAGTGTGATCGAATGGGGGTTCATGTTAGCCGTTCGCGCTCGCCTGGATCAGTCCAGCGAGCGGGATGTCCAGCTCGTACACCAGTCCGCCAGGTTCGAACGCAAGTCGCCGCTTCGTATCAGGGGCGGAAAACGTGCTTTGCAGAAGCACGGTACCGAATCCCTTGTGTACCGGCAGCTTGACTGTGGGACCATGCCGCTCCTCCCAGCGAAACCAGAAGCGG
>Ga0209056_10005550_pt1 | contig 13107 bp, 10 predicted proteins | sample GraSoiAngelo_114_FD_185876 | JGI IMG/M metagenome (GOLD analysis project Ga0209056, IMG submission 185876) | Grasslands soil microbial communities from the Angelo Coastal Reserve, California, USA - 14_0903_13_40cm (SPAdes) (version 2) | ecosystem: Environmental > Terrestrial > Soil > Grasslands... | reverse complement strand
GAGCCTTCCCCAGATAACGCGTCCCGTGACTAACGCCGGTGTTCTTCATGCTGCCTTCCATGCTGTCGCGCTTTGTGCCTGACTATAGATCCCCATTAGGAGTTTGTAGTTCTGTTCCGCGGTGTACTTTAACTTGTACTCTTCGCGCGCGGCCCTGCCCATGGCAGTCATTTCTCGAGGATGGGTCCAGGCCCATTCAACTTTTGCGGCCAAGTCCTCAGGGTTCCCGGCCTCGAAGTGCAGCCCGGTCTTCTTGTCCTCCACCACTTCCGCCATGGCATTTGATCGGGAGGCGATCACCGATGTCCCGCAAGCAAAGGATTCTATGGCAACCAGGCCGAAGGTCTCAGCGCCCGATGGCCAGATCAGAAAGCGCGCGCCCTTGATCACGTCGAAGCACTCCTTTTGGGACAAATGCGGCAGCATACGAATCGACTGATCTGTTTGTGAAAAGCGGCGAACTTCTTGTTCCATCGGTCCCGCGCCAGCAACCCACAAAGGGACATGGCCCAAGGACTCCCAAGCTTTCAAGAGAGTTGCTACTCCCTTTTCCGGCGCGAGCCGTCCAATAAAGAGCGCGTAGTCCCCGTCGTTTTGCTTTATGCCGGGATCAGTGCTGAGGAAATGTGGCTTCAGAAAGATCTTTTCGCGTGGCAGCCCGGCCTCGATGAACTTTTGGCGGAAGAACTCGGTGAAAACAATATAAGCATCCACCCTATCCTGCCAGGTGCCCAGCAGTCTGTGGAGTGTGAGCATCCCTGCCACTGCAGCCGTGTGAAGAGACGAGTTGCGGTAACAAGAGTGGAGGATCCCGGGCCAGGGCACAACCTTCCCCAGGCAATCCTGACAAATCTTGCCCTCTCGAAACAAGGTCGCTGCGGGACACATGAAACGGGAGTTATGGAGGGACTGCACGACTGGTATTCCTGCCTCCTGACAGGGGTAGTAGGCGGCAGGGGAGATCAGCGGAAAAGTGTTGTGAAAATGAACGACTTGCGGCCTTTCCCTTAGCAATATGCTGCGCAATTCCTGTTGGCTGTCGCGGGCCCATAGCGTTTGCACTCCAAGTTTAGCCTTGTTCAGTAACCCGTCTTCCAGGATTTCGCTGTTGTTCCTTGAGTATTCCAAGACGTGGTGGCCCGCAGATCGCAGCAGTTCACTCTCACGGCGAAAAACTTGGTCTTCTCCCCCCGAGTAACGGTAGCGATTGTGGACCATGAGCACTTTCATGACGGCCTCACGATTGGCCGGAGCGCCCCGGCGCTCACGGGCACGACGTCGCGAGCTCGATTGAGGTGTGGCGCTGATTTGACGAACCTCTCATAGAGCCGAGGAAGGATCGCCGCCGAGCACCAAAAACTAATAGCAACGGGGCCGGAATCAATTTCATCTCCCATGAAACCAAACAGAAGGCTTGCGATAAACAGGGTCGCAATTGCAAAAGAAAATCGGTCTTTGGCCACCCAAAGAAGACGGAATGCATAAATGGAGAGGATCAAGCAAAGAGATGTAAGAAACACGAAGCTAGGCACGCCACCGCCCACAAGAGCTTCAAAAAAGATGGAGTGGGCAGTTCCAAGCCATGGATTGTACTCGGGCCCATAAGTCCGGGAAGCAGAGTAATATCCTAACCCCAGCCAGGGAGAGCGCGTGAGAGTTACGCTGCCGAGGTAACTCCATAACCCTATGCGATCGCTCAGAGTGGAAATGGTTTCAGGGCTGCGGTACCGGCTCACATTTGGAACCCGGTCGTAAGCATAAAACATGAGTAAGAGCGCACACAAGAGATAGGCAAAGCGCCGCAGAGGTTTTATCTTGGGACGCTTTAAGAGAACGACCACAAAGAAGACTAATGCGGCTACATAGGCCGTGCGCATGAGGGAAAGAGCGAGAAGACCGAGGAACAAAGCAAGCAGGGACAGTGGAAGGACTCTCCAGATCTTCCGGACAGTGGTCAGCAAAAGGATGATTGCCAATAGGGAAACGACGCCAGTCGGTGCAATGAGTGCCCCAAACAAACGAGAAGGATCAGGATTGAAGTCCGAGGCTGTCCAAACTATATCGGGAACTAGGAGGGCACAAATCGCAATGGCAACACACAGCAGCGTATTTCCCCAAAACAATGCCTTCAAAGACGTGGCAACCCCGAAGCTGTCTAGGAAGACCTGTGTGAACAACAGGGAAACCAACATTTGGCAAACCTTGAAAGCGGTGAGGGCGGGAGCTGCTGATTTCCACACAGATGCACTCAAGCATATGATCAAGACTAAACCTAGGATCTGGGGCAGACGCAAACTCAGCACCGGACGTTTTGCGTAGAACCGTCTCCCTATTTGCAGCAGGACCCAGAAGCCGGCTAACGTCCAAACGACGACGTGAAGGATAACGACCCAATCAATTTCGCCACGAAGAGAAGCTCCCCCGTCGCGAATTCGAAATCTTGGAGGGCCCGATAATATCAATAAGAAGAGCGCCGCCGCTGTGAAAGTCGGACGTTTGTAAAGAAAGTCTTGAACGATGCGACGGGGGTTTTGCTCCGTCGCCGCCGAGCCCCGCTGTGCTGCATGGGCGGCTTGTGCCGGTGTCGCTTCATCTCCATTCGAAGGATTTGGCACGGCGCGAGGGAAAATGGCATTGTGTTTTAATAGCCTCACATGCGTAAGCAAACTCCACCTCGAAGACTTCGCATTACGATCCGTCTCCCGCCAGCACTGCCGGAACCGTGCGCAGCAAAATCTTGAAATCGAGAGACAAGCTCCAGCGTTTCATGTATTCGAGATCCAGCTTCATGCACGTTTCAAACGAAGGATCGGTGCGCGCGATGACTTGCCAGAGCCCGGTTATGCCTGGTTTCACATCCAGCCGGCGGTGATCGGCGGGCCGGTAGCGCGCGCAATCGTCCAGAGGATGGGGGCGCGGACCAACCAGGCTCATATCCCCTTTCAAGACATTCCAGAATTGGGGCAGTTCGTCGAGGCTGTACTTGCGAAGAAAGCGGCCAAGCCGCGTAACGCGAGGATCATCTGCAATTTTGAAGAAAGGGTCTCTGCGCTCGTTGCATCGGCGCAGCGATTCTTTCAGTTCGTCCGCGCCGTCGACCATGGTCCGGAATTTGTAACAAACAAATCGCTGTCCCTTTTTTCCCGCGCGCGGCGAACGATAGATGACGGGACCACACGATTCCAGCCTGACGGCCACAGCAATCACGAGCAGGAAGGGCCAGAGGAAGAAAAGAGCGATGGCTGACAAAGCAACATCTATGATCCTTTTCATGACGGAGCCGCTGATGAGGATAGCGCGCGCGCGTGGGAGGCGGTTGCCTCTTGCAACCGCGTTCTCGTATCGACCATTCCGGTCAGTCTCGGGCAGGACGGGGTTCAAGATTTCTGACGGGGCCGGCCGGGAAGACGTACGTGCCACTGAATTTCTGAACTCGACTCTCCACTGGCGAACCGCACGTCCGGCTAACGAGTCAAGTTGGCCAAAGGCTCGCGTTTGCGGGTCGAAAAGCTCACCGGGCATGAGACGGGCCACCTCGGACACATGACTTACTGGAGTGACCACTACGGCGCTGCCTTAATAGCCTGACAATGGGGGCTAATACATCGCAGCAGCGCAGCAGCTGGGTTAAGCGTAGAGACTCGATGAGAATCAGTCGATACGGTCCAGCCTCTAATCGAACTCAGGTGAAAACCCTAGAGTCCTAGGGTCCAGCCCATAATTGGAAGGCCCTTCGAGTTGGGCGGTCCGAGGGGCTTTCATGGAGCCGTAAACCCCGGTATTCTCCCTATCGACAAGGAATCCCGGAGGTGCTACGTAATGTTTGTCAGCCCTCCTCGTCCTCACGTCGGTCGGCCAGATGCCTGTAATTTTGACAACAACACCGCGTGCTGTTACGAAGCAGATGTGGAATCGCTTCGCTGCTCTTGCACCGTGGCAGATCCTTGCTGCACTGCTTTTGCTTTTCCCTACCCTGAGCTGCGCCCAGGCAGCGCCGCAGGCAAAAGAGAGAGAACCGTTGGGCTCGCTGACCAACATCGGCGAAGTGTATGTGAACGATTCTCCCGCCCCCGTCGAAATAACGATTTTTTCTGGCGACAGAGTGCGAGTCGGCGTGAATGGCTCCGCGACCTTTAACATGAGCGGAAAGGGCTCGCTTAAACTCTCTCCGCGCAGTCAAGTGCTCTTTGCCGGCAAGTATGAATATACCGCTGAGTTGGAGGCCGGAGCCGTAGTGATGAATTCCATCAGCGGGCCAAATGGGTTCACGCTGCGGATCGGAAATGATGTGCTGGTTCCCTCGACCAAAGAACACATAGCTTTGGCCTCGATCGACAGGGCTCCGGATGGTTCTTATCTTGTTACATGTTCGGATGGGGCCATTGGGGTCTTGAATCTGCAGGGAACCTCGGGCCAGTTTCTTCAGGTAGGTCAGGCCCTAAGCGTTGCGCCGAACGGAGAATTGTTTCCAGTAGTGCAGCAGGCCCTTACGCCTGCCAAGTCAACTTCTGGAGCCCGACAGTCCAAGGGCGGCTATACAGGTTGGGGTTATCTGGGGCTGGCGGCTGCGGGAGCAGCCGGAGCGGCGGCGGCGCTAGCGCACGGGGGCGGAAAGCAGCCCATCAGTCCAGCTTCACCATGAGAGGTCTACCGCTGCGTTTCAGATCCAATTAGTTTTTGGAGATAGAAGGATTTGCCAACCTGAAGTTGACTACGACGTCTTGCTCTGTCTCTACCGGTTGCCCAGCGAGCAAGGTTTGCGCGTAATGCCATTCGCGAATCGCGCTGGAAGCCGCCTTCGCCAGCAGAGTTGGGCCGCTTATTGGCTCGGCGCTTTGCACGGTTCCATCCCTACCGACAACAACATGTAACTTTACGGTTCCTTCGACACCCTGCCGCTTAGCTTCTTCAGGGTAGACTGGCTCAACGCGCGAGGTCGCGCGGCCGATCTGCAGGCTGCTGCCACGCGATGCTTTCTGCGAACTGATGTCCGGTGGAATGCGGATCGAAGGATAGGGATCGGTGCTGACCGAGACCGACCACGTCGGAGTCACGGGAACAACTGGTTGCTTCGGGGGCGGAGAGAGTTCTTTCTCCTTCACCACCTCAGCTGACGCCGTTGCACTGGGACCACTTGCGGATGGGCTTGGCGCCGGGGTGGCGATGATTTGTGCTGGTTGGACAGGGGAACTGACCACGGATTGACTAGGGGCATTCGCATGGGCGGGCGTCGGCACGATAACAGCAGCGCGCTCAGAAAGCTTAGAAGGCGGGCTCTTTAACGGCGGGGTCTTCGCGCGGCGAGGGACGTTGTTCACGGCAGGTCCTACAATAGAACGCTCTCGGCTGCGTACTTGAGGATGCATAGGTGCCAACGGTGCTTCTGAACCGTTCACATTGTGGTCGCTTGGAGTTGGCTGGAACTCAACGGCTTGCGAGCCGCGATTGTTTAATTGGAGTAAGGGAGCCTCGGTAGCTTTATTTTCAGGAAGGGCTACTTTCGACCCGGCGGGTTTATTTAAGACCTTTGTATTCTCCGCGATGAATCCAATCACTTCATGCCGAACCGAAGGTGACTCAGCAACCCATCTTATTGCCAACCCCACCACCGCCGCCAATACGAGAACGGCGGCGAGACGCCTCAACTGTTCGGATGCTGCTCTTGAAACCTCAGGACGATATGTAAGTCTTGGCTTGGGCTTGGATTGGCTTCTCTTCCAGATTTGGCGGGGCGCCACAACTTTTGCGGCTGGTAGTATGTCGCCGGGCACGCTGGGCAAAGAGAGACTTGAGGGAACCGCAGCTCGCCATTGCTCTTGAAGGGGTATGCCGGAGGGGGTATCTACAGGCTTGAGGATCTCGAGCCCGGGAATCTTCGGTATATTCGCGCGGATCGCAGCAGCATCGGGAGGAGTTATAACACTTTGCACGTGATCTTCAGCCCGCGACTGTTCTAGAGAGATCTGACTGGCGATTATCCCGCGCGCCTCCTCCGTCAAGTTGACGAACCGAATCCCAGCCTTTTTTCTTGATTCGCTGATCCACGCGATCTGCCCGCTTACATTTATCCAATCCCGCAACTCCGCGAATTGAATCCCTATGTTCGAGAGGTGATCCTCGGCAAGAATTCTGGCCGAGGTAACAGCAAGACCGCTTTCACTGATATTTAGAAGGACGCCGCCATTGTCTTGCCCCAGCTCGATATAGCGGAACGGCCTAATCGTCCACCGTGGAAAGGCCCGGCGTTCGAGAGGCTGTGGGGAGCTGTCTTCGTCGACCAAGCTCTCGGAGGCGATTTCCGTTGGTTGGCAAGTAGGCTGTGCAGCAACTCGCAACGGCTCGTCATTAAGAACCGAAGAATCTGCCGAATTGGCCTGTTCAGGTGAGAGATGCTCCGCGCCGTCGCCGGACTCCATAGGATCCGGCAATGGGAACAGTGCAGTTTTTGGCGCCACCCTTGCTTGGCGTGGCCCCTGCTGTGGGAACTTCTCTTCCTCAGATTGAGGCGCGCCTAGCGAGCTTTCCGAGGCAAGCCAAGACCTGATCCGTAGGCGAGTCTCTTCGGTGAGGGCGACGAATCTAATGCCGACCGTTCTTCCTGATTCACTTTTCCAGGCGATTTGCCCCGTGGCTTCGACCGGGCCTCCGGAGTCTGGTAAGTGAATCTGCATATCCAGGGGGCCCTCGCCACCCAGTTTCAGGGCGGCAGAGAGGGCTAACCCGTCTTCACTCATGTTGTAGACGAGTCCCCCATTTAAATTTTCTATGTTGGCGTAAATGGGCGGGGTGACGAGCGTGCGATTCTGAGTGCGACGTTCGGCGATCTCGAGAGACTTTCGCGCGAAATGTAGTATGCCCGGCATGCCCTGCATCCGCGGGTCAGGAATCTTGCGAATGACCTGCCATCAATCACATGAATGATAGGTTCACCCCAAGGGCCTCTTCAATAGGGTAAAACCCTGCAGTGAGGGGAATGCGGCGTCCTGGGCTTAGGTGCATCGTCGGAATCCGATGCTAGATTGACTAGTTTTCCGGGGTGAGGCTGATTTGATCGATCCAGACCGTCCCGCTGATCTGGTTATCCAGCTTCTCACTCGGGGGGCGCGCGACCCTGATCATCAGTAAGCGCGTATCGGCCTGGGTCTTGAATTCAAGTTGTTGCGCGGACCAATCGGAAGTGCCCACCCTGTTTTCAGTCGACAGGAACAGATTCTGCATATTGAATACATCAAACACCTGAAACCTCGGCCCACTGTCTGTGGTAATTCCGCTCAAGCGCGTAGCACAGGTAAACCGGTACGGCGTGTTCGGCTGGACGGCCACATATTGGAATACGTGCCCGTAGTCGAGGTTCCGCTTTCCATTGAAATCGATGCGGAGGGAGCGATTTCCCGCGAAAGCACCGTGGGAATCCAGGCTTGCTACGGCCCCTTCGATAGGAACAACGCGCCAATCCATTCCGCCGCCGAGAAGGTCGCGTTCAAAACCCCCATTTGTCACTAAATTGGGCTTGTCGATAAGCGGGCCAATTTGCTCCGGGAAGCGCTCGGCAAGAGCAGACCACGCAGCCACCAGGCGGTCGGACTCGTGGTGCTGGATGAGCGCGTCGAGATAAGGAAATACCTGGCGGAGATCAAATGGCAATCTTAACTGGAGGAGGCGAAGCCAGGCTTGTTCCGCGGCCGACACGTTTCCGGCTTCCATTTCAAAATTGAGATAATCAAAGAATACGGAAGATTGAGGAGGAAGCACCTGCAAAATCGCGCCGTGGTCCTGCGTCGCATTTGCCGTGAGACGGAACACATCTCGGCGTGCGGGTTCATTTCCCGCGAGCACAACCTGAAGGGCGTGCAGCGCCTCTGGAATTCTATGCGTCCGAAAGGCAAAATTGGCGAATCTCCAGTTGATTTCCGGGGACTTGGGGAAGAGCCGGAGAGCTTGCCGGAATGCGCTCGCAGCTTCCTTGGTTTGTCCGGCCCAGTCGTACGCTGCCCCCAGATCACTCCAGTAGTGTGCATCAAGTGGACTTAACTCTGTGGCGCTATCGAAAAGTTTGACACTCTCGTCCAAATTCGGGGTGGCCGCGTAGAAATGGGTGACAGTCCCCAGGGCGTCGTAATACTCCGGATTATCGCCGTCCCACTTTATTGCGGCTTGAATCGAAGCCGGCGACGCCTGCCGGAAATACCAATTACCAATTCCTCGTTTTCCCGCCTGATAAGTGCAGAGAATCAAGCCAAACAGCAAACAAATTTGAATTGGAAAAGTGGACAAGAACTTATAAACCAAGTTGCATCCTCTAGAGTTCCTCCGCATGATTCGCAATCCGATTCTGCCTCTAACCGCCGGCAGGTGCAAATTCAGATTACGAATTTGAACTTTCTCGAAAATACGCTGCCAGATTAAGTAATCGGGGCGGAAGTTGTTCCAGACCGTCAGAGTAGCTCAATTCAGTTGGTTGTATTATGATCAGACCAAATGAAAAAAGCATCGTCCGCAACGAATTGAACAAAATGGGTTTAACTAGCAGTAAAGCACTATATACTTGCACTTACACGGCACAATTGACTTGTAATCACACGGCACTATATATTTGCATTTGCCTGTCACAATAGACTTGTAATGACCCATGAGGGTTGGGAGGCTTTCATGCCCTCGCCAAACGAAAAACTGGCCGAATCCCTTGACGAACTCAAGGCGCTCCAGGAAGGCAACCGACGTGTGTTTCGTTCCGACGACCTGAGCCGAGTTCACCGCGAGCGCCTGGTGGAGAACGGCTTCCTGCAAGAAGTCATGAAGGGTTGGTTGATTTCTTCAAGCCCGGACGCTCAAGCCGGAGAGAGCACCCCTTGGCATGCGTCGTTCTGGGAATTCTGCGCACGTTACTGCGACGAACGCTTTGGCGAACAATGGCACCTGTCGCCGGAGCAGTCCCTTTTTTTGCACGGCGAGAGAACGGTGATCCCGGATCAACTGGTTGTGCACAGTCCGAAAGCGACGAATAACGATATCAATCTATTGTTCGGGACGACGCTTTACGATCTGAAAGTTGCGGAGATGCCCGCCCCTACCGCTCTCACGGTGAGGGACGGATTGCGTCTGTTTACGCCGGCGGCGGCGTTGACGCGTGTGCCGGAATCATTTTTTCAGTTGTATCCGCTCGAGGCGCAAGTGGTGATGGCGTGCCTCGCTGATGCCTCGGACCTGCTTCGGCTTCTCCTGAACGGAGGTCACTCCGCGAAAGCCGGTTATCTTGCCAAAGCCTTCCGCCAAACCGGGCGCGGCGAACTCGCGGACGAGATTCTCCGCGCCATGAAGGGCGCCGGATACGATGTGCGGGAGAGCAGTCCATTCGAAGCTGGACAGATAGTCCACATCCAGAGCTGTCCTGCCGCTTCGATCGTGAGCCGAGTCGAAATGCTCTGGAAATCGATGCGCGGCAAAGTTCTCGCGGCGTTCCCGAAAGCGCCCGGACTTCCAGCAGACAAAGAAGCGTATCTGCGCTTCGTCGACGACATCTATCGAACCGATGCCTACCACTCGCTGTCCATTGAAGGCTACTCAGTCACGCCTGCCCTGGTTGAGAGAGTGCGGCAGGGCGGCTGGGACCCCGAGCATGACGCTGGTGATCGCAGAAATCGCGATGCCCTCGCGGCGCGGGGATACTGGCAAGCGTTTCAGCTCGTGAAAAAGGAAGTAGAGAAAGTGATCGCCGGTGAGAACCCTGCCGCGCTCGCGCGCACTGCGCATAACAACTGGTATCGCGAAATGTTCCAGCCCTGCGTTACAGCCGGCTTGCTTGAACCGGGATCATTGGCCGGCTACAGGAACATACCTGTGTATCTGCGCGGGTCGCGCTACGTTCCGCCGAGGTGGGAGGCGGTTCGCGACGCCATGCCTGCGTTCTTCGATCTTCTGGAAAAGGAACCCGAGCCTTCGGTGCGCGCGGTGTTGGGACACTGGCTTTTCGGCTATGTACACCCGTACCCGGACGGAAACGGCCGCATGGCGCGTTTCCTTATGAATGTCATGCTGGCTTCGGGCGGCTATCCTTGGACGGTAATTCGCGTCGTGGATCGCAAGGCCTATCTAAGCGTGCTGGACCGTGCCAGCATCGAGATGGACATCCATCCGTTCACAACGTTTATCGTCCGCCGCGTGCAATGGCGCCTGGAGCGGCACGAGCTGACGTTTCCCGCGCCCATGGAGAGTTCGGTATTCGGGCGGGACATGGTTCTTTTCTACGGGCAAGATGGCGAAGCGGTGGTGCGATGCGCGATCACCAATGAAGCCCTGGACGATCACTTGCATGGAGAAGGGAAGCACAAACTCGAAGTATTCAGAGCGAACCGCCAGCCCATCGAGCAGGAGATGCGGCGGAGATATCTTGCTGGCGACACCGAATTGGATGGATCAGTTCTCATTCGCTCGGGGGATCTCCCTTGGTGACGACTCGCGCGTCTGAGACGGGGAGTCGTCCCACCAATAGCTGCATTCTTGTTGCGCGCCGTGCATGGTTTAGTGGTTTAGACACTCTCGACTTTCAATAGCCAACCGAACACTCATCTGTCCTTCTGGCTATTCTGATTTGCGCCCCGGTGTGATTTCAAAGGCGCTCTCTCCTGTAAATGGATCAGAGCTGTCGCTTGAAAACCAGCTGCAACTATCACAGAATGGGGATGATCCCCGGTAGCTCAACGGTAGAGCATTCGGCTGTTAACAAACCTCAAAACCGTTGAATCGGCGCCGCTTATACCGAAAAAACGCCGGTTTAGCGGCCCTTCGTTGGAACCATGTTGGAACCAGATTACTGGGGTGAACCCGTCTTCGACGATACCCACCACCTGGATGCGCGTCGTCCAGTTTGTAATATCCGCCGAGCGCGTTTGTGGCGGAGCCGAACATTCTGCTAGCAAATAGTCGGTTCACCACGGCGACGCGCGGCGCATTCTTGTCGTCGTGCCATGTCAGGTCTCTGCCGGACAATAAAGGCGTGCCCGCCGCCTGGAGATATTCGGGAGAGATGCTGAACATAATCACGTGAGCTGCGGCATTGGTTGGCCTGAGATCGGCTGTTTTGTCGTTAAAGATATTTGCCTCGCTGCAACAGGCGGGTTGTAATGGAGGTTGGTTGACCAAGCCTACGGACTTTACGCCAGAAATCGAGGCCATGGCTTCGAGCATACGCTTTTGCATTGCGGGCACGCGATCCGGTTTATAACCAGCCATATTCAAATCGATGTCAACGAGCATCGCGTCGCGCGGGTCAAAACCGAAATTGCTGTGCAGCGAGTGAGCCCGTCCGCGGACGGCAACCATGGAAGAGGTGACAAGCACCGCGCAGATCGCGATCTGTGCGCCGAGCAACAGGTCCCGGACAGTAAGCCGGCGCCCCACCGAGCCGGTGGATCCCGACTTGATGACCTGATAAGGATCGGTGCGAAGCACCTGCTTGACGGGAACCGCGCCGAAGAGAAATCCGCTGACTATACTCAAGAGCAATGCGACTCCATAAACGGCTGCGTCTGGATTCACTGGCATACTGATTGGGTATTGGGGAAACGGCTGCCACACGGCCAACCAGCGCAGAAGCCCTACGCTGCCCCAAAGTCCGGCAGCGCCTCCCATGAGTGAAATCAGCAGAGCTTCGGTGAATAGCTGCCGCAGAATGCGTGTACGGCCTGCGCCTAGGGCGAGGCGCAGAGCGACTTCGCGCGAGCGGTCCGCGGCGCGCGCGGCAAAGAGGCTGCCCAGATTGGCGCAGGCGGCCAGGAGAATCAGTCCCGCGAGCAGCATCAATCCGCCAAGGAACGCCTGAATGGCGGCGCCAAAACCGCCACCGGGAAGGCCTGAACGCTCCAAATTGAAGCTCATCTGAGCATCCTCTTTGGGTTAGCTCTTTTCGAGAGCAGAACCAATCGAGTTCAGGTCGGCAACCGCCTGTGCTGGAGTGACTCCCGCCTTCACGTGCCCAAGCACCGCGCTAACTAATCCAACGATTTCCGCGCCCTTTCAAGAGATCCGCTCCATCGTTCTGTTGCTTACGATGGGCACAAAAAAATCAGCCGAGAAGATCAACACAGTCCCGCGAAACCTGGGCGGGGTTACACCGACGACAGTATAAGGATGGCTGTTGAGACGGAGAACGCGGCCCACGACGCTACGATTGTCCTGAAAATGGGCGTGCCAATACGCGTGGGTAAGCACGATATACGGAGCATGCTCATCGGAGGGGTGAATGAGGCGGCCAAGGTAGGGCTGAATGCCTAATGCTTCGAAGTAGTTTGCACTAACTTCGTAAACCCAGGCACGGGACGGATTCTTGCCGGTATCCAGGGCAGCCTGGTCGATGTTATAGGCGATGAGGCCATCGAAAGTGCGGTTGCGATCGCGCAGATCGAGGTAATCGGGATATGACTCACTTGAGTCCTTGTCGCTTCCATGCTCCAGCGTGTAGAGGTTTTCCGGCTGGGGCACTTTCAGTGCGCGCAGGAACAGCCCATTCATCACGCTAAAGACGACCGCGTTTGCGCCGATGGCTACGGCCAGCGTCAGCACGGCGACGATCGTGAATCCGGGATTCTTCTTGAGCATGCGAACCGCGAACCGTAAGTCCTGCCAAAGCGTTTGCATGGCTGCGCTCCCCTGAATACCGGTGAACTTAGGGCACCTGCTATTCCCACGTTCCTCCGTTATAACCCCCTGTACCGGCTACACTTAGTGGTTTACAGACAGCCGAGATGTGTCCCCCAATTGTCCGGTTACGGGAAGAAGTCGTCGCGAAATCGGACAGCTGTTTGCAGTCAGCTTCCGGGCGCAGTTCTTAACTTAAAAGAGCAAAGGAGGTGCTGGGCGGCAAGCCGGAAGTAACTCGGTGACTTCCGCAGCAATGCCGGGCGCAGGTTATCGCCCTGTGGCACGCGGACACCGAGAGCATGCTGGTTGACGCGGAGCTCCATCTTCCGCGAGTGATCACCATACTTTATGGAGATTCCTAAGCCCTTGGAGGTAGTCATCCTTTTCTAGCCTGCTCTCTACTCCAAATTCTGTCAGGATCGTGATCATCTGCCCCAGAGGAAGCCCGGCAAGCTCCGCAGCCCTGCCGAG
>Ga0209056_10005549_pt1 | contig 13110 bp, 18 predicted proteins | sample GraSoiAngelo_114_FD_185876 | JGI IMG/M metagenome (GOLD analysis project Ga0209056, IMG submission 185876) | Grasslands soil microbial communities from the Angelo Coastal Reserve, California, USA - 14_0903_13_40cm (SPAdes) (version 2) | ecosystem: Environmental > Terrestrial > Soil > Grasslands... | reverse complement strand
GGCAGAAACAAGAGAACCGTTAGTAGATGTCATCGTTGATGACAAAGCAAAGACTCTGAAGCTAGTTGCAGAGATGCCAGGAGTCGAGAAAAAAGACATCAAGACCGAAGTAATAGGCCGAACCGTCAACATCGACGCAGAGCACGGTGACAGAAAGTATCACGCAAAAGTGCCCATAAAGCACAAGGTCGACGAAGATTCTGTCAAGGCAGCGTATGCCAACGGAATTCTTGAAGTAAGCTTCAAGCTAAAGGAAGAGGATCGACCGAAAGGAAAAACAGTAACGGTCGAATAAACCCACTTTTTTTATGGTGATAAAAAATGAGCGAAATTACACTAAGAATTGCAGAAGCGGCACAGCGCCACGTTGGAAAAGGCATTGCCGTAGTAGATCCTAAAGTTGTTGAAGACAACGACTGGGAAACTGGCCAGATATTAGAACTGGTAGGAAACAGGAAAAGCCATGTAAAATTATGGCCTGGGTCAGCAGAACAATACGGTACTGGAACAATAAAGATTGATGGAATTACAAGACATAACATAGGTGCTGGAATAGGAGAAAAGATTTCAGTAAAGAGTGTTGATGCTGCAGAAGCAGATCAAGTTACAGTTTCTCCTATTGAAAAACTTGGCGCAGAAGGATTACAAGAATACATGCAAATAAACTATTTTGGTCATGTATTGACGACAGGCGATACTCTGATTGTAACAACTCAGCTAGGAGGAAAAACACAACTGGTAATAACTAGTACAACCCCATCTTCAAAACCGGTCATAGTGACAGAGCAAACTAAATTCAAACTGGGTTCGATGACTAAAGCCATTGACAATTCCGTTCCAAGGATAACTTATGATGACTTGGGAGGTCTCAAAAACGAAGTACAGAAGATACGCGAAATGGTTGAGCTTCCTATGAGATATCCTGAATTATTTGAGAAACTAGGAGTTGAGGCTCCAAAAGGTGTATTGCTTTACGGACCTCCTGGAACTGGGAAGACATTACTAGCAAAAGCAGTAGCAGGAGAGACTAACTCTCATTTCATATCACTTAGTGGTCCTGAAATCATGGGTAAATTCTATGGAGAAAGTGAAGAACGACTGCGTGATATATTCAAGCAAGCTGAAGAAAATGCTCCAAGTATAATATTCATAGATGAGATTGATTCTATTGCTCCAAAAAGAGAAGAGGTAACTGGCGAGGTGGAAAAAAGGATTGTCTCACAACTTCTAACTCTGATGGATGGAATGAAATCAAGAGGCAAAGTAGTTGTCATTGCAGCCACTAACCGACCAGACTCTTTAGATCCAGCGATAAGAAGACCAGGTAGGTTTGATCGGGAAATTGAGATTGGCATACCTGATGAGCAAGGAAGAAAAGAAATCCTAGACATTCATACACGCGGGATGCCAATAGATGCCAAAGTCAATCTGGACCAGTTTGCTAAAGTAACCCATGGATTTGTAGGGGCGGATTTGGAAAGTCTTGCAAAAGAAGCTGCCATGAGATCGTTGCGAAGAATCTTGCCTGATATAGATTTGGAAAAGGAAAAAATTCCAAACGAAATACTGCAAAAGATTATCATAACCGAGGAGGATTTCAAAGATGCACTCAAAGAAGTACGACCATCAGCGCTAAGAGAAGTCCTAGTTCAGGTACCCAATGTTACCTGGGATGATGTTGGCGGACTAGAACAATTAAAGGAAGAACTTCACGAGGCAGTAGAGTGGCCACTAAAACACAAAGAGGCATTCGAACACACAGATGTTAAAGCACCAAAAGGAGTCTTACTATATGGTGCTCCTGGAACAGGAAAGACCTTGATTGCAAAGGCATTAGCTCATACAACAGAATCTAACTTTATCAGCATAAAAGGACCAGAATTGCTCTCAAAGTGGGTTGGAGAATCAGAAAAGGGAGTACGTGAAGTCTTCAGGAAAGCTCGTCAAGCTGCTCCATGCATCATATTCCTGGATGAAATAGATGCACTAGCTCCTAGCAGAAGCTCAGGCAGTTCTGATTCACATGTAACAGATAGAGTTGTTTCACAGATATTAACTGAGATCGATGGACTTGAAGAGCTACACAATGTGCTAATAATTGGGGCTACCAACAGGGTGGATCTAGTAGACAACGCATTACTAAGACCTGGAAGATTTGACAGAATACTTGAAGTTCCTCTTCCTGATGCCAAAGGACGTGAAAAGATATTCAAGATACATACTAGAAAGAAACCGCTTGCAGGAAGCATAGACTATGCAAGACTAGTAGAACTGACTGATGGATTTAGCGGAGCAGAGATAGAAGGAGTGTGCAACAGAGCTGCAATGAGTGCTATACGAAGATATGTTAATAACAAAGAAAAATCTGTAAAATCAATCAAAATAACTCAAGACGATTTCGAGAATGCAATTGAAAAGATACGACCAGGTAAGGTCAAACCAGTACAAGCTTTGACACCATAACTTATATGATAAATTGAGTAATAATTAATGACGGCAAGAGAAGCAATACTTTATCAAAAGTTACCTAATGACAAGGTTCGATGCACAGCATGTGCTAGATATTGTGAAGTAGGAAAGGGCCAGGTAGGACTTTGTGGAATAAGAGCAAATAACAACGGCAAACTCGATCTATTGGTTTATGGAAAAGTAATAACTGGCCATGTTGACCCAATAGAGAAAAAGCCTGTAACGCATTACAGACCAGGTACTAGCATATTTTCTATTGCAACTACTGGTTGCAACTGGCTTTGCAAATATTGCCAAAATTATGACATCAGTCAACGAAGAAAAGTAGAAGGAACTGAGATGACACCAGAAGAGGTGATAAGTCTTGCCAGAAGATCTGGCTCAGATGGAATTGCCTACACGTATAATCAGCCTTCGATATTTATCGAGTTTGCTCGAGACTGTGGTGTTATAGCAAGAAAAAATGGAATGTTCAATATCTTTGTCTCAAATGGATATGATACTCCAGAAACAGTCAGGATGATGGACGAGTTTCTTGATTGTATAACTGTAGATTTTAAAGGAAACGCCGAGCCTCAATTTACTAGACGATACATAGGAGTTCCTGATCCGCAGCCGATTTTTGATACACTAAAAGAAATCCATCACAAAACAAAAATTCATGTTGAAATAACCGACCTAATCGTGCCTGAGGTTGGCGATAACTTGGAATATGCAAGAAATCTCTGCAAGTTCGTTTACGATGAGTTCGGAGCAGATATGCCAATTCACTTCCTAAGATTTCACCCTGACTACAAAATGATGGAGTTTGATTCAACTCCCGTTAAGACACTTGAGAAACACTACGAGATAGCCAAAGAGGAAGGACTCGATTATGCTTATGTAGGCAACGTGCCAGGTCATCCTCTAGAAAACACGTACTGTCCTGCGTGCAAAAAAATTGTTATAAAAAGATATGGCTTTGACATTCAAGGGTGGTTCCTTGATGATAAAAACAACTGCAAGTTCTGCGGCAACAGGATTGCAATCACAGGCAAACTATCTAAAAACTACAAGCAAAACAGATTCCAGTTTGTCTTTTAGATTGCTACTGCACGTACTGGCGAGCCGGTAGCACCTTTGAGCTTGAGTGGCAAAACTATCAACCTAAAACTAGTGCCACGAATTTTCTCCAAATTGCACAAATTCTCTAAAATTAAAATTCCCTTTTTGAGAAGAAGATGATGAGCTGAAAATTCTGAATCTCTATCCAAATCGATACTTGGAGAATCTATGCCAACTAGATTTACTCTTCTTTGTGATAGGTATCTAGCTGCATCCAATGAAAGACCAGGATTCTTTGTAAAGTAATATTTCTTAGTAAGATTCTTCCACCAACTTGTTGCAAAGATTACCGATTTACCAACCTCTATTTTTCCATTTTTTGCCTCAAATTCCAAGATATCCTTTCTAGTTATTGGCTTGTCTGCACCCTTTTTGATTTTACAAAGTATTGCATCAGTAACCAATCGCTTTAGAGGAATCTTATCTATCATAGTACCCCCATCTATGAAGTGTATAGGAGCATCAAGATGCGTGCCCGAGTGGGAACTCAGAAAGATGAGCTCCAAATTATATCCATCATCTTTTTTGTTGGCCCATGAGATGAATTGTGGCCGCGGGGATCCTGGAAAACTTGGAAGATTATTAGAAATCTCAAGAGTGAGATCTATTGGTTGCACCAAATTAGTTGTCAGAGTTGACAATAAATCAATTTTGATGTTTGTAATTAAAGGTTAAATATTGAGCGCCTAGAATTACTTTATGCCTACTACTTACATTCTCATAAATTCTGATTTGGGCTCTGACGTGGAAATAATTCAGAAGATCAAAGAGATATTGAGTAAGGAAAGTGGAGTAAAGTACGAAGTCCAAGGAGTATACGGTGTCTATGACATTATAGTCAAGATAACTGCAGACTCGATGGACAGTCTAAGAAGTATCATCACTAACAAGATCCGCAAAATCGACAAGGTTTACTCTACCTTGACAATGATGGTAATAGAAGAGCAGGACAAGTAACTAGCTCCGTTTTATAGCATCAATTACTTATTAATTTTTGAATTTTCTTTGATAGATTGTGGCCACAAGTGCGGATCCGATAAAGGGAGCAGACCAATAAAGCCACAAATCACCAAATTCACCAGAAAGTATTGCTGGTGCAAGAGACCTAACTGGGTTCATAGAGGCTCCTGAGATAAACGAAAAAAAGAAAATGTCCAAGCCAACCATTGCTCCTATGGCAAGCCCACCAAAGCCTCTCAGGCCTTTATGAACAACTGTCAGAATTGTTGCTACCAACAAGGCAGTTGCCAAAACTTCGATGCCAAAAATTATTGGAATCGGAAAGCCATAATTTGGGGCATTAGCACCCAAGTTTGCTTCTGTTCCTATTACAAATTTAACAAACAAACTTGCCAATATGGCTCCTGATATCTCCGCTGCAAAATATAGTGGCAGAAGATTTCGTTGCATGTGTCCTGTAATTAAAAATCCCACTGTAACTGCGGGATTAAAATGTGCCATTGAGACTTTACCAAATGCGTAGACCATTGTGGTTACCGCTACAAAAGGAGCAAGGGCAGCAAAACCAAGTCCAAGCATACCACCTGATTTGGCATCAAGTACTACTGAACCAGAAGCTAATACTACTATCACGAACGTGCCTATAAGCTCGGCGAGGAATTTCTTTTGATTTAAAGAAAGTTTCTTAATCGAGGGTTGCAACAAATTCCATTATCCTTATTTCAATTTCATCCCTAATTTTTCGAACCTCATCTATTGGTTTATTCTTTGGATCTGGTATTGACCATTCTATCATGTTATTAACAAATAACGCAGGACATGATTGTCTGTCCATGCAGCCCATGTTTACTATTTTGCTTGATTTTCTTATCATCTCATCAGTGAGTACTTTTGGCTTTTGGTCAGCAATGTCTATTCCAATTTCCTTCATGGCTTTAATGGCAAGTGGGTTTATCTTCTCAGTAGGTGTGGTGCCAGCACTTAGAGGCACGTATTCCATTGGTGCGTACTTGCGAAAGAATCCCTCTGCCATTTGGCTTCTTCCTGCATTTTCTATACAAACAAAAAGAACAGTTTGAGACACAAAAGTTCATATAAATCACCATTTATATAAATTATGATTTATATGGATGGAATTGACTTGTTAAAATGTATCTGTGAAGAGACAAGATTCGCCATGCTAGAACTACTTCAAGAAAATAAGGAGATGTCAGTAAACGCAATTGCATCGAAACTAAAAAAAGATCAGCCATTGATATCCCATCATCTAAAGACTCTGAAACAATGCAACATAGTAAAAACAAGAGAAAATGGGAAAATGACAATGTATTCTGTGGCAAGCAAAGACATTACAAAATTGATCAATGATATCACAAAGGCTAGTAAAAAAATGGTGATGTGCTGTAATGATGCTGCTTGTAGATGCTAGAGTCTGATTATCGGACAAATTTTACCACAATTCAAATTCATTATTATAATACAATCTAGTACCTTATGTATTGTTTAAAAATCATAATGGTACTGATAACGGTTTGTCCACTCTAAATCTTGAGAAACTTTTTGAACAAAAGCGAATCAACTCCATTTTGTATGATGACCCCTTTCTGAAGGCTGGATTCATTTCAAAGTTAGTCCAAGATACAGACATTGATATCTTGTATCTGGACCTTGACTTGCTCTACAGCGGCTATATTACCTCGAGAATACTTTCTTCAAAAGAGAACGTGGCTTTGTTTCAACCATCTGTAGAAAACCTAGGTAAGATACTAAGAGAGGTCTTAGTCAAGTCAAGTCTCTCTCAAACACTAATTATAGTAGATTCTCTTAATGGACTTTTCAATATCTTGAACCGAAAAAAGGATGTTGGAAGGGTTGTAACTTCGACCATCATGTTGCTTGCAAGCATTGCACAAATAACAAATTCTTATGTCCTTATAGCAAGCATGGTAAGATACAAAAAAGAAGAGGGATGGGTCTTGTCTCCAACTGGAAAAAGACTAATTGAGACAAAAAACAGTAAAAAGATTCTCCTTGAATATGACAAGGATGGTATAGTCTTGAATCTGCTAACTGATTCAAGCAAACTCTTACTTTCTGCTAATTCTATTCCGATCTAATCTAATCTCTTTATTATATGGTATCCAAATTGTGTTTTAACAATATCTGAGACCTGGCCCTTTTGCAGTGCAAATGCAGCCTTTTCAAATTCTGAAACCATCATTCCTCTCCCAAAAAATCCTAAATCTCCACCTCTCTTTTTTGAACCATCAATAGAATATTCCTTAGCGAGATTCGCAAAACTTTCACCCTTTGCTATTTTTGCTTTCAGGTCTTGCGCTACACTTAGTTTCTCTACTAGTATATGTGCGCAATGAATCTTGTTTCCCATGATTTAAAATCAAAGATAAATTATAAAAAAACGTCGATCATCAAAAAAACATTTCTGATTCTAAAGTTCTAGAATGACGAACTAGAAATTAACACTGTTATAAAATTTCCAAACGCCGTTATAACAGCTACTTTTTGAGTAAGTTATATTAAGAGCCGTTCACGAAATAGTAAACATGCCAGTTGGAATTATTCCAGATATAGGCGAACAAATGTGTATAGGATGTGCACTCTGTGTAGAGATCTGCACATCACTAGGCCCAGACGTATTAAGAGTTAAACCAGTAGAGGGCTGGAAGAGAGGAAAGGCATTTGTATTTTATCCAGAGAGATGCATCTCAGACGGTGCATGCATTGGTGTTTGCCCGACAAAGGCAATCTTCTGGATGAGACCAATGGACTTTACTCCAGGACAGCCAGTACCACTATACAGGAACTCTGTATTCGTCAAAGGTTGGACTGAACTCATCGACTAAGTCCGACATTAACTTCTTTTTCTTATTATTTCAAAAGCATACTTCGTTTTGTAAATATAATGGAGTATCTGCATCATTACCAATGAGTAAACCAGGTAATCTATGGAGAAAAATACATGGTAAAGCAACAAGGAAGCCAACAAACTTTAGCTGGCTAATACACAATAGACTAGCTGGAAGCGGCATGCCTACTTCAATCTCTGAACTAGATTGGGTACTAAAACAAGGTGTAAAGTCTATTATTACAATGACTGAAGACCCTCTCCCAGAATCGTGGATAAAGGACGTAAAATACTTGCACGTGCCAACAGAAGACCTATCTGCACCTGATATGAAAAAAATTGATCAGGCTGTAGAGTTTATCTACAAAGGAATTCAGAAGAACGAACCCGTTATGGTTCACTGCGCAGCCGGAATAGGAAGAACTGGAACTATCCTAGCTTGTTATCTTGTCAAATACCAAAAAATGTCAATCAGTGATGCCATAGAAAAAGTGCGAAAAGAAAGACCAGGTTCTATTCAGTCAGAATCTCAAGAATTAGCAGTAAGCTTGTATTACAAGTTTTTAAACAGGTAACTACTCGGGGATTGATCTAGTTACCATCTTGCCATTTTCAAGCTTGATGAAAAGATACCTATTGTCCTTGAAAATCAAGGTGATCTCGTTCTCTTTTTCTGACTTGTCCTCAACCTCAAGTAATTCTTGTCCTCTAACTCCATCATATTTTGCCATATCGCTACTCTAGCTGTTCCATTTATATCCTATTTGGTAATTTCAATCTCAATTTCTTTTGAATGTGCTTTCTGATCAAATGGCTCTGCATAATCATGTTTAAACCATGAAACATAAATTTCAGCTCCGATCTTGTGTTTGCCTACTCCAAGCTCAGACGCATTAAAATGCATCTTTTCATCAAAATCAAGAAGTACTTCCTGAGCTTCGACCTGGTTTTTTGGAATAAACGGCTCAAAATTCTTGGATATCTGTACCCATACCTTCTTTTCTCCCATTTGGGTAAGCTTTGGGTTTCGTGTCCAGAATAATGCCACTTTCTTATAGGTATCAAGCGCCTTTCCAATCTCACGCTTTCTTAACCCCCCAGAATAGAGCTTGATTCCATATCTTAGCTTGAATACGTTATCGTGTTTATTGTAGGCCTTTTCCCAGTTTTTCTCATTGAAGGCTTGACGCAATGCTCCTGTTATAGAGAACTTTACATTTACAGTGACATTTTCACCTTCTTTGAATTTCTCAGGGGCTTTTTCTAATGAAACTTCACTTATTGTATTGGTCAACCATTCGTAATGATTTATATCCTCAATAAGTATTTTTTTGACTTGACATGGATGTTCAGCTCAAAAAATCTTCTTCAAAGGAAGTTCTGTTGGACATAAGAAAATCAGACATTAGCACGCTCTACATAGTGCAACATGAACTACTCAAAGACCCTACAGTAGAGTTTGCAGGAGTAGTATTGAAACATCCACTTACCAAAGAATACGCGATGCGTGTGAACACATCAAAAGGCAACCCAATGAAAGAAATTGAAAAGGCTACAAAAGTGGCCTTGGAATATTCAGATGAATTAAAGAAGGCAATTCATTCCAAGATTAAGGGTGTCTAGATGAAATTTTGTCCCAAGTGTGAAGCACGATTAAAGATAGATAGCTCTGATTCTGAATTTGTGTGCCCCAAATGTGGATACAGTGAAAAAGGAACAAAGGCTACAAAACATGTAAAGACAGAAAGCAGTTCCACCATAAACGTACTAGATGAGAAAGAAAAAAAAGAATCATTACCTGTAATTAAAATCGAGTGTACAAAATGTGGAAACAACGAAGCTGTTTGGTGGATGCTTCAAACAAGAAGTGCAGATGAGCCAACTACACAATTTTATCGCTGCGTCAAATGTAGCTACACCTGGCGAAACTACGCATAAGGTTTAACTTGAACATGATAGGCATGTGAATAAGTTTGGTATTTTCTGCTAAAACGGGAGGTTCTGATGAATGGAAAGCGGTAATATCTGCTATATCGACCCTCGTTGAAGAGGCCACCTTTGAGGCTACAGGTGAGGGAATTGCCTTCAGAGGAATGGATCCTTCCCATGTTGCGTTAATTGATATAGCATGGCCAAACTCTGCATTTGAAAAATATGCATGTGATGAGGATGTCAAGTTTGGAGTGAGAATAGACGAGTTCTCCAAACTAATCAAGAGAGCCGATAAGAAGGAAAGCATAGAGATAAGCATTTCAGAAGATAATTTGTTGCTAGTTACAATTGGTAAGAACAAAAAGTACAAGATGCGATTGATAGAAAGCTCCGCAACAGATACTCCACTGCCAAAAATTACTTACAACGCAAAGATTGTAGTAACATCTGCTGAATTTGACAAAATACTTGGAGACATACAAGTAGTCTCAGAATATCTCTCAATTAACTCCAATTCCAACAAAGCAGAATTTTCAGGAAGAGGTGATTCTGGAGAAGCAGTTGTAACACTTGAAAAGGGAATGCCTGAAATGCCTGAAATTGAAGTCAAAGAAGAAAGCACCGCAACTTACAGTCTGGAATACCTCAATAGCATTGTCAAAGCTGTGGGTACCGTGGCAGGAACAGTTGTATGCGAATATTCAACTAAGATGCCATTACGACTAGAATTTAAGGTGGCAAACGTAGGCAGAATTCATTTCTACCTAGCTCCAAGAGTAGAAAGTTAAAAGCATTTAAGGATAATATAGACAGGTTATACTGATTTGAAGCTAGTTCTAAAGTTCGGTGGAACATCGATTTCCTCACCTTCAAACATACGCCATGTTGCAAATCTGATAAAATCACTTTCAAAAGAACACAAGATTATCCCAGTATTTTCCGCGGTAAGTGGAGTCACAGATGATCTAATTAGAATAACAAATCTAATTCAAAATAGAAACAAGGAAGCAGCTAACTCGCTTGCAAAGAAGATTATCAAGATGCATGTGGATGTATCAAATCAATGCGCCAAAAACCCAAAGGTACGAAAAGATCTGGCAAACAGGATGAAAACTGACATTGAGGAGCTCGAAGAACTATTGCATGGAATGCTCTTACTTGGAGAGGTGACTCCACGCTCTTCTGACTATCTCATATCATTTGGTGAAAGACTATCTATCAATCTAATTGTTTATGCACTAAATGACATAGCAGTCAAGGCAATTCCACTTACAGGAAAAGACATTGGGATAGTCACTGATTCTAACTTTGGTGGAGCAAAGCCCCTTATGGATACCACAAGGTTGCATGTTTCGCATACCATTGAAAATCTCTTACAAAAAAGGATAATGCCCATTATTGGAGGCTTTGCTGGTGCAGACCAACACGGTAACATAACGACATTTGGAAGAGGAGGTTCCGATTATACTGCAACAATAGTTGCTTCAAGCGTAAAGGCTGATGAGGTATGGCTGATGAGTGATGTGGATGGTCTGATGACTACAGACCCAAAGATAGTAAAAAATGCTAAGCTGATCAAAGAGGTATCTTATGTTGAAGCAATGGAAATGGCGCTTTTTGGCGCAAAATACATCCATCCAAGAGCTCTTGAACCGTTGGTCGCAAAAAAAATTCTTCTTCGAATAAGAAATACATTTAACATAAAAAACCCAGGAACGCTTGTAACTGTCACACCACAAGCCGATACCAGAAAAACTGTCAAATGCGTCAGTACGATAAGGCATACTGGATTGATTGATGTCAGAGGAGGAAGCATGGTAGGAGCACCCGGTACTGCCGCTACAATTTTCTCTGTTCTTGCAAAAGCCGGCGTCAACATAATGATGATCTCACAAAGCCCATCCGAGTCTAGCATTTCGGTCATTGTAAAAAAGAACGATCTAGACAAGGCTGTAAACACACTTGAGATGAATCTGCTTGGCAAGATAATAAAAAAAGTGGATGTTACAATAGACGTCTCAATTATTGCACTCATAGGATCTGGTATGAGAGGAATAGTTGGAGTAGCATCCAAAGTTTTTACATCTGTAGCAAAAAAAGGTGTAAATGTCATCATGATCGCACAGGGTTCATCAGAGCTTAACCTTGCATTTGTGGTCAAGGATTCTGATTGTAATGCTGCAGTACAGGCATTACATGATGAGTTTGAGCTTGCTAAAACCTAGATCTTACTAAAAGCATATTTATCCAAATCAGACATTCAGACCTTATGAATAGATTCGTTCTATTTGCAATTATTGCGATCATTGCAGGAGTGATACTTACTGTTCCTTTACTTAGTGATCAACTTGCTAACGCAAGAACAATAAAAAAAATTCAATTTACTCAAACCGTGACATCAACACAAGATCCTGGTCAGGGTCACGGTAATGAACAGATGGCAATAATATTACCACCAAGTAGTGGCTCAATCTATCATGGATCCCTGACATATAGTGCAAGTGAACCAGTACAGGTTATCATTCTCCACAAAATTAACAAAGATGAATCTAAGGGTCAACCGACTTGGACAGTTGATGGGAACACGCTATATGCTCAGACATCCATTGATTCAGGCTCGAACGGTGGCACTCTTGATTTTAGCGGCTCGGCTCTTAGCCTTCATTCTATGGACTCTAGTCAATTTACCGTAACAGCAAGCTTCGATGGATGGATAAGAGAAACAAACCCCGAAGCTATACAAAAAACTCTTCCTACCATTGAAAACTATACCATCAAACTTGTCAACACGACGATTCCTGTAAGGATACCAATGCACAAAGGACTCTTTGATGGTCTATCCGTTTACTATATCATAACTGACTCTAGCAACAATGTAGAAGCTAACCAGATCTCAGACAAACAGAACTGGAAAGTACAGGCTTCTCCAGGCCTGGCTCATCTAGCGCCCGTATCATTAGGAAAGGTGTATGTGTTCACTAACGGAATCGAAGGAAATGGAGCTCGTGGCTTTCAGGATGAGGTATTTTCCAGTGTGCCTTCTGATAAGGACTACTTGCCACTAAGTAAGGAAGTTCAGGTAACCTGGAACATTGGCCGAAGTACCGCAATTCTAAATTCAACGCAACAAATTCTTGACGCTAACATGACAGGTCGGGTTAGACTCACAACTACTGATACTGTCATGAATACTCCACAAATAGTCTGGCCAAGTGGTAAGATGAATATTAGATCAGACAAAGTCTTGTCAGATCAAAACTCATACAGTACTGGACAGGCACTTGATATTAACACCGGTAACATGACCGTAACTTTTGTAGGCCACAGAGGTTGGGGATCAAATGGTCAGACAATCTACTATATTGTTGCTAGTGGCACTCCAGAAGGTCCAGCGGACATGATGGGAATCCAATATACCCCATCTCTTATGACTACAGCTTCGTCTGCAAGAGACCTGTATCATTTTACTAATGGATTCAAAGGTACTGGGCCATTTGGTTATCAAGAAGGAATTACCAGCAGCCAGCCAGGCGACTCTACATACATTCCTATATGCAAAGTCTCTTTGATAACATGGAACGACCCCCAAAACGCAAAGATTTTAGAAAATATTGCCGACATTGATTCTGAAAAATCAACTGGCAACATCAAAATCGAAGACGCATCAGTTCTCAACAAAAACTATATCATTGATTGTCCGATCGTTGATAATCCATAATGGCAACCTATCAAAAGGGATAAATTTACTCTGAAAATTTCTTACTGTAGATGGCTGGCAA
>Ga0209056_10005542_pt1 | contig 13119 bp, 10 predicted proteins | sample GraSoiAngelo_114_FD_185876 | JGI IMG/M metagenome (GOLD analysis project Ga0209056, IMG submission 185876) | Grasslands soil microbial communities from the Angelo Coastal Reserve, California, USA - 14_0903_13_40cm (SPAdes) (version 2) | ecosystem: Environmental > Terrestrial > Soil > Grasslands... | reverse complement strand
CGCAGGATCCAGCGTCGCTCGGTCTTTGGGCCCACCGCGATCACCTCGAGGTCCAACCCGAACTCCGCCAGCAGCTGACGACACGCGCCGCAGGGCGACGCCGGGGGATCCACGTCCGTCGCCACCACGATGCGGCTGAACCCCCGTGCTCCGTCGGCCACCGCCGCGCCGATGGCCATCCGCTCGGCGCAGATCGTGAGCCCGTAGGACGCGCTTTCCACGTTCGTCCCCACGTACACCCGCCCGTCCGCCGCCTGGAGCGCCGCGCCCACGCGGAACTTGCTGTACGGGCAGTAGGCGTTCTTCCGCACCTCGCGCGCCCGGCGCACGAGCTCGGCCGTCACGCCCGGATCTCCGACAGGAACGACGTGCCCGCGGGCGACGCCACGCCGAAGTACTCGGCGATCGTCGCCCCCAGGTCCGCGAAGGTGCGTCGCTCGCCCAGCCCCAAGGGCTTGACGCGCGGGCCCAGCGCGAGCACCGGAACCGCCTCCCGCGAATGGTCGGTCGAGGGGGTGGTCGGGTCGTTGCCGTGGTCGGCAGTCAGAATGATCAGATCGTCTCCCGTCACGCGGGCCTCGAGCCGGGGGATCCAGGCGTCGAGCTCCCGCAATCCTTCATGAAACCCCGCGACGTCGTTGCGGTGCCCCCAGCTCTGGTCGAATTCGATCACGTTCACGAAGATGAAGCCGGTCCCGGTCTGCTCGAGCGCCCGCTCGATCAGCCGATACGCGTCGCCGTTGGTGGGGGTGTGCTCGCTGGTGATGTTCCGGCCCGCGAACAGGTCGTCCACCTTGCCAATCCCGACGCGTGGCACCCCCGCCGCGGCCAGTCGATCGAGCAGCGTCTCACCCACCGGGGCGATCGAGAAATCCCTTCGGCGCGGCGTGCGCTCGTACGCCCCGGGCCTGCCGGTGAATGGCCGCGCGATCACGCGGCTCACGGCGTGCTCGCCCACCAGCATGTCGCGCGCCGCCGCGCACGCCCGGTACAGCTCCTCGAGCGGCACCGTCCCCTCGTGCGCCGCCACTTGAAAGACCGAGTCGGCGGACGTGTAAACGATCCACTTGCCGCTCCGCTGGTGCTCTTCTCCGAGCTCCGCGATGATCTGCGTGCCCGACGCAGCCTTGTTCCCCAACCAACCCCTTCCGGTCCGGCGCGCGAACTCGTCCAGGAGCTCCCGTGGGAACCCCTGCGGGTAGGTCCGGAACGGCTTGGACAGGAGCACGCCGCAGATCTCCCAATGCCCGGTGGTCGAGTCCTTACCCTGCGACGCCGGAAGGGCGACACCGTATGCCGCCGTCGGCCCTACCCCGGGCGCCAGCCCGGGGATGCTCCGACACATTCCCAGTCCCAACCGTTGCAGGTTCGGCAACCTCAGCCCCCCCACCCACCGCGCAACATTGCCGAGCGTGTCCGAGCCCGCATCGCCGTAGGCCGCCTGGTCGGGACAAGGGCCGATCCCGAGCCCGTCGAGCACGATGATCGCTGCGCGCTTCAATCGTAGATGCGGGGCAGGCGCGGGCCGAGGGACGTGAGCACCGCACGTTGCAGCTCGCCGCTCCAGGCGGAGAACTCCTCCAGGCTGATGCGCTCCCTCTTCCCCTCCCCGTCGCCCTCTCCGATCAGCGTCGCCACATCCCCCACCCGCGCCGGGCGGTCTCCCGTGTCTACCATCATCAGGTCCATGGTGACGGCACCGATGATCGGACAACGCCGGCCGTCTTCCCCCAGCAGGACCGCGCCGCAGCCCGAGAGTCCCACCGCGCGCCGTACGCCGTCGGCGTACCCGATGCCGAGTGTCGCCACGGTCGTCGTGCGGGCCGCGCGCCACGACGCGTTGTAGCTCACGCTCTCCCCCGCGGCGACACGCCTCACCGTGAGCACGCGGGCGCGCAGGCTGACGACCGGTCGCGGCTCCGGGAAGCCCTCCCCAGGCGAGCCGCCGTACAGGAACACGCCCGGCCGGACGAGGTCGAACGCGAAGCGCCGGTTCGCGAGCGCCGCGGCGCTGTTCGCGACGTGGAGCACGGTCGGCCGGCGCTCGAGCCGCGCCAGCGCTCGCTCGAATCGCTCGAGCTGCAGCTCGGCCGAGCCGTCGCGGCGGTCCGCCGAGTGGAACTGCGTGTAGCAGCCTTCGAGCGCCGGCGTGTTTGCCGCGGCGCGCACCGCGTCGATCTCGTCCCACCGCACCCCGGAGCGACCCATCCCCGTGTCGATCTCGAGGTGAAAGGGGCGCGTCCCCCGGCCGGTCCATTCGGCGATCGCCGCCGCGTCCCCGAGCGCCGGCGTCAACCGAAAGCGTTCGAACTCGGGGAACAGCGCCGGCTGTCCCGGCATGAACACCACGACCGGACGCGTGATGCCCGCGGCGCGGAGCTCCGCGCCTTCTTCGAGAGTCGCGACGCCGTAACCCCAGGGATCGAGTGCCTCGAGGGCCTTCGACACGGCTACGGCTCCCACCCCATAGGCGTTGGCTTTCACGACCGGGAGGAGCCGCGTGCCGGCAACCCGGGCGACCGTGCGGGCGTTCTCGGCGACGGCGGCGAGGTTTACCTCGACCCACGCACGAGGGGGGCGGGGGGGGGCCTGACGCCCGCGGATTGACCCGTTCACAGGCGCGGGTATGATAACCCGGAAACCTAGGACGTAAAAGGGGTTGGGGCGGATTGCATGGCTAAGCGCAACAAGAAACGGGAGCGGGGAGCGAGGAGCGGTACACTCCGTGGACTGCCGCACTCCCTGCCCTCACTCGAGATGGCCTATCGACTTCAGGAGCGAGCGGCCGGCGTGGGGTTCGATTGGCCAGATACGCGGGGACCCCTCGACAAAGTGAGAGAGGAATTACGCGAACTGGAGGCTGAGCTGTCAGCGGAGCGTACCGCTCCCCGCTCCCCGCTCCCAGGTATTAAGGAAGAGATCGGCGACCTGCTCTTCGCCGTCGTGAATCTCTCCCGGAAGCTCGCCGTCGATCCCGGCGCTGCCCTCGAGCGGGCGAACGACAAATTCACGCGGCGCTTCGAGGGAATCGAACGGCTCGCCCACGAGCGGGGCCTGCAGCTCGGCCGGGCGAGCTTGGAGGAGCTGGACCGGTTGTGGGACGAAACCAAGGCGGCAGAGGGCGGTCACGGCCACAGTTTGTAGAGCGTGCGCGGAAACGCGATTGCTTCCCGGATGTGCGGGATGCCACAGATCCACGCCACCGTGCGCTCCACGCCGAGCCCGAACCCCGAATGGACGAACGTCCCGTATTTCCGGAGATCGAGATACCAGCTGTAGGCATCTTCCGGTAGTTTCTCCGCGCGGATCCGGTTCAACAGCTTATCGTAATCGTCTTCGCGCTGGCTACCGCCGATGATCTCCCCATACCCCTCGGGCGCGAGCATGTCGTTATTGAGCACCGTGCGCGGGTCGGCGGGGTTTTCCTTCATATAGAAGGCCTTCACGGCCTTGGGATAGTTGAACACCATCACCGGCCGGTCGTACTGTTTGGCGAGCAGGGTCTCCGCCTCGCCCCCCAGGTCCTGACCCCACATGATGTCGGCGCCGAGCGCCTGAAGCTTGGCCACGGCGTCGGTATACGAGATCCGGGGGAACGGCGGCTGCACCGCCGCGAGAGGCGTCACGTCCCGCTCGAGCTCCGCGAGCTCCGCCTTCCTGCGTTCGATCGAGCGGGCCACGATGTACGAGACGAAGTCCTCCTGCAGCTTCATGTTCGCTTCGGAGTCGTTCCAGGCCACCTCGGGCTCGACCATCCAGAACTCCGTCAGGTGGCGCCGGGTCTTCGATTTCTCGGCGCGGAACGTCGGCCCAAAGCAGTACACCTTGCCGAGCGCCGCGGCCGCGGCCTCGACGTAGAGTTGACCGGTCTGCGCCAGATAGGCTTTGCCGAGATCGAAGTAGTCGGTGGCGAACAGCGTGCCCGCGTGCTCACCGATCGAGCCCGTGAGAATCGGTGTGTCGACCAACGTGAAGTGGCGCTCGTAGAAGAAGTCCCTGATCGCCTGGACCACTTCGTGGCGCACCCGCGCGATCGCCACCTGGCGCCGGCTCCGGAGCCAGAGGTGACGGTGCTCGAACAGGAAGGCGGTGCCGTGCTCCTTGGGCGTGATCGGGTAGTCCGGGCTCGGGCCCAGCACGGTGAGGTCCTGCGCGGTCAGCTCCACGCCACCCGGCGCGCGCGCATCGGCGCGCACGGCGCCCGTGATCTCCACCGAAGTCTCCTGCGTGAGTGTCCCGAACGCCGTCCATGCCGCCTCCGGGACGTCTTTCTTGGAGAGAACCACCTGCAGGTACCCGGTCCCATCGCGCAGCGCGACGAACGCGATCTTGCCGGACGAGCGCGTGGTCATGACCCAGCCGCGGGTTAGCACGGACTGTCCGACGAGCCTCGGAAGGTCTTCGATTCGGTGCAAGGCGGGCATGGGGGCCGTAGACTAGTGGCGGTCCGCAGGGCTGTCAACGCGTCCTAGGTGCGGAGTGCGGAGTGCGGAGTGCGGAATGGGGATTGGCCACTCCGCACTCAACACTCCGCATTCCGCACTCCCTTCATCCCACCCTGAACAACTCGAACCCGCGCTCGTAACGCTGGAGGATCCGTTCCCGATACGCGGCATGCTGCCGTTCCACGAGGGCCGGATCCCGCGCGATGATCTCGCCCGCCGCCCGACGCGCCGCCTCGAGCAGCGGCAGGTCGGTCGCGAAGTTGGCGTACCGGAGTGGCACGCCGCCCGACTGACGCGCGCCGGCCAGCTCGCCCATGCCGCGCTCCTGGAGATCGAGCTCGGCGATCTTGAAGCCGTCCGTGGTCTCGGCGAACGATTGGAGCCGGGCGGCAGCCTCGGGAGCGTCGGACAGCAGGATGCAGTGGCTCGCCGCGGCGCCCCGCCCCACGCGCCCGCGCAGCTGGTGCAGCTGGGCCAACCCGAACCGCTCGGCGTGCTCGATCAGCATCACCGTCGCGTTCGCCACGTCGATCCCGACCTCGACGACGCTCGTCGCCACCAGGACGTGAACCGCGTTATCACGAAAGGCCCGCATCGTCTCGTCGCGCTCCTCCGGCTTGAGCCGCCCATGCACCAGGCCGATCTCGAGCTCGGGGAACACCTTGGCGAGCCGCCCCGCCATGGTGGTTGCCGCCTTCAAGTCGGCGCGCTCGGATTCGTCGATCACCGGATAGATGACGTACGCCTGCCTCCCGGCCGCGCACTCCGAGCGGATGAACTCGTAGATCTTCTGGCGGGCCGCCTCCGTGCGGAGCGCCGTCTTGACGAGCCCGCGTCCCGGCGGGCGCTGGTGAAGCTGGGTGACGTCCAGGTCGCCGTACAAAGTCAGGGCGAGCGAGCGCGGGATCGGCGTCGCGGAGAGGAGCAGTACGTCGGGCGCGTCCCCCTTCTCGACCAGCCCCGCTCGCTGCTCCACGCCGAAACGATGCTGCTCGTCGATCACCGCGAGGCCGAGACGCCGGAACCTGACCGATTCCTGGATGAGCGCGTGCGTCCCCACCACCACACGCGACGCGCCAGCCGCGATCCGCTCGCGCGCGGCAGCCTTTTCGGCCGGTGTGAGCCGCCCGATCAGGAGATCCGGCCGGAGGGCCAGCGGCTCGAGCAGGCGCGTGAGCGTGGCCACATGCTGCTCCGCCAGGAGCTCCGTGGGCGCCATGATCGTGGCCTGGTAATCGTTCTCGACCGCCAGGAGCATCGCGAACAGCGCGACGACGGTCTTGCCGGTGCCTACATCGCCCATCAGCAGCCGGTGCATCCGCAGCGGGGCGGTCATGTCGTCCGCGATCTCGCGGATCGCGCGCCGCTGGTCTGCCGTCAGCTCGAATGGCAGGTGCTCCTTGAGACGGGTGGTGAGCTCTTTTTTCAGGTCGAACCGGATCCCGGCACGGGCCCGCTTCGCGAGCGCACGGGCCCGCGCCTGCACGAGCTGTTGATCGAACAGCTCGTCGAACGCGAGCCGGCGCCGGCCGGCTTCCGCATCGGCCACGCTCGTGGGCCGGTGCACCGCCGCGAGCGCCGCGCGTAGCTCGGGGAGTCCGACCGCCGCGCGCAGGGCCGGGGGGTGCGGGTCGTGCACCAGCGCCAGCAGCGCGTCGAGATGCTGATGCACCAGACCGCGGATCTGGCGGTGCGTGAGACCTTCCGTCGCGGGGTACACGGGCAGCACCAACCCGCCCCCGTGGTCCGGGTCGCTCTCGCCCGAGTCCGCGAGGATCACGAACTCACGCGGCACGAGCTGGCGGCCGTGGTAGTAGCGCACCGGCCCGGTGACGAGCAGCAGCTGATCCTTCTTTATCTGGCGCTCGAGGAAGGGTTGGCCCGGCCAGGCGCACTCGAGGGGACCGCTCTCGTCGCGGAGCACCGCGTGGAACACGCGCAGGCCCCGGCGCGTCGGCAGGATCCCCGTGCTCACCACGCGCCCGACGCAGGTGACCTCCTGCCCGACGTGCGCCTTCGCGAGCGGCGTGACCGTCGTCGCGTCGAGATAGCGATGGGGCGCGTGGTACAACAGGTCGCCCACGCTCCGGATCCCGAGACGGGCGAGCGCTTCGGCCCGCTTCGGGCCCACGCCCTTCAGGTATTTCACCGACATCGTGAGCGAGATCGTCATTGCGACACCAGCCGACGCGCGTAGCGCACGGCCTCGCCGGGCTGCTGCTTCGCGACCACGCGTACGACTTTCTTCAGCTCCTCGAGCAGGCGTTCATCCGTATGCAGGCGCCCGGCGGTATCCACGAGCACGGTGTCGGCGTTGCGTGCACGCGCTGCCAGCGCGCCGGGATCCACCCCCAGAGCCGGGGTCCCCAACGTCGCGACCACCGCGCGCTCGAGCCCGGCACGGAAGTCACCGTCCGCCGCGCGCGACACTTCGGCGAGGATCGCCTCGGTCGCGTCGACGCCGAAGTCGGCCTCGAGTAAGATCCGTTCGGCCGCCTTGCGCTCCACGCCGGTCGAGCGTCTGAACACCCGCGCCAGGCGTTCCCACAGCGCATTCGCCATCAGGGAAGTCCCTGGCGCCGCCGCCACGCCCACTCAGTCGCGAACGCCGCGATCGCTAGCACGAAGAGCCACCACCGGTCCCGCAGTGCTACGGGTACGAGCCGGCCCTCCGCGGCCCCCGGCTGAGGGGCGAGTACCGCGGCGGTCGGGCGCCACTCGTCGGAGTACTCGTCCACCACGACCATGCCCTGCTCGGGCCCCTCCACGGCCGAGTAGCGGTACGCACCCGGCCCCAAACGCAACTCCGCCCGACCGCCGGCATCGAAGCGGAGCGTGTCGACGTGTTGCCGACCCTCCGCGGTGAGCAAAACCCGCACGTCTCGCGGCGCTCCGGCGCCCGTCCAGCGCCAGACGGTCGGCAGCCCGTTCGGAACTTCGTAGGTCACCGGAGCGAACCTCTCCCCTCTCCCCTCTCCCTTTTCCAGAAGCCAGTCAGCCAGTCCCGCCATCAGCGCGCGATACGCCTCACCACTCGCCCCGCCCCGGAACGCCCAGCGATACAGCCCGCCCGCGGCGATCATGGCGCGCCGCCGGCCGTCCCGCTCCGACAAGAGCAGCACCGGGCGTGGCGGACCGCGGCGGGCGAGTCGAGCGGTCAGCGCGACGACGGCCGAGCTGTCGGGGGCGGACGAGAGGTCCGCGAGGGACGCCGCCGGGGGAAGCGAGTCCCACGCGACACCGGCGAGCGCCGCGGCGAGCGAGGATGCACCGGGTGGTTGCACGTACCAATCGCCGTCAGTCCGGCTCGTGGCAGGCCAAAGCAGCATCGCGCCCCGGGGCGCGAACGCGGTGAACGCCGCCGGGTCGCCCGCCTCGATCACGAGCTGAGCCGACGCCACGCTCCGCACCACTTCGGCGAGGGGCCGGCGTTCGAGCGACACGGCATCCCGCCAGCCTGTGCCCGGCCGCTCCGTCTCGACGAACGTCCGCACGGGCAGGCGCGCCACGTCCGCCAGCGTGTGCCCGAGGAACCGCGTCTCCCAGTCGGGCGGCGACGCGAGGAGCACGACGGACGGCTGGGGACTCAGTTCGATCACGAGCCGCCGCGCGTCGTCGCGGGGCTCTTCATCCCCGACTCCCTCCAACCCCACTTCCACCGCCGCCCAACCGGGAGAAGGGAAACGGGAAACGGGAAACGTGAGGTCGGTGGATACAATTCCGCTATCCGGGAGGTCTACGATCCGTGATGCGATCTGCCGAGAGCCGACGCTCACTCCCAGCACCGCCGTCTTCTTCCCGTTTCCCCTTTCCCGTTTCCCGGCCGTCCCGTAATTCACTTTGATCCGAACGGTATCGCCCGTCGCGACTCTCCGCGGCGCCTCGACATCCGAGACGAAGGCGTCGAAGAACGGTGTGCGGGGCAGCACGACGATTCGCGCGCGTCGGAGGAGGTCGGGCGGGATATCGGCCACGTCGCTCACCCCGCCGTCGGTGACGATGGCGATCGGGCCGCCGCGCGCCGCGGCCGCCGCGACGGCGGGGCCGAGCCGGCTCGCGCCCTCGCTCGGGGGCAACGTGTCGAATCCGGTCACACGCTCGCCAAATCTCCAGATGGTTCCGCCGCGGGCGAGTGCGCGCGCCGTGTCGAGTGCCTCACGCCAGCGGCCTTCGCCACCGCGGCCCGCCATGCTGAGCGACGCGTCGAGCAGCACCAGCGGTGCATCCTCCCCGGATTCGCGGCGCGCGGTCGTCGGATTCCACGCGAGCAGCACGATCGCGGCGAGGCCGCTGGCACGCAACGCGGCGAGCCCGAGCGTCACGCGGCGGCGCACGCCAGGGCCTCCCGCAGGGTGAACCGGCCTTCGTGCAGCGCCCGGCCGACGATCGCGCCCGCGAGCCCCGCGTCCCGAACGCGCCGCACATCGTCGAGCGATCCGACGCCGCCCGACACGACCACCTGGAGGCCCCCTCCAAGCGCCGCGATGGCGCCCGCGCCTTCGACGTCGGGCCCTGTGAGCGTTCCGTCGCGCTCGGCGTCGGCGTACACAATGGTGCGCGCTCCCACCGGTCCCATGCGCTCGGCGAGCTCGAGCGGAGAGACGTCGAGCACCATCTTCGAGCCGCGGGGCGACACCCGTCCGTTCCGCGCATCGATGCCGACAGCGAGCCGGTCCGCCCCGTGTCGCGCGACGAGCCGCGCTACCAGCTCGGCATCGAGGGCCCCCGCACTCCCGATCACGACGCGGCGCGCCCCCCACGTGAGGGCTTCGGCGATCTCGGCATCGGTGGTGAGGCCCCCGCCCACCTGCACCTGGACCGTGGATTCCGCCATGACCCGGCGGGCGAGCCCGCGGTTCTCTCCCTGGCCGACCGCGCGATCGAGATCGACGAAGTGGATCCAGCGGGCTCCGTCGCGGGCGTACCGATGCACGAGAGCGACGGGGTCAACGGTGGCGGCAGCGCGCGCGACGCGCCCGCCTTGAACGTCAACGGCGGGGTAGACCTCCACAGATGAAGGGGAAACTAATCGCGCGTGCTGGCGACCGCGGGAGCTGCCGGGAGAGGGGGCGTGACGGGCGCCTTTGGCTCGAGTTGAGTGAGCAGGTGGTCGCGCACGGCCGCGTACGCGGCCTGGAGGCGCTTCGGCACCGGCGTTCCGGTGCCCATGTCCTTGCGCTGCGGGTTGGTCGGGCGGCCGTTCACCAGGAACTCGTAATGCAGATGGGGTCCGGTCGACAACCCGGTGGACCCGACGTACCCGATCGTCTCCCCCTGTTGCACGCGCTCGCCCGTGTGCAGACCCTGCGCAAACGCCGACAGGTGTCCGTACCGGGTGCGGATCCCGTTCGCGTGCCGGAGGTCGATCAGGTTGCCGTAGCCGCCATCCTCACGGCCCACCCGTGTCACGATGCCGTCCGCGGTGGCGCGCACGGGGGTGCCATACGGCGCGGAGAAGTCGACGCCTTCGTGGGCCCGCCACCGGTGCAGGATGGGATGGAAGCGGGCGCCGAAGCGACTCGAGACCCGGCGGAACTGAAGCGGCGCCCGGAGGAACGCGCGCCGGAGCGACCGGCCGCGCTCGTCGTAAAACCCTGTCACGCCGCGGCTCCCCCCGCCGTCGCTCTGGTCCGGATCCTCGAAATAGAAGGCGTAGTCGGGCGTGCGGGCCACGTCCACGCGCGCCGACAGAATGCGCCCGAATCGCCGCTCGCCCTCCGGCGAGTCCAACCGCTCCAAGAGCACGGTGAACCGGTCGCCCGGGCGGATGTCGCGCGTGAAGTCCACCTCCCAGTCGTACACGTCGGCGATCGCCCAGGCCAACTGGCGCCGCTCGCCGGGCGGGAGGAAGCTGTCCGCAACTGCTTTGTCGAGCGCGTCGTACAGCGAGGTTTCGATCACGCCCGTGACCCGCAGCCGGGTGATGCTCCACGGGATGGTCTCGACGGCTTCGGCCCAGCCGTTCGAGTCGCGTACGAGGCCGAGCCGGCGCTCGGGTGACAACCGCACCGTCACGCTGGTCGTCACGCTGTCCGCCTTCAGGCGGCGGAAGTGGAAGGCGAGGCCGGGCCGCAGCCGCCTGACCGGCAGGCTCTTCGCCGCGCGAAGCAACGCCGCGTAATCCCGCCCCCGCACACCGCCGCGCGCGAGCACGTCGCCGAGCGTCTCCCGCCGGCCCAGCGTTTCGGTGAAGTCGACGTACGCCGCATCCACCACGATAGGACGCGCAGTGAGCGGTCGTCGCCAGGGCCACGCGTCGCCCGCCGCCCAGACGAGGCCGCCGGCGACGAGCGCGCCGGCGACGACGTAATGGCTCAGCCGCCAGCCCCCCCTCATCAGTCCATTTGCCGCCGGATGAACGTGGGGATCTCGAGCTCGTTCATCTCCGCTGGGAGCGGGGGCGGTTGGGGGGCCGCCGACCGACGAGCCGGCTGCTCGGGCTTCACGTAGCCCCCCCCGACTCCAACTCCGGGCGGCGCCCCCCCTGACCGCGCCGCCCGTTCGCGGAAAGGGAGGACGCCCGGCGCTCCCCGCGCCGGCATTTCCACGCCCGCCGGCTTGTCGAACCCGGTGGCGATCACGGTCACGCGGATTTCGCCATGCATGGCCGGGTCGTTCACGGTCCCGAAGATGATCTCCGCCTCTTCGCCGGCGGCGTCCTTCACTACGTCGGAGATCTGCGTGACCTCACCGAGCGTCATATCTTCGCCGCCGGTGATGTTGATCAGCACGCCAGTGGCGCCGGTGATCGAGATGTTGTCGAGCAGCGGTGAGGAGATCGCCTGCTGCACCGCTTCCATGGCGCGGTTCTCGCCCCGCCCCATGCCGGTGCCCATGATCGCCGCGCCACCGTTCTGCATCACGGTGCGCACATCGGCGAAATCCACGTTCACGATGCCGGTGACGGTGATGAGCGAGGAGATGCCCTGTGTGGCGTGCAACAAGACCTCGTCGGCCTTTTTGAGCGCGTCCTGGAACGGGATGCCCTTGCCCACGACCGCGAGCAGCCGCTCGTTCGGCACCACCACCATGGTGTCGACGTGCTTGCGCATCTCGGCGATCCCCATGTCCGCCTGGCGCATCCGCTTGCGCCCCTCGAACAGGAACGGCTTCGTGACGATCCCGATGGTGAGGGCGCCAATGTCGCGCGCCATCTGCGCGATGATCGGCGACGCACCGGTGCCCGTCCCGCCGCCCATGCCGCAGGTCACGAACACCATGTCCGCGCTCTGGAGCGAGTGCAGCACTTCGTCGCGGTTCTCCTCGATCGCCTGGCGACCGATCTCCGGGCGCGCGCCGGCGCCCAGCCCGCGGGTGAGCTTCTTGCCGATCTGCACCTTCACGTCGGCCTTGTTGTTGAGCAGGGCCTGCGAGTCGGTGTTGACGGAAATGAACTCGACGCCCTGGAGTCCCTCGTCGACCATGCGGTTCAGGGCGTTGCCGCCGCCACCGCCCACGCCGACGACTTTCATCCGCGCGTTCTGCGATACGGTCTCTTCGAGCTCGAAGATCATGGCTCCCTCGGGTGACCGATCAGAAGAAGTCCTGCAGCCATCGCTTCAGCGGTCCGAACAGCTTCTCGACGCCCCCGCTCCTCACGAGCACTCCGCCCGGCGCACCGTCGTGCGCCAACCGGCGCGCCGCGTACAACACCAACCCCACCGGCACCGCGTAGCGCGGCGCCTGTACGCTGTCGACGAGCCCTGAGATCCCCTGCTCCGGGGTTCCCGCCCGCACCGGTACCGCGAACACGTCGCGTGCGAGCTCTACCATACCCGGCAGGTGGGCGGTCCCGCCGGTCAACACCACGCCGGCCGGCAAGCGGCCGCCGCCGTACCCCGCTCGCTCGAGCTCGCGCTGCGCCAGCTGGAAGATCTCGTCCACCCGCTGGTGGATGATGTGCGCCAACAGCTCGCGCGACGCCTGACGCGCGCCCTGGCTCGGGGTGGACGGGAGATTGATCATCTCCGCCGCGTCCACCAGCGGCTGGTAGGCCACGCCGTGGCGCTCCTTCAACCGCTCGGCGTCCGCCTGCGTCCCTCCCAGCCCCTGCACCAGATCGCTGGTCACGTGCGTGCCCGCGAACTTGAGCGACGCCAGGTGCCGGATCTTCCCCTCGTGGAAGATCGCCACGCCGGTCGAGCCCCCGCCCACCTCGATCAGCGCCACGCCCAGTTCCTTCTCGTCGTCCGTCAGCACCGCATACGACGCGGCGAGCGGCTCGAGCACCAGCTCGACGGGGCGGTACCGCGCGCGCTCCACGCTCTTGCGCAGGTTCTGGGCGGCGGTCGACTGCACCGTGACCAGGTACATCTCGACTTCCAACCGGGTCCCGGTCATGCCCACCGGGTCCGAGATGCCGTGCTGCTGGTCGACCACGTACTCCTGCGGAATGTCGTGCAGGAGCTCCTGGTCTCGTCCCAGTGAGACGGCGCGCGCCACTTCGTTCACGCGCGCCACGTCCTCCGGGGTGATCTCGTCGCCCGACACCGCGACGACGCCGGGCGACGTGCGGGCGGAGACGTGCTCGCCGGCGATGCCGCAGGTGACGGTGTTCACCTTGACGCCCGCCATCCGCTCCGCGTCGCGCATGGCGCTCGCGATCGAGCGGCTCGTCTCGTCGATGTCCCGCACCATCCCGCGCCGCACGCCGGCGTTCTTCGCCAACCCGACG
>Ga0209056_10005539_pt1 | contig 13122 bp, 10 predicted proteins | sample GraSoiAngelo_114_FD_185876 | JGI IMG/M metagenome (GOLD analysis project Ga0209056, IMG submission 185876) | Grasslands soil microbial communities from the Angelo Coastal Reserve, California, USA - 14_0903_13_40cm (SPAdes) (version 2) | ecosystem: Environmental > Terrestrial > Soil > Grasslands... | reverse complement strand
TTGCTGCGACCGGGACGATCATTTTTTTTAGTCCCTTGGCCACTCATTACGTTGAAGGTGATGCATTTCGCGTTGCCATGGAAAGCGAAACCGCCAGCGGTTTACATTTTCCTACCGGGCATTACTCGCCGATTCGACGAACGAGCATGTTGACGGCCCAAGCCGAAAGCCTTGAGGCAAGCAACGGCGAGCGAGCTCTGAAATTCGTCGATGCTCACGCAATCACTGCCAGATTTGATCCTTGGGGTGTCTTTATACGTCAATGGAGGTTTAGCGAAATTCACATCGAATCAGGCGAGGTCGAAATCCAGATTTACGAAGCGAATCCTGAAGAGGTCGCGCCAAAGCCGTGGTTCGCGTTTTTTTTGCCGAACCGCGTGTATATCAAGCGGATTGAATCCGAGCATGCTAATGTAACCTGGCAGTTTCGCGGGGAACGCGCGGGTCTCTTCAGGACACAACTGCTCATCACTCCTCACGGCCGAGATTTCGATTACGCTGCAGCTGGCGGGAAATTGAAGATGGCCCTGCTTCCAGAGCTTTATCTGCATCGTGCCAATGTCCTCATCACAAAGGCGCTCGTGACGGTTAGCGATATCGACCTGGCATCCGACGAGAGAAACAAAGGAAGCGTCCGCGGTAGAGGAACAGCTGGCATTGGAAAAGACCGGAGTATCGACTTTAGCGCAAATTTCGAGAGCGTGCCGATACGTGGCTGGCTGCCAGACAAATGGAAAGAGCATTTGAGCGGCAGCGCTTACGGCGGCCTCCACTGGACGGGAGTGAATCCCAAGCTGGAAAATTCATCTGGCGAAGGCTCACTTCGCGTACAGGACACGCGCGCAGACAACCTTCCGTTTTTGGAAAAACTCGCGGAGCTCGCGCATGAGAAATCATTCGAACATCTGGAGCTGACTGATTGCTCGCTCAATTTTACTTGGGATTATCCGAGTATTGAGATCAAAGACATCGCCCTTGAAGAGAAAGGGAAATTCCGCCTCGAGGGAGCAATCTCGATTGAACGCCGCGCATTAAGGGGCGCAATTCAGCTTGGAATTGCCCGTAAACATCTCGATTGGCTGCCAAACCGGGAAGAGGTTTTCAGCCGCCAACGGGGCGGTTATCTTTGGACGTCAGTGCATCTATCAGGCACGATCGATCAGCCTAAACAAGATTTGAGTCCACGCCTCATCGAACTCTTCAAGGAATCGCCCGGAGCCTACCTGCAACTTCTGTTTCGCCAGTTCGAAGGCTGGCTCAAGGAAACATTTGGCGGCGATTAACACCTGTGTTGGGTGGGACTCAATTCGTGACTGCCTCTTGACGTGGCCTTTCGCTTTCTCCGGCTTCCAACATTCGAATTCGCTTCTCAACGTATGGCAATCGAATCCTAAGCGTGAGCCCTTTTCCCTGGGTGGTTTCGATGGAGAGCTCCCCGCCATGCTCGCGTACAATGCGACGGACGATTAACAATCCAAGCCCGGTGCCGGAGGGTTTGGTTGTGAAATAAGCCTCGAATACACGGCTCAAGTTTTCTGTCGACATCCCACCACCGGTATCAATGAAAGTGACGATTACGTGTGTATCGTCCAGATCGGTGCGAATGCGCAGGGTGCCATGACGTTTCATGGCTTCGAGGCTGTTTTTAATCACATTATAAAACGCCTGCTTCATCTGCCCACGATCCAGTCGAAGCAAAGGCAGGTCAGCGCGCAATTCCTGTTCGACGACCATGTCGCGGTCTTGAATTTCGGGAGTGAAAAAGCGCACCGCTTCCTCAACGATCGTGTTCACATTTTCAGGATGGAGCCGCGGCTGCGACGGCCGGATCGCACGCAGAAACTGGGTGACAATGGAATCAAGGCGGCGGACTTCGGAACGGGCAACATCGATCGATTGCTGAAGTTCCGCCGTCGCATTGTGGTCCAGTTCTTGTGCCTTGCGCTCCATCAATTGTAAATGGATGTGCAGCGAGTTGAGCGGATTACCAATTTCATGCGCCACGCCTGCCGCCAGCAACGTAAGTGCATTCAGGCGTTCTGACTCCATCGCTTGTTGGGTCGTGCGTCGGCTCTCGGTAATGTCGCGCAGGATCATGACGTGTCCTACCTGCCCCGCTACTGTGGCCACGGGGCTGCTTGCCTCGCCGTAGCCCGCCGAAGCCGGGTCCTCTCTGGCGGCCCGCACGGGCGTGGCTAAATCGACAGCTTCGCGATGCTCCATCATCAACGGCACGATGTAAAAATTGATGAAGCGATTTTCCGGATAAAAAATTTCCATGTCACGGCTCAGCGGTCCGACGCTTTGGGTAAGCGCTCTCCAATCGAGGCCGCGAACACGTTCGTCGAGCCGTTTTCCGATGGCGTCTGTAGCCTCCAAGCCAAACAATTTGGAGGCCGCATCGTTCAAATATGTGACCCGGCCGTTTGAATCGGTCACAATGATGCCTTCATGGATCGCATTGAAAACCGTTTCCAGAAAACCCTTCTCCTGGGCCAGGCGCAGAAAGTAATTTTGAACTTCTTCCGGTCCAATGCGCCCGAGTCGCTCGATTAATTTCTCAAGGAAACCGGCCTTCATAACGCACGTCGCAGTGTCGAGTAATTAAGAAAGTTAGACCAACCCAACGGAAAGCTCTTCGTCGGTTTTAACTCCGAAAGCTTTCGTGAACAGGCGATTTAACCAATTCAATTTTTTCCTGCGCCGGCCGCACTTCAACAGTCAGCATTTCCACGCGCAGATAATTCAGTACGACCGGCGCAAGGATCAAGCCGGGGATGCCCATGAGCCGCTCGCCGATGATCAGCGCGATCAAGGTCAGCCACACCGGGTTCCGAATCCGGTCTCCGATGATTTTGCTGTTTAGCAAATACTCGAGTTTGTGAATCGCCACCAGAAAAACCAGAGCCCCAATCGCCAGTTTCAAGGACACCGTTAGCGCGACGAAGACAATGATCGTATTACTGATCAGGTTGCCAACGATAGGTACAAGACCGCAAAGAAATGTCACCGCAATCAGCAAAGGCGCATGCGGCAGACCAACCGCAAAGAGAAAGATCGCTGTCAACATCGTATTGATAAACGAGATCATGATCTGTGCGCCCATAACCGTGGCGAAGCTGCGATAAAAATCGCGGAATCGCGTCGAAACCTCGTCGCAGCAGATGGAGTAGAGGTTGTTCTTCACGCGATGAGTGCCGCGGTAAGGGTCGAGGCCTGTTTTAATAAACAGGCTGCCGGCTGCGACAATTCCAAGCACTCCGAAAACCAGCAACGCGGTCGTGCTTCTGGCAAAGTTAGCGACGTTTCGCAGATAATTCGCTTCCTGTCCGAGCGCGTCGATGACCACCTGTCTCAGACTTTCAAAATCAGTGAATGGTAATTCGATCTGGCGCTTCTGCGCCCAGGCACTGGCCGATGGAATGGAAGTATCAGCCACATTCGGCAACGCCAGAACGGCCAAACGAGTGAGAAAGACTGCTGCCGCGGCAATCCCGGCCACAACAACGCCAAACAAGATCAAAGCCAGCCACTTTCTTTTTGTGAGAAAATAGAGCTGGCGCAACGCAAAGTAGGAAAACAGGACGACCAGCAGAGGCACACCAAGATGCAGAAGACCTGCAAGAATAATTGTGGCGGCGAGGACGCCATAGGAAAGCCGCGTGGGGGTGATCATGGGGGGCTTGGTTCTTCAAATGTAGCGCAACCGTCCCTGTTCGCCATAGGACGAATCCGCCGTGACGGCCTTGCGCCGGGAAAATCACATGGTGGGAACCTCGCACGTCGACGCGGATGATCGGCGAGCCAATGCGAGGTCCCTCTGTTCGCTCAGGATGACAGGTCGCGGTTACGCGGCCTGTCCGGTTTCTTTCTCAGCGCGTTCTTTCAGCGCGGCTTTGCGCGAAAGTTTTACGCGACCTTTGTCGTCGATACCGATGCACTTGACCCAGATGATGTCGCCAACTTTGGCAACGTCTTCGGTCCGGTTGACGCGAAAATCCGCGAGCTCGGAAATGTGCACTAGCCCATCCCTACCCGGAAACACTTCGACAAACGCTCCGAATTCCTTCGTCGAGACTACGCGGCCCTGATATGTCTGCCCGATCTCGATTTCGCGCGTCATACCACCAATAATTTCCTTCGCGCGTGCCATGCTCTCGCCGCTCGTGGCATAAATGTGCACCGAGCCATCGTCTTCAATATTAATTTCAGCGCCGGTCTCCGCGACAATACCCTTAATGGTCTTGCCGCCGGGGCCAATGAGCGCCCCGATCTTCTCCGGATTAATTTTGATCGTCTCGATCCGGGGCGCGTACTTCGATAATTCCGGCCGCGGCTTATCCAATGCGCTGCGCATGATGTCGAGGATTTTGGAGCGCGCTTCTTTCGCGCGTTGGATCGCCTCTGCCATAATCTTGTGGCTGATACCTGGGAGTTTTAAATCCAGCTGAAAACCAGTGACGCCCGCGTCAGTTCCGCAAAGCTTGAAATCCATGTCACCAAAATGATCTTCGGAACCGATGATGTCCGTGAGCAATTCGTAGCGTTTCAATGCTTGATCGTCGCCGCGCTCGGTGACCAGCCCGATTGAGATTCCGCTAACCGGCGTTTTCACGGGCACACCCGCATCCATAAGCGCCAGTGTTCCCGCGCATACGCTCGCCATGGAGGTCGACCCATTTGATTCCATAATTTCGCTCGATATGCGGATTGCGTATCGAAAATCGTTCTCGTTCGGCACAACGGGTTCCAACGAACGCTCCGCAAGCGCGCCATGGCCGATCTCGCGCCGGCCGGGCCCCCCTGTCCGTCCCGTTTCTCCTACGCTAAATGGCGGAAAGTTGTAATGCAGAATGAACCGCTTCGATTGTTCGCCGCCGCCGTAGGCATCCAGCATCTGCGCTTCCTCGATCGGCGCGAGCGTCGCGAGCGCCATCGCCTGAGTTTCGCCACGCTGAAAAATGGCCGAGCCGTGCGCACGTGGCAGAACGCTCACTTCGCAACCGATGGGCCGTAGATCCTGGTAGCCGCGACCATCGACCCGTTTCTGTTTTTCCAGAATACTGACGCGAAACGCCTTTTTTTGGACGTAATCGAATGCTTGCGAAATCGAAAAGGGGTCGGTCTCTGGATATTTTTCCAGGATCGCCGTCTTCACTTCCTCACGCAACGCTTCGACAGCCTTAGCGCGAGCCACCTTGCCTTCAGTGTAAAGCGCCGCCACAATCCGGTCGCCTGCGACGCGGTAAGCGATATCGAGTAACTCCTGGTTGACCTGGAGCAGCTGCGGTTCGCGCTTGGGCTTCCCCGCCATCGCAGCCAATTCTTTCTGAACCCGAATCATCTCGCGCGCATGTCCGTGCGCGAACTCGAGCGCTTTGACGAACTCGGCTTCCGGCAATTCTCTGGCCGATCCTTCGATCATGATCACATCGTTTTCGGTACCGACATAAATGAGATCGAGATCACTCTCGGCGCGTTGCGTGTGCGTCGGGTTCGCGACGAACTCCCCTTTCACTCGGCCGACGCGCACAGCACCGATTGGGCCAGCAAACGGAATGTCCGAAACGCACAGCGCAGCCGATGCGCCGTTCATCGCCAGAATGTCAGGATCATTCTCGCCGTCGGCGCTGAGCAAAATCGAGATAATTTGCGTATCGTAAAAGTATCCCTGTGGAAAGAGCGGCCGCAGCGGCCGATCGATCATGCGCGACGTGAGCGTTTCCTTTTCCGTGGGACGACCTTCGCGCTTGAAGTAGCCGCCCGGGAATTTTCCGACTGCTGCCGCTTTCTCGCGATAATCGACCGTCAGCGGAAAATAATCCTGGCCTTCTTTGATGTTTGTAGCCGACACGGCGCTGGCGAGCACCATGGTGTCACCACACGTAATAACGACTGCGCCGTCGGCGAGTCTGGCGATTTTGCCGGTTTCGATTGAAATGGGAGTAGCCCCAACTTGGGCCGTGACCTTCTGTTGCATTTTACTTTTCCTGGATGTGCAATTCCAGGTGGGTCACCCTGACTGTAGGTTTTAAACCCGCACGAGGGTCACTCGCCGAAGCGAGCGCCACGATCCGAAACTAAAACCTAAAATCCAAGGTGATTACTGCACCTGGAACTGCTGATTATCTTTTGTTTTTAATTTGGTTACGGCTTCGAGCAATTCAAACAGTAGGACGCGAACGTGGGGTCCGCGTTATTTGCGCAGGTTCAGTTTGTCGATCAGTTTCTTATAACGATCGGCTTTTGTTTTGCTCAAATAATCGAGCAAACTCCGGCGATGCGCGACCATCTTAAGCAGGCCGCGTCGCGAAGAGTGATCCTTCCCGTTGATCTTAAGGTGTTCGGTTAAATGCTCGATCCGGCTGGTTAGAAGTGCGACCTGCACATCCGCGCTGCCGGTATCTTTCTCATGCAACTGGAACTCCTGGAGATTCGACGTTTGGTTGCTCTCTGCCATAACGAAGGCGCTAATGTAGATGAAGACCGCATTTTGGCAACCCATGTGCTGAAGCCTCGTGTGGCGACATCATGCCGGGTTGCCTTCGCGTTTGCCGTCGTACCATAAACGCAATCTGGCGCGCGACCGCGCCATGCGGGGTCCGCCGAGGATCATAATAAGCAGCGTGCCAAGAATTTGCCTGGCTGGATACATGCGCAACTTCCGGCCCGAGGTGAGAACGGGTTCCCTGAGTACCTTGAAACGGCCAAGTTTCCTTAGCGCGAGACTGAAATAAACTTCTTCGCCGGCAAAATATTGCTCATCGAAACCGCCAGTTGCCTCGAAATTGCTTCGTGTAGTGAAGAGAAATGCGCCTGCGCCCAGATTCAGGCCAAAATAAAGGGTGCAAAACGCGTGTAACAGAATGCGGCTCCACAATGGGATGAATCCATCCATGACTCCGCGCGCGCTGCCGCCAGTGTAACCCACCTCGAGCAGAGCCATTGCTTCGGTCACGTGGGTCTTGTTGATTCGCGTATCGGCGTCAACGAAAAACAGATATTCACCCTGCGCTGCGCGCGCGCCAGCGTTTCGGGCAGCACCAATTTGGCGTCGATGGATCGACACGACTCGGGCACCAGCTTGCTCGGCGATTTCTGGCGTAGCATCTGTCGATGCATCATCCACCACGATGATTTCGACCGGCTGAGACAAACCAGAAGTTGCAGCGCGAATCGCGCCGAGCGTAGAGGGAAGCTCTGTCTCTTCGTTGTACGCGGGAACAATAAATGAGATCATTTATTCCTGGTCTCGGAAATTCACTGGCGGGGTAATCCAATCGTTTTGATCATCGAACTTATTTCTCATTTATCCATTTCGCTGCCGGCGCGCAATTGAAAGCAGGCAATTGGTAAGAGTCGTTAGGGCCTGGATCAACTGGTCACCGCTACAGATTGACTTGCGTATGACAAAGATCGAGATGGGAACCGTGCTTGCGAGAGCGTTTGTAATTTTCATTTCGGTCTGGTCGTTGCTCTCCGGCTGCGCGGACACAAAACAGGCTGCACAGTCAGACTCTAATTCCCTCCTTCGCACACTAGACAGCGACCACGAGGTCCACGGTGAAGTAGGCGTGATGTACGGTCATAGCGCGAGATAAGCCTGCGGGTATTCACCGCAGGCACAACGACTTCAACTTCTACCTCGTCGTCGCATAGAGGAGTGAATCGAGAAGTTTCCGGGAGCTGCATCGACTATTTGGCGTCGAATTTAATGCCGGCTTTCTGGACTTCGCCGTAAGGCAAAAGCCAGACGAGCGATTCATCGTGAAGATCGACAACCTGAATTCGGTTGCCCCACGGATCGCGAAAATCACAGCGAAACGGCGGCTCCAGTTTTAGTTTGTATTTTTCTTGGAGTTTCTTTCGGACTTCCGCCAGTTGCGCTTCATCGCGCACCATGATCCCGAAATGCCGCATGTTCGCCGGTTGCACCTTATCCACCTCGAAAATTGCAAGGAACTGGTGTTCGCCCAATTTGAAAAACGCATCGCCTTCGCCGCCACGCATCTGTTCGAGATTGAAAACGTCCTTGTAAAACGCCACCGCCTTTTCGATGTCATCGACCTCGATGGCCACATGATTGCATCCATAAACTTGCACGCTCATCTGCCAGCTTAGCCGAAAACGAAGCTGTGCGCGCCACGCTTCTTTATGGGACGAGAATGTTCGCGGGATTGTAAAGAATAAGCGGTTAAGCGACACTCCGCGGAACCGAGTCTGCGTATTCCAAGAAATTATTCGAACGATGCGCGATGCAATTCCAGTAGCGGTGAATCCAAGGCGTTCCAGCGCTGAACCGATTCTAATAATTCTCTTCAGCGTCGTAGCGCTCTTGATCCATCTCCTGACAATCGGGCGCTACGGTTATTTTCGTGACGAGCTCTACTACATCGCCTGCGGTCGGCATCTCGCCTTCGGATATGTGGACCAACCTCCGTTGTCGATCCTGCTGCTGCGCCTGAGCCAGATCCTTCTCGGCAACTCATTGTTTATGATTCGTCTTCTTCCTGCGCTAGCAGGAGCGGCGACGGTTGCAATCACAGGTTTGATCGCACGTGAACTGGGCGGACGCGGGTGGGCGATTGCGCTCGCCTGCGCGGGCTCGCTCTGTGCGCTGTTCAGTTTGGCGGTCGGCAATTTTTTCTCCATGAACGCGTTTGAGCCGCTGTTCTGGATGGGATGCATTTATCTGCTCGTTCGGATTATCAACGGTGGTTCACCGATCCTTTGGCTTTGGTTCGGCGCTCTTCTGGGACTCAGTCTCGAAAACAAACATTCCACGGCGTTTTTCGCGGCTGGCATTTTCGTCGCGCTGCTACTCACGCCCGAGCGCCGCCATTTCGCTGAGAAATGGATCTGGTTCGGTGGTCTGATCGCGTTCGCCATCGCGTTGCCGAACGTTCTATGGCAGCTGCAAAATCATTGGCCCACGTACGAGCTATTGAGCAACATTGCGCAGAGCGACAAAAACGTCGCTCTAAGCCCGGCACAATTCATCGTGCAGCAGGTTGTTTTCATGAATCCGGCAACGCTTCCGCTGTGGCTCGCCGGGTTATGCTGGGTGTTCGGTTCCCGCGAGGGCCGGCGCTATATCGCGCTTGGAGTCATATATCTGGTCATGCTCGCCGAGTTCATCATCTTGCACGGCAAAAGCTACTATCTCGCACCCGCGTATCCGATGCTTCTTGCATCGGGAGGCGTGGCATTAGAGCGCGTTTTCGCTAACCGATTGAAATGGTTTAAGCCGGCATTGCTGGTTGTAATCGTCCTGACCGGCGCGCTATTTGCGCCATTGGCCATACCAATTTTGCCGCCCGGCAAACTGGTCGCGTACATGCGAGCCATCCACCAAGAGCCGCCACGCACTGAAACTTCGCATACCGCTCCGCTGCCCCAGCTTTTCGCCGATCAATTTGGCTGGCAAGAAATGGTCGCATCGGTCGCACACGTTTATCATCACTTGCGGCCCGAAGATGAGAAACGCGCTGCCATCTTCTGCCAAAACTATGGCGAGGCTGGAGCAATTGATTTCTTTGGTCCCAAGTTTGGGCTGCCATCGGCAATTTCTGGCCATCAGAATTATTTTCTCTGGGGACCGCGAGATTGGAATGGCGAAGTTGCTTTGGTGCTCGACACGCGGGATGACAACGAGCGCGAGCAATTCGCCTCAGTCGAAGATTTGGGCCAAATCGTGAGCAGTCCGTGGGCGATGCCTTTTGAACGCCGGACGCATATTTATCTCTGTCGCGATTTGAAGGTTAACGTGCGGGAATGCTGGCCACATGTAAAAAAGTGGCTTTAAGCCCGGAACACTTTCGAAGCTAATCGCGGACCGCGTTCATCCCCTGCCGCACGATCCGGTCGATCAGTTGCGGATACGGCAAACCCGCTTTTCCCGCTGCAAGGGCAAAGTCTTCATCGTTGGCGAGAATGGGATTGGGATTGGCTTCGATGAAATAAACTTCGTTGGCCTCTGTCAGCCGCAGGTCAATGCGCGCATACCCGTCAATGGTGAGCAGACGATAGATGCGTTTGCACGTCTCCTCGATGTGGCTCACAAGTTGTGGATCGAGGTCTTCGGCGAATCGATTTTCCAATCCCCAGCGTTTGCGGTATTCGTCATCCCATTTCGCCTTAAACGTCGCAATCTTTGGTTCGTTAGGCGGCACTTCGCGAAAGACCAGTTCGCGAACGGGAAGCACTATTAGCCGCACGTTGCCCATCAAACTTACGTAGAGTTCGCGGCCATCGATGTATTCCTCGGCGATTGCATCGCTGTTATATTTCTCATGAACAAAAGTCACGCGCTCGCGGAACTGCTCGTCGGTATCGACGAACGACGCCTGCGAAATCCCATACGATGCCTCTTCCTTCACCGGCTTCACCAGGATTGGGAACCTAAGCTGCTTCGGTCGCGCGATGCGCTGACCACGTGGAATGACGACGAAATGCGGGACGTGGATGCCGTGATAATGTAGGATCTTCTTGGAAATGCCTTTGTGCTTGCAAAGAGTAAGGCCCGTTGAACCGCAGCCGGTAAACGGCAGGCCTTGCATTTCGAAAAACGAAACGATGTTTTGATCGAACCCGGGATTGTTCCTGAATTGTTCGACGAGGTTGAAAAGAATGTCGGGAGCGAAAGTCTCTAGTTTTTGACGCACAAGATCGACCTCATCGTAGATCGCGAGATGCTCTGCGGTGTGACCAAGCGTGCCGAGCGCGGCCATGACGTCCGCCTCGGTTTTCCAGTCCTTTGTCTTCAGCTCCTTTGTGAAATCCTGATCGACGGTTGTTGGACTTGTGCCGTCGAAAAGCACGAGGATTTTAAGTTTCTTTTTCACGTCGTTTTGTCGCCTTTGTCATTTGGTGCGCTTGAATTTTCCGGTGAAAAGATAATTCATCACCAGCGTGGTGATAAATGCGGAGACGCGAAAATCCTGTTGCGGATCGTCATTGAGCACGTGGAGCCCGAGCTGATCGCAGCGGCGGGTCAGCCGGGCGAGCAGCTGGTTCACCCGGAACTTGTTCTCATTCGTCCATTGACAGATGGCGTTCAATAATCGTCGCCGCCGCCGTTGCAGATAGACGCTTGCTTTGATGCCCGCCGGCGCTGCGAAAAGTTGCCGCAGATCGGCGTCATAGAAATCTGGGTATGTATCTTCGTAGAGCTTTCGTTTGCGCGCGTAATAAGTCTTGAGTTTGACGTTCAAACAATCGTAATCAGCGACGCGATACTCGGGCATGTGAACTGGTGGCTTGCCCACCAACGAGCGCATTAACTCATCGACGTATTCCAGTTTTTGGAGCGCCCGCCAGCGTGCGTAACGCTTGCGCCAGTCGAGCCCGGGCGTAAGCCAGACCGCGAAGGTTTCCGCGAAATCTTCATCGGGATGGCTCTGCGCGTACCAGTCCTCGAGATGCATGACATAGCTGCGGCTGAACGGTCGGGGGCGGTAACTGTCCGGCGTCTCTTCACGTGAAGTTTGCCCGAAAAGCTCCTGCCATTTCTTCTTCCGGGTGAGACGATACGCATACATATAAGCGTGACCCGCTTCATGTCGCATCAATTTCATGAACCACTCGGGCGTACCTCCCTCGACCTCGAGCATCATCGTCCGCTCCAGTGCCCGCAACCGATCGTGCACGAGGAAAAACGGAATGAAAATGGCCGGGATACCGATTGGTACAAACCATTCATCGCCCACGTGACACGGTGGGTGAAACACAAGCCCACGCGCCGACAGTTCATCATATAATTGCCGAATGAGCGGTTCCAGTGCGGTGCCTTCAAGGCGCAGACCAAGCGTGGAGATGCGGCGTTCGAGAAGTTCCTCGTCACTCAGCGACGCCCAATCGGCAGTTTCCATTTCGCGCATGGTATCATCGAGCGATGCCCTGTCACGCCTTGCCAAGTTTCTGAGTTCGGCGTTGGGTGTGAAGAGCTGCGCGCTAAATATTGAACCTCAGCGAAAAGATAGACTGAATGCAAAGAGCTGAAGAAAAAAAGCATTGCAGACATTCGGACGGTTATCCGGTGGCACGAGTTGCTTCCGACTCTTTTAAGATTCGTCGCGCTACTCTGCGGGATGCGGACGTCATCGCGTGGCATCGAGCGCGGATGTTTCAGGATATGGCAGACGTTTCCGGTGATGCCTTTGAGATTCTGCGCGCTAAATCGCGGACACGACTGGAGCAGTGGCTCGATAGCGGCGGCTACAATCGGCTGGCTTGCAACTCCGGCCGACAAACCGGAGACGATTGTTGGAGGCGCTGGTGTTCAGTTACAACCGATCCTGCCACGCCCGGTCGACACCTCTACAATTGGCGAAGGCCGGCAGGCGATAATTGTGAATGTTTTCACCGAACCGCAATGGCGACGACACGGAATCGCCAGCCTCCTCGTCAAAGAGATCGTCACTTGGTCGAAGGATCAGCGGATCGACCGTCTCTTGCTTCATGCTTCGGACGAAGGCCGCTCGCTTTATGAGAAGTCCGGATTCGTCGCCAGCAACGAAATGCGCTTCTCGGGCGGTCAGTAATTCTTTTTCCCTAATTCTCCAAAGTCCCGCGGTTCACTTTTCTCGCGTGGACCGTTTGACAATTCCGCTAACTCCTCTATAGGGAGGTCGGCTCGGCACACCGAGTCATCGTCAAGTCCGCGCGTCGCCCAGAAGGGGCTAGTACGCCGGGGCTATTCCGAACCCGAGATCAAGCTGCGTTCCTGCGGCTCTCGGCATCGAGAATGGCTCGCTCTACCCGAGACTCGACAACGTCGGAGCAACGCTTGGACATTATGAAGTCATTTTACACAGTCATGTTTTTGTTATCGTTGGCATCGGCCGCTTTCGCGCGCGAGGAGTCGATCCTGGCGCGTGTCACCAGTTACTGGGCAGGTCAGGGCCCTAAATACGCCAGTACCGGCCGACGACTGTGCGCCGGACATTGCGCTGTCGATCCGAAACGAATTCCGTACGGCAGCAAAGTTGTTTTCCCTGATCGGGACTGCACCGCGGTCGACACCGGGCCGGCGGTCGTTAGTCGCAAAGCGGCTCGTCTATGCGGACGAACTGCGAGCCAACTCAAGGCCATCGTGGTCGACCGATTTTTTGAAACAAAGCG
>Ga0209056_10005537_pt1 | contig 13123 bp, 12 predicted proteins | sample GraSoiAngelo_114_FD_185876 | JGI IMG/M metagenome (GOLD analysis project Ga0209056, IMG submission 185876) | Grasslands soil microbial communities from the Angelo Coastal Reserve, California, USA - 14_0903_13_40cm (SPAdes) (version 2) | ecosystem: Environmental > Terrestrial > Soil > Grasslands... | reverse complement strand
AACCTGAGCCAGCCGACGGACGACCGCGGGCTGAGCACGACCACGCTCACGTTCACGCCGGGATTCCGTACCCATCTGGGGCGGAATTGGTTCCTGTTCGGCGGCGTGGAGGTGCCCGCCACCAAGCCGGAGCCGTTCGACTATCAGGTGCTCGGCGAGCTGCTGAAGGTCTTCTGATCGCCCGCTGGATCCAGGCGAATTTCAGTGCAGACGTACCCCTTGGACTTTTCGCATTGCCGACATCCCGTGCGAGCCTTATCGGGCCGGTATATTCGAGAAGAGCGCGCCGAGGCCCTCCGCCATTGTCGGGTGCGCGATGATCGCGTCGCGCAAGCCCGTGTAAGGCATGCTGGCCAACATCGCGGTCTGAACCACGGCCATGACTTCGCCCGCCTCGGCGCCGAGCATGGTGAAACCCAGAATGCGGTTGCCGTCGGCCTCGACCAGTGCCTTCAGGAAGCCGCGCGTCTCCGAGATTGTCCGCGATCGCAACACGGCGACGATCGGCAGCTTCGCGACACGAACGGCGATGCCCTGGCGTTGGGCCTCGCGTTCGCTCAAGCCGACCCGCGCTAGTGGCGGGTCAGTGAACATGCAGTACGGGACCAGCCGATTGCGAGTAGTACGATCGCCGCCGGCGAGATTATCCCGAATGATACGGAAATCGTCGAACGACACATGGGTGAACTGTGGGCTGCCCGCGCACTCGCCAACTGCCCAGACATCAGACGCACTCGTCTCGAGCCGGTCGTTGACCGCGACATATCCGCGGGTGTCGAGTGCGACACCGGCGAGGTCGAGCCCGATCCCGCTGGTATTTGGGGTGCGTCCGACCGCGACCAGGATATCGCTGCCTTCGATCGTCTGATCACCTGAGGGCGTACGCGTCTGGAGGCTAACGGTTTCTCCGGACCGGCCCTGCACACCGAGAACCTTGGCTTCGAGATGCACCACGATCCTTTCGTCGCGCAGCATCTCCAGGATCGCGGTCGCGACGTCGGAATCTTCCCGGCCGGCGAGCTGAGGTCCCGCCTCGATGATGCTTACGCGGCTGCCGAACCGGCGATAGGCTTGTGCCAGTTCCAGTCCGACGTAGCCGCCGCCGATGACGACCAGGTGGTCGGGCAGTCGATCGAGTTCGAGCGCCTCGATGTTGGTGAGAGGCTTTGCCGCCGCAAGGCCCGGAATATCCGGGATCGTGGCATGTGTCCCGAGATTGAGAGCCACGCGATCGCCGGTCAGCACGCGCGTACCGCCGTCGTTCAAACTCACCTCGATGGTCTTGGGCGCGATGAACCGGCCCGAGCCCATGATCAGCTCGGCGCCGCTGGCCTTGTAATTGTCGAGGTGCATGGCGATCAGGCCGTCGACCATATCGCGCTTGCGCGCCAGCACCTTCTTCATGTTGGTGGCGGTGGAACCCGTCACCATTCCGAACCGATCCGCGTGGTGAACCAGATCGGCGACCTTCGCGCTCCAGATCTCGTTCTTACTGGGAAGGCAGTTGGTGTTCGGACAGGAACCGCCGATCAATTTGCGCTCTACAAGGGCGGTGCGATGCCCCGACTTGGCCATGTGCCAGGCCAGAAATTTGCCGCCTTCTCCGCTGCCAAGAACGAGCATTTCAAAGGGTTCCGGTTGGGACATCTTCCACTCCTCGTCGTTCGGAAGATAAGCACTTCAAAGGTTTAGTGCCCCCGCGGAAGCGACCTCGCGCTCACGCTGCGCGAGCGGGGGACGGAGCCCGCTCGTCGACCGTCGCCGCCAGCGGCCAAGGCGACGCGGCGCAGGCGAACCGATATCTGGCGGCGCCGGCTCCATCGACTCGAGCTCCTGACGGATGTACCGCAGTGCAGCGGCTGCCGTGCCGATGAGGTGAGGGAGAGTGTCGCCGCTCGAGTGTCCGACATGGTCGTATGCTGACGACAGCAACCGCCGTGCCGATGCTCGGGCCGAGGGGAGGTGGCAGCACGCCACGATCCCCCTGTCGACATCTCGGCGCGTGCCGACCGGTCGGCTTCGAATCCCCGCGCATCTCACTGGCTTTGCAGTCGGCGTCTCGGGTGAACGCGAGGGCATTCGCTCAGGGCGCCATTCCACGCATCAGGGCGCGATCGATGCCGCGGACGACGCGACGGCGTCGCCAACGCGCTGCGCCCGCTCGGTCGCCACGTCCCGGGGTCCGATGCCGAGCCTCTGCATCCTCGAAAGGAGCGTCGTGCGCTTCAGGCCCAGACGCGCCGCCGCGCCGCGAGGGCCCGCTACGACGCCGTTCGTCTCGCGCAGGACCTCGAGGATGTGCTCGCGGGCGACGTCATCGAAGGTCTCGGCCCGCGGGGCGAGTGTCTGGCCTGCTTTCACTCCGGCGTCGAAGGGAGGCAGCTGCAGGCTCGTGCCGCGCGACAGGATCACCGCTCGGTGGATGGCGTTCTGGAGCTCGCGGATGTTCCCAGGCCACGAGTGGTGCACGAGCGTGTCCATCACGTCCGGCGGGATCGACTCGATGCGCCGGCCCAGCTGTCGCGCGTGGTGCGCGACGAAGTGGCGGACGAGGAGCGGGATGTCCTCGGGCCGCTCGCGAAGGGCCGGCAGCTCAACCGAGAAAACGTTCAGCCGGTAGTAGAGGTCGGCGCGAAACGTTCCCGCGTGGACCAGCTCCTCCAGCGGACGATTCGTCGCGGCGACGACCCGGACGTCACTCCGAATCGTCTGCGTGCTGCCGAGCCGCTCGAATTCCTGCTCCTCCAGCACCCGGAGCAGCTTCGGCTGTAGCTCCAGCGGCAGGTCGCCGATCTCGTCGAGCAGGAGGGTGCCCCGGTGCGCCAGCTCGAAGCGGCCGATCCTTCGTGCGACGGAGCCGGTGAAGGCGCCCCGCTCATGGCCAAACAGCTCGCTCTCGAGGAGCCCGGCGGGAATTGCGGTGCAGTTGAACTTGACGAAGGGGCGAGCGCGCCGGGAGCTGTGCGTGTGGATCAGGTTGGCGATCAGCTCCTTGCCCGTTCCCGTCTCGCCCCGGACGAGCACGACGGCGTCGGTGGGTGCCACGGTCCGGACCAGGCGGAGCACTCGCCGGAGCGCCAGACTCGCGCCGACGATTCCGTGGGCGGCGTCCGCGTCCGATGGGTCGTCACCCGGCTCCACAGTCCGCGGCGCATCCGTGCGACGGCTCGGCGCGGTGCCGAAATCGTCGGCCCACCCTGCCTGCTCGCCGATCGCTGACGTGTCACGCCTCATGGTCATGATCCGACCTCACTTTTGGCTCGTCGGCCGGCCGCGACTCAGTCGTCATCGCCAGGTCCTCGCCCACGCTGCGATACGTGGAACACCTTCTCGAGGACCTGGAGCACCGTCGCTTTGCCGACCGGCTTGCGCAGGAATTCGACCGCTCCCGCCGACCGTGCCCGACGCTCCTCGTCGTCGCTGGCCCGGCCGGTGAGGAACACGATCGGGATCCGTGCATCGCGCTCGGCGAGGAGACGCTGGACCTCCAAACCGTCCATGCCCGGCATGCGGACGTCCAGCACCAGGCATGCGGTCTCGGTCGCGGAGGGGGAGCTCAGGAATTCCTCGCCCGAGCCGAACGCCTCGGCGCGATACCCGAAGGAGCGGATCAGCCGGCGGGTCGACTGCCGCACCGAGGCGTCGTCATCGACGATCGCGACGAGCGGCGCTTCGTCGGGCGACGGCTGGCCACGCGTGCCCCTCCGTCCGGGTCTCTTCACGGTGGGAGCGTAGCGCCGCGCGGGGTGCGGCTTCTAGCTGTCCTTTGGGACAGGTCCGGCTCGGCTCTCCGGCGGCGAGATGCCGAGCTGTCCGCCCATCTGGACCAGCTCTGCGAGCGACGCGGCCTCCATCTTCTCCATGATGTGGGCGCGATGAAACTTGATCGTTCGCTCCGTGGTCGCCAGCTCGCCCGCGATCTGCTTGTTGGGGAGGCCAGCGACCACGTGAGCCATGACCTCGCGCTCGCGCGGCGTGAGCCGTTCGTACCGTTCGCGCAGCGCTCCGGCTTCGAGCCGCGCTCGGTGGGAGGCGCGATCTCGTTCGATCGCCGCGCGAATCGCGGCCAGGAGATCGCGCGGGCGGACCGGCTTGGTCAGGAACTCGACTGCGCCCGCCTTCATCGCGCCCACCGACATCGGAATGCTGCCGTGTCCGGTGATGAAAATGATCGGGATCTGCACGCCGGATTGCGTCAGCTCACGCTGGAGATCCAAGCCGCTGAGACCGGGCAAGCGAACGTCGAGCACGAGGCAGGCCGGCCCCTCGACGCGCGTGTTATCGAGGAACTCCTTCGCAGACGCGAACGTCCGGGCGGCGAATCCCACGGAGCGAACCAGGCGCTCGGTCGACCGGCGGACCGATGGGTCGTCATCGACGACGAAGACGGTCGATGCCTCAGTCACGATGCTGGGGCGGCGGGAAGACGGAAGGAGAAGGTCGCGCCCGGCCCCTGATTGGACTCCGCCCACAACCGGCCCCCATGGGCATCGATGATCGAGCGGCAGATCGCCAAGCCCATGCCCATGCCGTGGGGTTTGGTCGTGTAGAACGCCTCGAAGAGTCGGTCCATCCTTCCGGCGTCCAGGCCGACCCCGCGGTCCTGCACGCTGATCCGAGCCGCCGGACCACCGTCCCGCGTGTCCGGGCGCCCGAGGATGTCGAGTCTCCGCTCCGGCTCGTCCACGGAGCTCATCGCGTCCATGCCGTTCACGACCAGGTTGAGCAACACCTGCAGCAGCTGCACGCGGTCGCCGAGCACGGCGGGGAGGTCGGCGGCGACGTCGGTGCGAATCGCTACGCCGCGGGCGACCGATTCGGCCGCGGCCAGGGCCACGAGGTCATCCACGACGTCCCCGAGGCGAAGCGGCACCTTCTCCGGCGGCGTTCGCTTCGCCAGCCCGCGCACGCGCTCGATGATGGCGCTCGCCCGGCCAGCGTCGCTCACGATGTCGGCCAAGGCTTCCCGCACTTCGCCCAGGTCGTGGGGCCCTCTCGGCAGCAGGCCGAGACATGCATTGGCGTTGTTCACGATGGCGGCCAGCGGCTGGTTCAGCTCGTGGGCGAAGGAGGCGGTCACCTCCCCGAGCGTCGTCACGCGCGTCACGTGCGTGAGCGCCGCCTGCGCCTCGCGCAAGGCTTCCGAGGCAGCCGTCAGTTGGCGGGTCCGTTCTACGACCCGTTGTTCGAGCTCCTCATTCAGTCGCTTGATTTCGGCCTTGGCTTGCTTGACCCCGGCGGTTTCGATGACGTCCCAACGCCCGTGTCGCTTTGCTGTGGCAAACTGGTGGGTACGCACCACATCCAGGATTTCAGCCGCCCCGCACGCGGCGAGCGGGTAGGTGCACAGCACGGCCAGGCGCTGATTGGCGACCGACTCGTTGAGGGCCTCTTCGTATTCGCAAAAGTCCTTCCAGTCCTTCTTTTCGAGCCAGGCCGTATCTCCAGTGACTCTCACGCCGGTGTAGCCGCTGGCCAATGCGCGAGCGAGTTGCTCATGCCAGGCGCCAATCACTCTCTTCAGATCAAACGTGCCATCTTGGAGATACCACTCGCGGGCGGAGACAATCTCTATGCTGTGGCCTGCCAGGTAGCGATCAAGCTCGGGGACGGCTTGATTCAACGCATGCTTGGCTTCGTCAACCGTCACGGGCTCGGAAACCACCCACAGGCAGAACTCTTCGCTTTCCAATCCAGCCTTGCAATAGGAGACCAGCGTGTCGAGGATATCGTCTTTCGTCTCGTAGAAGAGGCAAAAATGTGTGCCCCAGGGCATGTCGCCGACGACGTCGATTCCGGTCTTCCGCATCTCGTTTGTCATCGCGGTCACCTCCCGGTCTTCATTTTGGGGATAGCTACTGCAAACCCGAGGGGGTTCCGTCTCAGTCGCAGTGCTGCGCCAGCTGCGGCCGCAGGAAGACTGAAGGAGAACGTCGCCCCCGGCCCCTGATTCGAGTCCGCCCACAGCCGGCCCCCATGGACGTCGATGATCGAGCGGCTGATCGCCAGGCCCATGCCCATCCCGTGCGGTTTGGTCGTGTAGAACGCCTCGAAGAGCCGCTCCGCCTGTCCTGCGTGAAGGCCGATCCCGCGGTCCTGCACGCTGATCCTGGCCGCCGGACTGCCGTCCTGCGTGTCCGAGCGCCCGCGAATCTCGAGCCTCCGCTCCCGTTCGTCCACGGTGCTCATCGCGTCCATGCCGTTCACGACCAGGTTGAGCAACACCTGCAGCAGCTGCACGCGGTCGCCGAGCACGACGGGGAGGTCGGCGGCGACGTCGGTGCGAATCGCTACGCCGCGGGCGACCGATTCGGCCGCGGCCAGGGCCACGACGTCATCCACGACGTCCACGAGGCGGAGCGGCACCTTCTCCGGCGGCGTTCGCTTCGCCAGCCCGCGCACGCGCTCGATGATGGCGCTCGCCCGGTCAGCGTCACTCACGATGTCGGCCAAGGCTTCCCGCACTTCGTCGAGGCCGTGGCGCCCGCTCGGGAGCAGGCCGAGACACGCGTTGGCGTTGTTGACGATGGCGGCCAGCGGCTGGTTCAGCTCGTGGGCGAAGGAGGCGGTCACCTCCCCGAGCGTCGTCACGCGCGTCACGTGCGTGAGCGCCGCCTGCGCCTCGCGCAAGGCTTCCGAGGCAAGCCAGTGCTCCGTGAGGTCGCGGCTGATCACGAGGGCGGCCTCCACCCGTCCCGAATCCGGTCGCAGAGGCGAGCAGGTCACCCCCAGGTAGAACCTGCCCCCGCGGGCGTTGGTGAACCACCCTACGTAGCTGACTTCTTCTCCCTCGAAGCACCGGTCCAAAAGCGGCTTGGCTGTCTGCTCGAAGACGTCCGTTCCCACAAGGTCCGCGATGTGCATCCCGACCATCCTCTCGGCCGGCATCGCCCCATACTGCTCGTAGATCGGGTTGACCCGTTGATACCGGAAATCTCTTCCGACGATGGAGACACCATCGGGTGAGCTCTCGAACACCTGCCCGGTCAGATATTCTGCCCGCTTGCGCTCGGTGATGTCCTCACACACGATCAAGACGACCGGGCGGTCCTTCATCAGCATGGCCCTGGCCGTTTCGCGGACCCAGAACACCATGCCGTTCTTGCGGACCTTGCGGAATTCCCAGCTCATCGTCCGGCCGAGTCGTTCGAAGCAGATCGCGATGTTCCTCCGGACAGCGTCTCGATCGGGCTCATAAAAAACATCTAGCACGGAATGACCGACGAGTTCGTCGACGGTGCAGCCGAGTTGCTCGGCGCCAAAGGGGTTCACAGACAGGACGGTACCGGCTGCATCCACCATGAAGTACATCGTCGGGTTGTTCTCGAAGACAGCCCTCCACCTCTCCTCGCTCTCCCGCAGCGCGTCCGCGGCCTGCCTGCGCTCGGTGATGTCGCGGTTCGTCTCCAGCACGAACCGATGACCATCCGGCTCGTGCACGAGCACGTGCCGGCTGTCCACGACGACTTTCCGGCCGTCGCGTGTCGTCTGTGTCAGCTCGCCGCTCCACGTTCCGTGGCGCTCTATCAGTGCCTCGAAGAGCTCCGCCGGCATCGGGTGCTCCGTCCGGAGAAGATCGTGGCTGACACGACCGGTGGCCTCGTCGCTGGAGAAGCCGTAAAGCCGTTCTGCGCCGCGACTCCAGTAAATGATCGTTCCCGGGAATCGCCACACGAGGATCGCATCGTGAGTCTGTTCCAGCAGGTTCGCCTGTCGCCGCAAGGCCTCCTCGGCCTGCTTGCGCTCGGAGATATCGTTATTGGTCTCCAGGATCGCGACTGGGCGTCCATGCTCGTCCTGCTGCAAAGCCCAGCGGCTCGCCACAATGACCTGCGTCCCATCTCGCTTTGTGTGAACGAGTTCCCCTTCCCAGCGGCGAGTTTGGAGTAACGTTGCCATGATCTCCCCAAGTGGTTCGGGAAAGCTCGTTTGGAGGAGTTCGTGACTGACGTTGCCCACCGCCTGCCCATTCTTCCAACCGTATAGTTCCTCTGCGCCTCGATTCCAGTAGGTGATTACATCGTTCATGTCGCGCACGAAAACTGTGTCATGCGTCAGATCGAGGAGTCGCGCTTGCTCGCTCAGCACCCCTTCTGCCCGCTTTCGGTCTTCGATGTCGATCGTCGTTCCGTACCATTTGACGATGTTTCCCCGCTCGCGCAGCGGCACGGCGCGCAACACGGACCAGCGGTACTCCCCGTCAGCCCGGCGCAGCCGTGCTTCCTTCTCGAACGGCTCTCCAGCCGCCCAGGCTGCGCGCCACTCGTCCATCGCGCGGTCTTCGGGATGGAATGTATTCATCCAGCCCCAGCCCTGTCCCTCCTCCAGAGACAGACCCGTATACTCCCGGAAACGTTGATTGAAGAAATCGGCGGAGCCGTCGGGCAACTTACTCCAGACCACGGCGGGAATCGTGTCGATGACAAGCCGGAGTTGCTCTCTTAGACTGCGCGCCCGCCTCACGAGGCCAGTGACGATCAATGAGGTGATCAAAAACGAGATCACGACCACAGCATCCAGCGAATACTGGATCTTGAAATTGAAGACCGGCGCAGCGAAGAAGTAGCTGAGGCACCCCACAGCGACGATGGAGAGCACGGCGGAAGAAGGGAAGCCGCCCATGAGGGACAGCAGCACGATGGCAATCAAATAGGCGAAGGCGGCTGTAGTGAGATTGAGCCCGAGCTGGAAGCACAGCAGGGTTACCAATGCCAGCGCACCGACGCCGAACAGCAACTGCGCTGCCGATTGCGAGAGCCTGATGGTCTGGTTCGGGTTCAGGGCAACACGGGATGCCGCGACGGGTCGCACCGATGGTAGCCTACCACAGAGGCAACCGTTGGCTACCCCAGCGGCGTGAGGTGGCGCCGGGTAGGGTCAGGGCGGTGCGTCGGCCAACTCACACCGGGTGATGCTCGAACAGTTCGAGGCGATTCTCCGCGCTGCACGAGAGGAAACTGGGTGCTCGGAGGTCCGCACGGAGCCGCCACCCCGCCTGGGTCTCGAGCGGACCACCCTCCAAGGATACAGAAGCTCGGCATCGATCGGTCGATGGCCTGAGCTGTCGACATGTCGGCAAGCGCCGACATGTGGTCGTCGTCGTTCGGCATCGCGAGCGGGAATCGAGGCGCGAGGCTCGAAATGACCGGGCCTTCTGGCGGTCCCGTCCCCCTGGCGGCCGGCACGCTAGTTGCCTCTGGTGTGTGACCATGTTCGGCACCGCACGACATCGAACCTGCCTGTCGTGCGAGCCCGGAACAGGCGGCCGTTCGCCCCCCGCGTGGGCGCCGCCGTGCGATCGAGACCACGAATACGTCAACGCAGTTACCAACCATGAGAGGAGTCGCATCATGAACAAGGTATCGAAGAGGATCGCTCTGCTGGGCGTGATCAGCCCTGCACTCTTTGCCGTCGGCGCGATGGCCCAGCCGATTCAGCAGCATTGCACCCTGGCGGGGAACAACCCGAATATCGTTATCGGAGGAGTGGAGAGCGCGAGTTCGCCCTGGACGGTCAAAAGCGGTTTTGCGTCCCTGGACGCGAGCGGGAAGCTGCGCGTGAGGGTTCGCGACCTGATACTCCCGGCCACCGGAGATGCGGGCCCGGTGACCGCGGTCAGCGCTAGCTTGGTTTGCGGCGGCAGCGGGGGCACCGTGCAGTCGGAGACGGCTCCTGTCCCGCTGTCGATGAAGGGAAACGCCAACCTTCACGGACACATCGCCGTGCCCTCCCTGTGCTTCGGGCCCGTCGTCCTGGTTCACATTGCGGCTGTCAATGGGAATCCGATTCCCCAGCCCGGCCCATGGATCGCGGCAACCGGAGGAATGAACAAGGCTTCCCACTAGAGAGCGACGCGGCCACGGTCGCCCACCGCGTGCATCCGCGCGAGCGCGGTCGGCGGCCGCCGGTCGGACGTGATCGCGCGTTGGCGCCTGCGGCTCTCCTGCTCCTTGCCGGGCTCGTGCTCCTCGTCGCATGCGGCTTCATGCTCGCGTGGGAGCTCGGGACGTCTGGCGTCACCGCCCCATGACTGCTCGACCGAGGAGGGGCTTCTTCCGGAGCAGGCGCTGTGGCCGAGAGCGCGGGTCGGTACGATTGGCTCTGCCGAAATCTCGGCAGACGTGCCGAGCAGTCGGCTGCACCCCGGTCCGCCCTGTGCTGCTCTGAGTGGTGCCCCCGATGAACCCGATGCTGATCTGTCAGCGGCTGGCATCTTGCTGCTGGCGCGAATGTTGCTGATTGGAGTCGCATGCACGCGCGCACATGGCTGCTTGCTCTCGCACTCACCGTCGCCGGCTGCGCCACCATGGGCGGCTACCAGCCGACCGTGGATCCCTACGATGATCCGCACGCCGCCCGGATCCCCAGCGACGAGGCCGAGTGCCGCGAGCTAGCTCTCCACGCCTCGGGAGGCACCGCCAAGGAGACGGCGATCGGAGGGGCGGTCGGTGGGTTGCTTGGCGCGGCGGCCGGCGCGGCGATCGGGGCCGCGGCCGGAGAGCCGGGCGCCGGCGCGGCCATCGGGGCCGCGAGCGGAGGACTCGGCGGCGGGGCCTACGAGGGGTTCAGCGCCGAGGAGAAGTTCAAGCGCGCGTTCCAGGCCTGCATGCGCGAGCGCGGCCACCACGTGCTCGACTGAATCCCAACTCCACGTCCGAACGGCGAGTCCACGTCGCCGCACGGCGTCTTCCGGCACCCGCACGCGCCTCCCGAGGCGACCGTCGAGCAGTGGCCGCCATCCCGCACGTGCCCCTGCACTTCCGGTCGTTGCCGTCGAAGTCGCACGGCCCCGGCGCGACGGTGGTCGTTGGTCGTGAAGCTACGCGACTCGCCGGAGCCGCGGGAGCACCACCTGAAGCCGCTTCCCATTGCCGTCACGACCAAGGGACCACTTTCGCTTGGCTGTGGCTTCCAAGGACGGGTCCCAGTCCCGGAGTCCCCTGCGGATGTAGGTGGGGTCGAGGTTGAGCGAGTCGCAGATGGTGATGAAGGTGAAGGGGCCGTCGGCGTCCTCGGACGCGAACCAGGCCTCGACCTCCGCGAAGAGACACCGCGCTCGCGCCCGCTCGACCGCCGCCCACCGGTGGAACGTGAGGACGGCGTCGGCCAGGACCGCGACCTGGAGGCGCTTCTCGGGCTGAATCCGGGCACCTCCGAACGGTCTGTCGCCGAGCTGGGCAGGTAGGATGCTCTCTGGCGCGAGCTCGGCCTCTAGAAGCTGCATCGTCCAACCTCCGTGGTTTCAGCGGTCATCTCCGCAAGTACCGTGCCGTCCCGATACGGGCGCGGGTGAAGCGATCCCGCGAGCCAGGGGCCGAGCCTTCGGCACTCGTGTCGATCTCTCGGCAGCACGACGCGGGCCGGCCGCGGGTGATGTCCTTCGGGGCCGCGGCTCGGGCGCGGCCGAAGTCGCGGCGCGCCGCGCGCGATGAATTCCCCGGTCGGCCGCTATCGCACCGTGATCGTGCCCGTCATGCCGAGAGAGAAATGCACCGAGCAGTAGTACGGGAAGCTTCCCGGGTTGGCGAAGGTGTGACGGTACGTCGCTTCCGCGTTGGACAGCGGCGGGTTGGCACAGCCGGTGTTACCGGGCGAGCAAAATTGATTGTCTGCGGTCCCGTCTGTACCACTCACGACGCTGTGACCGCCCGTGGCCCAGACCCAGCGCACCGTGTCTCCGACATTGATGGTGAGGCGCGCGGGAGTGAACGTCAGGCCGTCCTGCCCCACCATGACGGTGTGGGTTTGGGGGCCGATCATCGTCGTGGTCGTCGGGCCGCCCGGTGTGGTCGTCGTGGTGCTGACCGGGCAGCTGCCAGCGGCGCACGCATCACAACAGCTCGGGATGTCCTGCACGCAGGCGGCCCCCCTTTTGGGCGCCGTGCATTTTGTGGCGTGCGCCTTGATGGAGCACTTCGTGACGCCCTTCGCCGAGGTCCGACAGCACGAAACGAAGCCCGGTCGGCCGCACGTCGATTGGGCGGCGCACATGAGGACGGCGCGCCTGCACTGCTTCGGCAGGCTTCCGCTCGCCACCGCTGACTTCGCCACGCTGGCAACACACTTGACGTACTCCCGATGACTTGTCGCAGTCGCGCAGGGGCACTGCGTCTCGGCCATCGCCCGTGTGGCAGCGGCGGCGGACGGGTCGGTGCAGGCTCCGTGAGCCATGTCCGTCCAGAGCGACAGCATGCAGGCGACGGCGAGGATTCCTCGGCGTCTCCAGATCGCCATCGGGACGCGCACCTTCGTACCATCGGTCTCGACGTTGATGCTGTTGGTAGACGTCGTCATGGTCGTCTCCTTCGATTCGTCTGGTTGAGCCAAATCGCGTCAGCCCGGCGGCGCGTCCGCGGGCGGCTTGATCCCGACCGCGTCGATCGTGATCGCGACCTGCTTGCCGACCGCGAAGCCAGAGTACGTGATGCCGAAGTCCCGGCGCTCGATCGTGGTCGAGACGTGGGCGCTCGCACGGCTCCCCTCGGCGGTCGACCTCTGGACGTCGAGGACCACCGAGCGTGTCGTCCCACGCACCGTCAGGTCGCCGGTCACCTTCCAGTGGTCGCCGTCGGCCTGCTCGATTCGCGTGGACCGGAAAGCGATGGTCGGGTAGCGCGTGACGTCGAGGAAGTCAGCGCTGCGCAGGTGAGCGTCACGCTCGGGCTCGTCCGTGTCGACCGAGCCCGCGTCGATCACCGCCTCGATCGTCGAGCGCGACAGATCCCCGTCGTCCAGCACCACGCGTCCGGAGGTGAGACGGAACGTCCCTTCGACGTGCGCCACCGAGAGATTTTTGACCGAAAACGCGATCCGGGTCGCCGCCGGATCGAGCTCCCACGCCGAGGCGTGAGCACTCGAGCAGGGCCCCGGCGCGGCGAGCGCGACGGCAAGCAGTGCGAGGATCGCGACCTGGAGGCGCTTTCGGGGCTGAACCCGGGCGCCCCCGAAGGGCCTGTCGTAGAGCTGAGCGGGTAGGCCGAGCTCGGACTGTAGAAGCGGCATCGCCGCAGTCCTACGGACCGTCCCAGTAGCAGTATTCAGGGGCGTAGTAAGGTGAATACGGATCGCAGTACGCGTCGTACCCGTAGTAGGGGTCGTCGAAGTACGGGAACACGAAGAATGG
>Ga0209056_10005534_pt1 | contig 13124 bp, 9 predicted proteins | sample GraSoiAngelo_114_FD_185876 | JGI IMG/M metagenome (GOLD analysis project Ga0209056, IMG submission 185876) | Grasslands soil microbial communities from the Angelo Coastal Reserve, California, USA - 14_0903_13_40cm (SPAdes) (version 2) | ecosystem: Environmental > Terrestrial > Soil > Grasslands ... | reverse complement strand
CGGTTCCCGTAGCGCCGGCAATCAAGCCGTGGCGGTTTGCCATTTTAGGCAGCAAAAAGATTGGTTGCTTGGATTGGGCGACTCGGATGGGCTCAGCCATGACTTAGTTACGATTTTGCCAATGGCATCGCAATTGTCCAGTGCCGCTTCAACGAGAATCGAGCGTGCCATTGCGACCCTCACCGGTCGGAGGAGGGAGTCACTGCGGCTACTGGCAAACCACTCCCCTAACAAGCGGACGAGGGAAAGCTTGCATCCGCACTGCGTTTCGCGGTTCAATGGCAGCATGAAAGCAAAAATCTTACTGTATGCAGTTGTCGCCGGATCCATGTTGCGCGCCGCAGCATTCGGGCAATCACTTCAACTGTTGTTCGCCAACGTAACCTGCATCACGAGCAATCAGATTGAGGTACAATGCGACGGCCAAACTTGGGTGGTCAAGCTCACCCCTGGGAGTACGACGCTCAACCCTCCCTCGCCTACTGTAGGTTCAAAGGTTACAATTCAGTGCAAGTCTCCCGATGCGCAACGGAAGGAAAGCCCCACTTGGACTCCTAGTCCTTGCACAACGTCGAAACCGGCAGCGAGTCCTAGGCAATAATCGGCTAACGCAACGATCAATACACTCGTCTGCTGTCGCAGCGTTGCCTGAGTGAATTTCGGCGGCCGACCACGGCCGCCGCGGATGAAGCGTTGTACCATCGAGTCAATACAGATATGGCTTCGAGAGCGGGAAGGCGTTCTTGATTAGTTCAACACGCGGCTTCGTATCCCCCGCAATGATTACCTCTACGACGTCGAATCGGAAGAGAATATCCGGGTTATCCAGCATTCGCAGCCAGGCCAGCGCGCCGCGTGAGATCCGCTTCTGTTTGGCGCGATCTACCGCGAAGAAGGGCCGGCCGAAATCTTCGGCTGCGCGCGTTTTTACTTCCACGAACACCAGTGTGTCATTGTCGCGACAGACAACGTCGATTTCGCCGCCACTGCGTCCACGGAAATTGCGGAAGAGGATTTTGTAACCGTTACGCTTCAGGTATCGGCACGCTAATTTTTCGCCGCGCACGCCGCGCCGGAGATGAGCGGATTTGGACGAACTCCTCCAAGGCAAGAAGCGGTTGCGCCACTGGCTCGAAAGATCGGCGATGGATCGGGCAAGGGCCGCATTCATGGAGCTTCAAAAGATGCAGTTCTGTTCCGTAACCTTTGTGTTGGCTGAAGCAATACTGGGGGAATTGCTCGCAAAAGTCACGCATGATCCGATCGCGCGTGACCTTGGCAATCACGCTTGCGGCCGCAATGCTCAAGCTGATGCAATCGCCATCGATAATTGCGGTCTGCGGCACTGGAAAAGGGATCACGGGTAGACCATCAATCAGGACGTGATCGGGCGGTTCGAGCAAAGCTTCGATTGCGAGGCGCATTGCACGGTGGCTCGCACGCAAGATATTGATCCGATCGATCTCCACCGAATCGACAATGCCGACCGCCGATCTGATTTCCGAATTCGAAACCAGGTCGCAATAGATTTCCTCGCGTAATTCCGGCGCGAGCTGCTTTGAATCGTTCAGACGACGATGCCGGAATTTTTCGGGAAGAATTGCCGCTGCGGCGACGACCAATTCCCGCAATCCGAGAGATCCCTACGACCCGGAGTTTTTTCTCGTAACGAAATCCGCAGCGCCGATACATCCGCGCAAATTATTGGCAGATTTGCGCGAGTGACAAGTGACATGTGATGAGCGATGCGAAAATGTCCGGTAGGGCGCGTCACTCCGTGCGCGCCGAGCGGACCGCACGGGAGTGCGGTCCCTACCAAGGCGGTTCACTCTCTGACCGCTGTCGCTTCCTTACCTTTTCGGGTGCGGAGATAATTAAGTTTTGCGCGACGCGCGCGGCCTTGCTGTTCCACTTCCACCCTTGCAACGCGCGGTGAATGCAGTGGAAACACTCGCTCCACGCCCTCGCCGTACGAGATCCGGCGCACGGTGAAAGTTTCATTCAAACCGCGGCCCTTACGACCGATCACAATGCCGGTAAAGATCTGGATTCGTTCCTTGTCGCCTTCTACCACTCGTGTATGTACACGCACGCTGTCGCCAACAGAAAACGGCGTGACCTCGCTTTTCTGCTGCTCTTTCTCAATAACATCAATGACCTGGTTCATAAACTCGTCGCCAGCGCGCGCGGATGCGGGCGCACACTTTCCTTCGAAGACAACGCTTTTGCAACCCGAAATCGCGGAGCGTTCGAGCAGAAGCACGAGCACGAGGACGTGCAGAAAATCTGTGAAAATCTGGCGAATCTGTGGCTAATTCCGAGTCCATCCGCGCCCGTAGCTCAATTGGATAGAGCGTTGGCCTCCGGAGCCAAAGGTTGTGGGTTCGACCCCCGCCGGGCGCACGGCTTAGGTAGCCGTCGGCGCGCTGCGCGACAGGACGCCGCAGCGCCGCGTCGCTACTATTTTCGCGCGCTCGAAAAGTCCTTACCCCAGCGCTTCGAGGCGATTGAGCAGATCCTTCTTGCTGGCAACCCCGATGACCTGATCCCGTAGCTGGCCGTTCTTGAAAAAGAGTAGAGCCGGGATCGCCCGGATATTGTACTTGGACGAGAGACTCTGATTCTCGTCCACGTTCACTTTCGCAATCTTGACTGCGCCTATCTTTTCGCGCGCTATCTCGTCCAGTAGCGGGGCGATCATTTTGCACGGACCACACCATTCGGCCCAAAAGTCGACGATCAGCGGTTTGTCGTCCTGCGTCAGTTCGCGGTCAAAATTGGATTCGTTCAGGTTAATGATGGCAGAATTTTCCATGGCTAAGAAAAGTAAGTCCAAATCTGGATAATCAAAATCAATGCGGAAAGGCCCAGAAGCAGCCAATACAGCACCATCGAGCTTTTCTCCTCCGCCGCCGCACCGATGGGCGGATTCTGTTGAGCGACCGGGGGCAAGGTAATCAGCGACTGAGTTTTCTGGTGAGAAGAGCGCAATGGCTCCGGAGTGAGAGGAATTCGAACGGTATCTCTTTTCGGTCCCGCAGGGGGCGAAGCTGGGGCAGGACGCACAGCAGCTGACAATGGCTTCGACGCAACTGGCGGACTCGGTGGTGGGAAAAGAATTGTGGGCGACATATCTTCAGGGGAAGACTGCAATGAAGACGGAGACCCGTCCGTCTCACGAACCGGCAGTTGAATGCGAACAGTTTCGCGCGGCTCAACGATTGGCTGGGGCGGATTAGTTAAAGGCGGAAGCGGCAACTCGATGCGAACCGTTTCTTTTTTCGGCTGGTCAGATTCGGCCATCAGTCAAACAGCAATCTGATCAGAATTCGCCGACTTGTCACCCTCCAATCTCGCGGCCGCGCAATTGGCATTACGCCAGCAGATCGTAGCCGCGGCTCCCTGTGATGCTCCGCCAAATGAACTCGCCAACAGGCGCACGCTTTGACAATACAACACGCGTGTCGATGTCGGGAGCGTCGCCTTCGGTGCGGGCGATATGCGGTTGATCCACCAGAAGTTTCAGTTCGGTTCCAATCTTCTGGCGAGCGAGATCGCACGCAATCCATTGCTGCACCGACATCGCTTGTCGGTAACGGGCATTCTTGATTTTTGCGGGAATATGTCCTGGCATGTTCGCCGCGCGGGATCCCTGTTCCCGAGAATATTTGAATATCCCGAGCCGTTCGAACCGGGTGCGCCGAACAAAATCAACCAATGTCTCGAATTCCGCATCCGTTTCGCCGGGAAACCCAACGATGAAAGTCGTCCGCAGAGTTACGCCAGGAATTCCGGCCCGCAGTCTGTCGATCAAATGTTCGATGTGCGCGCGCGATGTTTCACGGCGCATACTACTTAGCATCGAGTCGTCAATGTGTTGTAGCGGGATGTCTATGTAGCGCGCAACCTTGTCGCATTCCGCGATGGTCTCAATCAGTTCATCGCTCCAATGCGCCGGATGCGTGTAAAGCAGGCGCACCCAAAATTCGCCTTCGATTTTCTGAATCTCGCGAAGCAGCGCGGCTAACGTAGGCCCGCGATTGGAGTCGACCGGCTGTCGCGGTCCCGCTTTAGCCTGCCACAAATCCATCCCGTAATAGGTGGTGTCCTGACTGATTAAATTGATCTCGCGCACGCCTTCGTCGACGAGCGCGCGGATTTCAGCCAGCACCGAATCCGGTTTCCGACTCCGGTGTTTTCCCCGCATTTGCGGAATCACGCAAAAGCTGCACGGATGATTACAGCCTTCGGCAATCTTTACGTAAGCGAAATGCGCCGGTGTAAGCCTAAACCGTGGCGTGTCGTAGTCGGGAATGTACGTCGGACGCGTGTCGGTGAATAGTAGCGCATGCGTCCCACTTGCGGTGGCTGCATCTCGCAACCGAGACGGTCGTGCTACAATCTTCTCCGCAATTTCGCCAAGCCGGCTGACTTGATCGAGCCCAATGAACGCATCCACCTCCGGCATCTCCAGCCGTAGTTCCTTCGCAAAACGCTGTGACATGCAGCCGCTTACAATCAGCTTTTGGTCAGGTCTTTTGGTTAGGCCGCGTTGCTGGTGCGCTTCGAGAATTGCTTCGATCGATTCTTCCTTGGCTGAATCGATAAACGCGCAGGTGTTCACAACCAGAACGTCAGCTTCTTCGGCGCGTGATGTGATTTCCATCCCACGCTGCAAAACACTTCCAAGCATGATTTCTGCATCGACGAGGTTCTTGGCACAACCGAGGCTGATCATGCCGATCTTCACGTTCTGTAGATCCAGGCCTGTCGCTTGCTTGTGGTCTTTTGCAGCGGACACGGCTGCCACTACAGATGATTTCATCAGGTGCGATCAGTTAACCGTCACGTCCTGATCGTTCTCTTGCAGCGCCTGGCCGTTTTTGGTGATGGCGACAGCTTCACGATCGAGAACTCGAATCGAGACGCGGTTACCGCGAAACTCAACCGGACCATCAGCCGGGGAAACCCATCGTTCAAACGCAGGTTTCCCATTATCGCCTACCGTTACCTTCACATACGTTCGTTTGAGCGGCCGTATGGCCACTCGATTCTGTTCGCCTGATTCCGCCGGCGGTGAATTGGTTGCGGAGCTCCCTTCTGCCAAGTCTTCTTTGGTTACCGGCTTCGCTTTGCGGACTTCCGGCTCGCCTGAAGCCGTGGAATCAACGGCCAGCGCCCTGCGCGTTGCGGGCGGTCCAGGTGTCTGAACAGGTGAAGCGATCGGCGCAGTGGTAGCGCCCGCGCCACCATTGTTCGCTACTGCCGGGCTCGATCCGCCTGAGGCAATAGCCGGTGTCGCAATTGGCGACCTTTGCGCGGTGGACTCCCCCCGCCCGGGTGCGAGCCGTTGCACATTGAGAAAAAATTTCATGGCCAAAAAACCGATCACTAAAACCAGAACCCCGAAAATGAGCGGCATTGGCGAAACGCGACTGTTTCCGCCGCTTGGAACGGCACGGCGCCGGACCACCGGCGCAGAAACCGGTTTCGCGCGCTCATTCTCCTGAAGGTATGAATAACCGTCCACCGTCACGCTCTCCGAATCCTCGAACACATCGAGGTAAGGCGTCACATCGACGTCCAAAAATTTTCCATAGATGAGCAGAAAACCTTTTGCGTAGGCCAGGCTCGGGAATTGGGAAAAATCCTCAGCCTCGATTTCCGCCAGCCGCTGGGGGCGAATCTTCGTCATCCGCGCCGCTTCATCGAGCGTGAGATTTCTCGCCTGTCTTGCCTCCTGAAATTTCTTACCGAGCCCTTCTATTGTCATGACGCGAATGACGGCTAAACGGCGGCATCGAGATCGACCAGAATCTCGCGTGGTTTCGCGCCTTCGCCTGGACCTAAAATACCGCGCTGCTCTAAAATATCAACGATTCGCGCCGCACGGGTGTAACCTAGACGAAGCCGGCGCTGAAGCAGCGAAGTAGAAGCGCGTTTTTCCTGTCGAATAATCTCGATGCATTTTTCGACCAGCTCTTCATCTTCGGCGGTCACTTCTTCCTCCGGCGCACTAGTCGATTGGAGTTTCTCATGCATGGCCGTATCAAACGCAGGCGGACTTTGTTTCGAAATAAATTCTACGAGCGCGTGAATCTCATTATCGGTGACCAGCACGCCTTGCGCACGTATGAGCCGTGACGCGCCCGGCGGCAGATAAAGCATGTCGCCCTGCCCGAGCAAACGCTCGGCGCCGTTTTCATCAAGAATGACGCGGCTGTCGATCTTGCTCGCGACTTGGAATGCGATGCGGCTGGGAATATTCGCTTTGATAACCCCGGTGATCACGTCCGCGCGCGGTGTTTGCGTTGCGACGATCACATGCATGCCGGCCGCACGGGCCATTTGCGTGATGCGCGCGATCGCCGTCTCGACATCCGCGGGCGCGGTTTGCATCAGATCGGCGAGCTCATCGACGATGACGACGACGTACGGAATTCTGTCGGGAACGTCCTCCTCGTCTTCGCGCGGCACTTTGATCGGTGTAGCGTCCGCTGTCTCAGCAGACCTGCGTGCCCGATCCAGTGAGACACCGGACTCTACAGCCTCAGCATCGAGTTCTTTTTGTGTTTTCTTCTTCGGCCGTGCATTAAACCCGACAATGTTCCGCACGCCGACGCGGGCAAACATTCTGTACCGGCGCTCCATCTCGTCGATCAACCATCGCAAGGCCAGCAGAACTTTTTTCGGATCCGTGACGATCGGGAATGCAAGATGCGGCAACGATTGATACGCCTGCATTTCCACCATTTTTGGATCGATGATGACGAGACGCATCTCCTCCGGCGTGAAGCGATAGAGGATGCTGCCAATTAGCGCATTGATACAAACGCTCTTTCCGCTGCCAGTGGTGCCGGCCACGAGCAGGTGCGGCATTTGCGCCAGGTCGGCAATGATTGTCTTGCCATAAACGTCCTTGCCGAGCGCCAGCGGAATCTTTGCGTGCTCCTTCGCCGAGTCCCAATCGGACGATTGGAAAAGCTCGCGCAGTTTCACCGTTACCTTGCGGGTATTGGCAAGCTCAATTCCAACGGTGTCTTTCCCGGGAATAGGCGCGAGGATGTTGATTCGTTCGGCGCTCGTTGCTCGTGCAAGGTCGCGCTCGAGGCTCACGATTTTGTCCACCCGGACGCCTTTGGCCGGATAGACTTCATACCGCGTGATAGTTGGACCTTTCGTGATGTCGCCCGGCCCAACGGCAATGCCAAATTGCGCCAAAGTCTCGATCAGGATTTGCTGGACTTCTTGTAGCTCGGAAGGGTCGGTGGCGGTGCGAGCTTCAAAACTGTGCTCCTCCAGCAGATCGAGTCCAGGCAAAACATAATCTTCCCACTTCGACACGGCGCTTGTCGGACTGGAACTGGCCTTCGCTTTTTCCTCGGTTGCGCGCAGCTCGGCAAGAGAGAGTCTGCGTCGAGTCATCACCGGTTGAGTCGACGGCGCCGTCGTATCAACGACCTTTGGCGCCGGTCGATTTGCCACCTCCTCCGGTAAAATCATTGTGCCTACCGCTTCAGGAACAGGAACGCCTTTCTTCTTAAGTTGCTTCTGTAGCGCTTCGAGCGCTCGTCGCCCCTGTTCAGTCTTCAGTTTTTCTTTCAGATCCGATTGCCGAATTCTCCGGCGCAGTCGCCATTCGTGCTGCTTTGCCATGCTGCGACGCGTAAGATTGACCATCTCACGAACAAGATGAATCGGACGCAGACCCGTAACCAGAATCAGCGTGGTCAAATAAACTCCGACGACAAGAAGAACCGAGCCTACCGGGCCGAGAGCAGCGGGCAGTAGCCCGTGGCGTTCATTGGACAAGCCGTAACCAACGAGACCGCCGGGGCCCCGAATATCCACGGGCACCTTTCTGCCAAGCAAATAGCTAATACCCCAGGCTTCATCGAGGCAGGCACCAGACATGAGGAACAAAACGATCCACGGAATCCGGAGAGCCACCCGGAACCGCGGATAAAATAATTTAGCCGCCCCGAAACCCAGCAACACGGCTGCTAACAACAGCGAAGCGAAAACGCCGATCAACTGGTAACAAATGCCCGCTACAATTGCCCCAAGCGGCCCGATGAAATTTTGTGCAGGATGATTTGCAGGCGAAACATGGCTAAACCATAGCCAAGACGGGATATCCTTCGGCGTGTAGGAAATCAGCGCGAAAAAGAGCAGTGTGCCCGCAAAAAGCAGAACGAGAGCGAATACTTCGTTCCAAGCGCTGACTCTTTCTGTGCGGCCCACCGCGTGTGATAGTAATGCTGTGGCGGCGTCTTTCAATCATAAGTAGCACAGGCAATCTTGCCTGTGTGCCGGCGAGCTTCCACTGTGCCGAAGATTTGCAACGAAGTGTCCAGGCGAGACGCCCAAACGCCCCAACAGGCAAGATGCCTGTGCTACCAATTCGCTTTCGCCTTGCATGCGCACCGAGAGACTGATAACTGTGCCAACGCATTATGGCTTCTTTCCTTCGCGTGGGTGTCGTGGCTATTGCGCTGTGCATTCTCCTGTTTTCCACGTCTTGCGAAAAACATCCCATCGGGCAGTTGCCAGACGTTCAGCGGGAGCAGCCGGATCCGGCAAAAGAATGGTCGGAGGCATCAAAAAAGAGTTCTTACGAGTCTTCCTCTCGTCCTCAGCCCGCTGAATCTGCACAAGAAGCTCGTTAGGCAAAAGATTACATGGCTAGAGACAAGTATTTGACTTCGCCACCGAACCTCAGCGGCATGCCGCCCGGCGTGCCGTACATTATCGGCAACGAAGCGGCCGAGCGTTTCTCCTACTACGGGATGAAGTCGGTGCTGACCGTCTTCATGGCGCACTACCTTCTGAATCAGTCGGGCGTTCTAGCGCCGATGAATGACAACCAAGCGTACATGTACAGCCATGTTTTCGTGCTAGGCGTATATGCTCTCCCAGTGCTCGGCGCGATCCTCGCCGATGGTTTTTTCGGGAAATATCGGACGATTCTGTCGCTCTCGATTGTTTACTGCTTGGGAAACCTCACGCTCGCCTGCATGGCTACAACGTGGGGAATCGCCATCGGACAACGCACAATGCTCGCGATCGGATTGTTCCTGATTTGTCTGGGCGCCGGCGGCATCAAACCGTGCGTCTCAGCAAACGTCGGTGATCAGTTCGGTGAATCGAATAAGCATCTGCTCTCGAAAATGTTTGGCTGGTTTTATTTCTCGATAAACGCGGGCTCGTTTATCTCCTCCATTCTTTGCCCTTGGCTTCTTGCAAATCCCAAATGGGGACCCGGCTGGGCGTTCGGAATTCCCGGAATAGCGATGTTGATCGCCACTTTGTTCTTCTGGGGTGGTCGCAACAAAATGGTGCACGTGCCGCCAGCAGGCCTCAGCTATTTGAAAGAAACTTTCAGCAAGGAAGGTCTGATCACGCTTGGCCGCATTGCGATGGTTTATGTTTTCATTTTGGTTTTTTGGGCGCTTTGGGGAATGAGCAATGGCGTCGAATGGACATTACAGGCCGAGAAAATGGATTTGCACTGGATGGGCATGAATTTGATCGCAGCCCAGGTCCAGACCGCTAACCCCATTCTTATTTTAATTTTCATTCCGATTGTGAATTACTTGATCTATCCGGCGATCGACAGAGTTTTTCCGCTTACACCACTGCGGAAAATCGGGATCGGTCTCTTCATCACGGCCTTGTCGTTCGTCGTGATCGTTTGGATTCAAAGCCAAATCGACGCTGGAATGAAACCGAGCATCAATTGGCAATTGTTGGCCTATGTCATCCTCACGCTAGGTGAGGCGATGGTGTCGATCACCGGCCTGGAGTTCTCCTACACGCAGGCGCCGAATTCGATGAAGAGTTCGGTGATGGCGCTGTGGCTCCTCACCGTTGCCTCAGGCGAGGGCTTCGTCGCTCTGGTCAATAAATGGATCCTAGGCGGCGGGCATAAACTCAGCGCTTATCAGTACTTTAGCTTTTTCACCTGGTTGATGTTTGGCGCTGCCATCGTCTTCGTAATTGTCGCCTGCTTCTATAAGGGCCGAACCTACCTGCAAACTCAGCTCACGCCGGACGAAATCGCCACCGAGCCGATTCTTCACAGCGGCACGCCGAGTTAAGGTCGGATGAAAATCGTCATCAGAGCGGGCGTCTTGTTGTCACTGGCAACGTTGAACGCAGCCGCCACGTCGCAGGACGAAGCGTTCCAAAAAATCGCGGGCGATTACGTCGAGCAATATCTCCGAGCCAATCCCGAACAGGCGACCGACCTTGGTGACCACCGTTTTGATGGCGAGTTGACCGATTACTCGGCTGAAGCGCAAGCCAAAGACCTCGCCACGCAAAAAGAATTTCGGGAGAAGCTAACTGCCATTGACGGATCGCAGCTTACCGGCGCGAACGGTGTCGATTTCCGCATCCTGAAGGAAAACATCGATTACCAAATCTTCCGGGCCGAAGATCTGAAGGAGCCGGATTGGAATCCGCTGGTCTATATGCAAAGCCTGGCTAATAGCCTTTATCTGTTGGTCGCGCGCGATTTTGCGCCAGCAGAAAAACGGATTCCGAATTTGCGCCAACGCATGGAGAAAATTCCGCGCGTGATTTCTCAAGCGAAGGCGAATCTGCAACATCCGCCGCGCATTCACACCGAGACGGCGATTGAGCAAACGCAGGGCGCAATTAATCTCGTGCGTCAGGAAATGGCGCCACTTCTCGATCAGGCCCCACAGAAAGACCTCGCGCCTTTGCAGGAGAAAACCGCAACCGCGCTGGAGGAATACAAGAGATGGCTCCAGAACGATCTGCTCGCCCGCTCCAACGGCAATTTCCGCCTCGGCGCGGAGAAGTATCGAAAGAAGCTGCACTTTGCGCTCGCGTCCGACTTGTCGATGGAAGAAATCATGAAGCGCGCGCAGACCAACCTGCAACAGACGCAAATCGCCATCTACGAGACCGCCCTGCCTCTCTACAAGAAACATTTTCCAAATACCGACGCAGCGACGTTGGCAGACAAGCACAAAGTCACAGCCGCTGTGCTCGACAAGCTTGCGGAGCAGCATCCCAATGACGCGACGGTTGTCGATTTCGCGAAAACGGTAGTCACAGAGGCGACGTCCTTCGTCAAGCAACATGAACTGGTTACCGTCCCAAATGTGTCCCTGGACGTAATTCCGATGCCGGAATTCAAACGCGGTGTCGCGATTGCATATTGCGATGCGCCGGGACCGCTCGAGAAGAACGGGAAAACATTTTTTGCCGTCGCACCCACGCCCAAGGACTGGTCAAAAGAACGAAAGGAATCGTTCTTTCGCGAATACAACAACTACATGATTCACGATTTGACGGTCCACGAAGCGATGCCCGGACATTACTTGCAACTCGCGCACGCCAACGAATTTCGCGCGCCTACTCTGGTCCGCGCAATTTTTCGAAGCGGACCATTCATCGAGGGCTGGGCCGTCTATTGCGAGCAGATGATGGCAGAACAGGGATACGGAGGACCCGAAGTGAAAATGCAGCAGTTGAAGATGCGACTCCGGGCGATTTGCAACGCTATTCTCGATCAAAGCATTCACGCCGGAAACATGACCGAAAAGGAAGCAATGGATCTGATGACGAAAGAAGGTTACCAGCAGGAGGGCGAAGCGGTAGCGAAATGGAAACGCGTTCGCCTCACTTCTGCACAACTCTCCACCTACTTCGTTGGCGCGACGGAGCACCTCGATCTGCGCGCTGCCGAACAAGAGAAACTAGGCGGTGATTTCAATCTCAAAAAATACAACGACCAAGTGATCTCGTACGGCAGCCCGCCAGTGAAATACGTCCGGGAGTTGATGGGCTTATAGGCGGAACCCGATCTCCGAGCGCGTCGGCGATACTAGCGACTTTGCCGCCTGATGTACTGCGCCTTGAGCGACTATCTCGCATCGTCTTCGGAGAAGCCGATCCACCTTTGCCTTAGATGCTACGTTTTCTCCCAGACTTCGGTTTGCGTGACCTTGTGGTAGCAAACTTTTTTCCATCCGACAACTGCACCAGTTCATCGAGGTTGAACGTACGGCGGCGTTTCGTCCCCACTTCGCGAAACTCGACCTCATACCATCCGTTCATCCTATCCACCTGATAACGTTTTTGCCCGATTCGTATCGGTTCGCGCGCGATCACGCGATGGATGATTTTTTCGTATTTGGACCGCGGCCAGCGTCGCATTCGGCGGCGACCCCAATCAATCGCATGCCCAACGTCGTCATAGGCATCGGGGCGCTTCTCAAAGTCGAGAAGTGAGCGGGCGTCTCCGGCAAAAACCGCGCCGATGTGTTCCAGGGTGCTCGAGTCACTGATTTGCCGAATTCGCCGGTGAAACGGTCGCAAGATTCCTGCCGCGATCGCGCGCAGACTTAAACTCCGGCCATCGCGCAACTTCCAAAGCGTTTTATTCATGTCGGCCGCGAAGGGATCCTGGCCTAACGAATCAGCCGTCACTCGCCAACCGCGGCGCGACGAATGTTTTAGCAGACGAAATCGCGCCATCCGGGGAATTTCATGACGCACCAGTTGTCTCAAGCCAAAATCCTGCCAACGGAGGACCGTTTCCACGACACCCGCGATGAAGGCGCACGTCGCCAGCATCAACGCGGGGTCGGGCGTAAAATCAACTGTGACTTCGATCCGGTTTCGACGCGGCCGCACTCCGACTGCGCTGCTTTGCCGGTTTGTTGCCAGCAAGATCACCGGCGTCGGCAGAATGTGCGCGAGCAGAAAAGCAAGTTTCGTGGCATTGCGAAGCTTTGATCTTCGCGTGTTCGGAAAAGAGAAATTGTAGTGCGTGCTAAAGCCTTGGAGCCGGCACTGGTGCTTATGTCGCTTTCCCCAATGATCAAGCTCCACTCGAAGGTAACGGATTTGCTCCCACAACAAGCGCGTCGCGCGATAACAGCAGCCCGGTTCGAGCTCAACAATCGGTGTCGCCACTTCGATGACGCCGGTGTCGAAATAAATTGCACCACCCGCCGGCAGTTGAAATGAGTTGCCGGTACGCGGAATCATACGGCGTCGCACCAACCGACTGGGATCGCCGAATACTTTTTCCGGACGCTGTCTGCGTCCATTGATCAGAAGATTGAATTCCGCCTCCAAGCCAA
>Ga0209056_10005531_pt1 | contig 13126 bp, 12 predicted proteins | sample GraSoiAngelo_114_FD_185876 | JGI IMG/M metagenome (GOLD analysis project Ga0209056, IMG submission 185876) | Grasslands soil microbial communities from the Angelo Coastal Reserve, California, USA - 14_0903_13_40cm (SPAdes) (version 2) | ecosystem: Environmental > Terrestrial > Soil > Grasslands... | reverse complement strand
GGGGGGGGGGGGGGGGGGGGGGGGGGGCGCGTCAGGCACGCGTGGTGCGGATGGGCGTCTTACCCGGATCGTCCAGGATCGCGGGCACCTCGTCCAGCTGATCGTTCACACCGGTGATCTGCTGCAGCTGATTGAGCGTGGCCTCGGTGTGATCCATGCTCGCGGCCGCCGCGTCCACCTGGCTGCTCAGGAAGTCGGGGTCCTGCCGGTTGGCCGCCAGCTCGATGAGCGCCTGGATCTTCGTTTCCACCCGGTCGAGCTCCAGGGCGGCGAACTCGCTGTTCTTCACCGCCTTCTGGTAATTGTCGAGCCGCTGATCCGCGATCGCCGTGCTCTCCTCCAGCGAACGGATCATGCGGTCGTCGCCGCTGCCTTTTGCGTCGGCCAGGCGCTTCTTGAGATCGTCGCGGCGCTTGGTCAGCTCCTGGACGGTGGTCAAGCCGAGAAACCGCAGCAGGCTGTTCTGCTGGCCGAGCAGACGCAGGAATCCGAACAGCAGCCGATCGAGCGCGGGCGTCCACGCGTCGGTGGTGCCATCAACGGTGTCGGGTCGCGCGGCGCGCGCGATGGAGCGCATCTCCAGGCAGCGCTTGCGCAGCGCGTTAAAACGCGTTTGCGCGTCCGTATTCAGGCCCACGAGCAGCTGGTTCAGGCTCGGCGCTTGGGCGCGGCTCTGTGCGCGGGCCTTGTTGGCGTCGTCCGCGTCGATCGCCTGGCGGTAGCGGGGCAACGACACGAGCGCGCCCAGGTATATCGCCTCGCCGGCCCCGATCAGGGGGAGCAGCACATCGGGCCAGGGGGTGAGGACCGCGGCGGCGGCGCCACCGAACACCGCCAGCAGATTCCAGGGCGACGTGAAGGCTCGCCACAAATAGTGCGCGATGCCCATCAGTCACCGGCGCGGGTTGAGGGTTGCAACTTCTCGATCATGTCCCGCAATTCGAAGACGACCTTCAGAAACTCGGGCTCTTTCTGCATCACGTGCGCCGGTCGGTCGGGCGGCGGCACTTGGACCTCGTGGAGAATCGTGCCGGGCGCGGACGAAATGACGTATGTCCGGTCGCCGAGGTAGACGGCTTCCTCGATCGAATGCGTCACGAAAAACACGGTGGCCTGCAGGTCGCGCCACAGCGTGACGAGCAGATCCTGCATCCGCATCCGCGTGGTGGGATCGAGCGCGCCGAACGGCTCGTCCATCAGGATGATGCGGGGGTTCAGGATCAATGTGCGCGCAATCGCCACGCGCTGGCGCATGCCGCCCGACAGCTGCGATGGATACTTCTGCGCATCGCGTGCCGGATCGAGCCCGACCTTCCCGACCCACTCGATCGCGCGTTGCCGGCGCTCCTTCTTGGGCACGCCGCGGCACTCGAGCCCGAATGCGACGTTCTCCTCGACTGTGCGGTTCTCGAACGCGCTGTAATCCTGGAACACCATCCCCCGATCCGCGCCGGGTCCCCCGACTGGGCGGCCAAGCACGAGGACTCGTCCCGTCGTGGCTGGAAACTGCGGCCGGAGTCCCGCGATCAGACGCAGAATCGTCGATTTCCCGCAACCCGACGGCCCGAGAATCGTGATGAATTCGCCCTTGTTCGGCAGGTCTTCAACGCGGAATGTCACGTTCTTGATCGCGGTGAAGCCGTCTTCGTATGTCTTGGAAACTCCTTCAAACTCGACGACCGCCGGCTTTGGCAAAGCAGCAGGGGTGGCCGGCGAAAGCGGAAAAGCTCCGGTCGTGGGCGCTGCTGGGACGGCGGGGCGTGACTCAGGGAGCACAGCTACTCGGCGCGGGCCAGGTACGGGAACAGCTGTGCCTGAAACCAATACAGCAACCGGTCAATCGCGTAGGCGAGCAAGCCAATGATCATCAGAATCAAAATGATGTGCTCGGTGAGCCCACGCCGCTGGCTGGTGCTGAGCAGATAGCCGAGCCCGTACTTCGCATTGATCAGCTCGGCCAGCATGATGTAGCCGAACGCGAGGCCGAACAGACTGCGGAGATTGTTGTAGATACTCGGCAGCGCCAATGCGATGAGCACCTTACTGACGACTTGCCGCTGCGAGGCGCCGAGTGTCTGTGCGGCCTCGACGTAGCGATCGTGCACGCTCACCACGGCGTCCACGGCTCCCGAAAACACGAACGGCACCGTCGCGAGGAAGATGAACATCGTCTTCTGCGTCTCTTCGATGCCGAACCAGAGAATCGTGAGCGGAATCAGCGCCGCGATCGGAATGTTGCGGCCGAACAGCGCGATGGGGGCGAGCGCCGCGTCGAAGGCGCGGTAGGAACCCGCCAGAATCCCGAGCGGCACCCCGACCACGATGGCGAGCGCGAAGCCGGTGAGCACGCGCCGCAACGTGGCCGCCACGCTTTCCAGCAGCGCGCGCTCGGTCAAGAGGCTGGGTAAGCTGCGCAGCACCTCAGCCGGCGACGGCAGCACGACCGGAGAGATCATCCGGGTCTCCGGCGTGGCCCCGGCCGTGAACGCCCACCACAGCAGCAAACCGAGGGCGATCGCGCCGAGCCCCAGAAGCCGAGCCACGGCGGGGCGGGGTGGCGCCCGCAGCTCGAACAACGGTGCGCGAGCCCGGGGTGCGGTCGTCAGTGCGTCGCCTCCAGCGGGTACACCTTCACCTCGACGCGGCGATTCTTGGCGCTGTTCATCGGGTCGATGGCGTCCGCGGGGCGGTCCCAGCCCATGCCGCTTGCGAGGAACTGGTTCGGCTGCAACGTCTTGAACTTCCGCAGCACGGCCTCCTTCACCGCGTTGGCGCGTTGCAGCGACAGCTCTTTCACGGCGGCCGGGTCGATTTGCCCCTTCATCGAGGCGTCGGTGTGCCCTTCGATCACGATGCGGGCGGCGCCGTACTGGCCGGCCAGGCGCCCGATCTCATCGACGACGAAGTCGACGTTCGGATCATAGGGCTCCTCGCGATCCTGCCCGTTCACCTGACTCACGACCTTCTTGTGCAGATCCCACGAATTCGGATAGAAGTGAATCACGACGGTCTTCGTGAGGATTTCGTTGTTCTCGGCCTGGACGGTGGTGGCGGTCGTCGGCACGAATTGCACCTGATACTCGTTCTTCTGGTTCGCGTAGCGGGCATCACCGCCGAGTTTCTTGACGACGGTGAAGTCCATCACCTGGTCGAAGGGCACCTGGGCCGACACCATGCCGATGCGGCGGTAGAGGAAGTACGCGGTATTCCAGGTGCGCTCGAAGTTCGACGGGTTGTTCTGGTTGAGGAAGAATTCGCGGTTTTCCGCCCAGTTCGTCGAGTGCGCGTCGCCCAGCATGGACATCGCGTCGGTGGCGGGAATCGAGTATCCCGTCGCCATGAGCTGCGCGGCTTCCTGTTTGGCCGGCTGCGTCTTCAACGCCTCCATCGCATCGAAGATCCCGCGGACCAGCCCCTCGATGATGTCGGGGTGGTCCTTGGCGAAGTCCGCGCGGGAGAACCAGACGTCGGCGATCAGCTTATTCGCGGTTTGCGTCGTCACGAGCAGCCGGTTGCCGCGGACCTTCGCCAGGTTGTAGATGTCGGGCGACCAGCTGACGGCGGCGGCGATCGACTTGTCGGCGTTGAAGGCGGCGGCGGCCTGGAATGCGTCCTGTGTGAACTTGAACTCGACGTCCCCCGGCTGCAGCCCGGCATCGATCAGGGAGTTGAGCAGGAAGTAATGAGACGGCGAGTTCTGCGCCAGCACGATTGTCTTGCCGCGCAGATCACCGACGTTGCGTACGGCCTCGCGGGAGACGATGCCGTCGCCGCCGTTGGAGTAGTCGATCTGCTGGAAGACGCGGGGCATGGTGCGCGAGTCGCGGTGCAGCTGCTCGACGAACAGCGGGATCATGTCCAGCGTCGCCCAGCCGATGTGGATGTTGCCGGCGGCGTAGGCGTCCCGCATGGCGACCGGGTCGTCGATCAACACCAGGTCGACCTTGAAGTCCTGGCCGCCCGGCGTGTGCCACACCTTGCCCGCCTTGAAGCCCCCGTTCGCGTAGATCACCGGCGCCCATCCGGCCCAGACGTTGAGCGCCATGCGCACGGTGCGATTCGCGAGCGGTTTGTAGTTCGAGATGCCTTTGACGGGAGGCAGGCGCTGCGCGGGGACGTAGGTGTACTCCTTCGCCGTCGTGATTTTGCTCGTGTCGGTCGCTTCGATCCCGGACTTGTCCGACGGATGGATGATGGCGCCGATCCCGCCCTCTTTGCCGCCGTAGCGGTGCAGGCCGAGCCAGACGAGTCCGGCGACCACCAGCAGCAGGACGAGGTAGAACGCGGCTTTGGGTTTTCCGTTCGCCATGGTTGATGCGCTCCGTCAAGTGTTCTTATCGGTGGCAGGACCCAGGTTCTTGTTGGACTCGACCACGGGTGTCGTCTCGGGAGACTTGAGCCCGAGCTCCACTTCGTACTGCTGCAACACGTCCTCGGCGAGTTGCGACTCCATGCGCTCTTTGGACTTGATGTCGGCGACGCCGCGGGACGAGAGGTCGGCCGCGACGCGCACTTTACCGCGATTGGTATCGATCTTCTGCTGGATGATCTGCTCGATCTGCCCGAAGTCGGTGGTGACGTCGAAGTTCAAGTCGCCGGCGATGCGGGCGATTTCCGCTTCCGCCGCCGTCATCTTGAGATCGGCGTTGTAGCGCTCGATCTTCTCGCGCACTTCCGCCAGCTGTTTGTTGGCGTACTGGATCTTCTTGAGATTATTCTCGTACGCCTCTTCGTGCATCTTGAGCTGCTCCTGATTCTGCACCAGGTCGGCCTCGGCCTTCTGGAGCTGCAGGGCGAACTTCCCCGCGGTCTCCCGGTCCCCCGTCTTGAGGTAGGCCTTTACGTCCGACTTCAGTTTCTCGACCTGGGATTTGCCCATCGTGACCTGGCGCACGACGCGCTCGACCAGCCCGCGATACAACTCCAGGCCTTTACGCCCTTCCTGGAGCTGCTCGACGGAGCGGTCGTATTCGAGCCGCATGATGGCGATGGGATCGCGCTCCCACAGCGCATTGGCGATGCTGTTGAAGAATGCGCGAATTACGGTGACGAACTTTCGGAAGATCATGTCGCCGTCCTCGTCATGGGGTGGCTAAGGCGACCAAAATATATCACGACTATCGTGCCGCTGTGTCGTCCAGCGCGCCGGTCGCTGCGCGAAGCTGCGCGTCTGTCAGATAGGGCGCGGGCCCGAGCCTGAGCAGGTCGCCACGATAATCAGTCCAGATGTTCTGGTTTCGCAACGCCTGCTGAAAACGGGCGGCGTGGGGCGTGCGGAGGGTCAGGAATCCGCCGATCGCAGCGAGGGGAACCGGACGTTCCCGTCCAATGGCGTCCGCGAGCTTCCCGACTTGATACTGACTCAGCTCCCGCAGCCTCTCCGGCGTGAGCTTCTTCTCCTCAAAAAACCTGAACACCGCCGCCCCGCGATAGTGACTCGTGAAGTCGTACGTTGCCCCCGCAAACCGCGCCGGCCCCGGCCCGTATTCGACGCGCCCACTCGGCGCCTTCGTAAGGGCCGTGAACTCGCTGAACCAACCCGTGATCACCGGTCGTAGCGCGGAGTCAGCAGGAAAGCGCAGGAACGCGTTGCCGGGCCCAAGCTGGCAATACTTGTAGCCTCCCCCAACCACGTACGCCCCCTCCAATCCCTCCACCCGGAGCGAAAACGGAATCGCGTTCAACGCGTGGTAGGCGTCCACCAACAATTCCGCGCCCACCTGCTCGCATGTGCTGAGTGTGGCCATGAGATTGGGGACGATGTGTGCGTTGGTGTACAAGACGGCCGAGACAAGTACCACGGCGGTGCGATCATCGACCTTCTGGGCCAGTCGCTCGGCCAGCGTGGCCGCCGGCTCAGCAGCGACCTTCACGACCTCGATCCCCTCTTCAGCCAGCCGATCGAGCTGCCGGCGAATCGTGTGAAACTCCCCATCCGTGGTGATCAGCTTGGGTCGCTTCTTCAAAGGAAGGGCCGAGAGGAATCGCACCACCAGCTCGTGCGTGTTGGGCGCGAGCGCGATCCGATCCGGTGAGTCATCGAGCAGTCGGGCAAACCCACGCCGGACTTCGTTGGCCTTCTCGAATGCCTTATCCCACACATCGTCCACCAGCTCCGCCGCATCGAGCCACGCCTGCTGCTGCGCCTCGAACGCGACGTCGGGCCAGGCTTGATGCGAGTGGCCTGTGAGAAGGATTCGCTCGCTCACCCGGAATCGGGTGTAGTGCTTGGCTAGGTCCTCCGGGTTGATCATGGCGGCGAGTGAAACGGCGGCGAATGAGACGGCGGCGAAGGGGCGGCAAAGGACATCACAACTCCGAACGTATCGCCCAAAGGTCCGGGAATGCGGGTTGGTTCAACGTAGTGAGCAGGTATTCCGCTCCTGCGGAGCCTCCAGTCCCTTGCTTTGTGCCAATAGTCCGTTGGACCATCTTGACATGACGATACCTCCACTCCATGAAGCCCTCATCCAAATCCACCAGTCGCTCGACGATCTGCGAGACCGTCGGATTCTTCTTGTAGACCTCGACCAGAATCCGTTGCACTTCGGGTGAGGGTTCGTATGCCTTGCTGTGGTCTCTCTGAAGCAAGGTCTTCGGTACTCGGTATTCGTTGGCCGCCAGATAATGAAGGAACGCGTCCCACAATGTGGGCTGATTGAACCGGCGCTCGACGCGCTTGCGGTTCTCGCTGCCTTCTGGATAGCGCTCGAACGAGGGCCGGCCTTTCTTGCCCAAAAGGAATTCGATTTCTCTGAACTGATGCGACTGAAACCCGCTTCCTGACTCGAGCCGGTCGCGGAACGCCAAAAAGTTGAGCGGCGTGATCGTCTCGAGCACGTCGATCTGCGCGACCAGCGTCTTGAGGATCGTGAGAATGCGCTTGAGCGTCGCGGCGGCAAGCGGCGTGTTGTTGGCGCGCAGCAATGTCTGCAGGTAGTCGAGCTCGTGCAGCACTTCCTTGAACCACAACTCGTAGACCTGATGGATGATCACGAACAAGGTCTCATCATGTTCGAGGACACCCGGACGGGGCTCCTGGAGAGATAGGAGCTCGTCAAGCTTCAGGTAACTCGAATAAGTGACGGTCATGGTTCTCCTGGATTCAGGAGTCTGGAGTCGGGAGTTAGGGATTCAACCCAGGCTCCTGAATCCAAGCTCCTGAATCCTCAAGGTCGAGGCCTATACCGATTCAACGTGGCGTACGGATCTGGCCAAGCAAGCGGATAGCCCTGTTCATAAGCCGCGTGGCGCGTCCAGTACGGATCCCACAAGTGCGCCCGCGCCAGCACACACAGATCCGCACGACCAGCGGCCAGAATGGTATTCACGTCTTGATACGACGAGATGTTGCCGACTGCCATCGTCGCGATCCCCACCTCGTGCCGAATCCGGTCGGCAAACGGCGTCTGAAACTGACGGCCATACTGCGGCTTGGCGTCGGCGACGGTCTGGCCGGCGGACACATCGGTGATGTCGCACGAATGCGCATTGAGCATCCGAGCGACTTCGACCGAGTCCGCCGGCTGCATCCCACCCGGCGCCCAGTCGACTGCCGAAATCCGCACCGACATCGGCTTGTGATCGGGCCACGCGCCGCGCACGGCGTCGAATACCTCCAGCGGAAAGCGCATCCGGTTCTCGAGCGAGCCACCATATACGTCGCTGCGCTGGTTGGTCAGCGGGGAAATAAAGCTGGCGAGCAGATAGCCATGTGCGAAGTGCAGCTCGAGCAGATCGAAGCCCGCGTCATTCGACATCTGCGCCGCACGCACGAAGTCGTACTTCACCTCGTCCATGTCGGCCCGCGTCATCTCCTTCGGCACCTGACTGTAGGGAAAGTAGGGCAGGGGCGACGCGGAGATGATCGGCCAGTTGCCGTCCGGCAACGGCTCGTCCATCCCCTCCCACATGCGCTGCGTCGACGCCTTGCGGCCGGCATGGCCGAGCTGCATCGCGATCTTGGCGGTGCTGTTCACGTGCACGAAGTCGACGATCCGCTTCCACGCCGCGACGTGCTCCGGCTTGTACATGCCGGTGCAGCCCGGAGAAATCCGCCCCCCACGCGACACGTCGGTCATCTCCGTGAAGATCAGCCCCGCGCCCCCAACCGCTCGACTCCCGAGATGGACGAGATGCCACTCGTTCGGCATGCCGTCCTCGGCCACGTACTGGCACATCGGCGAGACGACGACGCGATTGCTAAGGACTAAATCCCGGAGCTTGAAAGGCGTAAACATGGGTGGGGGAGCGTGCGGCGTGCGGCGTGCGGCGTGAGCCTGCTTGTAGGCTTGGTCAGCGTACCACTCGTCGATTGTCTCGACGAACTTCGGATCGCGGAGCTTCAAGTTGTCATGCGTGATCCGCAGGCTGCGCGTGAGCAGATTGAACGCGAACTGCGGCGGCTCGAGGCTCATGTACCGTTCGGTGTCCTCGAACCACTGCAGGCTCACCTGCGCGGCGCGCTGCAGGCTCTCGACCGCCGGCCGCCGCTCGGCCTCGTACTCGGTGAGTGCGTTGCGCACGTCGGGGTGGCGCTGCAACGCCCCGGCCAGCGCAATCGCGTCTTCGATCGCCAGCTTCGTCCCCGAGCCGACCGAGAAGTGGGCGGTGTGCGCCGCGTCGCCCACGAGGACGACGTTGTCATGCGACCAGGCGGCGTTCTTCACCGTGACGAAATGCCGCCATAGCGAGCGATTCTTGAGGAGCCGATGACCCTGCAGCTCTTCCTTGAAGAGCGCCTCGCAGAACTCGACCGTGTCGTCCTCGCTCGCTTGATCGAGTCCCGCTTTACGCCAGGCGGCCTCTGTGGTCTCGACGATGAACGTCGAGTGCCCCTGTTCGTACTGATAGGCGTGCACGCGCCAGAGGCCCCCCCCGTGCTTGTCGCGCTTGAAGTAGAACGTGAAGGCGGGGAAGGGACGCGTCGTGCCGAGCCACACGAAACGGTTCGGCCGCTCGTCCATCATCGGCTGAAAATGCTTGGCATAGCGTTCCCGCACCGTGCTATTGAACCCGTCCGCGCCGACCACGAGATCGGCATCGACGTATACCTCGGGATCCTTCACATCCTGGCCAACCTCCACACACACTCCGAGGGCGTCGCAATGCTGCCCCAGCACCGACAGCAGTCTGCGACGGGATATCCCACTGAACCCATGGCCGCTCGACGTGATCACGAGACCGCGGTAGTGGATATCGATGTCGTCCCAGTGGGCAAAGTGGCTCGCCATCGCGTCGTAGGTCTCGGGATCGGCGGCGGCGAGATTGTTCTGTGTCGCGTCGGAGAACACGACGCCAAATCCAAACGTGTCCTCGAGCCGGTTGCGCTCGAGGATGGTGATCTGGTGATCGGGAGACGCCTTCTTCATCAGGATGCCGAAGTACAGCGCCGCCGGCCCGCCGCCGATCGTGACGATTCTCACTTGACGAGCTGTCCCGCGATGATGAGGTGCTGAATCTCCGTCGTGCCCTCGTAAATCCGCAACGCGCGCACCGAGCGATACAGCCGGTCCACGGGATGGTCGGCGAGGACGCCGCGGCCGCCCAGGATCTGGACGGCGTCGTCCACGATTCGCTGGGCCGCTTCAGTCGCAAATGCTTTCGCCATGGCCGCCTCGAGCGTAACGCGCGCCGCGCCGCGATCCTTCTCCCACGCCGCCCGATAGACAAGGAGCCGCGCGGCGGTCAGATCGGTAGCCATGCGCGCCAGCTTCTCTTGAATCAGCTGAAAGTCGGCCAGCGGCTTGCCGAACTGGTGGCGGGACTTGGCGTGCGCCAGCGCCTCGGCGAGGGCGCGCGCCGCCATCCCGCACGCGGCGGCGCCGACGGTGGCGCGTACGCGATCGAGCGTGGCGAGACCGAGCTTGAAGCCCGCTCCTTCGCCGGCGGCATCGAGCCGGCATTCGCTTGGGACGCGCGCCTTCTGGAATGCGATCTCTCCGAGCGGATGAGGGGCAGAGAGCACGAGCGGCCGCACCATGCGGACGCCGGCCGTTTCCGCGGGGACCACGAAGCAGCCGATCCCCTTGTCCTTCTTGGCGCGGTCGGTGGTCGCGAACACCGTGTAGAAATCGGCGATCCCGGCGTTCGAGATGAAGGTCTTAGTGCCTGACAGGACGTATCCGTCGCCGTCGGGCTCGGCAGTCGCGCCGAGTGAGGCGGCGTCGGATCCCGCATCCGGTTCCGTCATCGCGAATGACGCCATGGCGCGGCCTTGAATGGCGGGCTCGAGCCAGCGGTTGCGCATCGCGTCGTTAGCGGAGAGCAGCATCGGCACGACACCCAGCGCTTGCAGTGCGAAGACGGCATCGGCCAGCGGCGACGCGGCGGCGAGCGCTTCGCGCACGATACAGCAGGCGCGCCAATCCTGGTCGCGAATCGGCTGGAGCCAGCCGGCGGCGCCGAGTTTGCCGAGCAGATCGAGGGCCTGCTGGCGCGCGGCGGCGTCGTCCCTCGCCTCCGCAAGCGGCGCGAGCACGCGGGTGGCGAATTCGCTCACGCGCTCCGCCAGCGTCACATGCTTGTCGTCGAGAAAGGCGCGGACCGGCGCGGTGTCGAGGGCGGCCATCAGGTGAACTTGGGGTCGCGCTTGGCGCGGAATGCCTCGTGGGCCTCGCGGAAGTTCAGCCCCTGCATGAGCTGCGCCTGGACTTCGGCTTCGTACGCCAGCGCCGCCTCGAAGTCGAGTGCCGCCTCGGCCTCGAGCGCCTGCTTCGTCACGCCGAGGGCGGCGGAGGGTCCGCGCGCGAGCTTTTCAGCGATCGTGCGGGCTTCGGACAGCACCTGTGATTGCGGAACGACGCGACTGTAGAGGCCGATTTCATAGGCGCGCTTGGCGTCCACAAAGTCGCCCGTCAGCAGCATTTCGGTCGCATGGCCGTACCCGACGATGCGCGGCAGCAGCCAGGCGGCCCCCATGTCGGCGCCCGACAGCCCGACCTTCGTAAAGAGAAAAGCGATCTTGGCCGATTCGGCAGCGACGCGGATGTCGCAGGCGGCCGCGATCACCGCGCCCGCGCCGGCCACCGTGCCGTTCAGCGCGCCGACGATCGGCCGGCGACAGCGGCGCATCGCGAGGATCAGGTCGCAGGTGAGGCGTGTGAACTCCTGGAGGGCCGTGAGATCCCGGCCCAGCAGCGCCCCGATGATGTCTTCGACATCGCCCCCCGAGCAGAACGCCCTTCCGGCGCCTGTAATGATGATCGCGCGCACACCCGGCTCGGTGTCGAGCCTCTGGAACGTGTCGCGCAGCTCCTTGTAGACCTCGAACGTCAACGCGTTGAGCCGTTCCGGCCGGTTCAGCGTGATCGTGGCAACGGATGTTTCCGTATCTGCCTGATAACTGAAAACCGATGACCGAATACTCATAGCACCGCCACCACTTCTATTTCAACAAGAGCTTTGGAGTCGATGAGCGACTTCACTTCGACGACGGCCATGGCAGGGTAATGGCGGCCCATATGCTTGCGGTGAACTTCGCCGAGCGGGGTGCGGTTGGCGAGGTACGCGGAGCGATCGGTGAGATAGACGACCATCCGGCCGATATTCTCCGGCTTCCCGCCCGCCGCGCGCACGACTTCCATCACGCGGCCCAGGGCGCCGTCCCACTGCTTGACGAAATCTCCCACGGGGACGATCTGGCCGGCGACAAACAGCACACGCCCGCCTTTCTCGCCCAGCATGCCGTGATTCCAGCCGCTCGGCCGGGCTCCAAAGACTTCAGGATTGATGATCTCGAACGCCATGCGCGTTTCCCTCAGCCTGCGATCGTGACGGCGGTACCATTGGGCCGTTTGCCGTTGACGTCACACAGCGCCAACACCGCCTGTGCGACTTCGTCCGGCGTGATCAGCCGCCGCTGTGACGCCGATGCCAGCATTGCCGAAAGCGCTGTGTCGGCCGCCTTGCCGGTTTTCGCAACGACGCGCTCAACGGATTCCTTCGTCATCTCCGTGTCCACGAAACCTGGGCACACCGCGTTGCAGGTCACGCCGGTTCCCTCCACTTCCGCCGCGACGCTTTCGGTCAAGCCGATAACGGCGTGCTTGGCGGCGGCGTAGGCGGCGATATAGCGGGCGCCGGCGAGCCCCGCGACCGAGGCAACATTGACGATCGATCCGCGCTTGCGCTCCAGCATTCCGGTGATGAAAGCCCGCGTACACAGAAACGTACCAGTCGCGTTGACTGCGAGCACGCGATTCCAGTCTTCGAGCGTGGTCTTCGCCAGCGGGGCGCTGTGCGCGACCCCGGCGTTGTTGACCAGGATGTCGACCGCGCCTGCATGACGCGACGCCGCCCTCGCGAGATCGTTCACACTCGCTGCGTCCGTCACATCGCAATGCACCGCCCACGCCTTGCCGCCGGCGCCGCGGATCTCGGTGGCGACGTGCTCGATGCGGTCGGTTCTACGCGATGCGACGACGACCGCTGCGCCTTGGGCGGCGAGAGCATGGGCGACCGCCGCGCCGATCCCCTGGCCGCCACCGGTCACGACCGCGACGGCGCCGTCAAATCTCCGCACTGACGGCCTCGTCGAGGATCGAACCCAACGCCTCGATCAAACGAGAGCCTGCGTCCGCGGTGGCCGCCGCCGGATCGCCGAAATAGGCGCGCGGCCCACCGGCTTCCGCGAAGGTCCGCTTGCCCGCTTTGATCGCCTGTGACAATGAGCTGGGATTGGGGGCCAGCGAAGCGCGGATCGTGTCGCGCACCGAAGCGGGCCGCTCGGCGAGGACTATAGAGCTTTCGAACTGTCCCGCGTGGCAGGCGCCGCTCCTGAACTCATCGCCCAGTCGAGTGGCCCACGGCTTGCGCGTCAGGTCCGGGAAGATGATCGGCAGCAGTCGGTCGACGCGGCCAAGCTTCACGGCTTCATTCAACGCGGTGAGATGTTCCGGGTCGAGGTGCACATTCGCGAGCGCGAGCAGCTGGAAGCCATGGTCAGACAAGCTACGTGCCAGGTCTACGATAATCGCGGTGACGGTGATCCCGGAAATTGACAACGTGCCGTGGAACGCCGCGCCGAAACTCGCCGCGGTGTAGGTCAGGGCAGGCAGCATGAGCACGGCGCGCCCCCGGGCGGCGAGCCTGCGGGCGCCGGCTCGCGCCATCGCCGTGGCGATCA
>Ga0209056_10005526_pt1 | contig 13132 bp, 6 predicted proteins | sample GraSoiAngelo_114_FD_185876 | JGI IMG/M metagenome (GOLD analysis project Ga0209056, IMG submission 185876) | Grasslands soil microbial communities from the Angelo Coastal Reserve, California, USA - 14_0903_13_40cm (SPAdes) (version 2) | ecosystem: Environmental > Terrestrial > Soil > Grasslands ... | reverse complement strand
ACAGCGTTGGCGGCCGTAATGTTTATTCCTGAACCTAAGCCAGAGCCGTCTATGATCGTGGTGGCGGGTGAAGCCCCGATCAAGTTCAGGCTCTTGGAAATGTTGAGATTCTCGAGATAAGTTCCGCCTGAAACTTGGATGGTGTCTCCCGGGCCCGCGGCGTTTATGGCCTCTCCTATAGTAGGATATTGACCGGGCACCGTTAGGGTCGAAGGATTCGCCCGCGCAACGTAAACAGGGTTTCCGGTGATCGAGAAAGATAACGGCAGGAGGGCGAGCAGAAGTGAGACCAGGAAAAATCTCCTCATTCTCGAGTTGCGTGTCATTACGAGTTCGCTTCTCGGTTTTGTCTCTAGCTCGACCACGAGACTGTCTTGGAGTCGAGCACTAGCAGATGGCCACTCTTCCTAATCCGGTTCACCCTTTCTATGTTTCCATGGTTATCCCTGGAAACCGAAGTATCCCCAAGGAATCACTAGTAGTAAAACAACGGGAATCCTTATTTCGACAGCGCCACCATTCCATTCCGAGATAGACCGATGATTAATTGGCATCATTCCGTATTTGCAGCCCGGTTGACGGTAGTCATGATCCTCTCATTGCTGACACTCTCGTCAGCGCTTCTAATCCTCCCCGTCTTTTCTGCTTTTACTGTCACTATTGTGGGCCCAGCTTCGAGCACGGTTGGTACCCATGTAAGGTTCAACGCGACCGCCACAGGTGGCACTGCCCCGTACACGTTTAGTTGGAATTATGGAGACAGCTTGGACAACAACTCTACAGGCCTCACAGGCTTTACCTTCCACTCCTTCGGAGGAACTGGAACGTTCACAGTCAAAGTGAACGCAACCGACAGCACAAACGCGATAGCTTCAAGCTCTACCACTATCATTATCAATCCTGCTCCGCTAAGAATCCAACCAATCATCATCTCTCCATCTTCTGTAGTGACAGTAGGGGATACCCCCAGCCTTAGCGCCTCGGCAGGGGGTGGCGCTCCTCCCTATTCTTTCAGCTGGAACCTTGGAGACGGTACCGGCAATCTTGCGGGGGGCGCCTCTAACCCCAACTCTCTCTCCCACACTTACGGTTCAACTGGGACTTTTACAATCAAGGTGAACGTTACAGATACAAACGCTGTGGTGGCCTCTACGTCAGCAACGATCCAGGTCCTTCCGCTTAGCGTGTTAGGACTAGATTGCAGTTATGGTTCTTCATTAGAAGGCGCTGTTTTTCCTTCATCCGTAACAGCTTCGTATCCATATGCCGGATCTGACTTTGATGGGACGCTGGACACGAGTTGTCAGGCGACATATTTGGCGGATACTGATGCGGCTCTGCATCCCCTGGTCTCGGACAATCCTACCGCAGTTGTGTCCCCTGGTGCCGGGGGCGGTCTGACAGTTGATGTTGTCGCCGCACTGAACACGGTAACGAAGATCAACGCATTCGACGTAAACGTCAAGTTCGATCCCAAAGTTCTCAACGCCGTGATAATCGACCAGTCAGGACTGATATGGGGATGCGGCAACGCCAACAACTGCCCTACAGGCGTTTTCGTCCTATCATTCTTCACCACCATCGACAATACAAACGGAGTCATCCACATGGAGCAGGCACTGGTTGGGGTCCAAGAAAGTGGAAACAGCGAGCTGTTTCGGGTACGGTTCGACCTCGTTAGCGCGAGCACTGGGACACCCATAACAATTTTCAATGATCTGTTGCTAAATCCTGGCGTGGTCCGGCATGTCACACAGAGCCTCGTCAGTCCGGGTGTCGATACGACGAGTATCTTCAACGTTCTCAGCGGTGGTGCGTCTCTAAACGCAGTTGCAAACTGGACTTTTTCTCCAAATCCCGAGATTCCAGGTTCGCCGATAATATTTACGGCCCAAGCCAGCTGTCCAGGTTGCATTGGCACACTGAGCTATACATGGGATTTCAGCAGTAAGGACTCGCCGGATTATGCCTACAAAACCCAAGCTACCGGTAGCTCCGTGACCATTACCGCGCCAGCTCCCGTCACAAACCGGGTTACTCTGACGATCAATGACACGGCCACCCCAGCAGATTCGATAAGAGTTACAGGGCTCCTACCGTTGGCTGCTAGGGTGAGCCCATCCGTCACCACTCTTTCCCAGGGTTCCGCGGGTGGCTCTTGGTCAGGTCAATGGCTTGGCGGGGTTACGACCTCCACCTCTGGCTATACCGGCATCTGGGTCTTCTGTCCCGGCAGCGGGACTGTGAAGACCGTTTGTTCTGCTCCAGTAGTCGCGTTCTCGCAGTCTGGGACAGGCATAACTCAGACGAGTAGCGCTTCCGCGTTGTCATACAACTTCGCCGGCATGTACAATGCGACTCTCAAGATATCTGACACCGGTGAGACTCAGATTGGGACCTTTCCGGCCGGAAACTCGGCCGTCTCGAGCTTCCTAGTCAACGTCACCGGATCCACCCCGGCTTATACTGTCAGCGTCACCGCTGACGATAACTCACCTGGGGCAAGCACAGTTGTCACGCTCACAGCCGAGGCGACTTACACATTGTCCTATCCAGGCTCGTTCAGAGGAACCCTATTCAACTACGTGTTCAATTTCGGTGATGGAACGCCCACCGCCACTGTTTCGCAGAATCAGACGGGAACCGTCCAGCACACATTTCCATCGTCAGGCTCGTTCATGGTCAAGGTCGTCGCGCAAGAAGCTATTGGGCCTCGCGCGGTTAGCCAGATCCTGGAAAACGGGTATCTAAGAATCAGGCCCCTATGCCCCTCCACGAGTTCCTGCGATTTTGCTCTGCCATCTCCGTCACCGACTGTTGGACAATCCGTAAGCCTCACAGCCTCTGCAGCCGGGGGGTCTTCGCCCTACACGTTCACGTGGGATTTCGGCGACGGGTCTCCCACTGCAACCGGTTCCAGTGTCAGCCACATCTACAACTCCTCTGGTACCTTCAACGTAACCCTGACGATCACGGACAGTACCGGACAAGTCCAGACGGTAAAGAAGACCGTTACCATTAACAATAATAGCGGCGGTGGCGGGGGAGGATCCGATCTCGCCTCGTTCCTCACATCCCCGGCGGGTCTTGGCTTGATAGCCGCCGCTGTAATAATCATCCTTGCTGCAATTCTCTTTTTGAGACGCCGTGGAAGCAAGCTTGCTCCCAAACAACTTTCATCGTGAGCGCGACCACGACCCGAGAATTAGAAGGCCCGGTAGGCTATGTATAACCAGAGGTTTCTCTGGATACAGGAAGCACCCCTCAAGGTAGCAACTCTTATATTGTTTCTTCTGGGTACCCTCAGTGGATAACGGGTAAACTTGAATAAACGAGTACTATCTTCAGTAACTATCATCGTACTTGCAACTCTCGCAATCCTTCCAGCGATACCAATCCGAGCTTACGCCACGCCAGCTGCCGCACTCAGCGTGAGTCCAGCAATAGTCGCAGGCAATCCTGGAGACACCTTTGCCATCACCGTCGCGGTCGATCAAGTCACAGCCCTGGTCGCCTACGATGTCCAACTGAACTACAACGGCCTTGCGTTGACTGCTATGAACGTAGACTTCTCAGGACCCTATGCAGGATCAGCATGCCAAGTCCTCCCGGTGATAGAGAGTTTCTCTGACGCAACAGGTACCGTCAGAGCCGCCCTCACCACACTCAACGGGTGCACCGTAGACATAAGTTCGCCTACACCCATCTTCGTCGTCACCTTCCAGGTTCTTACAAGGCAGAACTCACCCCTACACATCTCCACAGACAGCGACTGCGCTTGCTCATCTCTCGCACAATATGTTAGCGGCAATATTCTCACAGTCGACCATACAACCTCAGATGGAACCTTCTTCGCAGAACCCAACATCGTCTTCATACCTCTAGGCAACGTTACCGCCGTACCAGTACACCCCAAGGTGCACAAGGGCGATACCTCCACCAAGGTGGAGGCCATCGTTACTATGAGCGCTACCGAGACACTCCCAGGGTTCGTATTCGTGGTCTTTGACATCGTGACACCAACCGGAGCAACCGTCACGCTCACCTCGAATCAAGCATTCGTCCAGCCAGGAACAACAGCGACAGTATCGGCAACATACAACTTCGGCACGCAGACAGGCTTCTACACAGTCTTCGCCACAATCCAACGCGGTTCCGATCCAACCGCTCTCTTTCCATTCCAAACTGCTGCAGGATTCGTGTTCCACGTAAGCCACTAAGAATCAACGGCTCCGCGACGCTCCCCCTCCTTCTTTTTTATAGGTCTCTGACCAATCTAGAACTAGTGGGCATCTTGAGAAAGCGGACGAGACCTACACTCTCAAGGTTCCTTCTAGTTATTGTCGTTCTATCCGCCATGATGGTTGCCGAGTATCCCATTCAAGTTAGAGCAAACAGTTTCACTACGGCCATACAGGTCCCAACGGGTTCTCGTAGTTTACCGACATCGCCTTCGGTCGCCCAAGATGGCTCGGGAAAGATTTGGCTGGCATACGAGAATAAGACAGTTGGCTCGCAGAGCAATTCTGAGATTTTCTTGAAGACCCTTAGTGGAACAACTTGGAGCAGCGGCCAACAAGTGACCTTGGATCCTGCTGATAGTGACGCCACGCCGTTCGTGGCCTCTCTCTCTAATGGCTCGATGATGATAGCTTGGTCGTCAAATAGAACCGGAAACAACCAGTTCCAGCTCTTCTACAAGCTCTACGCGAGCACGACAGTCAAACCGACCACTAAATCAATTAGGCTGACTCAGAGCACCCTCAACGATACTCAGCCTTCGATAGTACAGGATAGAAATGGTAGGATCTGGGTTGCGTGGGCTCGCCAGAACCAGACCTCTATCTCCGGAGGCGTGGTCTACTATAGCGATATTTTCTACAAATATTTCAATGGGTCATCTTGGTCGAATGATTTCGCGTTGCCTCAAGACTCCTTGACTCCTCGACAGCAAGAAATCACCCCGTACATCACTCAGTCCAAAGACGGACGCATCTGGGTCGCTTGGGCATCTAACGAGACGAGCGATGGGACCTTCGATCTCTGGTACAAGACGACCGATGCAACGATCTACTCTCTGCCTTCAACCGGAACAATCTCATGGTCCGCAAGGACTGCCATCTGTTGCCTGGACACCAATGCCGATGATACTCATCCCGCTATCGTCCAAGATCGGAACGGTACAATCACGACCTTTTGGGACAGATGTGCCGGGGTTCTCCTCGGATGCACAGACGACATATTCTATTCAAATTCACTAAACAACGGTCTAGCTTGGATGACACTCACTGCACTCCCCGCTGCATCTACTACGAACGCTGAAGCGTCTCCAACTGTGGCCCGTATGAGCGACAGGACAGTTAAAGTGTTCTGGCAGAAGACGGCAACATTGAGTACAGAAATTTGGTACACCACCTCTGATCAAGTTCTCAATATTCATGATGTTGGCATCGCATCCATGGCTACATCGTCCAGATTCATTCGGTCTGGATTACAGTGGGACAAAAGTGGAATCATGAACATCAATGTCACTGTCCGAAACTATGGCGACTTTGCTGAGAATACTACTCTGACAATTAAGCTCAACAATACGATCCTTGCAACAATCATGGTTGTCAACCTATCGATAAATCAGACACGTCTATTCCAGACTAGCTGGCAGAGCCCTCTAGGGTTCTGGGGAAGATATTCGATTTTGGCGACCGTTCAGCCTGTTCCCACGGAGAACACGATCAATCAAGCAGACAACAATTGGTCCGGAGGGCCCATAAGAGTATCTCCACCAGGAGACGTCGACTTTAATGGATGCGTGAACATACTCGACGCGGCGCTCCTTGCTTACTCCTACGGATCATCTCAGGGCCCACCACCGTCTCCCTTATGGAATCCGAACGCTGACGTAGACCACAGTGGAAAGATCGATATCTTGGACGCCGCACAGCTCGCCTTCTACTTCGGCGACTGCGTCTAGTGCCCGAGGATCACTGCGGACATTCTTGGCAGCGTCATTAGCTGGCTTCACCCGCTAGTTTTCATGACACTGTGCATGACACCGTTGGCATATCGATAATTTCCTCATCTCGAGCTGAAGCTCTTGCACCTGCTTTCGCGCAAGGGTAGGGTTGAAACTTGGCTATCATAGCCACGACGACGCGTGGAATTCGTCTCACGGAATCCGCATAAACTTTTAAGACCCGGCGTCAGAATCCCTCTTCGAGGCCGAAAGGTAGTTCCCTTGAACAGACATTCAACAACCGCTTTATCGATAGTTCTTGTTTTGCTTTCAATGATTTCAATTCCGGAATTTCCGTCGAACGTTGCAGCAGCCTCTATTCCTCCGGTAGTCGGAATTTGGAGCAATAGTTGTATTTCGTTCGTTATCTCGACCAATGGTACTTGTGGCAATCTAAGTGTGGGCCAGACGATCAGTGTGCAGGTGAATGTTACAAATGCGCCGGTCGGCAGCATCAATGGCTATGACCTCTTTCTGTTTTATGACCCTGCAGTTCTATTCGCCACCACTGTTGACCAAACAACGGGAACGGTCTTCACAAGCATTCTCTTCAAGAGTATCGATCTGACTCAGCCAGGACGGGTACGTGCGAATGCGGCAAGTCAAGGTTTCAACACCAGCCCCAATGGAGTCCTATTCAGCATATCCTTCAACATTCTCAAGAACGGAGTTAGTCCCATCTCCCTTGCGCAAGGGCTGATACCGGGAGGGCAAGCGCAGAGCTACACAGTGCTCACAACCCCGAGTAACTTGGCTCCCACCACGGCTGACGGCTACTTCACAAACGTAGCTGGGAATCCAGGCCCTGTGAGCAAGTTCACGATCTCCGCCAAAGTGACTACGGGAGGCTTTGCCATCTTCGATGCGACTGGAAGCTACGACCCTGATGCTGCGGCGGGCGCGATAAACAGCGGGATAATTACTTACAATTGGGACTTCGGTGGAGCATCAGCTCTCTCAGGCCCGACCAGCGATCCTGTTAACACAATTAGACTCGGCTCCGCCGATGGAAACTACTCGGTCCGCCTCACCGTTGTCGACAAGGATCAGGGCTTCCAAGGAATGCGAACTCAACTCTTCACAATAACGAAGAAGCCGCTACACGACTTGGTTGCTCAGAGTATAACTCCCACTCCGAAAATCGCCCACGCCGGCGACAAGGTTGCTGTCACTCTTATCGTTGTAAATAATGGAACCTTTTTTGAAGATTTCAAGCTAGCCTTTGCATACAGTCCCCCCGCAACGATTATAGGAACAAAATCCAACGAGAGCATAAACCTCGGAGCCGCTTTACCGGAGAGCTTCACATGGGATACAGCTGGTCTGTCGCCAGGGTTTTACACCCTTGCCGCAAATGTGACCATCATTTCTTCCCTCAACAACGTAGCAGGGTTCGAGAACATAACATCCAACAACGTCGCGTCCACCCAGGTTCAAATCCTCGGGGATTCATCAGTCTCCCCGCTTCTCCTGATCGCAGGAGGCACCGCAGCGGGCGTTGCAGCCTTGGCTGTCGCGGGTCTTCTGTTGAGGAGACGACGGCGAGCGATTGCTTCCCCCTAGCCCGCAGGCTTTCCCGGTCCACCCCTAGGTATCCGCAGCCACCTCGGAGGGGGATAATCTTAAAAAGACGCTGGGTCGATTGGTGCCTTTGAAGAATATTGCGAATTAAAACACTACCAATAATCGCGATTCTATGCCTTACAGTAATGATGGTCTTCCCATCCACTCTACCTCGCGCCCATGCAGTACTTTCTAACGGTAACAACTATTTTGCGGCCTACGGTCCTAACATTGACAATCTTCTCTACACTGTCTATGTTGACTTCGGGACTATGTTCACGGCTTTCAGTGCTGGTTCGCTTGACTATACTGACTGGCCTGTTCAGCCTGATGATCTGGCGAACTACATTGGCAATAATGACTTCTTTGTCACCTGTCACTCCGCTGGTACTCAGTGCGGTGGAGAGGCAGAGTTCGGCACCTTCCAGCTTGACATCAACTATGGCAATCCACTTCTCGGCACTGGAACAGTTGACACTTGGCAGACGGCTAGAGGCACACTTGCAAACCCATCTGTGGTTGCAGTGTCGACCGGTGGAGTCTGTTCACCGGCTTGTCCCACTAGCACGTTCCAGCTGACAATCCAGCTCCAGAACCTTGAAGAGGGTAACGCTGCAGTCAAGGACTCTAACAATCGTGTACAAGCATGGATCACAGGCACTGCTCAGCCCTCGCCCACCTCGGGTACACTTGACAACGGTGGTGCTTCGCCGACAGGATCCTACGCTCTAGGATTCCTGTCTGATGCGGCAGGCATTGTCTCCTACAACCTCGCGACGACAATATACAGTGGCGTAGCCACTCTCTCAGCTTCTGCTTGTGCGGCTCAGACCGCGTGCACCTTCGCTCTCCGTGTCAACTATAACAGCGGCAGCACACTCAAGCCATCGGCAGGCGGTATCGCTCTGAACAGGGCGTTATGGCACATGCTGAACAAGCCACAATACCTCACCGGTCCGTATCTGACACCGGCAGGCGGCGCGCCACTGGGCGCTTGTATGGACGTGTTTGCTCCTCCCTCGCAGGCCTTGATGGCCGGCGGAGTGGGCGGATGCGACCACAGCTCATCGGTACCCAACAGCGTGTTGACTGCTGAGTGTTCTGATGCGAACATTGCTGCCTTGCTCACCGCTTCAGGTCTATCCTGTGCTCCTTCGTCTCTGTACGTGCTAAAGTCGAACGTTGTCAACGGTGCTGCAAGCTGTGCTGCGGGTACGGTTGGTATCAGCTGTTTCCCAAGCCAGTCTGCTTCGCCTCCCACTGGGTATCCGAGTAACGTTGACCTGGCTGCGGCTTGCATCTACTTTGTAGAAGCAAACTTCGCAACCACGGCCACCGGAACTACAGTACAACAGTGTCAGGCTGTAGCGGCTGGAACAGCGCACCTTGTCAACCCGAACGGCAGCTGCAACACAACAACCGCTGCGGGATGCGTTACAATGTACATCCGCACTCACCCACCAAGACAGGCTTTCGGTACTATTGTCGCTGACACGATCAACTATCTCTTCGGGACAGCAGGCGCGAACGGTGGCACCGTTTGTTACGGTGGTCCTCCCTCGCTCTCCTGCTCGCGTACACCAGTCTACTTTACTATCAGCCAGGTCGCAGACATCGTCTTCGACACTAGCGTCCAGAAAGACTGGAACTTGTACACGGGCGGCAACGGTTTCGGTTCAACGCCTGACGGTAACTTGTACCAGGTTCCTAACGGTGATTTCGCAGGCACATATTGCAACCCGAACGCGGTTCCGAACACTGGTCCTAACGACTACAACCTGTTCTGCAGTCCCAAGCTTGATACGCAGTCTAACGCTGGAGAGTTCATACCGGGGATCACCTTCCCGGCTTTCCAGCAGGCCGCTATCATCGGCGCGACTGAGGGCATGAACATGCCAGTCTACAGTGGGGCGAACTTCTTCGTCGCACTGAACAGCTGGAGCCACCAGCAGGTTACTCCTGGAACAGGGTACGGTGTTGTTACCACCAAGGGTCACGGAATAGAAGCAGGATACACCAATCTGATGGACGCGCAGCCTGTACACGGATACGTTCCAAGCAACTCGTTGTTCTATGCGTCAGGATGCAACCCCTCCACAGGAGCGGGATGTCCTCAAATCAATGGTAGCCCATGCAGCCCATCTGCCGGAACATGCCTGCAGAACACTATGCGGCGTGGTTTGTCTCAGACAACAAGTCATCTCAGCCCGTACGTGTTCGATACGGTCTGGGAGGCCGAGATTCTCAACCAGGTCTACGACAGTATGCTGGCTGTGAACCCGAACACGGGCGGCTTATGCCAGACACAGCCAGGCGGAGCATCCCAGTGCATCGACTGGATGACAACAAGCCACAGCGAACTACAGAACAGCCCTGCAGCGGGACAGACTACTTGGACATGGAACCTACGCCAGGACATCTTCTTCACCGATGGACAACCAGTTACAGCCCATGATGTCTGCTTCTCGGTCCTCAGCGACCGCGACGCTCCATCACGCCTCTTAGCATCAAGCGTTGCTGACGTGATCAGCTGCACTACAATCGGCACCAGAACCGCTCAGATCGTGGTCTCGGGCTTGAGCTCGTTCGACGAACTCAACCTCGGTGGAATATTCATCGTTCCAGAACACGTCTGGGCACCACTCTGCGGTGGTCTCAAGACAGGCACCGACGCATGCGTCACCCCATCAAACCTGGCGAGCAGGACCTTTGATCCCATAGCAGCCGGCGATATGGTCGGCAGTGGACCATGGTACTGCAACAGCTCAGTCGGCGTCTCGACAATCGCAGGACAAGCCTCGTGCAGTCAGAACGCTAACGGAAGTCCAGGCGGACAAGCACTCGGAGCAGGAGCAAGAGTACTCATGAAACGCAACCTCTCATACATGAGATGCTGCCCCAATATACAGGAACCGTCAACTCCATGGTTGGGAACAGCAAACTTAGGTACCAACCTCCAGGCGCTCGAGTGGGCTGATGGCTTCAACTACGGCAAGGTAACCATCAGCGACATAGCCCTGGCAGCTTCCGTCTTCGGTTTCGCCGGCAATAGCACCGCAACAACTAGTGGTGCAACAGCCGCCCACTATGCCAGTCCGTTGTACAGTGCCACACCCAGCTCAGATACGGTCGACATCGGTGACATTGCAGTTGCTGCCTACTACTTCGACCACGGACTAACAGCGCCCTTCCTAGGGACCCAGCAAAGACCGTTCAACCCAGCCGCACCACCCGGACTTACCCAGTACACTCCAAACTCAGACCCGTACCTCCTAGCAGCCAATCCATTGTTTTGGGGTGGCTCTACACGCGCTAGAGGAGAATTGTTCACCATGGCATGTAACTTTGTAGCCGGACCAGGTGTCTCATCCCCAGGATGTCCGGTCGCCACCGCGACCACCCACTACACGGCAGAGACGCATACAGTCAAAAGTGTAGCCACCAACATAGGCGCCGAACCCAATCAGGTTTGCGCCGAACCAGTGGGAACAGTACACAGTACCGCCCAAAATGTATGGACTGGCCCCGGCAAATTTGCTCAGCAATACATACCACCACTTGTATCGGGTTGCCTGTATCAAGTAGTAATGACCGTCGATGGCACCCCGAATATCAGGACCGAAACAGCATAAGCCGTTCCACGCACGAAACTCCCCTTCTTGTTTTTTTATCTTCTCCAGCGGAGGCTATCTGCTGGACCAATACTTGCCGCTTTGAAGGTTTCTGAACTCACCCCGGCGTCCATGTTGTTGTTTCCATCAGGTTGTTCCAGGTACGTCCTCTTCAAAGCTTGAAGTCTCATGAAATGCCTTGCCAGAGAAACCACTGTTGAATCGTGATTTGAGCTCGTTCCAGCTCGTTGTCAACCTCAAGAACAATGAGAGAGTGGGAAGGTACCGGCTCTCCCGGACGTCAGCAACTTTGTCATCGTTGCAACTACTGGAGCTAACACCCACATCGGGATAGAGAAGGCCTGAGCTCCATTCTGATCATTCCAAGAATGGAACCACTTTCTACTTGGAGTCTAGAACCTCCACACTCTGCAACCCTCTTCTCCTTTTTTTCACTTCCTTCTCCACCGCCTAAACAAATTCCATTTTTCAAGGGACCCTCGTCATTGAGACCCGTCTTTCGTGCGTCGCTGCTTTAGAGAGTTCCAACTCGGCGCCGGTTTATCCATCGACTGATGCATCGGAATTCGGCAAGGGCAAACCTAAAAAAGCGCGACATTTCTCCTTTTTGGTTGGACTGCTTTGGGTCTTCGTGCGTATCTTCTGAAGAGACTTATCAACACTGTCATCCTGATACTGTTCGTTATCACTCTGAACTTCATAATTTTCGAGTTGATGCCCGGCCTTCAAGGCGCCATCGTCAACCTGATCTCTAATCCGAAGGTAAATCAGAATCCGGCTCAGAAAGAGGCCCTGCTGAAGCTCTACGGCATCTGTCAGAGTTTTGTCAACGGTAACTGCGTTCCGTATCCAATACAAAACCGGTTCGCCACATACTTCGTCAACATGATAACCTTCCAGTTCGGCGACTCCTTCCAGACAGGCCAACCCGTACTCCATGACATGATCACCACCGGAAAACTTGAGAATACACTTATACTCTTGGGAACGGCAACAGCTCTATCTCTTCTAATCGGCACCCTGTTAGGAGTCCTTGTCGCTTCAAAGCGAGGCTCCATAATAGACAGCGGATGGGTCACCACATCACTCATAACATTCTCGCTGCCCACATTTTACATGGGTCTCATCTTCATCCTGATCTTCGCCCAGACACTGAAATGGTTCCCCCCAGGAAACGTAACACCTGCAGAGTGGGCACTAGGCCTACCACCTCTCGCGACGCAGATCCTCGTTAGAATCGAACACCTCTTCCTTCCTGCATTGACGTTGACACTTTTCTTCTACGGAGGTCACCTGCTCCTTACAAGGGCAACGATGGTTGAGGCTCTGAGCGAAGATTACATCGTGACCGCTAGAGCGAAAGGCGTTTCCCAGAGATCTATCCTATTCAAGCACGCCCTGAAAAACGCCGCACTCCCCCTGGTAACCAACGCGGCTCTGAGTTTCGGTAGCATACTCTCAGGAGCTATCATAACTGAGACTGTCTTCAACTGGGATGGCCTCGGCTTGTGGATCTGGACATCCATCGGATGGAAGGACTTTCCGGTCATGCAGGCAATATTCTACATAGTAGCCCTCTGCGTGATCGCCGCCAACTTCATCTCCGACCTCCTCTACGGGGTCCTAGATCCACGGATAAAGTACCAGTGAGCACGGAGCCATAGGGGATTACTTACGGCTCAGCGAAGCAGAGTTCCGTTCCGAGTTATCCGTTTCAAGAAATTCCTACTCCAACTACTCAAGAACAAAATGTCTTTCGTAGGTCTTGCGGTAATCATACTCTTCAGTTTTGTAGCCCTTGCAGCTCCGATACTCACACCATACTCCCCTCAAGGGTCCATTGTATCAGGTCAGCTTAACCCACCAGGCTGGTATCCAGCATTGGTAGGTGGCTCATGGAGCCAGAACGCGCAGTTCACAGGTC
>Ga0209056_10005524_pt1 | contig 13134 bp, 10 predicted proteins | sample GraSoiAngelo_114_FD_185876 | JGI IMG/M metagenome (GOLD analysis project Ga0209056, IMG submission 185876) | Grasslands soil microbial communities from the Angelo Coastal Reserve, California, USA - 14_0903_13_40cm (SPAdes) (version 2) | ecosystem: Environmental > Terrestrial > Soil > Grasslands... | reverse complement strand
ATCCATCTCAATCACTGCCGGCGCGAATGCCTCACGGAACTGCCGGGCCTGGTCGCTTTCCCGCCAGTAGGTGAAGTCCGCATGTTCAGCGATGCTGTTCTCGACGATCAGGTATGAGACTCGATTCTGAAGTCGCGCAGCCCAAGCGAGGACACTCTCGACGCTAGCCGGATCCGAGGTCACGACGCCGATCGTAGTGAAGACGATCCCCGCATCAGTCACATCCGGGTACATCTTGTCAAACCAGTCGTAGGTGATATGGCCCGAACCTGCTCCCATGTCTGCCAGGATCACAGGTGAACCGTCGGCGAGATGATCGACGAAGGCGTCAAGCCCGGCCGGTGTGTGAATGTTCACCTTGGGCACGCGGCCGCCGAAAAAGTGCGTCAGGGATCCTCTCGCCTTGTTTTCGGTATCGAGATCGAGCAGTTTCACCGGGATCTGATTCGTGTCGAACCATTCGGCGAGAGCCGTCCTGATCTTCGAGCTCGCTGGCGCCGTGCAGAGACTAGAGCTCGCCATAGATGAGGGAAAGTTCCGAAAAAAACCTCCGCAACTCTGGCGTCGCAAGCGCCGCGGTAAAAAGGCTCTTCAAGCGCTGCCACTCCTCCACGGAGAATCCAAACGTGACGCAGCCGGTGCGGCTACGAAAGTAAAAGCGTTTGGGCTTGTCCGGCGTTTCGGGGATTGTTCCGGCGTGGTAGTAGGTCCCGCGCCAGGTTCCGCAGTGCTCGAGACGTTCGAGCATCACAACAAACTCCCGTATCTCCGGGTACGGCCCAAACGTATACTGCGCATCCTTTTCTTCCATATCGAGGAGAAGCAAGACTTCACCATCGCCGCTCACGGCAGACGAGAGACGAAAGCCTTTTCTCTTGACCGCAGGTATGTCGTCGCTGATCCCCTCGTTTTCGCTCTTCCGAACAGGTCGACGTTCGCGTATCCAGTGGCCTCGTGCCGCCAGCCGGAACAGCGTACTCATGTGGGGAAACAGTGCCCGGTTGAGCGCGACGATGTTCGGCAGCTCTTCGTCCCGAACAGCAACATTGAAGATCCGCCCCGCAAAGGTCGGTTGAGAGAAAGGGGAGCGCTCGCGTAACTTCCCGATAACCTTGGCGAAAACCTCAGGAACTATTTCAGGGTCGATTTGCCGCTCGTTTAATGGGCGACTGGCATCGGGTCCGAGATTGGACAAATAGTAATGGTCCAGCCGAACACCGCCTCGCGTACGAAGCGCGCGCACCGCCAGGATCGCTTCGAGCAGATCGGCGAATGAATCCGAGGTTGGCATCTCCGGATTTTCAGAAAGCTCCTCGCAACCGATCTGGATGTAATAAGAGAGGAAAAACCATTCGGCTCTTGAGAGGTCCTGCCTCTGGTCCCATTTTCGCCTGATGGAGCAAAGGGATTGCGTAGGGGATCTCTGAAGTTCGCCCGCTTCAAGCCGGAAATCAAGGCGGTCATCCTTGGCCGACTCCAGCAAGATCTTGGCGACATCCGAAGTAGACACCGACTCTCCGCGTCCGCTGGCGATCATCTCCTTGGCTCGTTCGAGAAACTCGCGCAGCGAATCGGAAATGCGAATCGATAGCGTTTGCTGTTGGGCTTTGGCATCCATTTCTGTATTCTCGCATGCAATTGGTAAAAGTACAATGAAAAATGAGTATTCTATTGTATCGAAACATACAGATGTGTATAATGGTTCTGACTTAGGCCGAACGGACCTTGCCGTTGTACCTCTTGGTACCTATTACCTGTCATCCGTTATTTGAACCCCGCAAGGCGAGCCAACGGCCTCTGAACTTATTAGCACCCGTTATGAAATACACATAGGTAGCGCGTATGACGGGCGACGAGATTCTCACGGTTGCGGAAGTTGCAGTCGAACTGCGATGCTCAAAGGCCCACGTCTATAACGCGATCGCGGGAAAGGTAGATGGGGTATGTCCCCTGCCGGCTATTTCCATGGGACGAAGAAAGCTGGTCCGCCGTGGCGCGCTCGAACAGTGGAAAAGGATGAATGAGTGCGGCGGTGGTGCTAAGATGGCTCATCGTCAGCGATCAACACCGTCGGACGCATGAAAGGAGAAAGTCATGCGTAGACGGTTTCAGAAGGGTTACCTGCAGAAAGTGCGCGGAGTATGGGTCGCGAGATGGCGGGAAGACGGGCAACGCAAGGCGCGAAAATTAGGGCGAGTTTCACTGATGACAAAAGCGCAAGCGCTCACCGAGTTGGCCGCCATTGTCGGCCCAATCAACAGCAGGAGAGGCCAGCCATCAGAACAGATGAGCTTCGGTGATTTCGTTCAACAAGTCTATTTGCCGTTCTATCGGCGGAAATGGAAGCGCTCAACCGCAATGACGAACGAGGATCGAATAGCACACCATCTGACGCCTGAGTTTGCTCCCAGATCACTGGGTAGCTTTGGCAGGGATGAGTTGCAATCTTTTCTCGATCGCAAAGCACGGACGCTTTCTTTCAGTGTAGTCGATCACCTGCGGTGGGACCTGAAGCAGATATTCGATATGTCGGTGGCAGAGGGGTATTTGCGAAGGAACCCGGCGGCGTTGTTGTTCACGTCCAGGGAATGCAAACGTTCAGCGAAGCGGATCATGACACTGGATGAAGTGCGGCGGCTGTTCTCGCTGTTGGATATTCGGGAGCGGCTGATTGCGAAACTCGTGGTGCTTGCCGGCATGAGACCCGGTGAAATTTTCGGGCTCAAATGGGAGCGCCTCGGATCGGATTACGCCGATATCCGGCAGCGCGTGTATCGTGGCGATGTGGACTCCCCAAAGTCCGTGCGATCGGTCCGATTCGCGGCGCTTTCCAGCGGGCTGCTCGTTTCCATCGACCAGTGGCGGGCGCTGTCGCTCGATGCGCGTGCCGACGCGTGGGTATTCCCGTCGGAGAAACTCACGACGCCTCTGTCAAAGGACCGGACTGGCCTGGGCAAACTTCCAGGTCATGCGGCGCACTCACAGCTCTCTCTTGAAGGAGCTGGGTGTCGATCCCCATGTGAGGGCCGAGCAGATGGGGCATACCGTTGACGTGAACGAAAACGTGTATACGATCACGTCGATCAACCGCCGCAAGGAAGCGGTAAACGCGTTGGAAGATGCTATTGGCGCTTAATGGACTCTATTGGACTCTGCCGCCGGTGGGGTTCTCTGTAAGTTGTTGATTTTATGGAGCGGGAGACGGGGATCGAACCCGCGACGTCCAGCTTGGGAAGCTGGCATTCTACCGCTGAATTACTCCCGCCCGCCATCACAGGTCCTTGTGATACTAACGAATAGTTCCTTTCCAAGTCAATGGGCTAGAGCGCGGACTGCGCCAACTGAAAAACCCGGTCACGAATTTCACAGATCGTACGAAAACCGGATGGACAGCACAAAACGAAACCACCGACGAACACGGAGCAGCCTGGCCGCAACCAAAAACAAGAGCCCACGAACTCATTTGTCCCAGGTTTGGATCTCAGCCTTCAGGTTGCCCTGCGCCCGTACAGGCTGAAGCCTGAATTCCGAACCTCACCGCAGAGACGCGGAGACCGCGGAGATCGTCCCAGGGAGTGCACTCTTCCAGCGTGCTCACGGTTTCGCGATTAACAGAGCACGCAAGATGCGTGCGCTCCCAGGAGAACGCACAAAAATCCTTGCCAGATCGCAAAGGATTTTCGGGTTAGTCGTACAGATCCGTATTTATCTGTGTTTATCTCTGGTTCAGGCTAAAACATCTGGGTGCGCCACAAATCATGGATATGGAGCACTCCCAGCACTATGTGCCTGGAATCGACAACCACGAGGCTGGTTATTCTGAGCTGTTCTATCTTGGCCAGCGCCGCGGTGGCCAGCTCCTGCGGTCCGATGGTCTTGGGTGTTGCCGTCATGCATTGTGCCGCGCGGAGCTTGAGCGGGTCGGAAGAGCGCTGCAGCAACCGCCTCAGGTCTCCGTCAGAGATAACGCCCGCCAGCAAGTCACTCGGCCTCACGACCGTAGTCATTCCGAGGCCCTTGCGTGTCATCTCATAAATCACATCCGCCATGGTCGTGGATTCGAGGACCTTCGGAACAGCTTCTCCCTGGCGCATCAACTCCTCCACGCGAAGCAGTTTCTTTCCGATCGCACCCGCCGGGTGCACGGAGGCAAAATCCTCCTGGCGAAATCCCTTCCGTTCCATGAGAGCCATGGCCAGGGCGTCTCCCATGGCGAGGGCAGCGGCGGTGCTGGTGGTTGGGGCAAGCCCGAGCGGGCACGCCTCCTCAGCCACGCTGACGTCCAGGCTCACGTCCGCATGGCGTGCCAGCGTGGAGAGCGGATTGCCTGCCAGAGCCACCAGCGGCAGACGCAGGCGCTTTGCCACATTCACTATCTGAAGTACTTCGGGCGTCTCACCGCTCTTCGAGACCACCAGCACCACGTCGTTAAGCGCCAGAAAACCGAGGTCGCCATGCATGGCTTCGGCGGCATGCAGAAAGATTGCGGGTGAACCCGTGCTGCTCAGCGTGGCGGCAATTTTCTTGCAGATGATCCCGGACTTGCCCATTCCGGCCACGGCGATCTTACCCGTGCACCCCGCCAGGATGTCGAGGGCGCGGGCAAAGCGGTCGTCCACTCGATGGACCAGGCCGGCTATGGCTCGCGCCTCTGCTTCCAGAACCCGGATTGCGATGGAGGAGGGTGGTTTCGACAGGGCCTTCATTGTGGTTTCCCGAGGGAGGCGCGAATCCTTAAAAGCTCGTCCAGGAGACGCGGGAAAAGCTTCAGGTTCAGGGCATTTGGGCCATCGGAAAGAGCCCGCTCAGGATTATCATGGACTTCAAAAAAGAATCCGTCGACTCCGGCGGCGGCCCCCGCGCGGGCGAGGCAAGGAATATATCGTGCTTCACCTCCAGACCTGTCGCCCTTGCCCCCTGGAATCTGGACGCTGTGCGTGACATCGAAAACCACGGGCCAGCCGAACGACTGCATGATGGCAAAGCAGCGAAAATCAACGACGAGATTGTTGTAGCCGAAGGAAGTCCCCCTTTCGGTGAGGATCACGTTGCGATTCCCGGTGTCGAGGACTTTTTCCAGGACATTCCGCATGTCCCACGGGGAGAGAAACTGCCCCTTTTTGATATTGACGGCCCGTCCGGTCGCGGCGGCGGCGCGGATTAGATCGGTCTGGCGCGAGAGGAAAGCCGGAATCTGAAGCACATCGAGCACTTCAGCCGCCGTCCGCACCTGAGATGTTTCGTGGACGTCGCTGAGCAGCGGCAGCCCGCTTACCTCGCGGGCCTTTTCGAGAATTCGCAGCCCCTCTTCAAGGCCCGGTCCTCGAAAGGACCTGGGGGAAGAACGGTTGGCTTTGTCGTACGAGGCCTTGAAGATCAAGTCCACGCTGACACGCGCTGCGATCCCGGCGAGCCGCTCCGCCATTTTGAGGCAGTGCTTTTCGCTTTCGATGACGCAGGGGCCCGCAATGAAAAAAGGCCGCCCCCGGCCGAGTCTCCGGCCCCCAATTTGTATGGACGAGCTCTTCATCTGGAGAAATGGCTCCGTACTTCTATCTTCTGTGCGCCTCCGTTACCGCCTCGGTCGCGACGGGCAGGGATTCGCGCCGAGATGCGAGGAGCAGCTTGTGTTGGTAGGCCGCGGCGATGAAACTGGCGAAGAGAGGGTGCGGCTGGAAGGGCTTGGATTTGAATTCCGGGTGGAACTGGCACCCGAGGAACCACGGATGATCCGGAAGCTCCATGATTTCGACGAAGTTTCGATCCGGCGAGTTGCCGCTGAACTTCATGCCGTAGCCGGCGAGAATCTTTTCGTACTCCCGGTTGAACTCATAACGGTGGCGGTGCCGTTCCGAGATCTCCCTCTTTTGATAAATCCGGCAGGCCAGCGAGTCTTCTTCGAGAATACAGGGAAAGGCGCCGAGCCGCATGTTTCCGCCCATAATATCCGAACCCAGCAGCTCGCGCAGCATGTAGAAAACACGGTGCGGCGCGGAGGGGTCAAACTCCGAGCTGTCCGCCTGCATGTTGCACACGTTGCGCGCGAACTCAATCACAGCGCACTCCATTCCCAGGCAGATGCCGAAGTAAGGCACTTTGTGGATCCGGACATGCCGGATGGCGCGCAGCATGCCATCGATCCCCCGTTTGCCAAAACCTCCGGGCACCAGGATAGCGTCATATGCAGAAAGCTGTTGCGCGACGGTCTCGTCCAACAATCCTTCGGACTCGATCCATTTCACCTGAACACGAAGCTGGTTGGCCAGGCCACCATGGTAGAGGGCTTCGTTGAGGCTCTTGTATGAGTCCTCGTATTCAACATACTTGCCCACTATTCCTATCCGCACGGTATCCCTGGGGTTCCGGTCCAGGTAAAGCAATCGTTCCCAGCGGCTCAGGTCCGGCTCGCGGGCCGCGAGCTGCAGGTGGTGGACAATCGCATCATCCAGGCCCTCGCTGTGGAGGACCATCGGCACTTCGTAAATGTTGTGCACGTCCAGAGCCGTGATGACGTCCTTTTCGGACACGTTGCAGAACAGGGCGATCTTGGCTTTGATGTCTCTGGGCAGCAGCCGGTCCGTCCGGCACAGAAGGATGTCGGGCTGAATACCGATTTCCCGCAGTTCCTTGACGCTGTGCTGTGTCGGCTTGGTTTTCAGCTCGCCCGACGTGGCAATGTAGGGGACCAGCGTGAGGTGCACGAACATGGAATTTTCGCGTCCCACGTCATTTCGCATCTGACGGATAGACTCCAAGAACGGCAGACTTTCGATGTCGCCGACCGTTCCGCCGATCTCGACGATGGCCACATCCACGTCCTGCGCAACGCGGCCGATCGTACTCTTGATCTCGTTCGTGATGTGGGGAATCACCTGGACGGTTTTGCCGAGGAATTCTCCCTTGCGTTCTTTTTCGATCACGGTCTGGTAAATCTTCCCTGTGGTCGAGTTGTTGTCTCGCGTCAGGCGCACATTGGTGAAGCGCTCGTAGTGTCCCAGGTCGAGGTCCGTCTCTGCGCCGTCGTCGGTAACGTAGACCTCTCCATGCTGGAACGGGCTCATGGTTCCGGGGTCGACATTGATATAAGGATCCAGTTTGAGGAAATTGATCTTGAGTCTCCGAGCCTCCAGCAAGCCGCCGATTGAAGCGCTGGCAAGCCCCTTGCCAAGGGAGGATAGAACTCCGCCTGTGACAAATATGTACTTCATGTATTCTCCTCCACTGCCGCTCGCCGGACGAGTACTGACTTCAGAAAGAAGGTAGTCCTCAGTTGTCCTGACGTTCGGCTTCACCACGGAGACACGGAGATGCACGCGAAAATCCGAAAGATTTTTTGCTCAGTGAATCTCCGTGTCTCCGTGGTGAAAAGAACGCAAGGTTGCTCTTTATGCGCTCCCCCTATTCAATTGAGAACGTGCGAAACAACTCGGCTTTGCGTTGACACTACCAGACGGGGTCCGTTCAAGGTCAGTACTTGAAGGTCCCCTCCTGCGCGGCAGCCAGGACCTCCGCGGCCGACAGGTCTTCCGGAGTATCGACGCCGATGGAGTCCTCCGTCACCTTCACCAGATAGAGGGGATAACCATGCTCCAGGGTTCGCAATTGCTCCAGCGACTCCGACAGCTCCAGGGGCGCAGGCTCGAGGCGCACGAATTGAAGCAAAAACTTTCGACTGTAGACATAGATACCGATGTGTTTGTAATAGCCGTGACACACGCGGGAAGAGTGCCGGTCGGCATTCAAGTTCAGAGGGTCTCCACTTCTGTAGGGAATGGGAAAACGAGAGAAATAAAGCGCGCGTCCGCTTCGCGTCCCCACGACCTTTACGATGTTTGGATTTACAATATCCCCCTCGTGCTGCAGGGGGATGACGGCGGTCGCAACCGTCAATTCCTTGCATTGGACCGCGAATTGAATCAGCTCGGCGACCGTGGACGCCGGGAGAAGCGGCACGTCGCCCTGCAAGTTCAGGATGAGATCCTCGCTCAGCTTTTCGGCGACCTCGGCGACTCGATCGGAACCGGAGCGGTGATCCGTGGAAGTCATCCAGGCCTCTCCCCCGCCGGCCTCCACCACCCTCTTTATTTCCTCGCTGTCGGTGGCGACGATGACGCGGTTTACTCCGGGACAGGTCTTCGCGCGCTTGACGACACGCACGATCATTGGCACGCCGTTTATCAAGCGGAGAGGCTTGCCCGGCAATCTGACAGATTGCATCCGGGCGGGAATGACGGCCGCGACTTTCATGCAGACTTACGCAAACGCCTCCCTGAAGGTTCAGAGCTCAGCTTAATCCATGATTTCACAAATACGGTTAGATACGGTAACGCATTCCACCCACGCGGGGCAAAAGGAAATTAGCCGAGGGTTCGCTTTCGCTCACCCCCGGCTAAACTCCCAGCGCGCTCCCAGGCACCTTATCTGGAAAATACCCGTATTTATGAAATCGCGTCCTTAGGCCGCCCCGGCGCGGGCAGTCTAACGGCTGAACTCCAAACAAAGCGTTCAGAAGTTGATCAGTTCGATCTCTCTCGCGTCTTTCACGTATTGCCGATCAACCTGGGGATAATGATATTCCTTTCCCTCGAAGTTCTTCAATACGACTTCCTTGTCGTCCAGCCTCTGGACGTATTCAGGCATAAGCGGAATTTTGCCGCCTCCCCCCGGCGCATCAATGACGAACTGCGGAACCGCAAAGCCTGTTGTGTGTCCTCGCAAAGCCTGGATGATCTGGAGTCCGACTTCGACCCGTGTCCTGAAGTGGTTGGTGCCCCGGGTGAGATCGGCCTGGTAGAGATAGTACGGGCGCACGCGCATCATCAGGAGCTTGTGCATCAGCTCCTTCATGACCTCCGGATCGTCGTTGACGCCGCGCATCAGGACGGTCTGGCACCCGACCGGTATTCCGGCATTGACCAGGCGCTCGCACGCTTCCTTGGCCTCCGGAGTGATCTCTCTGGGATGATTGAAATGAGTGTTCACATAGATCGGGTGGTACTTCTTGAGCATGTTGCACAGATTATCGGTGATGCGGCTCGGCAGCACGCAGGGAAACTTCGTGCCAATACGAATCACCTGGACGTGGGGAATGGTTCTGAGCCTGGCAATGATGTGCTCCAGCTTTTGGTCGCTCACCATGAGGGGATCTCCTCCCGAGATAAGCACATCCCGGATTTCCGAGTGGTTCCGTATGTATTCGATGCCCATGGCGATGGTTTTTTCTGTGATGTCGCTGGCCCGGCCCACCATCCGCTTTCGCGTGCAAAAACGGCAATACATCGGACAGCGATCCGTGATGAGAAACAGCACGCGATCCGGGTAGCGGTGGGTGAGCCGGGGGACGGGGCTGTCTCCGTCCTCGTTCAGGGGGTCTTCCGGCGCCTCTTCGTCCTGAACCTCCTGGATCGAAGGGACGGCCTGCATCCATATGGGGTCGCCTTTTTCCTGGATGAGGTTGTAGTAGTAGCGGGGGATGCGCATAGGATAGACTTTCCGCACTTCGTTGATTTCACCAACGGAGACATTGTAGGTTTCGTCGACGGTCTCACCTTTGGTGACGCTGTTTCTCAGGTCAAGCATCCATTGTTCCATGCCGAGCGGTCTCCTTACGGGGAAAATCTCTTCACAAAGATCAGTCTATCGTCTCCAACATCGTAGAAATCCCGAATTCGCGACGTCTCTTCATATCCCAGGCTGCGATAGAACCGCACGGTATTTCCGTACGATTCTCGGGAGGACGTTTCCACCACGAGCACCCTGCCGTTCTCGTTCTGAACGTCCGCCTCGACGTGCGCTACCAGCGCGCGGCCGAACCCGAGTCCCTGAGCGGCCGGATGGGTCGCTATCCAATAAAGATCATAAGTTCCGCGCGTCAGGGGCGTCGGTCCCCAGCACACGTAGGCCTTCACGGCGCAGCCGGAATTTTCCGCCACGACCACGCGATAGTCTTTTTGTTTGTCGTCTCGGAGGTAAGTATCGACGATCTCGAGCGCGCATTCGATTTCGGCACCGTTGAAATTCCCGACGCCGCGCACGATTTCCGCCACAGCGGATCGGTCCGAAGCCCTCAAAGGCCGGATCGAGACTTTGTGTGCTCTTCTACTAAAGTGCATACACCGTGGAAGCGACCTTGGCACCTCGCTCCAGGGCAAACTGGGCTATCTTCGAGATGATTTTTGTGTAGGTATATCCTGCGGCGCCTGCGGCGCGCGCAAAGCCGGCGTTTGGGGCGATGTCAGGATTCGGATTTACTTCCAGTACATAGAGGGCGCCGCGTGCGTCCGCCCGCATGTCCACGCGCCCGTAATCCCTGCACCCGACGCACCTGTAGCTCCTGAGCGCAATGTCCCGGATCCGGTTCTCCAACCGCCTGGGAATATCCGCCGGGCACATCGGAGTCGTGCAACGGTACATGGGGCTTTCTTCGTCCCATTTGGCGCGATAGCTTACGATTCGCGGTTCCCCCTCAGGCATACCGCTAAAATCGATTTCGGAGATGGCGAGAACTTCAGGATCGCCATCCCCGATGATGGAGACGTTGAATTCCCTTCCGTCGAGATACTCTTCCACCAACGCTTCCTGAAGGTAGACGCTGTGAACGTAGCCAACCTGCTTTTCCAGCTGTGCCCAAGTGTGGCAGACAGAGTTGCTGTTGATTCCGAGGCTGGCGTCTTCGTGAACTGGTTTCACGATCACGGGAAAGCGCGGCCGCCGAGCCGACAGTTTTTTTCCGGGCGCGAGGAGGTAGCCTCGGGCTGCCGGAATCCCCGAGGCTTGAAACAGTTTCTTGACGCGAAATTTGTCCAGACCTAATCCGAGGGCCATCGGTCCGGAGCCCGTGTATGGGATCTTCATCAGATCGAGGAGACCGGCCACGCACATCTCAAATTCGCACTTTCCGTTGATCGCCTCGCAGAGATTAAAGACAAATCTGGGGGCAAGCTTTGCCAGCGTCTGGATCAGTTCCCTGGAGAAGTGCTCCACTGACAATACATAGGGGGAGAAGCCGGCTTCGCGGAGAGACTCCTCGACCGCGATAACTTCTTCACGGAGAACCGTAGAAGGATAGGTTCTCTCTTCCGATCCCTCGATTTCAACGATGCTGGCGGCATTGTACAGGACGACGCAGTCGGATCTTCCCATTACCCTAACCCGTATCGTTTGCAAGCTGTGTCGAGCACTGTATTGATGAGCTGGTTGTACGTCAGTCCTGCTGCCCGGGCCGCCTTGGGAAAACATGAATTATTTTCGGGCCGAGGCAGGACTCCGGGTAGAGGATTAATTTCAATAATACAAGGACGGTTCTCCGCATCAAGACGAACATCGACGCGACACCAGTCGCGGCATCGCATCACGCGATATGCCGCAAGACAGATGCGCTCGATATCTGTCTGGAGTTCAGCGCTCAACCGGGCGGGACAATCGAAAATTTGCAATGGATTTGAACTGTCGTCCCAGATCCACTTGGCTTCGTAGGAATAGATCGGATTGACTCCGGGAGGGAGTGAATCAAACCTGATCTCAACTATCGGCAGCGCGCGCGCCTCACTCCCGTTGCCGAGAATGGCTACCGTAAATTCTCTGCCGGGAAGGTATTCTTCGACAAGCGCGGGTTCCCGATAGTTTTCCAGCAGCCAGCAAACACGCTCTTTCATCTCCTGGCGTGTTCTCACGAGCGAACTGTTGAGGATGCCAATGCTGGAGCCCTCGTACAGGGGCTTCACCATCAGCGGGTAGTGAAGACTGTTGAAAGAAAAAACCTTTTCAGAAACTACGCGGAAGCGCGCAGTGGGCAGACCGTGAAACGCGAGGATCTCCTTGGTGCGGGCCTTGTCCAGACAGAGATTGAGCGTCAGCGGATCACTCGCCGTATATGGAATGCGCAGATACTCAAGAATCGAAGGGACGTGACCTTCCCTGCACGGGCCCGATTCGCCTTCCGCCATATTAAAGACGACATCTGGGCAACTTCTGCGCAGGCTCTCATAAAGGTTTTGGTCCGCTTCGATGAGGATGACTTCGTGACGTTCCTGAAGGGCGCTCTGGACGGCCTCTATCGTTTCGGCATCGTCCCACTCGGCCTGAGATTGACCGCGGCAACTCGGAGGTTCTTGCGATTCGTCCGCCTCACCCCGTTTTAGATTGTATGTCAGACCCACTCGCATCCGGGACGCCTTTCGTGGACTGATATATGGTAATCACACAGGATTGTCAACATTTATTTGCCAAAATCTCCACAAGATGCTGCGTTAAGATCAGCTCATGATACCAAATCTTGTAGGTCGACCGGCGGAAGCAAATTGAATGCCACAGAGCGCCCGCTTGTGAGTCCCGGACGACGGCCGCGCCGTCAGACCGCAATAGCGTCGCAGATCACCGGCAGCGCATAGAAGATTCGGTGTAATCCGTTCATTCAATCAACCGGGGGGGCAAAGACATGGACGACAGGATGACACGATTTGTCGGACAGGACTAACAGAATTTACGGGATTTTTTGGGGGGGGACAAGGTGACAAGATTTAACTCGATCCTCCAATGCGGGTGTGATTAGAAATGGTGAGTCAAGTTCTTAGGCGCTACATCTCACAGGATACCCGCGCTCCCAGGAGCAAAAATCCTTGCCAGGTTGCAAAGGATTTTCGGCTTAGTAGTACGGAGCGGGCCTGGGGGCCTGCAGCAAAATGGGAAGTTATTTCTGCGCGAGCCCTTAGACGCGAAGGATTTCTGCTTTTGCGCATATCCATTCGGGTATAATGAGCCATCCATTAACCTCGGGAAAACAATTCGATGCGCTTGTCCAATCCGATTTTCAAGGCCCGCGTCTTTGTCATCCTTCTGTCAGGGCTGGGTTTTCTCATGGTTTTGGGGGCGCCATCTCTGGCCGCCGGCGGCCACTTCTTTCTCTCCGCCCTCGTCTATACGGTCTTTTCCCCGATATGCCATCAGATGCCGGAGCGTTCGTTCGAGCTTCTGGGATTTCCCTGGGCGGTGTGCCACAGATGCTGCGGAATCTATCTGGGAGTTTTACTTGCAGCAGTATTTTACACGGCGATTCCGCGCCGGCTCACTTCTCACGAGATGCGCAGGTACTGGGTCGCGGCTGCAACTGCCCCGCTCCTAATGGATGTAGGGCTC
>Ga0209056_10005523_pt1 | contig 13134 bp, 10 predicted proteins | sample GraSoiAngelo_114_FD_185876 | JGI IMG/M metagenome (GOLD analysis project Ga0209056, IMG submission 185876) | Grasslands soil microbial communities from the Angelo Coastal Reserve, California, USA - 14_0903_13_40cm (SPAdes) (version 2) | ecosystem: Environmental > Terrestrial > Soil > Grasslands... | reverse complement strand
GTCCTCGCTAAGGCCCCGGATGCGGAGTTCAAGAAGCCTTGGGCGTTCAAGGTCGGGGGTCGGACCGTCGCCACGAACCCCAAGCTCACCGTGTACCGGCGCACGGTGCTCAATCACCTCGTGCATCATCGCGGCCAGCTGACCGTGTACTTGCGGCTCACCGGCGCCGCCGTCCCCGCCGTGTACGGTCCCACGGCGGACGAGCCGAACTTCTAGGGAGCAACGCGTGCCCTCGTGGGAGCAGGCGGTCTCCGGGCTGCTGCGCGCGCTGCGGCTCGACAGCATCCGCAGCAAGATGCTGGTATTCGCGTTGCTGGCCACGCTCATCCCCTCGGTCACGACGGGCTGGATCTCCTACCTGCAAAACGAGCGCTCGCTCACGGCGAAGATCACCGGCGAGCTGCAGAGCGTCAGCGCGCAGACCGCGCGGGAGATCGACCTGTGGGTCAAGGAGCGGCTGTACGAGCTGCGCGTGTTCGCCAGCTCGTACGAAGTATCGGAGAACCTCGACCGGATCCGGCACGCCGGCGGCGAGCGGGCGCACGAGCGGCTCACCGGCTATCTCCGCTCCGTGCGCGAGCGCTTCGCGGACTACCAGGAGCTGCTGGTCGTGAACCCCGAAGGCGAAGAGCTGGCGAGCACCGCCCCGCAACCGACGGCGGTCGAGCTGCCGCCGGGGTGGACGACCACCATCCGCGCCGACAACGCCGTGGTCGGCGACGCATCCTGGGACGCCGAGCACATGAAAAGCGTCGTGGTGTTCGCGGTCCCGATCTACCAGACCGGGGGGCGGCTGCTGGGCGCCTTGACGGCCAAGCTCGATCTCGGCGCCCTGCATCGCCTGCTGCGACGCTTCGCGGGCGGCGGCGCACAGGAGGGTCAGGTGTACCTCATCGCGGCGGACGGCCACGCCATCGCGGGGTCCCGCTCCGCTCCCGCCGAGCTGATGCGCCGCACGCTGGACACCGCCGCCGTCCGCGGGCTGCTCGAGCGGGAGGGAGCCACCCGCGAGTATCGCGGCCTCGAAGGCCAGGAGGTGGTGGGGGCCGTCAAACGTGTGCCCCGCCCGGATTGGGCGGTGCTGGCGGAGGTCCCGGCGGCCGAAGCCTACCGCCAGGTGACACGGCTCCGCAACGTGACCGCGGTCATCGTGGCCGCGTTGCTCGTGGCGGTGGGGCTGTTCGCGTACTTCCTGGGGCTGTTGATTACGCGGCCGCTCGACCGTCTGACGGGGGCGGCCACGAAGGTGGCAGGGGGCGACCTCGCCGTGCACTTGCCCGTGGTGGGCGGCGGCGAGCTCGGCTATGTCACCGAGGTATTCAACGACATGGTGGCACGGCTGCACGAGAGCCGGAAGGAGCTCGAACGGCTGTCCGTCACCGATGACCTCACCGGGTTGTACAATCGGCGATATCTGATGGACGCGGTCGCCAACGAAGTGCGGCGCTCGCGCCGCCTCGATCACCCCTGCACGCTGCTCATGGCCGACGTCGACCACTTCAAGGAGTACAACGACGACTACGGCCACCTGGCGGGCGACGAAGCGCTCAGGCGCATCGCGGGCATCCTGCGCGAGACGACGCGCGACGTGGACTGCGCCGCACGCTACGGCGGTGAGGAGTTCGTGGTGTTGCTGCCCGAGACCAGGGCGGCCGGGGCAATCGAGACGGCCCAGCGCTTCCGCACCCGCCTCGCCACCGACGAGCTGGTGGGCGGGAAGCTCAGCGTGAGCATCGGGGTGGCCCAGTTCCCCGAGGATGGCGACGCGCCCGACGCGCTGCTCGCCCGTGCCGACGCGGCGCTGTACCGAGCGAAGCGCGAGGGCCGCGATCGCGTGCTGCGGGCGCCCCCCCCGTCCCTCCCGCCCCCGGCCTCAGCCTAACGGCCGCCCGGCTCGATCCCCCGCCGCGCCACCAGGCTCAAGAGCATCCAGCCGGCGCGACCGCCGTCATCGCCGACGCGCACCCACCGCTCGAGATAGGAATAGCCGACGAGCTCGGCGCCCGGCTCCACGGTGAACAGCACTTTGTACGCCGCGCCCGGCCCGTCCCGCACCCGGCCCCGCGCCGTCGCTTGCAGCCGCACCGGAACCGCGAACGACACCTCGCCCGTGCGGAGCGGCGGCCGACCGCCGGCGCCGAGACGGCTCCGGCCGACGCCGGCCAGGCTCTTCGCCTGGTTCGCCAGGTACAGCGCGCCGCCGTAGTTCTGCTTCGCGAACACGGCACTCGCCTGCTCGAGCAGCGCGCCGGTCTGCGCGGCGTCCGAGCCGCCTCCCGGCGGCGTCCCGGTCGCGGCGCGCAGCGCCTGGACCGCAATCTCCGCTTCGGCGATGGCCGACGCGGCCTCCGCTCGGCTGGCGACGGTTTGGAGCTTCGCCAGCGCGCGCACGACCTCTTGCCGCGCCTCGTCCAGTCGCGCCTGCAGGTCCTCGACCTGCGCATCCCGCTCGGCCAGCTGCAGGTCGAGACGCGCGACGCGCTGCTCCAGCATCGAATCGCGCGCCGACACGCTCCGCGGTGCCGACGGCCCGCCGGCGGCGCTGTCTTTGGCCGCCTGAGGCGTCACGGGCGTGGACTGCGGCGCACACGCCGCGAGCGCTGCCCCGAGAATCGCACTCAGGAACCGGCGAGGGACGTAACGCCCACAGGTGCGAGCGACCGGGGCTCGCCGGTGCGGGCCGCTCACCCGGCGGCCTCGTGCGAATCGGCCTGCTGCTGCATCGGCTCGTGGGCCTGGCCGCTGACCCAGACGCCGGGGTGTGGAATCGTGACCACGAAGCCGTCGCTCACCCGCAGCGGCCGTGCCTGGTAGGCGGCGAGCGCGTCGCGCCACGGCGCCGGAAGCTCGCCCGCCGAGCGCAGGGGCAGGGCGATGGCGTTGCCGACCCGCCCGATCACCGTGTTCTCCACCACATCGGTGAGCGGCCGGCCGGCGGGTTCGCGCAGCTTCGAGAGCGCCACGTGCCGCGCCGCCGGATCCCCCGCCGAAATGATGGCGGTCGAGTAATACAGCAGGTTCGCTTCGATGTGCTCGAGCAACCGGCTGGGCGGCGCGCTGGAGGGAGCCGTGCTCGGCTGGTCGCCCGAGAGCAGGCGCTCCAGGTCCGGGAGCAGACCGCGGTCGAGCAGCGTGCGGCGGAACAAGTACCCGAAGCGCCGAACCACGTCGGGCGTCGCGACGTTCGGCAGCCGGAACGGCACGAACAAGACGGGGCGGGCGCGGGGACTCCGCACCATCACCTTGAAGCGCTCGAGCGGCTCGAAGAAGTGGAAGGTGACGAGCCGGTCCCGCGTGGTGTTGCGCACGTGACGGATCGCGCCCGTTGCCGGCGTGTCGGCGGGGGCGTCCACCACACCGAGCGGCCGACGGCGCAGCGCGTGACTCATGCGCTCGGTGCGATCACGGATCATCTGGACCGTCTCCGCCGCCACGGCCTCGAGACCGGGCTCGGCCACGGTGAGCGGGTCGAGCTGCAGCTCGGGTCGGAGCGCCGTGATCAGGTCGCCGAGCATCGACGTCCCGACCATGCGGGCGAGGATCTGGAGCGGGCGCTCGCGCCCCTCCGCTTCCCGTCGCCAGCGACCGTCGAGCACGGCGAGCTTGGCCTCGTCCCCCGGCGTCAGCGTCACGCTGTAGAGCAGCTCACCCCAGAGCACGCCGAGCGACTGCCAGTACTCCTCCAACTCGATGAGCACGCCGTAGCGCATCGCCGACGGACCGTCGGTCGCGGGCGAGAAGAAGTCTAGGGCGCCGTCGCGCGCCCCTGCCGTCGAAGGACGCGTCGCCGAGGAACGCTCTGCGAACATGACGAGCCGCTGGAAATAGAGGACGTGCCCGGGTGCTTCCGGCTGTTCGGCAGCGCGGGGAGGCGGCGGTTGCGCAGCGGGCGCCTCGCGCGCCGGCCGCTCACCCGAGTGGCCGATCGATCCGATCGTGGGCGGCAGCTGCGTCGGCGCGGCGAGCGGCGTCGGTCCCTCGCCGAGCGTAGCGGTCGCGAGCTCGATCGGGTCCTCGCTGCGCAAGCCCACGCGGATGCGCAACCGGGGCGTCTCGCGGCGCGGGATCGCGACGGTCCCGTCCGCATCGCTCACCCAGTGGCCCTCGGCGTTCCCGGCGCGGTCGAGCACCGTCACGGGCACGCCCTGTGCGGGCCTGCCCGTGTCCTGGTTCACGATTCGGAACAGCCAGACGTCGTTCGCGCCGGTGGTCATAGGGGGCCCCAATATGTGATACGACGGGAGGGGCGTACAACGGCGGATGACACGTTGCCGGGTAAGGCGTTGCCGAGTAGAGCGTTACGGAGAGTACGTTGCACCAGCCGGATTAATGCGAGCTACGAGGTGGCACGACTCGACCCGGGGCCCGCTCGTCTGCGCGGCTGAAGCCGCGGCTCGGCACTGCCGCTGAAGCGGCGCAGCGCCCGTTTACGGGCACACGCCGAGCCGCGAGTTCACTCGCGACTCGCGGGGCTCGGCAATCGCAATTGCGCTGAGGCCGTTCGACGAAACCCGGCTACCGCAAATCGAACATGAAGTGGTGCATGTAGTCGATGGTCGCCTGCTGCTCGCTCACCTGGAAGGCGAGCACGTCCCCGATCGTGATGACCCCAACGAGCCCGCGGTCGCTCACCACCGGCAGGTGGCGGATGCGCTTCCCGGTCATCATGGCGGCGCATGCATCGACTCGCGTGTCCGGGGCGCAGGCGGTCACGGGTGTGGTCATGACGTCGGCGACCTTGGTCGCGGCGGGATCGCGCCGTTGCGCGACCACACGGCGCAGGATGTCGCGCTCGGTGAAGATGCCGACGAGCCGGCCGCCTTCGGTCACCACGAGCCCGCCGATGCCGCGCTCGCTCATGAGCTCCGCGGCCTTCAGCACGGTTTCCCCCGGCCTCACGGAAATGACGTCGCTGCCCTTCCTGGCGAGGATATCCTGGACGGTCGGCACCCTACCGCCTCCTGGCTGGGGGTCTTCCCGATACTACCGCGCTACGGGCGCGGACGCCACCTTATCCGGTCCTCCGGAGGCAAGGTGCCACCATGGCGCAGGCTCGGATCAACGTAGGCCCGCTCGATGCGCGCGCCCGCCAGATCGCCGGCGCGCTCGCGATCGTCGGCGGCCTCACGGCGCTCGACGGCTTCTTCCAGGCGCTCGGGTTTCTCACCTGGATCGTGTGCGCGGCGATGATGTACGTGGGCATCATCCTCGCGATGGGTGGATTCAAGGACGGAACCGCAGTGTTCGGGTTCCCGCTGTTGATCCTGTCGGTGCTCGACGCCTGGCTGCCGATCGTGCACAAGGGCTACTGGGGCCTGATCGCCGGGGTCGTCGTCGCCATCGGTGCGTTCCAGACCGCCCGCACGCGGCAGTGCCCGATCAACGGCCTGTTGGGGGTGAATACGGCGCAGGGCTCCACCTCGCTCGGCTGACGGGCTGAGCGGTCGTCGCGCGAGCGCCACAGCGCGCGACCAGCGTGGCAGCCGGTGACGCGGCCCACGGTAGGCTGGGTATCCTGAGTACCCGGGGGTCCCCACCGAGCGAGGTGTCGCATGACAAGCCGCGTCGTCTCTCTCTCCGTTGTGCTGTTGACCGTCGCCGGCACCGCGCCGGCGCAGAGCATCCCGATCCAGACGGTCCCAATCGTTCCGGCAGACCAATTCGACATCTTCCCGTCCTACACCCTCGCCATGGGCGGGGTGTCGATCGCGGTGCCGGATACGCTGCATGACCCGTTCGTGAACCCGGCCACAGGGGCGAGGCTCCGGGCCGCCCGTTTCTTCGGTTCCCCCACCTTGTATAGCGTGTCGCACGATGCCGGAGCCGGCCGCACGCTGCCGCTCGGCGTGTTTTCCGCAGCCGGTTCCTGGTACGGCGGTCTCGCGCTGGCGTTGCAACAGGTGGACGCGAGCCACCTCGGTTCGTCGTCCGTCAACACGCCCGTGGCCTTCGACACAGGTTTCAGACTCACTGGCCAGCTCGCGCCGAGCGTCCAGGACTTGAGCCCCGGCCCGCGGTCGCACGGCAACGCGCTCGCGTTCGTGATGATCGGTACGACGCTACCGGCGTCCGGGCTCTCGGTCGGTGGCAGCGTCCGCTGGGCCAAGCTCCGCGCGGTCGACGGCGTCGATCTGCTCTATCCCGGCAGCACGCGCGTCGACCAATCCGGCGCAACCGTCGATGCCCGTCTCGGCCTCCTGAAGGAGTGGGCGGGCGACCAGTCACTCGAAGCGGTTGTCCTGCACGAGCGGTTCAGGATGACGCACGACGTGACCTTCCTCGATGCGTTCTGGGATCCGGGCACCCAGCAATTCTTGCAGAGTCCCAGGCTGGTGCACGACCGCGATTTCACCAAGCGGTGGGGACTGCAGGTCAAGTACGAGCGCCCGCTCACGGCGTCGGGATGGCGCATCGGGTGGCTCGCGACCGCTAATCGCATCTCGCAGCCCGACACGCCGAACCTCGACCTCCTCAACATTCCGCAGGACCCGGGGCACGCCGCCGCGTACGAGCTGGGCGTCGGCGTCTCGCGCACGTACGGGCCGTCGCTGTTCGGCATGGACGTCGTGTACCAGCCGATTTGGAGCACCACCTGCGCCGAGGCCGGGACACCGGCCGCGACCTCGGGCAGCGACACGAGCCGCTTTCACTTTTCCAACGCCCTGTTCCGGATGGGCGTCAGTCGCGAGGTGACCCTCGGGCCGCTCACCAGGACCGCCGCTCTCCAGCTCGGCCTCGTCGTTCGCTCCGTGCACTACGACCTCGCGCAACGAGACGACGTGGACGCTACCACGCGCCATCTGGAAGAGTCGTGGCTCGAATGGACGCCGACGTGGGGTTTGAGTCTGCGCTTTCCGGAGCTCGAGCTGCGATATCGGGGGCTCGTGACGCATGGGACAGATCGGCTGGTCACGCCTTCGAACCAGTTCGTCACCAACCCGGCCGACCTGAGGCCGGGCTTCTTCCCTTCCCCAGGGCTTTCGATGACGCTTGACGGAGTTCACGTGGTCACGCACCAGGTCTCCGTCTCGTTCCCGCTGCGCTGAGCCGGGTGACCAGGAGGTGCACGATGATGACACGCAGTGTCGGGACGGCGTACCTCGGGTTGCTCGTGCTGGCGAGCGGTTGCGACGGGTGGAAGACGCCGTCCGGACCGCCCGCGTCGATCGACGCCGAGCTGCGGCAGAGCCTGGGCGGATGGAGCGTGGTGCCGATCGGCGCGACCCCCGTCCAGGCGGCGGCGCTGGTGGACCTCGGCCAGGCGCTCATGTTCGACAAGGTCCTGAGCGGGAACCGCGACATCGCTTGCGCGACCTGTCACAACCCGGTGACCCACGCCGCGGACGGCCTCGCGCTGTCGGTCGGCACGGGGGGGAGCGGGCTGGGGCCGTCGCGGACGCTGGGGCCGGGGCGCCAATTCGTCCCCCGCAACGCTCCCACGCTCCTGAACGCGGGACTGGGCGCGTTCTATTTGTTCCTGGACGGGCGCGTGTCGGGATTCCGGTCCGGACCATTCCAGACGCCGGCGGGCGTCGTCCTCCCGTCCGGGCTGCCTACCCTCCTCGCCGCACAGGCGATGTTCCCGGTGACCAACCGGGAGGAGATGCGCGGCGCGCCGGGCGACCGCGATCGCTTCGGAAACCCGAACGAGCTGGCGGAGCTCGGCGACAGCGACTTCGTGTCGGTCTGGCAAGCGGTCATGCGGCGACTGCTCGCCATCCCAGAGTATGTGTCGAAGTTCAACGCCGCCTTTCCGCAGACGCCAACCAGCCAGCTCGGCTTCCAGCACGCCGCCACGGCCATCGCCGCCTTCGAGACCCAGGCGCTCACGAAGACCGACTCACCGTTCGACCGCTATCTCCAGCACGATGACGCCGCGTTGACGGCCGAGCAGAAGCGGGGTGCCCTGCTCTTCTTCGGTGACAAGGCCCGCTGCGCCAGCTGCCACGGCGGGCCGTTGCTGGGTGGTGGAGACTTCGCCAACGCCGGCGTACCACAGCTCGGCCCCGGGACGGGACGCGACGCGCCGCTCGACCTCGGACGCGGCGAGCTCTTCAACCAGAGTGGGTACCGGTTCGCTTTCCGGGCTACGCCCTTGCGCAACGTCGAGCTCACGGCGCCCTATATGCATGACGGAGCGTTCCCCACGCTCGAAGCCGTGCTGCATCACTACAATGACGTGCCGCGCGCGTTGCGGGAGTATGATGCCTCCCAGCTGCCGCCCGCCCTCCAACCGATGTATCACGGCGACGAAGCAACCATCTCCGCGGTGCTCGCGAACGTGGACGGTCGTCTCTCGCGGCCGCTCGGCCTCAGCGACGTGGAGATCCGCGAGCTGGTGGCGTTTCTCCAGTCATTGACGGATCCGTCGGCCCGGGACTTGAGCTCGCTCGTTCCGGCCCGGGTGCCCAGCGGGCTGCCCGTGCAGGAGTGACCCTACGGGAGCGCCGGTCCGACGATCCACTTGACGAGCCGGCCCGGCTCGAGGGGGGTCTGCGGCTCGACCTGATTGACGAGCGCGAGCGTGGCAGCGGAGACCGGTGAGGCCCGAGTCCGCGCCATCTCCTCGATCGTGGTGCGCCGGTCGAGCCTGACGATGTCCACCCGCTGTGGCTCGACGACGAGCGCGGCGGGATCGGTGAGCCGGGCGAAGCTCTGGAGCGCGCGCTCGGCGACCGGCTGAACGACGGGCCAGCGCACCTCGGTGGCGTAGCCGAGGAGCCGGTACACGGCGCCGCCGTGCTCGACGAACAGCGCCGTGCCCCGTAGCGTGCCGGTTTCGGCCGCGGCCGCGAAGGCGGCGCTCACGGCGGGGAGCCCGCTGACGCTGGTGCGGACCGGGTAGCCGCTCGTGAAGCCACGCTGCGACAGGAATGCCGCGGCAGCCGCATCGGCGGTCGGCTCCTTCGCGAACGACAGCTCGACTGCGGCATCCTTCTCCGGGCTCACAGCGCTCACGGCCTGCTTGTCGTTGCTGGTGGTCCAGCCCTCCGGGAACGTCAACCGGAAGCGCAGCTCGGGATGGAAGAACCGGGTGCCTTTGAAGTAGCCTTCCCGCGGGTTGTTGCCGAAGACGAGACCATCGAGCTGCCGCAAATACGGGTCCCGGTTCACGGCGACCCCTGAGAAGCTCTGCGGCAAGGCCGCAACCTCCTGCTCGATCCGCCCGCGGCGATTCTCCGGATCCGGGTGCGTGGCGAGCCACTCGGGAACGCGACCGCCGCCCTGCGCCTGGCTCACGCGCGTGAGCATCTCGAAGACGTGCGGCATTTCTCGGGGATCGTAGTTCACGCGACGCATGTAGCGCAGGCCGAGGTCATCGGCCTGGCGCTCGGCGTCGCGAGAGTACTTGAGGAAGAGGACGCCGAGTCCGGCGCTCGCGAGGCCTGCGAAGCGCTCGAAGTCGGGGCTCGCGATGGTGCCGACGGCGAGCCCGATCTGCGCGAGCTGCTGCTTGCTCAGCTGGCTGACGGAATGGCGCGCGGTGACGTGGCCGATCTCGTGGCCCACGACGCCGGCCAGCTCCGCCTCGGAGTTCAGGTGGGCCAGGATCCCGCGCGTGACATAGATGTAGCCGCCGGGGAGCGCGAAGGCGTTGACCACCGGGTCGTCGACCACGCGAAACGACCAGGGCAGATTGGGGCGCTCCGAGGTGGCCGCGAGGCGCGCGCCGAACTGCTGCAGATAGCGCTGCAACCCGGAGTCGGGGTAGAGCCCGATGGAGGCGGCGACCTGGTTGTCGTAGTCTCGCCCCATCGCGATCTCCTGAGATTCGCTGATGAGCATGAGCTGCCGCGAGCCGGTGGCGGGGTTCACGGCGCAGCCGCCGGCGCCGAGGCCGGCCAGCAGGGCCAGCGGGGCGGCCCAACGTCGCGCGGTGCAATGGGTCATGTGGGAAAGATACCCGGGCGCGAGCTTCCCCCTGGTCCACCGCCCGTGTTATGGTGCGACGCATGAAGCTGACCGGGCGGACGGGGCTCATGGCCATCGGCTTGCTCGTCGTGGTCGCCGCGGCGGGCGTCCTGGGCTTCCACGTGTTCACGCCAACCAGAGAATCGGTGGGCGGCCGTTGCCCCCGAGAGCCTCGCGTCGCATTGCCGTGCTATGAGCAGCGTTACCGCTCGATTGTCGCGGAGCAAGGCGTCGCCGAAGCGTTCGCTGACTTGAAGGCGGGTTACGGCGCCGATCCCGAGGTGCAGCGGCTGTGCCACGCGATCACGCACGCGATCGGACAGGCCGCGGTGAGAAAGTACTCCAATGTCGCCGACGCGTTTGCGTATGGCGAGAACGCGTGCGGCTCGGGATACTATCACGGCGTGATGCAGGGCTACGCCTTGACCCTGGGCCGCGAGAAGCTCTTGAGCGATCTCGACGCCGTCTGTGCCGGTGTTCCGGGAAAAGAGCGAAAGTCTCTCGACTACTTCAACTGCGTTCACGGGCTGGGACATGCGATCATGGCCGTCCGGGGGGACGAGCTGTTCGACGCGCTGCATGATTGCGACGGACTGACGGGCTCCATGGAGCAGAATGCCTGTGTCAACGGGGTCTTCATGGAGAATCTGATCGTGGATGGCGCGCATGGCGGCCACTACAGCAAGTACCTGAAGCCCGGCGAGCCGCTGTATCCCTGCACCGCCGTCGGGGAGAGATACAAGGCGGAGTGCTTCGACATCCAGACCTCGTACGCGCTGGGCGTCGTGCAGGGCGATTTCGCCAAGGTGTTCGCCCTCTGCGCGGACGTCGCCGCGCCGTTTCGCAAGAATTGCTACCAGAGCCTGGGGCGAGACGCGGCGACGATCAGCCGGGATCAGGTGCCCGCCACCGTGGCGACCTGCAAGCTCGGCCGGGATCACGCGCAGCGATCGTATTGCGTGCTCGGCGCGGTGCTGGACTTCGTGTACTACTACCATTCCGACGTGCAGGCGAAGGCGTTGTGCGCGGGCGTCGATCCGGACCTGCGGGAGGGTTGCCGGTCGGCGATCGCCAGGCTCGTCGGACGCTTCTAGGCCAGGGCGAGCGTGCGACGCGCCACCTTCTGGTTCATTTTCTGCACCCACAGCGCAGAACCGACGCCAAGGATCGCGCCGCGACGCGTCCTCACCCCCTGTCCCCCTCTCCCCTTCGCTGCGCTCAGGGCAAGCTGTTCCGGAGAGGAGGAATTGAGTTTCGGCGTCGAGTAGCGCGGACGCGCACCCTTGCCCGTGCGCGCCCGGCCGTAAGATTGGCGCGCATGGCTCGTGCCGCATTGCTCCTTCTCGCCGTCGGCGTGTCATGCCAGCCAGCGGGCCGTGGAGCCCCCGCCCCTCAAGGCAACAGCGGCGTCACGATCCGCGTCAACCAGCTCGGCTACCGACCGGACGCACCCAAGCGGGCCGTCGTGTGCGCGCTCGAGCCGCGGCTGATCGCGAGCTTCCGCGTCGTGGACGAGCGCGACCGCACGGTGTTGGGCCCGAGCGCCGCCGACGCGGCCGGGCCGTTCGGGTCGTGCGCAGCCACGTACCGGCTCGACTTCTCCATGCTCGATCGTGCGGGTGTCTATCGGATCGTGGTCGCGGGGGCGACCTCGCCGCCGGTGCGGATCGCGGACGACGTCTATCGGGGCGCGGCGGACTCACTCCTCGCCTATCTGCGGGAGCAGCGCTCGGGTTACAATCCGGTGTTCCGCGACTCCGTGCACCAGCACAGCGACGGCGTCCTGGTCGATCATCCGACGCGCAGCGGCGAGTTCATTCCGGTGAGCGGCGGCTGGGCCGACGCGTCGGACTATCTGCAGTACGGAGCTACCACGGCGCATGCGACGACCATGCTGCTGCTCGCGTTCCGCGATCATCCCGAGGCGTTTGCCGACCGGTTTCAGGCGAACGGTCTTCCCGCAGCTAACGGGATCCCGGACGTGCTGGACGAGGCGCGCTGGGGGCTTGAATGGCTGCTAAAGATGTACCCGGAAGACGACCTGCTCCTGAACCAGCTGGGCGACGATCGCGATCACACCTTCTGGGACCTGCCGGTCAACGACTCCGCGGATTACGGATGGGGGCGCGGCGGGCGGCGCCCGGTGTACCCCTGCACCGGGAAACCGCAGGGCCTGTTCGAGTACAAGAACCGCTCCACCGGGCTCGTGTTTTCCAGGTGCGCGACAGCGCGTACGCCCGCCAGCTCGCTCGGCGCGCGCGCGCTGTGTACGCGCTCGGCGCGGCGCATCCCGGCGTATGTCAGACCGCGCCCGCCCGATCGCCGTACTTCTACGAGGAGGACGACTGGGCGGACGACATGGAGCTGGGCGCAGCGGAGCTGTATGCGCTGACGGACGAGCCGACGTATTTCCACGCCGCGCTGCAGTACGCCGCGCTCGAGCCCGTGAGTCCGTGGATGGGACAGGATACGGCGCGGCACTATCAGTGGTATCCCTGGCATAACAATGGCCACTACGAGATCTGGCGGACGGGAGGGGACAGCGCGCGGCGAGTCGTGGCCGAGTACTATCGGCGTGGCCTCGAGGCCGTGACCCGCCGGGCCAGGAACGGCTTCCGCATCGGCATTCCTTTCATCTGGTGCTCGAACAACCTGCTCGCGTCGTTCGCCACGCAGGCGCACTTCTATCGACGGATGACGGGCGATTCGACCTACCTCGAGTACGAGACCGCGGCGCTCGACTGGCTGTTCGGCTCCAACCCTTGGGGCGTGTCGATGGTCATCGGACTGGGCACCACTTATCCCCGCACGCCCCACTCGGTGGTCGCGCAGCAGCTGCACCTGCAGCTCACCGGCGGGCTGGTGGACGGCCCCGTGTACCGGTCGATCTTCGAGCGCCTACGGGGGATCCGGCTGCTCGAGGCGGACGAATACGCGCCGTTCAACACCGGCTTCATCGTGTATCACGACGACGTGGGGGACTACTCGACTAACGAGCCGATCATGGACGGCACCGCGAACTTGGCGTATCTGCTCGCTGATTGGGCTGTGGCGTCGCCGCCACGCGCGTGTCCCGGATGTGGCGACGGCGGAACGCGAGGGTGGAGCGCACCACCCAGAGGGCCCGGACCTCGGCAGCCTCCGGGAGCGGCGTCGGACGCCGGGCCGGCGCGCAGGCGACGAGCACCGACAGCGCAGAACCGACGCCAAGGATCGCGCCGC
>Ga0209056_10005520_pt1 | contig 13138 bp, 10 predicted proteins | sample GraSoiAngelo_114_FD_185876 | JGI IMG/M metagenome (GOLD analysis project Ga0209056, IMG submission 185876) | Grasslands soil microbial communities from the Angelo Coastal Reserve, California, USA - 14_0903_13_40cm (SPAdes) (version 2) | ecosystem: Environmental > Terrestrial > Soil > Grasslands... | reverse complement strand
TCGCCGACCTGAGACCGCGCCGCGATTTCGAGCCGCCCACCGTTCGACATGGCGTCCAGCGCGTTGGAGATGATCTCGGTCAACGCCTGCTCGAGCCGCATGGGATCGACCCGGATTTCGCGGAGTGCCGGCGGAACGGTCACCGCCAGCTCGACTCGGTACTGGCGCAGCAGCTCGGCGAAACCGGAGAGCGCGCCGTCGACCAGCGTCTGCACGCTCTCCCGCAGCGGGCGGAACGGAGCGGGGCGCGAAAAGGTCAACAGGTGCGCGATCCTCTGGTCGAGACGATCCACCTGCTCGATGATGGCGTTCAGCTGTTCGCGGGCGGCGCCGGCCGGGCCCTCGACGCGGCGCTGAGCGAGCTGCGCGGCGGCTCGCAGGCTCGCGAGCGGGTTCCGCAGCCCGTGGGCCACGCCTGCCGCCATCTGGCCGATCGAGGCGAGCTTCTCGGATTGCACCAGCTGCGCGCGGGACTGGCGGAGCCGCTCGGTCATCTGCGCGAACGCGCGCGCCAGGTCGCCAATCTCGTCCGAGGAGCGCGGCTCGATCGCATGATCCAGGTCGCCCGCGCCGACGACGGCCATCGCGTGCCGCAGCTCGTTGAGTGGGCGCGCCAGGCTGCGGGAGATGAGCCACGACGCCAGGAGGCCGGCCGCGAGGGCGAGCGCGACGATCCCCCACAGGACACGCCGTTCCGCGTCCACGATCCCCGCTACCTGCACGAAAGCCGCCTGGACGCTGAACTCGCGCGCTCGCCGGTAGATCTCCCGGTTGACCTCAGCCAGGGCCGGCTGCAGGCGCTCGACTAGCTCCTGTCGCGCCAGGACGGCCGCCGCATCGCGTCGGCCGGCGTCGTGCAGCTTGAACACCCGGGCCGCGACAGCCCGGATATCCTTCTCGATCCCGCGGACACCGTCCGCGAGCTTGAGCTCGTCGGGTGGCAGTCCCGCGGTCCAGCGATCGAGCCAGAAGGCGACGACCTGTTCGGTGAGGGGAAACTCCTTCTTGGCCGCGGGATCTCCGCTCAGGTAGCGCCAGATCACCTGGGTCTGGTTGAACATGGCGTCTTCCACTTCGGCGTACGTCCGCGAACGGGCCAATCGCTCACCCAGCGACTCGAGCGTGCCGCGCACCAGCCCATTGGTGCGAATCGCCTGAACGCCGACCAGCAAGGCCGGGATCACCATGAGGGAGAAGCCCAAGAGCAGCTTGCGCTGGAGGGTCACGGTTCGAAGCTTCCGTGCCCCCCTCGGCAAGCGCAAGGCCCCGTTTGGGGGGATTCCCTACTTGCTTGCGGCTGAGTCCGACTTTTGGGGGCACCAGCCGCGGGGTCCGGTCCCGTCGCAGCGAATCGTGTAGCGAATCCCCATCACGTCGGTCGGCCGGAGTTCGATCTGGGACCCACCCCACTCCACAGCGGCCCCTAGGTGCTCGGGTCGAGAGAGTTGGGCGCGAAACCGCACGCGGTGGCGGGTAATCTCGCACGAGGCGATGCCCCACTGCTCTCGCAGAACACGGAAATCCTCCGGTGACAGGAAGGTGCATTCGCCCTTCACGTTACCAGGTGAGATGTCCGCGTCCCCGTCCTCGGCGAAGGGATTGTTCATCCTCGGTTGGTCCTCATTAGCCAGGACGGCGAGCATAGGCTCCGGACGGTTCAAATAGAAGACCGAGCAGATCAACAGTCTCGGCCGCAGCCGTTCGCGAAATTGACCGCCGACGAGTAACAGACCCTCCGGTGGAGTCCCCTCGCTCCAAAGGAAAGCCGACCAGTACGTGCTGGCACAGTCGCGGTGCTCGTCGAGTCCGGGCCCGACGACTACGCGCTCGAAGACGACGGCTCGGTATTTCAGGGTCTGATCGTTCCGGCGCAGCGTGACGGACGACACGTTGTGAAATCGTGACAGCCGCTCGGCCCAGATCGCGGTCATCCCGTGGAATCGGAGTCGTGCGCGAGCCTCACTACTGTCGGTCCAGAACGGCTTCTCGAGAGCGTCGACGATCTGGACGACCTCGGGCCCGGTCAGACGGTCGCCGCAACCAAAGGCGAGCGTGAGCATGAGGAGTGACAGCGCACCCAGGAGATGCTTCGTCTGAACCACCAAACTCTCTCGGCGTAAGGGTCGCCGACAATACGGGGCACCCGACCTCGGCACCGTGACTGGAGTCACGCACCCGGGGGCTGCTTCACCTAGTCGCGCCGAGCACCTCGCCCAGAATATCCTGCGTCCGGTCGATCGTCTCCTCGTCGTGCGCCAGCGAGACGAAATTGTACGCCGTCTCCCTGTACGCCCTCTCCTTGAACACGCCGATCGCGCGCCGGGCTCTCTCAGAAGACCATGTGCGACTGAACGAGCTTGTACGTGTGATCGAGAAACACGAGGGGGGTCCACTCACCGGATTTGAAGTTTGGATCCTGGGCCACCACCCTGGTGGGCCCAATCGAATACGCGTACACTCGGCGCCCGCTTCGAATCACTCCCTCGAAATGGTTGAAGAAGCCGACAATCTTGGAGCACGCCTGGGCGCTGGTGACGGGTACGACTTGACTCGGCTGCACGCCAGTGATTCCCAGACTATCCCTCGCTCGAGCGGAAGCTCGGCTCGTGTCAGCCAGAATGAACTTGACGTAGGCGACAATCCGCGCCGACGTGTCATCCGGCGCGAGACAACCGCTAGTTCCGGCTTGAGCAGCGATCGGGTGGGGGAAGCCCGCTAGAGTCACCGCAACGATGGCTCTCGACACAATGATGCGCATGCGAAGGGGTCCCATCATCCGATCGCTCCCAAGACCTCCTCGAGCAACTCGAGCGTCCGGTCGATCGTCTCCTCGTCGTGCGCCAGCGATACGAAGTTGTAGGCCGTGCGTTTGAACAACAGGCCCCGCGCCGCACATCCCCGCGCCACATCGCGCGAAATATTCTCGCTCGCAAAATGGAGAAAACACATCTCCGCGATCCCTCCTACGCCGGTCACGAGGTCGGCGTGTTTGCGGTGCAACCGATGAAGCCCGTGAAGCAACCGGGTGCCCATTCGGTGCAGATGCCCGCACACATCCTCGTGGGCGAAGACCTCCAGCGTCGCCTGTGCCGCGGCGAGCGCCACACTCTCGGTTGCGAGAGTGGAAGAGATCCACGTGCGGGCCACGCCCGCCATGAGGTCCGCCCGTCCACCTACCACGGCGAGCGGAAAGCCGTTGGCGATGGCCTTGCCCAACACCGCGAGGTCGGGCCGCACGCCGTAGCGCTCGACCGCGCCGCCGATCGCCACCCGGAACGCCGTCTTGATCTCGTCGAACACGAGCACCGCGCCTACGCGCGTCGTCTCCGCGCGCAACGCCTCGAGCCATTCGCGGGTGGGCTCGAGCACGACCACCGGCTCGATGACGACCACGGCCAAGCGGTCGCCTGCCTCGCGGATCAGTCGACGGGTGCCATCGACATCGTTGAACGGGATCTCGGCATACAGCGCCCGTGTCGCCGCGGGCACGCCTTCCCCGCCCTGCGACCAGTCGAGCCAGCCGTGATACCCGCACCCGAGTACGCGGTCGCGCCCGGTGGCCACCCGGGCGAGTCGCACCGCCGCCGCCACGGCCTCCGCACCCGTCTTCAAGAACCGCACCTGCTCGAGCCACGGGATCCGCATGGCGAGCGCATCGGCCAGCTCTTCCTCGAGCACCGGCGGCAGCGGCCCGACGACGCCGGCCGCGATCGCTTGCTCGGCCGCGCGATTCACCGCAGGGTGCCCGTAGCCGAGCGCCACGGCGCCGAGCGCCATCACGTAGTCGACGTACTCGCGGCCCGCGGCATCCCACACGCGGCACCCCGACGCGCGCGTGATGCGCGTCGGCAATCCCGCGTCCGCGTCGGCGCCGAATAGCGCGTCGGGCCGCTTGCTACCGGTCGACGTGAAGCCGGGAACGCGCCAGTCGCTCACCGTATTTCACCACCTCGATGGCCATCGCCCGTACCAGCTTCGCCTCGCGCTGATCGAGTGGCGTGCGATGAAGCACCTCACGCAGCGTCCGCATCACACCCTCGACCTGACGCGTCTTGAAGAAATCGATAGCGCGGAGCGCCGCCTCGGCGTCCGTGAACAGCCGCTCCAGATCGTCCACCGTGGCCGGCGGACCCTCGCGGCGGGGCGCCTTGAACGGCCGCTGCTCGTCGCCGCGCGCGAGCGCCAGCTCATACAACATGAGCACCACGGCGTGCGCCAGGTTGAGAGAAGGATACGCGGGGCTCGTGGGAATGGTCACCACGCGGTGGCAGCGATCCAGCGCCTCATTGGGTAGCCCCTTGTCCTCCCGCCCGAACAGCAGCGCGACCGGGCCGTCCTCCCCGCGTTTCAGAATCTCGGCCGCCGCTTCTCGCGGGCGCTGCAGATTGCGCTTCGCCGTGCGGCCGCGCGCCGTGAACCCCACGACGTGTACGCAGTCGAGGAGCGCGTCCTCCAGGCGAGCGAACCGGGCCACCCGCGCCAGCACGTCCTGCGTCTGGTGCGCGATGCCCTCGATCCGATACGGGTCGTACTCGCGCGGGCTCACCAACCGGAGGTCGCGAAACCCGAAATTCTTGAGCGCCCGCACCACATGGGCGATGTTGACGAGATCCTGGGACTCGTGCAGAACGACGGCGATCATTACTTGAGCCCAGAGGCGAACAAGTGCGGAATGCGGAATTCGGAATGCGGAATCGCAAGGCGAGGTTCGATCGCCGAAGCTAGCCACCGGGTTCGACGGGCGCGCGGTTCATTCCGCAATCCGCACTCCGCATTCCGCATTAGCTTCATCCCACCAGCTCCAAGACCCCGAACCGCTCCGGCTCCTGGCGATCGCCCCGGATAAACACCCAGCCGTTGCCGCCGCTCCAGACCAGCTGCCCCGCGCGTCGAGTGCGACCCGGCAACATCTCGTTCACGAGCAGGTCGAACCGCAGCCGCCCGCCGACATGCGCGCGTTGCCATTCGGGCCACGCGATGGCCAGCGTCACCGTGTACCCGCGGTCGCTACGCCGCCACGCCCCGCGCACGCTGCCCGGATCAGCCGTCGTATCGCTGGTGGCCCGCACCCGTAGCCCTGGCGCGCCGGTCTCAGGGACAACGAGATACCCGACACGGCCGTCCCCGCCTTCGTCCCCCGCGACGTACACCTGCAGACCGTCCGAATGGATGTCGTCCGGCTCGTTGTCGAGGCGCAGCGGCGGCGCGCCCCCGGGCCGAATGCACAGCTCGGGCTTCACGACGTCGACCGCCAGGTAGAGTGTGTCGTCGTCCCAGGCAGCGTGGGCGACGGCGGCAAAGTCGTCCGGGCCCGGGTAGGGCTCCTCGCTGCGGCGATACTGATCCTCGAGCTCGAGCCGGAGCGGCTCGCTCGTATCAAAACCGTCGAGCGTTCCGTCGAGCGGCGGGGGCGAGGACACCCGCAGCGCGGCGCCCACGACGGGCGTCGGCTTTTCGAGCTCGAGGAGGGGTGCGAGCGGCGGCTCCGGTGCGCGCGCCCCCGCCAGCCGAATCCGCCCGGAGCTCGTCGCGATTTCCCAGCCGAGCGCCGTGGCGGTGTGCCGGTCGACTCCATGCGCCGTTTCTACCTCGATCACGCTGCCCTGTGCGCGCACGGCGCGCACCGACGCGGCTTCGCCAACCGACTCAAGCACCGTCACGAGGCGTGCACTGCGGCCCGCGGTGCGCATGACGTAGAGGGTCTGCCGCTTCTCGTCGCCCGGCCGCCCAGGCCCCTCCGCCCGCACCAGCTCGCCGTCGAACGAGAGAAACGCCTTCAGGACCCGCGGCCCGGCCGCGAGCTCGAGCACCAGCGGCGCGGCGCCCTCCGGCACGAGCTTCTCCACTCGCGACACGAACTCGTCCGCGAGCTCCCCAGAGGTCCACCTCCCCCGTCCCACATCCCCCGTCCCCGCGAAGTGCCAGGGCAGCTCGAGCACGTGCTCGCTACGGCTCGCCAGCTCTATCACATCGAGCAAGTACGCGGGGCCGGCAACGACGGTGCGCGTGATCTCGTCGTAGCGGCCACGAACCCAGGCCCACTCGCCCGAGGTGTCGAACGTCTCGCACACCGCGGCCCCGAGGGACTGGGACGCGCCGTCCAGCCGGGGGGCATTGTGCGCCAGGGTCGACCGATACCAAAAGAGATCGCGCGAGACGTAGGACCCCGTTCCAGGGTCGGCCAACCAGTGCACACCATCGGCATGCAGGGTGAGATGCAGCCGGTCGGGGTGCCCGTGTCCGCCCCCGGACGGGCCGCACTCGAGGCTGGCATAGCGATCGCCCGTGCGCAGCACGGCGAGACCTTGCGACTCGAGGAGGAGACTCCCGGGCGACCAGGGCGGCCCATCGGATGGAAGCTCGGGAGTCATGAACACGAGCGACCACCAAGACAACGTGATGCGGGATGCGGGATGCGGGATGGGAGACGCGGGATGCGAGATGCGGGATGTTACTGGTGCGTCATGGAGGTACGATTCGAAGAGCTCCGGAGCCGGTGCGGGGCGTTGATATAAAGCGGCCAGCCAACTCGAGAGCTCACGCATCCCGCTTCCCGCATCCCGCATCCCGAGATTTCCCAACCCCACCTCCCACAGCTCGAGATACGCCGGTTGCGCCAAGGACACGCCGAACCGCGAATCCTTGCGCGCGGGGAACGTGAAATCGGGCAACGCCGTGAGCGCGGGCGCGAGCAGCGCCGCCCGAACGCGCGCACCGAGCTTGGGCTCGGCAAAAATGTCCACGCCGGCAAGGCGCGCCCACACCGCCCCCGTCAGGAGCCCGCGCAGCGCGAACAGATGGTAGTTCTCCCCCTCGTACCACATCCCGTCCCGTCCGAAGCCGCGCAACAGATGCTCGAGCAACCCGGTGGGACCCTCAATGGCGCGCTTGGCGAGGTCTTCGTCCTCGAACCAGCCGGCGATCGCAGCCAGCGCTGCGTTGTTCCAGGTTTGGCGGTTCGAGAACCCCTCGTCGAACTCCCCGATCAGGTTCGCCGCCTCGTCGGCTACCCGGCTCACCTCTTGTGCGGTGGCATCATCGAGCTTGCCGCTGGCGCGCAGCAGGACGGCCGCCGCGACATAATTGCCGATCCAGATGGATTCCAGGTACGTGGAAAAGAACAGCCGGCTCGGCCCCAGCACGTTGTCGCGGTTGGGGTAGCGAAAGTAGCACTGGGCGTAGGCCTGGAGAATCTCGTGGGCTCGATCGGCCGCTCGCGCATCGCCGCCGAGCGCGGCCAGCGTCGCCAGGTGCGCGGCGCGCTCCGCGAGCCACAGGTGCTGATAGCGGGCCCAATGACGGTCGTGCCGCTCCCCGGTGAAGGTCTTCCCGCACCGCGGACAGCGGTGCGCCGTCGGATTCCACGGGTCGAATACGAAGGCGGCGCCGTCGTCAGGACAGATGCCGCCATCGGTCGAGAGCAGCGCCTTCGTTTCCGGGATGGGCGGAAGGCGGGCCAGGAGGGGCGCCGCGCGCTCGGTGAGGTGCGCGAGCAGGGCCGCGAGATCCGGTGCCCCTGCGATCTCCTCCCGACGCGCCGTCAGCTCCTCGGCCGTCACCATGCGCGGACCCCTTCGAGCGCCCACCGCACCGGGAGGACCGTCGCGCCGGCGGCGCGTGCCGCGGCGATGGCCGGCGCGGGATCGTCCCCGGTGACGAAGAACATCGAGCCTCCCGCCCCGGCCCCCGCTGCCTTCCCGCCGAGCGCCCCTGCGGCCGTCAAGGCGTTCTCGAGCTGGGCCATTTCGGGCGTGCGCATCCCCGGATCGAGCGCCTGCTGATGCATCCAGTTGTGCGAAAGCAGCGTCGCCACACGGGCAACGTCTCCCGCGCGCAGCGCCTCCACCATCGCGGTGGCCAGGTCCTTCATTGCTCGCAACGCGCCCGTGATGCGCGGATCCCCCCGCTCGTACGCGGCCATCACACGCGCGATGGTGGCACCCGAAACGCGCGACCGGCCGGTGTAGCACAGTACCGTGCGACGCGCGAGGGCCGTCGCGAACGCCGGGTCGAGGGTGATGGGCTCGACCCCGACGTCGGGATCGCGGAAGGTGAGTCGCTGAAAACCACCGAGGGCCGCGGCGAACTGATCCTGCTTGCCGCCGGGGATCTTCGCCTCGACGGTCTCGAGATACCACGCCTGCTCCGCGATCTCGCGGGCGGTCACCTGCTCCGCGCGGGCCAGGGCTAGGGCGGCGACGAGCGCTACATCCATGGCGCCGGAGCTGCCGAGTCCCGATCCCGGCGGCGCGTCGCAGCGCGTCGTGATCGTGCACGCTGCCTGCACCGGGAGCATGCGCAGCGCGGCCTTCAGCAGATCGAGCCTGCCGTCGAGCACGAGGCCACCCGAGTCGGCGCACTCGAGCTCTTCGCCCAGGTCCTCCGAGACCAGTCGGATCAGACGTCCGCCGATCCGCACGGCGACCCGCGCGGTGAGCTCGATCGCCCCGTTCACGACGACGCCCCCCTCGCGCGCCGAGAAGGGCGGGACGTCGGTCCAGCCGCCGGCGAAGTCGAGACGGACGGGGGCGGTCGCATGGAATTCAGTCGGCTGGTCGCGCCGTCTCACGGCTCCGTCCGCCACCCCGCGATGGTCGGCAACTCCCCCCGCACGTCCATCCGCACGCCGCTCACCCGGCGGTTCATCCCCTGCACGCCCCGGACGTGGTAGAGGAATGCGACGGGCAGTGAATCCCGGAACAAGCGCTGCGCACTGGCAGGATCGGGGGCGGGTCGCACCCCCGCCAGCTCGGCGAGCGTCTGCAAATAGCCGAGTCCCGGATCGCCCGGCGTGCCGAGCACGGCCGCCGTGAAGTCCCGCTGCCGACTATTGACGCGCGCGAGGAACGCCGTGAGCTCGAGCTGCCGGATCGCGACGTCGAAGCCCACGGCGGCGAGCCGGGCCTGAATCATCTGCTCGAGGGCCCCCTCGCCGCTCCCGACGGTGAGCAGCTCGAACGCGATGTGTCGACCGCCCAGCAGCCGGCGCGCCGAGTCCGGGTTCGCGGGAATCGGACGCACCGGCGCGTACCCGGGAACGCCCGGTGGCACCGGGCCGTCCGCCACCGACCCGAAGCCGAAGAGGTAGCCGTCGACGATCTCTCGACGATCGAGCGCGAGCGCCACGGCGAGCCGCACGCGGGCGTCGTCGAACGGCGGGTTGCGCGTATTGAAGACGATCCCGTACGGCATGATCAGCGGGTAGTCGAGCACCGTGAGCGCCGGGTTCTTGCGGACGAACGCGGCATGCGCGGGTTGGATCCCGGCGAAATCGATCTCGCCCGACGTGAGCGCGGCGAGCTTGGTCGTCGGCTCGTCCACGACGACGACGATGAACCGCTCCAGCGCGGGCGGTCCGCCGAGCGCGGCCGGGAAGTCCGGGTTGGCGGCGAACACCCAGCGGCGGCCGGCTTCGTGCGCCACGAAGCGGAACGGCCCGTTGCCGATGGGGTGCTCGTTCCAGGCGGCGCGCCGCAGCTCCGTGCGGGGAATCGAGTCGAGCAGGCGGGCGGGGAGGATGGCGAGGTCGGTGAGCACATCCGGTATCGCGTCCTGGGAATGGGCGAACCGAATCACTACCGTGGAATCGTTCGGGTCATTCACGAACGCCACGTCCGCGAAATCATTCAGGCGCGGATACCCGGTCGCCGCGTCTCTCGCCGCCGACAGGGTCCACGCGACGTCGCGGGCCGTCGTGGGCACGCCGTCGCCCCAGCGCACGCCGGGCTGCAGTCGGAAGGTGAGACTCTTCCGGTCTTCCGACCACGTCCACGCGCGCGCGAGGTAGGGCCGGGGTACGAGCGCCGAGTCGTAGCGCACGAGCGTGGTGAGCAGCACGTAGCGCTCGACCTGTTTGGCAAACGGGTGCACGGTGAGCAGCGGGTTCACGCTCTGGAGGTCCGCCCCGGATGCGTACACCACGGTGCGACCGCGGTGCGCGGCTCCCGAGCCGCACGCCGCGATCACCATCCCTCCGGTCACCAGCCACAGCGGTCGTCTCCGCACGCCCGCATTCTAGCGGGGCTCGGCGGGTCGCGCGAGATTCGGCGCATGCTCGCCCACCTCGGGACCCGCACCCTGGTCGGGGCCGTCGTCGTCGCCGGGGTCGTCACGCTCACGTTCTTGCTGGTGCGGCTGGCGCCGGGGGATCCCGCGGAGCGCCTGCTCGGGCCGACCGCCACGCCCGAGCAGCTCGCCGCCCAACGGCGCGCCCTCGGGCTCGACCGGCCCCTCGCGGCGCAGTACGCCATCTGGCTCGGCCGCTTCGTCCGCGGGGACTGGGGCCGGAGCATCGCCACCGGCCGCCCGGTGCGCGAGCTGCTCGGCGAAGCAGTGCCCGCGACGGTGGCGCTCGTGGGCACGTCGCTCATCCTCAGCTATCTGCTCGGCCTCGCGGTCGGGGCCTGGCAGTCGGGCGCGGGCCCACGCGTCGACGCGACGCTCTCCGTCACCACCGTCACCCTGTTCGCGCTGCCGGGGTTCTGGCTCGGGCTCATGCTCGCGATGGCGTTCACGTACTGGGCACACTGGCTCCCGGCGTTCGGTGCGACCGGGCTCGACGCCAACGCGCTCACCGGTTGGAGCCGCCTCGCCGACCGGCTACGGCACTTCGCGCTGCCGCTCGCCACACTCACGCTGATCGGCATCGGGGGAGCCGCGCGGTTCGTGCGCGGCGCGATGCGCGATGTCAGGAGCCAGGCCTTCGTGAGGACCGCGGAGGCCAAGGGGCTGTCACCGTTCCGCGTTACACGACGCCACGTTGCAAGAAATGCTTTGATCCCGGTGATCACGCTGATCGGCCTGTCGTTGCCGGCGCTGTTCTCCGGTGCGGTGCTGGTGGAGGCCGTGTTCGCATGGCCCGGCGTGGGCCGGCGCCTGGTCGAGGCGGTCCAGGCCCGCGACTATCCGGTGGTCACGGCGGCCACCGTGGTCACGGCCGTGTTGGTTGTCGTAGGCAACCTGCTGACCGACCTGGGCGTCGCGTGGATCGACCCGCGCATCCGGCGCGGCAAAGGAGAGACGTGAGGACCCTGTGGCGGGACCGCCGGGCCGCCTTCGGCGTGGCAGTGCTCGCGATCGTGACCGGCGCCGCAGTCGCCGGGCCGCTCGTCTCGAGCGGCAGTCCGACCGCGCAGCACGATGTCGTGGCAACACGGTTTCTGCGGCCCCTCGCCACAGACCATTCCGGCAGCTTCCATCCGCTCGGCACCGACCGCTTCGGGCGGGACGTCTGGACGCGATTGGTCTACGGAGCGCGCGTCTCGCTCACCGTCGGGGTGCTGGCCGTCCTGCTGTCGATTGTGGTCGGCGTGGTGGTGGGCGGTGTCGCGGGTTTCTGGCCGGGCCCCGTACGGACGGCACTGCTCGGTCTCACGGACTTCGTGCTCGCACTCCCGCGCGTGGTCCTCCTGCTGCTGCTCGCGGCCATGGCCCGGCCGAGCGCCGTGCTGGTCATCGTGGTGCTGGGTCTCACCGGTTGGATGTCGGTCGCACGGCTGGTGCACGGCGAGGTGCGGTCGCTCGCCGCGCGTCCGTTCGTCGAGGGCGCAGTCGCGCTCGGCTTGTCGCGGCGCCGCGTGCTGGCGCGCCATATCCTTCCCAACGCCCTCACGCCCGTGATCGTCTCGGCGGCGCTCGGCCTGGGGAATGCGATCACGCTGGAAGCCAGCTTGTCATTCCTGGGGGTCGGCGTCCAGCCGCCGACGCCGTCGTGGGGCAACATGATCGCGTCGGGACGCGATACGCTGGTCAATGCGCCCTGGGTTGCGGCGGCACCGGGCATCGCGCTAGTGCTCGTCGTCGTGGCCTGTACGCTACTGGGCGATGCACTGCAGGATGCACTCGATCCTGCGACGAGGTCCCAGACGCAACGCCTACGCGCTTAGGCTTCGGAGCACCCCCTCGTTCAGCTCGTGCCCCCCGTCGAACGCGATCTCATTGAAGGAGATTCCGTGCTGGCGTAACCGCGTCGTGATGGTCTGGATGACTTTCGGTGTGATGTACTCGTCCGAGCGTCCATAGACGAGGGTCATCCGCGCGGCCCGCAATCGATTGGCGACGGTGTCGAGCGTGAGACCGAGATCGGGCGGAAACTCTCCGCCCCACAGCGTGAGACGATCGATCTTCGCCTTCCCCATCGCGACCCATCGGCTCACTGTGGAGGCACCCTGGGAATACCCGAGTGCGTGCACGCTCACCCGCGCGCGATCGAGGGACCCGAACACCTCCGCGTACACCGCATCGAGGTATCGCACGTAGTCGTCGATCTCGCTGAGCCGATCCTCCCGCGTCATCCAGCTTGCGCCGACGCGCCGCTCCGTCGGACTCTCGCTCAGATAGAACCGGGACAGCCCCTCCGGGGCCACGAGATAGCGCCGCCCATCGTCGAGCACGCGCAGCTTCTCGAGGAATCGCGACGCGACCTGGCCGTATCCGTGACACGCAAACCACACCTCCCCAACCCCCCGCGAGCTGTCGCCCAACGTGAAGTACCGCGCCGTACGCGACACACCGATGTGGTGCTCTTGCATGTCCCTTCCCCAATGCGGAATGCGGAATTCGGAATGCGAAATTGCAGTGTAAGGTCGTACGGGGCGTGACGCTCATCTTTACATTCCGCATTCCGCACTCCGCATTTACGTCACAAAGATCGTCACGACCTCGTGCGGCTCGGCGACGAACCGCACCGTTTTGCCCCGCCCCTCGAGCACCAGGGCGACCGATTCGCGCTCGTCGGCGCGCACGCGATGGGCGCTCTTCACGCTCTCACCGAATCGCCACGCCCCCGCCGTCTTCCGGCCGGTCGCGTTGTAGCAGCGCAGCACCAGGGGGGAGCCCTGCTGCGCGGGCTTCACGGCCGACAGCACGAGCCCCGATCCTTCGAGCGCGATGTCGACCGGCGTCGGCGCGAGGTCCAAGGCGTCGCGCAGCCAGAACCCGCGCAGCGGCAGGAACGCGTCTTCCCACAGCGCGGGCAGCGCGTCGCCGCGGTCGAGCTCGGCTTCTGAAACGGGTGCGATGGCCAGCTCCACCCGAGTCCGTCCCGGGCATTGCGCGAGCGGTGTGGACGTGGGCCAGCCCGCGTGACCCGGTCGGGTCGAGAGGTCGCCGCGCGACAGCTCGCCCACCGCGCGCAGCA
>Ga0209056_10005516_pt1 | contig 13142 bp, 11 predicted proteins | sample GraSoiAngelo_114_FD_185876 | JGI IMG/M metagenome (GOLD analysis project Ga0209056, IMG submission 185876) | Grasslands soil microbial communities from the Angelo Coastal Reserve, California, USA - 14_0903_13_40cm (SPAdes) (version 2) | ecosystem: Environmental > Terrestrial > Soil > Grasslands... | reverse complement strand
GGCCGGTGATCCATGCGCGTCACGGGATGGTGCGACACGTGCTCGATGTGGTGCCGACCCGGGGGATGGCCGCTCCGCCCCTCGTGGTGCTGCCAGCGGTGGATGACGTGGTCGGGGACCAGGTGATGGTTGACCACCTGGTGGACCAGGTCGTGCGAGCAGAAGTCGCCCTCGTGCACGAAGACGAACTCCTCGATGACGAGCACCTGGGTCGCGAAGGGCGGGAGCGGCGCCCAGCCGACGAAGCCGTCGCCCCAGAACCAGTCGACCCAGGCGGGACCCCAGATGGTGCCCGGCACCCATCCCCACCCGCCGGGCAGCAGCGCCCAGCGCCCGTAGTGGAAGGTCCAGCCCCACGGCTCGGACGACACCCACGTCCAGCCGTACGGCGTCCACGCCCAGTAGCCGTCGGTGTAGGGCGCCCAGTCGACGCTCACCGCCGGCTGCCAGGCCCGCCCGTACTGGTCGTCGTCGATCCAGCTTCCGTAGGGGTCGAGCGCCTCGCCGTAGCTCCTGGGATCGGGCGCCGTGTCGGCCGCGTACTGGCCGCCGTCGTCGTAGCCCTGATCGTCCTCGTACCCCTCGTCGTCCTGGGCGTGTGCGAGGTGCGTTCCGAGAGCGACGGGGCCGAGGAGAACGGCAACGGCGAGGACGAGGCGCGCGGCGACCGGCACGGGCTCGGCCAACACGCGCGTCGCGGGGAGGTTGCGCTCCCTAGCGGAAGCCGACCTCGTCCACGACCTGGAGGCCGCCGAGCACCCGCTCGGGGAGGTCGGCCAGGAAGCGCGAGGGCTGACCCAGGACCATGCCCGAGCTGCGGTCGTAGATGTCGATCGGGTAGCTCAGGTAGAGGTGCTCCTTGGCCCGCGTCACGGCGACGTAGAGGAGCCGGCGCTCCTCCTCGATCTCCTCGCCGTCGTGCAGGTTCTGGTACGAGGGGAAGCGGCCGTCCACCAGCCAGATCACGAACACCGTGTTCCACTCGAGGCCCTTGGCGGAGTGGATGGTGGAGAGTGTCAGGAGCCCCTCCTCGACGTCCGCCGCCAGCACGTCGCCCACGCTGTCCGTCGGGGGCTCGAGCGCCATGTCGGCGAGCAGCGAGGCGAGGCTCCGGTAGCGCCCGGCGATGGTGACGAAGTGCTCCAGGTCCTTCTCGCGCTTGGGGAAGTCCTCGGGGTGGAGGTGGCGGAGCATGGGCGCGTAGAAGCCGACCACCTTGGCGACCTTCTCGCCGGGGGGGAGCGTGTCGGGGGCGAGCTCGCGCAGGAGCGCGGCCAGGTGGCCGAGATCCTTCGAGGACGCCCCGCGGCGCGGGTAGGCCGCGAGGCGCTCGGCCGCGCCCGCCACGTCCGCCGCGACGGCGAGGTGCGAGAAGATGTCCTCGGCGGTGCGCGGTCCGACGTGCTCGAGGAGGAGGAGCACGCGGTGCCACGACACCGCGTCGCGCGGGTTGGCGACCACGCGGAGGTGGGCCAGAACATCCTTCACGTGGGCCGTCTCGATGAACTTGAAGCCGCCCCGCTTGACGAACGGGACGTCGGCGCGCCCGAGCTCGAGCTCCAGGTCGAAGGAGTGGAAGCTCGAGCGGAAGAGGACGGCCATCTCGTTGAGCGGTACGCCCTCCTCGCGCAGCTCGAGGATGCGCTGGGTGACGAAGCGCGACTGCGCCTGCTCGTCGCCGCACTGCACCAGCAGCGGCGGTGGGCCGTCGCCCCTCCGCGTGCGCAGCACCTTGGTGTGCTTCTCGGCGGCGCGATCGATGATCGCGTTGGCGAGGTCGAGGATGGGCTGCGTCGAGCGGTAATTCTCCTCGAGCTTGACGATTCGGGTGTCGGGAAAGGCCTTCGGGAAGTCCATGATGTTGCGGAAGGTGGCGCCGCGGAAGGAGTAGATGCTCTGGCTGTCGTCACCGACCGCCATCACGTTCGGGTGCGCGGAGGCGAGGCCGCGCACGATCTCGGCCTGGAGCGGGTTCGTGTCCTGGTACTCGTCCACCATGATGAAGCGGTAGGTCCGCGAGAGCTGGGCGGCGACCTCCGGGTGGTCGCGCAGCAGGTCGCGCAGGAGGACGAGGAGGTCGTCGTAGTCGACCAGGTTCTTCTCGCGCTTGTAGCGCGCGTACTCGAGGCCGAGGCGCTCCAGGTCCTCGAGGTGCTCCGCGAGGTGGAGGTAGCTCTCCGTGACGACGTCGTCGAGCGGCTTCGCGCGGTTGACGGCCATGCTCAGGATCTCGAGGATCGCGCGCTTGCGCGGGAAGCGGCGGTCCTTCCGGTCGAGCCCCGCCCGGCTGCGCAGCAGGTTCACCACGTCCTCGGAGTCGCCGCGGTCGAGGATGGTGAAGTTGGGCTCGAGCCCGACGTGCCGCGCCGTGCGCCGGAGCACCACGTTGGCGAAGGAGTGGAACGTCCCGCCCGCGACGCGCTCGCAGCTGGTGCCCACCAGCGCCGCGGCGCGCCGCAGCATCTCCTCGGCCGCCTTGCGCGTGAAGGTGAGGAGGAGGATCTGCCCCGGGTTGACGCCCGACTCGACCAGACGCGCGACCCGGTACACGAGCGTGCGCGTCTTGCCGCTGCCGGCGCCCGCGATCACCAGCACCGGCCCTTCGAGCGTGGTCGCGGCCTCGTACTGCGTCCGGTTCAGCTCGCCCGCGTAGTCGATGCGGTAGCGGTGGTCGGCCCGGGCGTCCGGCCGCGGGCGAAGCGTGTAGGTCTCCATCGGCGAGGTCCGGTGCGCGGACTGTACCGTGCGGGCTGGGAGGCGGCAAACCGTCGCGACGAGTTCGCTAGCGTCCTCTCACTGGAAACCGATCACGACCGCGAACTGCACGCTGCTCGGGAGCGCATCGGTCGCGCCGCTGTGGTCGTCGCGCGAGAGCTCGCTCGCCGAGACGATCACCGGCGTGCCGGTCGCCACGCCGAACAGGCTGCGAAGCTGGTCGCCCAGGGCCGGCACGGGACGGTAGACCAGCTCGGAGGCCTGTGGGAGCGACTTCTCCGTCATGCGCACCGCGAAGCAGCAGAACGCGGTGAAGGTGACGTCACAGGGGTCCGGCGCACAGACCGTCCCCGGGAAGTCGCAGGAGGAGAACGTCTGCGAGAGCGTGAACGGCCGGCCGCCCTTGTCGAGCGTCCTGTTCTTGCGCCGGCGCCCCGTGAGCGTCACGGCAGTCGTGCCCTTGGTGCTGGTGAGCCCGGGGCAGTTCGCGTCCGGGTTGTCGACGCCGCAGGCCAGGGTTTGGTCGTTGTCGCAGGGCGGGTCGTCGTCGACCGATACGACCAGCGTCGCGGCGAGGGGCGTGGTCACCCCGCACGCCGTCGCCGCGGTGTCGCAGACCAGCGACCCGTCGACGACGTTGCACGTCTGACTCGTGTTCATGTCGGACTGGGGACAGATCCCGAGCACCTCGTTGCGCTGATCCGGGGAGGGGCCGCCCGCGAGCACCGGCCGAGCCACAGCCAGCACGAGAGCGAGCATGACGAGGATCGACCTGGCACTCCTGTCCATCTGTCGGCTCCTTCCGTGTGCGCCCTTGGCGGGCGAGTTCCCGACGCACGTATCTCAGGAGGCGACGCCGCGTCAACGAGCGCCGCGGCCAGCGCCAGGGCGAGGGCCGCCCACGCGACCGAGTCGCCCCAGCGCTGGTACGGGGTGCGCGCGTCGGACGGCCTGATCGTCGCCGAGAGCACCTCGGGCTCGCGCAGGCGGCTCTCCGTGACCGTGCGGCCGTACGGATCGATGACCGCCGAGAGGCCGGTCGCCGTGGCGCGCAGGAGATAGCGCCGGTTCTCGATCGCGCGCAGCGAGGCGATGTCGAGATGCAGGCGGGCGGGCGCGCGGTCGCCGAACCAGGCATCGTTGGAGAGGTTCGCAAGCACTTCGGCGCCGGCGAGGGCAAACTCACGCACCAGCTCCGGGTACATCGCCTCCCAGCAGATGAAGGCGCCGATTCTCAAGTCCCCGGCCTCGAGCAGCGTCACGTGGGCCCCCGGCGTGAAGCTCGTCTCGCGCGCCAGGAGACGGGAAGGGAGGTTCTCCTCGGCGAGCGGCAGGAGACGGATCTTGTCGTAGCGGCCGGTCACCCGCCCCACATGCACGGCGAAGATGGAGTTGTGATACAGCGTACGCCGATCGCTGAACTCGTAGTGCGGGCCTCCGAGTAGCAGGTCCGCGCCCAGCTCCCGGGTCGCCTGCAGGATGGCGCGCTGCTCCGGCGTGGGCTCCTGGAGGTAGGCGCTGATGGCGCTCTCGGGCCACACGACCAGTCGTGGGCGGAGCGCGCGTGCGTCGCGTGTGAGCGCGAGGTACCGCTCGACGCCGAGGCGCCCGTACTCGGGGCGCCAGCTGAAGCCGCGCTCGATGGCCCCTTGCACCAGCGCGACCGTCGCAGGCTCGCCGGTGGCGAACGTCTCCGAGAGGCGATGACTGCCGTACGCGAGCGTCGCGACCAGCGTGAGAACGAGCCCGGCGACGGCGACGCGCGGCCGCCGGGCGCGGAGCCGCGGGGCGACGAGCCCCGCGACGGCGGCGTTGACGGCCGCGATCAGCATGCCGATGCCGTAGGGCCCGGCCAGATCGGCGATCTGGACGAGCGTGGTGAAGCGGACCTGCGAGTACGCCGTGAGCGCCCACGGGTTTCCGACCAGGAGCCGGGCGCGGGCGAGCTCGGAGGCGCCCCACCCCGCCGCGACGAGCAGCGGCCCCATCGCGCGGCGCTCTGCGAGCCACGAGAGCCAGGCCGCGAACGCCGCCACGTACCAGGCGGTGAGACCGAGCGCCACGACCAGGAAGCCGAGCCATCCGGCCACCGCCGGCAGCTCGAAGTACCCGGCGATCATGGCGGGCAGCCACCAAGCGACGCCGAGCCCCATGAGGACGCCCCACAGCGTGCCGAGGCATGCCGCACCGAGCGGACGGACGCGCACGGCGGCCACCATGAAGGGCGCGAGCGCGACCCACGCGAGCGGCGCGAGGCCGAGCGGAGGAAAGCTCGCCGCGTAGAGCGCGGCCGAAACAACGGTCAGGAGGACGGAGACGATCACCGCAAGGCAGCCCCGGACGGCGGCAGCACCGGCCGGCGATAGACCGAGCGCGAAATGGCTGTCAACGCGACCCTTCCCGCGCTCCCCGAGCTGTGTCATATCCCGGGCACAGCGCTCCCCGTGAAGCGCCTCAAGGCTCTCGACGTCCTGCTGCTCCTCGTCCTGCTCCCCGCCTGGGGAGCGGCGCTCGCGCTGCACGTCCGCCAGATCTACCGCGGACGGCTCGCCTGGGTGGGCGTCTTCGTCGCGGCGCCCGCCACCCGGACGGAGCATCCCACCGTGCGGGGCTTCTGGCCGGGGACGGACGGAGCCGCCTCGGGGCTGCTGGTCGGCGACCGGCTCGTGCGGGCGGGCGGCGCCGACCTGCGGGGAATCGGCCCGGTCGGGTTCGTCGCGCGCGCGGCGAGCGAGGCGGATGCCGCCCTGCGCGTGCCGATCGTTTACGAGCGCGACGGGCGCCGCCAAGAGGCGACCCTGCAGCTCACGCCCGCGCGCTACCCGTGGCGGATCCTCCCGCTCGTGGTGTCGCTCGTGGGCGCGGGAGCGCTGGTCCTGCTGCGCGTCCCCGACGCTCCGATCGGGCGGGCGTTCTTCCTCGCGGCGCTGGCGTTCGCCGCGCACTGGACCTTCTTCCCGGGCGGGCCGCCGGTGCAGACCTACGCCTGGGCCGTCACGTTCTTGCTCGCCTCGCTGGTCACGTTTCCCCTCTGGCTGCGCGCCGTGCTCCTCCTTCCCGAGCAGGCAGTGCCGGCCGGCCGGCCCCTGCCGTGGTGGCCGTGGGCCTTCTCGGTCTTCGGACTGCTCACCTTCAGCTGGGTCTTCGGGACTCCCCTGCCGCCTCCACTGGGACAGCAGGGGTCGCTCGGCGTGAACGTCGTCTTCATCGCGACGCTGCTTGCCGTCATCACGCGCGGCTTCCGCCGCGCCGGGCCGGTGGGGCGAAGGCAGCTCAAGTGGGTCGTCTACGGGCTCTACATGGGGCTCGTCCCCGTCCTGCTGACCGACCTGGTCACCGCCCTGGTGCCCCGGCTGTGGTGGCTGCACGAGGCGGCGGTGATCGCGGAGGCGGCGATCCCGCTCAGCATCATCATCGCCATCGTGCGCTTCAACTTCTTCGACATCGACCGCCTGATCGCGGCGACGGCGGTGTACACGTTCCTGTCGATCGTGCTGCTGGCCGGGCTCTTCACCCTGGTCCCGCCCGCCGCGCGCATCGCGAGCGGCTCGCTCGGCTTCGATCCGTCGACGGCCCAGGTCCTGCTCTCCGGGCTGCTGGCGGCGTCGATCGTGCCCGGGCGCCGCTATCTGACCGCTCCCGTCGACCGCTACTTCTTCAGCGAGCGCTATGCCCTGAGCGAGGGCATCGATGGCCTCCTCCGCGAGCTGGCGCTCGGTCGCACCCGGGAGGAGCTGCTCGCGCTCGCGGGCCAGCGGTTGCAAGCCCTCCTGCGGACCGGGACGTGCTCCGTCTACGCGCAGCGCGGCGACGGCTTCGGCCTTCTCTTCCAGCGTGGAGGCCCCTCGCTGCCCGCGCTCCTCCCGCCATCGAGCCCGATGCTCGCCGCCATCGCTTCCTGGAACGCGCCAATGGACCTCCAGGGGCGAGGCGTGGCGGGCCGGCGGCGTGGCCCCGGGCGGGACGCGGTCGAGACGCTCGCGCCGCTGCGCGCCCAGGTGATCCTCGCCGTGCGGCGCGGCGATCTCCTGGCGGCCTTCGTCGCGCTCGGCGAGAAGCGCTCGGGGGACGTCTACACGACGCGCGACCTCGCGCTCCTGTCCGCGGTGGCGAACCAGCTCTCGGGCGACCTGCTGCGCCTCGACCTTGGCCGCTACGCGCCGAGGACGGTGGTCGAGACGCTGCTGCGCGACCCATCTGCCCTCGAGCTCGAGGCGCGCGAGGTGACCGTCCTCTTCACCGACATGCGCGGCTCGACGCGCTTTGCCGAAGCGCTCCCGCCCGAGGGCCTACGGGAGTTCCACGACGAGTTCCTCCCCGGCATGGCGGACGTCGTCGGCAGCCACGGCGGCCTGGTGGTGAAGACGATCGGCGATGCCGTCATGGCGCTCTGGAACGCACCGCTCTCTACCCCCGATCACGCCGCCCGCGCGGGCGGCGCCGCGCTCGCGATGCTCGCGACGCTCGAGCGGCTGAACCAGCGGTGGGCGTCGCGCGGCTGGCCCGAGGTCGCGATCCGCGTCGGCATCCACACCGGGGACGCTCTGGTCGGGAACTTCGGGAGCGCGGCACGCGTGGAGTACGACGCGCGCGGGGACACGGTGAACGTGGCCTCACGCCTCGAGGGCCTCTGCGACGCGTACGCGGCCCGGGTCGTCGTCTCCGAGGCCACGCGCGGCCGGCTCGGTGAGGCGTTCCTCTGCCGCCCGCTCGACCGCGTGCGGGTGAGGGGCCGCTCGCAGCCCGTGGACGTCCACGAGATCCTCGCGCTGCGCGTCCTCGACGGCGACGGGCGGCTCGCAGGGCTCGCGGACGATTTCACCGCGGCGCTCGAGGCCTACCGGGCACGGCGATGGGACGACGCCCTGCTCCGCTTCGAGCGGCTCGCGCGGGAGCATCCCGATGACCGGCTCGTCCAGCTCTATCTCGCGCGCTGCCGCGCGCTGCGCGCCGCACCGCCGCGGGAGGACTGGGACGGAGTGTTCGAGGCGCCCGCGCACTGACCGCCCCCCCGGGCCGTATTCCGCCCCTACGCATTGACTGTGCCCCAGGTCACGCGTAGCCGTGCTCGACATGGCGATCGACCCCGCGCTCCTCGAGAAGGCCCGGCACCGCCCGCACGCGCTCCGCCTCGAGGAGGCGCTGCGGCTCTCCCGCCAGCTCGGCTTCGCGAAGGTGCGGCAGGTGCGCGGGCACCGCATCTTGCACCGGGCGGCCGCCGTCGCCTTGAATCTCCAGACGGGGCCCCATGGCTTCGCCAAGGCCTACCAGGTGCGGCGCCTGCTCGAGGTGAGCGGTGCCTGAGCTCCCGCCCTACACGTACCGGACGTCGTGGTCGGACCGCGACGGCGAGTGCGTGGCGACCTGTGCGGAGTTCCCCGGGCTCTCCGGCCTCGCGCCGACGCCGGGGCGCGCGATCGACGAGCTCAAGACGGCGATCGCCGCCTGGCTCGACTACCTGGCCTCGCGCGGGCTGCCCGCGCCGCCGCCAGCCGCGCGCGCCGGGTGAAGCATGGCGCGTGACACGCTCGACCTGCGCGGCGTGAAGTGTCCGCTCAGCTGGGCCAGGGCCAAGGTCCATCTGGAGACGCTCGCGCCCGGCCAGGAGGTCGATGTCCTCCTCGACGACGCGCAGGGCGCGGCCGACATCCCGCGCGCCGCCGAGGCGGCCGGGCATCACGTGGTCGGGGTGATGGACGAGGGCGGCCGCTGGCGCATCACGATCGAGGTGTGACCGCGCGCTCGGCGCGCACCTCGCGCGGCCGGCGATCGTCGCGGAGCCCGAGATACACGGGGTGGCGGACGAGCCCCTCGCTCGTCCACTCCGAGAAGCGCACCTCGCACACCAGCACCGGCCGCACCCAGTGGTGCTCGGGGCCGCGCGGCGGGCTGCCGCGCGTGAACGGGCAGCGCTCGGTGGTGAGCGGGCGGAGCCGCGCGGCGAGCTCGTCCAGGCCCGCGCGGTCGAGGCCCGAGCCGGCGCGGCCCGCATAGACGAGCGCGTCGCCGTCGTAGACGCCCAGGTGGACGGCGCCCAGCCGCGCGCGCGTCCCCTTGGGGTCCGTGTAGCCGCCGATCACGAACTCCTGGCGCTTGACGCACTTGATCTTGCGCCACTCGGTGCGGCGGCCGGCGAGGTAGCGCGCGTCCCCCCGCTTCGCGACCACCCCCTCCAGGCCGGCCTTGCAGGCGGCGGCCAGGAAGGCCGCGCCGTCGCCCTCGACGTGGTCGGCGTAGCGCACCGCGCCGGCCGCCGCCAAGAGCTCGCGGAGGAGCGCCTTGCGGTCGGCGAGCGGGAGGCCGCGGAGATCCCGCCCGAAGAGGGCCAGGCAGTCGTAGAAGTACGCCGTCGCCGGCACCCGGACGGCCGCGCGGGCGACGTCGCGCACCAGGTGCATGCGGCGCTGCAAGCGCTCGAAGCTCGGGCGTCCTGCCGCATCGAGCGCGACGACCTCGCCGTCGAGCGCGAGGTCTCCGCCGCCGAGCGGCGCGAGCGCCGCCGCGATCTCCGGGTAGCGATCGGTCACACGGGCGCCACTGCGCGCCCAGAGCTCGACCTGCCCCCCGGCGCGCAGCGCGAGCACGCGCACGCCGTCCCACTTGAGCTCGAAGAGCCAGCCGGGTCCGCGCGGCACCTCCTCCACCAGCGTCGGCAGCATGAGCGAGAAGCTGGCGGGCGCGAGCCGCACGCGCGGCAGGGTCGCGAGCCGTCGGGGCGTCCGCATGGGTGGCGCAGCATGGTAACACAGCGCCGGTTTGACATGGGCCGGTGCCGTGCGCTTTCCTAGCCCGCGAAGGAGGCCGCATGCCCGCTCGCTCCATCGGCTCCGGGACGCTCAGCTTCGGGCTCGTGTCGATCCCGATCCGCGTCTACGTGGCGACCCACTCCGAGCAGCTCTCGTTCAACCTGCTGCACGCCCCCTGCGGCACGCGCATCAAGCAGCAGCTCTACTGCCCGCACCACGACAAGGTGGTCGAGCGCAGCGAGCTCGTGAAGGGCTACCAGTTCGAGAAGGACCGCTACGTCACCTTCTCGGACGAGGAGCTGAAAGCCCTCGAGGCCGAGGCCAACCGCGCCATCGACATCCACGAGTTCGTGCCGCTCGCCGGCGTCGACCCCATCTACTTCGAGGACGCGCACTACCTCGGCCCGGACAAGGGCGCCGAGAAGGCCTACCACCTGCTCGCGCAGGCGATGCGCGAGACCGGCAAGGTCGCGCTCGCGCAGTACGTGCGCGGCGGGAAGGAGCACCTGGTCCTGCTCCGGCCCTACGACGGCGGGCTCGTCCTCCACACCATGCACTACGCCGACGAGGTGCGGAGCCTCGCCGAGGTCGACCTCGGCGGCGAGCCGAAGCTGCGCGCGGGCGAGCTCGAGATGGCGCGCAAGCTCGTCCAGCAGCTCTCCTCCAAGGCGTTCCGTCCCGAGCAGTACAAGGACCAGTACCGCGAGCGCGTCCAGGAGGTGGTGCAGAAGAAGGTGGCGGGCGAAGAGGTGACGGCGGCCGAGCCGGAGAAGCCGAAGGCCCAGGTCATCGATCTCATGGAAGCGCTGAAGGCCAGCCTTTCGCGCACCGCGGCGCGAGCCGAGCGAGTGGCCGAGCCCGAGGTGGCCGGGAAGCGACGCTCCGCGGTTCGCGCTCGCGCGCACGAGAGGCCAGTCGCCACGCGTCGCGCGCACAAGAAGTAGGTGGCCCCGCGGCGCGCGGAGGGAGCCCGCGCCCACTTCGACACGGCGCAGGCGGCACGCATCGCCGGGGTGGCGACGCCGCGGCTGCGCGAGTGCGTGCGCGCCGGCATCCTTCACCCGGCGCGCGACGCGCGTGGCCGCTTCCGCTTCGACTTCGTCGACCTCGTCCTGCTGCGGACCATGCGGGGGCTGCTCGCCCGCAAGGTGCCGGTCAAGAAGATCGGCCGTGTCCTCGAGTCCCTCCGCCGGCAGATCGGCAGCCGGCCGCTCACCCGCCTCGCGGTCTACGCCGACGGCGAGCGCGTCGTCGTCTGGGACGGCGAGAGCCGCTGGCAGCCGGAGTCCGGCCAGTTCCTCTTCAACTTCGAGGCGGGCCAGGTGGTGCAGCGCGCCCGGAAGATCGCGCAGCTCCCGGCGCCGGAGCCGCGCTCGAAGCTCCCGCGCCTCTCCGCCGACGAGTGGTGTGACCTCGGCATCGAGCTGGAGGGCGGCTCGCCGCTCGAGGCGCGCGCCGCCTACCACCACGCGCTCGACCTGAACCCCGCGCACGTGACCGCGCGCATCAACCTGGGCCGGCTCCTGCACGCCGAGGGGAAGCTGGAGGGCGCCGAGTCGCACTACCGCGAAGCGCTCCGCCACGAGCCGGGGAACGCGCTCGCGTGGTACAACCTGGGCGTGGTGCTCGAGGATCGCGGCCGGGCGGACCAGGCGCTGCCGTGCTACGAGCACGCCGTGCACGCCGACCCCGGGCTCGCCGACGCGCACTACAACCTGGCCCTCCTCTACGAGCGCGCCGGGCGCAAGCAGGACGCCGTGCGCCACCTCGCGATCTTCCGGCGCCTCGCGCCGCCGCGCTGATGGCCGCCCGCACGGCGCGCGTCCTGGTCGGCACCTCGGGCTTCAGCTACCCGGCCTGGCGCGGCAGCTTCTACCCCGACGACCTGCCGGGGCGCGAGATGCTCCGCTACTACGCGCGCGCGCTCGGCACCGTGGAGATCAACCACACCTTCCGCCGCCTGCCCACGCCGGCGCTGCTCACGGGCTGGGCGCGCCAGACGCCGACCGGCTTCCGCTTCGCCTTGAAGGCCCCGCAGCGCATCACCCACGTGCTGCGCCTGCGCGATGCCGGCGAGATCACGGCAGCGTTCTGTCGCGCCGCCACGGGGCTCGGCCCGAAGCTGGGCCCGCTCCTCTTCCAGCTCCCGCCCTACTTCCGCTTCGACGCCGCGCGCCTCGGCGACTTCCTGGCGAGCCTGCCGCGCGGCCTCGAACCCACCTTCGAGTTCCGGCACGAGAGCTGGTTCAACGACCAGACCTACGATCTCCTCGGCAAGCATCGCGCCGCGCTCTGCATCGCCGAGGCCGACGACCTCGCCACCCCGCCCGTACCCACCGCCCCCTTCGGCTACCTGCGTCTCCGGCGCGCGGACTACGGCGACGCCGACCTGGACCGCTGGGCGGCACGCGTGCGCGAGGTCGCGACCTGGAAGCGCGTCTACGTCTACTTCAAGCACGAGGAGTCCGGCCGGGGCCCCGCCCTCGCCCGCGCCTTCCTCGCGCGGCTCCGTTAGCCGGCGGCGCGCGTCGACCGCCGCCCTGGATTTTTCCTTGACCGCGGGCGGCAGGCAGCATACACGAGCGTGGGGCCGAGGAGAGCCGACCGGGGTGGAGGGAGCGCGGCGACCCGCGGCGCGGAGGAGGGCTCGCGCATGACTCGACGTCTCGGACTGATCGCCGCCGGCGTCTGGCTCCTCGCCGCCCCCGCGTGGGCGGCCAGCTTCACCGTCGACAGCACCGGCGACGATCCCGATGCCAGCCCCGGCGACGGGACGTGCGCGACCGCCGGCGGCGCCTGCACGCTGCGCGCCGCGATCGACGAGGCGAACGCGAATCCCGATGCCGACACGATCGCGTTCGACATCGCGGGCAGCGGGGTCCACACGATCGTGCCGGCCGGAGGCCTCCCGTTCATCACGGCGCCGCTCACGATCGACGGCTTTACGCAGCTCGGCTCGCAGCCGAACACGAGCGCGACCGGGGCGATCGACGCTGTGCCGCTGATCGAGATCGACGGCTCGAGCTCGGTCGACTGCGTCGTCGTGTCCAACGCCTCCAATCCGGGGACGGTGACCATCCGCGGCCTGGTGATCAACCGCTGCAGCTCCTCGCACGTCGATCTCGAGTCGGGAAGCGACGCCGTGATCGAGGGCAACTTCATCGGCACCGACGCGACCGGCACCATGGCGCTCGGGGGCGGCTCGGGGATCATCATGTTCGTTCAAAGCGGCGGGCTCACCTTCACCGCCGGCGGGACGACTCCCGCCGCGCGTAACGTGATCTCGGGGACCGAAAACGTCGGCATCGACGTCGGCGCCAACCTGAACTCGTCGATCCAGGCGACCATCCAGGGGAACCTGATCGGCACCGACAAGACGGGCACGGTCGCGCTCGGGAACAACGTCGGCATCGTGGCCAACGGCCAGGGAAGCGACTCCCTGGTCCTCACCATCGGGGGTTCCGTCGCCGGCGCGGGCAACGTCATCTCGGCGAACACCAACGACGGCGTCAACCTCGCCTTCTTCACCGCGAACAGCCTCGTGCAGGGCAACCTGATCGGAACCGGGGTCGACGGCACGAGCGCGCTCGGGATGGCGCGCGTGGCATCCACGCCGTCGCCGGCCCGATCACCATCGGCGGGACGATGCCCGGCGAGGGGAACATCGTCGCGTACAACGAC
>Ga0209056_10005515_pt1 | contig 13142 bp, 9 predicted proteins | sample GraSoiAngelo_114_FD_185876 | JGI IMG/M metagenome (GOLD analysis project Ga0209056, IMG submission 185876) | Grasslands soil microbial communities from the Angelo Coastal Reserve, California, USA - 14_0903_13_40cm (SPAdes) (version 2) | ecosystem: Environmental > Terrestrial > Soil > Grasslands ... | reverse complement strand
TGCTCGGCCTCCGCCCGCGCCGCGACCGTCGGTTCCTGCACGAGATAGGATGTATACTCGGTCAAGATGCCGTACCGCAGCGCGAGCTGCTTGAGCGAGTTCATGATCTCCTGCGTTTGGCCGTGCAAGCGGATCTCGCGTGATAGTGCACCCACCTTGCGGGACGCCCAAAGCTGCTCGATGTAGCGAGCGTCGGCGTTCTCACGGTCGCCAACGCTGGTCCGAAACTCTTCCTGCCGGCCGTTACGACGACCTTGCACCGTTACCGACCACTCCCCACTCCCCACCCCCCTGTATCGCCCCAAGACCACCATCTCATCGCCGGCGAACAGGTCTGGCAGGCTGCCCGGCTGCACGTCATAGAGTTCGACACCGGAGCTTGCATTGATGGTGACATCGGTCAACACCGGGCTTGCCACTTTCGCGGCCAGGGCGCCGACTGCCCGTTCGATGTTCTCGCCGGGCCGGATGTACTCCGTGGCACCGCGGGCGCGCTCCGTGAGTCGATCGAGCAGATACGTGTTCACGTCGTCCCCGACGCCGAACGAAAAGACGCGGAACCGGCCGCGTCCCTGTTCGGCACGCTCCACGATGCGCTCGGGGTCCGTTTCACCCGTGCTTGCCTGGCCATCGGTCAGAAATACGACGACGCCGAGCGACTGCTCCGCGGGCGATTCCGCAAATGCTTCCGTCAAGGCGCCCGCGATGTTCGTGCCGCCCTCGGCGTCCAGGCTGCGAATCCAGCTTTCGGCGTCGTGGCGCGCGTCAGTCGTCACACTGGTCCATCCCTGCGCGTAGCGGCGGACGCCACCCGAGAACGCGACGAGCCGGAAGCGGTCGCCTTCCCTGAGCGAGCCGAGCAGTTGGATCAACGCCGACTTTGCTTGCTGGATCTTTTCGCCCGACATCGAGCCCGACACGTCGATCACGGCGACGACGTCGCGCCGCAGCGCGGCCGCATCGGCAGCGGCGCCCGGCGCGAGTAGCAGCATGAAGTAGCCGTCCTCGCCAACGGGATGATGCGGACTAAGCGAGAGACCGACCAATCCCCGCGCCAGCGGCAGCAGCAGCTCGAAGTCACCGCCGGCCGCCCCGTCGGCAAGCGTCACCTCGAGGCGATTGTCGCGCCGCGTAACCTGAACCTGATGCGTGGGTGAATACGGATCACCAAAGCGCGCCGCGCTGTCGACCTCGAGGCGGAAGCTGCGTGGCGCAGTGTGCCGATTGCGATCGCCGAGATAGCGGAATCGCCAGGCATCACCAGCGCGGTCGAGCAGTTGCGTGTACTTCAGCGTGATTTTTCGGGTCTCACCCGGCGCGATGGGAAACACACGCGCGCGAATGAGTCCCTGACCGGCGAGCTCGATCAACGCGGGGTCGCGTTTCTGGCGTACGATGGCTTCGTAAATCGACCGTGCCTGGGTGGCATCCATCGCTTCGCCGCGCAACTCCTGATCGCCCTGCCAGAGTGAGTAACTCGAGAAGACGGCCTCACCCGGGAGGGGGAAGTGGTACATCCCCTCTTCCAGCGCCGGACCGTTGTTGCGGAACCATTCCTCCACGGTCACCCGCGCGACGCGTCCGGTGATGCTGACCTGGACGGCGCTGCGGAGCCGCTCGACTCGCCCGTTGAGATCCTGCGGAACCGGGCGAACCGGGTCTATCCACCCCTGGGCGACGAGGAGCGACGAGAGGGTGCACAGCAGGGCGACGGCTCCCAGCACACGCGAGCACGACATGAGAAACTCCGGTAAGGGACGCCATGAGAGACGGGCATCCCCGCGAAGCTTGCACACGCTGCCTCAGGCTAGCCTATGGCGCACTGATTCGGACCCGTTTCCAGTATCTCCGCATCCGCGTCGGAGACCTCGAGCAGGCCGAGATTGACCTCTTTGATTGTGCGGTAGGCATCGGGGAAGGCCGTGACGTGATCCGCAATCCATTGCAGGAACTCGCGCTCGTCCTGAATCGCGACGGCGCCATTTGTGGCGGCGATCACATCGAACCGCGCGGCGACAGCACGGTCCGCCCGTCGCTCCCCCTCGCTTGTGTAGTGCGCGGGCAGCACTAGCAGGTCTCCAGGCCACGTCTGTCGGACCCGCTCCAGGCTCTGCCACAGCAGCTTCGCCCAGGCGTCGGAACGTCCCGCCAGGTCGGGCCGGCCGATTGACTGCACGAACAGAAAATCGCCGGTCAGCGCCAGGCCATCGTCAGCGAGCAACGCGATGCTGCCGAGGGTGTGGCCCGGAACGTGCGCCGCGCGCAATGTGGCTCGGCCAAACGCTATCGTGTCACCGTCACCGAGGCCCTGATTGGTCAGTCGCCCCGGTCGCTCATCGTACGGGGATACGGCGTCGGCCGAGTGCAGGAAGTAGGGCACCCGCCAGTGGGCAGCCGCCGCGCGCGCACCGCTCAAATAGTCGGCGTGCATGTGGGTGTCGACCACCGCCGCCGGGGTCGCGCGCAGCTCCGCCAGCAACGCGTCATAGCGCTCAACATGACGGCCCGGATCGATGACGACCGCGTCCCCGTCGCTCACGAGGATGTAGCTGAGCGCGCGCTTGCCGACGCGATCGAGCTGGACCACGTGCGAGAGGGACGGCGTGGGCGACAGCCGGTGGGCGACATAGACGATCTCCCAGGCCGCCATCCCGCCGATGACCGAATAGGCTTCGTATCCCCGTTCGCGCAGAAATGCCGTCGCCTTCTTACTCGAGTTCCCGTGACCGCAAATCACCGCGATCGGGCGTGCCGCGTCGAGCTGCAACGTGGCCACGTCCGGCGTGGCAAAGAGCTGGGAGTTCGGATGGGCATGGAAATCGAGCTCCGAGCCGAGGGCAACGTGGCCACGCTCCACCCGCTCGGGCGCGCGCACGTCGAGCACCTGCAGCGGCTCACCGCGGTCGAGCCGCTCGGCGAGCTCCTGTGGAGCGATTTGTGGCAGCGAGTCTCGCGTCATTGCAGAGCCATTGCGACACCCAGCATGGCGGCCGCGGCGTTCTGCGCGATTGGAAAATTTGAGCGTTCCTTGAATGCCGTGTAACTGATGTCGACGCGTCCCTCGAGAGGCCCGACGACGGGGAAGCGGTACCCGGCTGCGACATTCGCGCCAGCGAGGGCGAATCCTTTTTGTCCCGTCTGTCCGATATACCTCACATCTCCACCCGCGGCGGCGTACAACCCATCGTAGATCGCAACGTTCAGACGCGGCGCAAAGTGACCATCAAAGAAAGTGGCACCGTTCTGCTGAGTGTGCTGCATCCCGAAGCCCGCCTCGAAGGCCAGACGGCCACGCAATGGGACGTCCAAAAACAATGGTGCCGGCGCGGTCCCCTGCGAACCGGGAAGATTGATGACGGTCTGGCTGGCGTCGACGTACACGCCGGAGATCGATCCGTACAGATGCGTGCGCACGTAGCCGCCGGCTGCCCCCACCTGGAGTTGCCACGGCTTGAAGCTCGCAGTCCCACGGCTCGGCCGAGCGACCGGGGAGAGCAGATGTTGGGACACTCCCAACAACAAGGCATACACGTTGGTCGGGAGAATCGAATCTGTGCGGCGCTGCGTGAGCCATTGCGCTTCGATCCGCGCGGTGAGGCCTGGGCTGATCCGCGGTTGCACGCCCACGGCCCCCAACAAACCGGTTTGAATGGAACGACCACCATCGACTTCGCGGCGGCGGAGCAGTCCCCCGGCCGCGACGTAGATGCTCGACTTGAGCGCGAAGTCGACTCGAACCGTAAGCCGAGTATCGCTACTCGATGAGCCGGGAACGAGGCCGTTCGCTTCCCTGAACTTGGTGTGCGACGCCGCCAAACTCGACTCCAGTCCAATCCTGCCGCTGAGCGGGGCGATCAGAAAAAAACTCGATTGGATCGTGCCACTGCTCGGCAGTTCCCAACGATCGACCTGGTCGGCGAGGTGCGTTCCGGCGGGCTTTTGTCGCAGGATGCCGCCCTGGACGCCCAGCTGCGGGGTCCAGGTCTGGCCGGCGCTGGACGAGTCTGCAACGGTCGCCAGGAAAAAGGCGAGGACGAGGCGTCTCATGGGCTCAGAAGCTAGTGTCTCTGTGGGGCTCCCGTTTTGGGGACCCGCGTCTATATTCCCGATTGTGAAACAGTTCACAAGCGACACATCCCCTCAGTCCATGTCTCGGAGGAGTCCCGCAATGCGCTTCGCTTTGCTCACGGCGGTCGTGGCCATCGGCGCGCTCGCCTGCGGTCAGAAGGGCGACCAGAACCAGAACCAGACGCAGGCTGCGCCTCCCGCGCCGCCCGCCGGTGGAGCAGCCGCGCCGACCGGTCCCGTCGTTGAAGTGAAGATGACCGGCAACGGCAGCACCAAGGCCGCCTTCGAGCCGAGCACGATCACGATTCCGGCGGGCGCGACGGTCCGCTTCACGAACGTCGCGGGCGGACCGCACAACATCACCTTCTGGCTCGATTCCGTTCCGGCGGGCGGCGCGGCAGCGCTCAACGCCGGTATGAAGAACACGGTCGACAATCTGTCGGGGCCGTTCCTGACGCAGCCGAACGAAACCTATGAGGTATCGTTCGCCAACGCGCCGAAGGGGAAGTACAGGGGGTACTGCACGCCGCACCTGACGCTGGGCATGAAGATCGCGATCACGGTCCAGTAGTGTCTTTGGTGCAGGCAACATCAGCGGCCTCGGCAGATGCCGGGGCCGCTTTCGTGTCGTAGATTCGGAGACAATGAGAGTCGTTCTCGTGCTCATCGACGGCGCCCGGTCCGATGTGCTGCGGGACCTGCTCGCCCGAGGGGACCTCCCGAATCTGTCACGGTGGGTCATCGAGCCCGGCGGCCTGCGAACGGGGACGACGGTGTTTCCGTCCACCACCGGCGTCGCCTACATCCCCTTCCTCTTCGGACGCTATCCCGGCAGCGTGGGCATTCCGGGCATTCGTTGGCTCGATCGACGCGGTGCGGCGGAAGGGAAGGGCTCGCGCGCACAATGGCGCGCCGCGCGGAGCTATTGCGGAGTCCAGGGGGGCTGGTTGAACACCGACATCGCGGCGACGCCTTCGATTTTCGATCTCGTCCCCGAAAGCATCGCGATTTGCACGCCGCTGACGCGCGGCCTTCGCGCCGGCGCCAATCGCTGCGCCTTGCGGCGAGTGGTGTTGGGATCGGCGGCACACTATCTCGGGACGTACCCGGCGCTCGACCGCGCGGTTGCCCGCGCTTGGCTCGGTGCCGCCGACGAGCCGTGGCGCTTCCTGTTTGTCGTTTTTCCCGGCGTCGACGGCATCTCGCATCTCAAGGATCCGCTGCATCCGGCGGTGCTCGAGAGCTACCGGCTAGTGGACCGGGCCCTCGGCGCGTTCGTCGCGCGGCTTCGGAAGCAGAGAAGCGAACTGCCGGCATTCTTCGTCGTCTCGGATCATGGGATGACGGTCATGCGTGAGCATGCCGACCCGGCCGTGCTGCTGGAGCGCCGCGGGGTGCGCACGCTGCGTCATCCGGTCCATGTGTGGCGGCGGGGTGCCCGGGTCGCGACGATGGTCTCCGGGAATGCCAGCGTGCAGCTCTACTTCGAGCCCCGGTCTGGGCGGGAGCGCCCGCTCACGGAATCGGAAATCCCCAACGCCATCCTCGAGCAGCTGCTCGCCCTCCCGGCGGTGCGACTGGTCGCATGTCGTGCGGATTCGACCGGGGGGATCATTGTGCGAACCGAAAACGCCCGCGCGTCGTTGACGGAGTCGATGGGTTTGATCCGCTACGAGCCCCAGTCTGGCGATCCCCTGGGCCTCGGTGCGTACCTAGAGCTCGACGATCGAGAGCTCCTGACGCGAACCAGGGAAACTGACGTGCCCGACGCACCGCGCCAATTGCTCCAGCTTTTTGGGACTCCGCGCGCCGGAGATCTCGTCCTGGCAGCTACCCCGGGAGCAGATTTCCGGGGTCCCTGGGAAATGCCCGAGCACCGAGCCGGTCATGGTAGTCTCATTGCGGAACACATGGAAGTCCCGATCGCGGCCAGCGTGGCTCTTCCCGACGTTGGCCTGCGTACAGTAGATCTGATGCCGACGGTATTGGAACGCCTCGACGTCGCTGTCCCATCCGGTGTCGCTCTCGATGGCGTTCCCTTTTCCAAACTTGCTGCTGTCACTGAACACTTGATTCGGTAGGAGACTCCCGATGCGTCCACGGTTGTTCGTGGTCCTGGCCGCACTCCGTGTAGTCGTGGCCGGCTCAGCAGTCGGCGCGATGCCCACCCATCACCCCGCCGCCGGTCCGGCGGTGCCTAACGATTGGAGCGCGCTGGAGCGCGCCACGATCATCCCTGGTTCGAAGCCGGGCGAGTTGACGCTCGAGCTGCCGGCGGTGGATTTGCCGGCGGGGACCCTCGTGGATGAGCCGGCGTCCGTCGGAGAGTTTCCCGTGGATGGATCGATTTACGCCTTGCATGCCGAGCTCGTCGACGAGAAGGGGCGGCAGTTGCCCGCGTCATTACTGCATCACATGAACGTGATGGATCCGAACGAGCGCGAGCTCTTCCTGCCGATCGGCCGGCGGATCCTCGCGTCCGGCATGGAGACCGGCGAAATCCGGTTCCCCTGGCTGCTGTTCGGGTCGCGCATTCACGCGGGCCAGCGCATTCTCGCCAATGCGATGGTCCACAATCCCACGAATGTGGGATATCGGGGCGTTCGCGTCCGGCTCGTCCTCAACTACATCCCTGAGCGTCGGCCGTGGCCCTTCTTCTCTGTGCTTCCCTGGCAACTCGACGTGGCTTTCCCCCTCGGCGACAAGTCATTCGACTTGCCGCCGGGCCGCAGCGAGCGCTCGTATGAAGGCAGCCCGGCGGTCGCGGGCAAGCTGATCGTCATCGGTGGCCATATGCACGCCTACGGACGGACCATCGAGTTCTGGGATGCGACGACCGGCAAGCTGCTGTGGCATGGCGAACCCGCGCCGGCGCCGGCCGGCGCAGCCAGCGCCGTTCCGGTCGGGAAGCTCTACAGTTTGAAGGGACTCGGCATGCGGATCACACCGTCGCACCGCTATCGCGTGCACGTGGTTTACGAGAATCCAACGGGGCACGCGATTCCCAACGGTGGGATGGGAGTCGTCGGCGGGTTGTTCATGCCCGATCGCAAGGCGATCTGGCCGGCTACGGATCCGAGCGATTCACTTTACCAAAAGGATCTGCGGCACTTCATGGGACCGGTCGGCAAGCCGGTCGTCGGTATGCCCATGGAGATGGGCCACATGCACATGGTGCACTAGGGAATCTCGGCACAAGTCGATGACGCGGGGGGCGTCACCTATCTTGTGCAGAGTTTCCCTAAGCGCTGCTGCCCGGTTCCACGCCGTAGTCGGCAACCGCCAGGCGTTGCGGCGCGGTGGCTTCGGCGGTCTGCATGATCCCCAGCATCACCGCGGCCACCATCAAGCCCGCCAACGCGTCCACGGCGTAGTGGAATTGTCCGTACACGACGGCCAGGATCAATCCGGCGGTGAACGGCAGCAGCAACCAGCCGAGGGGACGCCAGTAGCGTAACGCCATCCCCGTCGCGACGACGGACGCGGCCACGTGCGACGACGGGAAGGCCGCGCCCCACGAGTCGCCCCGGTCCAAGAGCCACGCGGCAAACCGGGCCGGCCCGACCTTGGTGGCGAGATTGTGGGCGTTATCGAATGCGTAGCGCGGGCCGGCGACCGGGAAGAAGAGGAAAACCACGTAACACAGGTAGAAGGTCGCCATCACTGCGAAAATCGTATGGCGGGAGGCGTCACGCCGCCCCACCATCCAGAGCGCGAATGGTGACGCGTACAGAATCGGGTAATAGGCGAGATAGCAGGCGTGCAGAGCCCACGAGAGGACTTGGTTGGGCGACTCGCGAATCCAGCGATATGAGATCTGCGACCCAAAGACCCAGGTCTCGAGGCGCTGAATCAACAAGTCGTTCTGGAATCCTGCGCTGAGCGTGAGTATGCCGATTTCCCCATACAGCGCGGGGAGCAGGAGCATGGGGTACCAGTCGCCGAGAAACCGACCGATTGGGCCGGCGGTGCGCGCCCGCGGGGCCAGCAGCACCAGCGCGATGATCAGGGTGTGAGCACTGAGGAGCCATGGCCAACCCGGGATTCTGTCCCCACGGAAGGAGACTAGGACCGCACCGGTCGCGATCGCGATGTAAGCGGCCGTGGCGATATCGACCGCGGTGTACTCGCGCCACAATGGCTTCAGAGCCATCCCACCTCCCGATACCAATTTGCGGCCCGGCGCAAGCCGGTTTCGAGGTCAATCTGCGCTTGCCAGCCCGTGTCGCGGGTCAAGGCGTCGCTCCGGCACGTCCACGCCGGGGCGAGGTATTCGTTGCTCTTGTCGGCCGACAGCAAGGTGGCGCGCCCCGCCAGATACGCAAGAGTCCCGACAGTCCAGAGCACGCCGCGCGCGATCAGAGCGGGCACCGGGACGATACGCGGCGCGCCACGGCCGAGTGCCCGAGCCGCGGCCAGGACGAGCGCCCGGCTCGTCGTGACCACAGGGTGCGCCGCGAAATAAACGCGACCGGCCGAGCCGGGTGAAGTGGCCGCCGCGATCAGCGCGCGGGCCAGGTCCTCCGCATGGATGACCGATAACTCTTGCGAGCCGTCGCCGAACACCGGGACGACGCCCCGCTGCGCGAGCTGGAAAATTGTCAGGGTCCCGCGATCCCATTCACCGTAGACGACGGGCGGCCGGACGATGGTCCACGGCAGTGACGCCGGCATCGCGCGCACGAGGACTTCGGCCGCGAGTTTGGACTGCCCGTACGGGGTGACCGGGGCGGGCGGGCGACTCTCGTCGATCGGATGACCCGGGGTCGTCGGACCCGCGACTGCGAGCGAGGAGACGAAGAGCAGCCGCCCGACACCGGCGTCGCGCGCGGCCTCGAGCACGTTCGCCGTGCCGTCCCGGTTCGTTGCCATGAACTCCGCGAGACTGCGCGCGGTGATCTTTCCAGCGACGTGGTACACGGTGTCCGCCCCCGCGCAGCCTGCACGCAGGGCGGCCTCGTCGTCGAGGTCGCCGCGCACCTGAGTGACTTCGGGGCCCCAGCCCAGCCGTTCGGCGAGGGCGGGACGGCGCACGAGGGCGACGACGCGATCACCGCGCGCACACAGTGCCTTGACCAGGTGAGCACCGACAAAGCCGGTGCCACCGGTCACAAAGACGTTCACAGCGCTTTGTCGTAGACGCGGTAGGTCTTGGAGACGCGGAACCCGAGCTGGGTGGCGGACTTGATCATCAACGCATTGTCTTCGAGGATCCACCCGGCCTCGCCGCGGGGCATGCCGTGTTTCACCGAATTCTCCCACACCTTCTGATACAACAGCGCGTCGACGCCGCGACCGCGGAATTCCGGGGTCACCCCGAGTAGGAGAATCCGTGCCCGATGAATCTTCCGGGAATACCACAATACTTTGAGAATGCCGGGGAACATCCGGCCCGAGCGGTTGTGCAGCAGCGCGAGATTGAAATCGGGCAATCCGACGCCGAATCCCACGATATTTCCTTCCAGCTCGGCGAAGATCACGAGCTCGGGTACCACGATCGGCTTGAGCTGCTTCGCCAGATGATCGATTTCCGCCTCTGTCAGCGGCACGAACCCCCAGTTTTTCTCCCAGGCGCTGTTGTAGAGCGCCTTGATGAGCTCGACTTCCGCGTCGAAGCGTTTCATGTCGAGCGTGCGAAGCTTGATGCCCCGGCGTTCGGCAGCGCGTTGCGCCAAGCGGACGAATCGCTCGGGCGCCGCTTGCGCGCCACCGCCTTCGTATGCCAACAGGTCTTTCGCTTTGGCGAATCCGTAGCGCTCGTGGAGCTGCTGGTAGTACGGAAAGTTGTACGGCATCATGAGCGACGGCGGCGTGCCGTTGTTCGCGATCAGCAGGCCGCATTCGTCATTGACCGACGGGCTCATGGGCCCCCGCATCGTGTCGAAGCCCCGCTGTTTGAGCCACGCGGCGGCGGTGTCCCAGAGCGCGTTCGCTACGGTTTGATCGTTGATTGATTCGAAGAAGCCATAGAATCCGACGCGATCGTTGTGCTCGCGGTTGTGCATGTCGTTCTTGATCGCGCCGATCCGGCCGACCACGCGACCGTTGGACTGCGCCAGAAAGTACTGCGCTTCGGCGTGTTGGAAGAACGGGTTTTTCGACGGAGACAACAGCGTCTGCATGTCGCGGCGCAACTGTGGGACCCACAGCGGATCGTCGCGATAGTGGTTGTACGGGAAGGCGATGAAGCTATCGAGATCGCGCCCGTCCGAGACGGGCGCGATCTCCACTGCGGTCAGATGACCCCCAGCTCTTTTCCGAGGCGGCCGAACACCTCGAGGGCGAGGTCGATCTGCTCGGCCGTGTGCGTCGCCATCAGGCTGGTGCGCAGCCGGCACTGCGATGGCGGTACGGCGGGCGGCACTACCGGGTTCGTGAACACGCCGGCGTCGAACAGCTGGCGCCAGAAGAGGAACGTCTTGTCGAGCGGTCCGATGAGCACGGGAATGATCGGCGTCTCCGTCGGCCCGATATCGAAGCCGAGGGACCGCATCCCCTCCTGCAGGCGGCGCGTGTTGCGCCACAGCTGCTCGCGCCGCTCCGGCTCACGCTGCATGACGTGCAGCGCCGCGAGCACGCCGGCCGTGTTGGCGGGCGGCAGCGCGGCCGTAAAGATCAGGGGCCGCGAGTGATGGCGGAGATAGTGGATGACGTTTTCCGATCCTGCCGCAAAGCCGCCGATCGAGGCCAGCGACTTCGAGAACGTGCCTACGATCAGATCGATTTCGTCGACCAGATCGAAGTGTGCTGCCGTGCCGTTGCCGTTCGGGCCGAGAACACCGACCGAGTGCGCGTCGTCGACGGCGAGCGCCGCGCCGTACTTCTGGCAGACCTTGAGCAGCCCGGGGACGTCGGCGATGTCGCCTTCCATCGAATAGATGCCGTCCACGATGACCATCGACCCGGTGCCCTCGGTCAGCTTCTGCAGCTTCCGCTCGAGGCCGGCCAAGTCGCCGTGGTTGAACCGGACCGTCTCACCGTGCGACATCTTGGCGCCGTCCACGATGGACGCATGATCGAGTTTGTCGAGGAAGACGACGTCGGTCCGTCCGACCAGGCCCGAGATGACACCCAGGTTCGCTTGATAGCCCGTTGAGAAGACGAGGCAAGATTCCTTGCCAAAGAACTCTGCCAGCTCGGTCTCGAGCTGCTCGTGCAAGTCGAGCGTACCATTGAGGAAGCGGCTGCCGGTGCACCCCGAGCCGTAACGCTCGAGGGCCGCACGTGCGGCGGCCAAGACTTCGGGATGGTGGGTCAGGCCGAGGTAATTGTTCGACCCCATCATGACCCGCTCTTTGCCTTCGATGACGACGACGGTGTCTTCGGAGCGGGAGATTGGCTTGAAATACGGATACAGCCCGGCAGCCTGGACCTCGCGCGCCCGGGTGAAGTTCTTACACTTGTCGAACAGCGCGATATGCTGCAGGGTCTCTGTGCGCACGAAGCCTCAGTTCTCTATGGGTAAGCGGTGGTACAGCTTAGCCCTGCGGTCCCGAATTGGCAAGGCTCACTGTGAGATCTGCCACAGCCTTTCGGGGTCCCGGACTGCTACCCTAGATTGCGATGGTCGAGGGGCTCTACGCCGTTCCTCCCCGGAGGTTTCTCGTGGTTTCACATCTCGTCCGATACCTGGGCGTCAGCGCCCTGTTGTGCGCTCTGCTTCCCCAGGCCTCAGCTGCGCAGGATCGGCGACACCCTCGGTGGGAGATTCCCGGATTTGATTTTCGGAAAGATGGTGTCTGGCGGGTTCGGGCTCGGGCCGTCCGCGCAACGCGCGCCCGGCTGCGCGCCGCGGGACGATTCGGCGAGCTGAACGCATCCGCCGCGGTGGCGGGGGGGGCCGCGCCGCTGCGACAGGCCGGCGCCGCAGCGTCCGCGACCGTCGTGAGCGGTACCCTCAAGGTGCCGGCCATCCTCTTTCGCTACAAAGACTCGCCCGCGCCAACATTCGTCGCAGCGAATTATGACGATGTGTTGTTTGGTGCCACGCCAACCGGAGCTGCCGTCGGCCGGCCGTACACGTATCGGTCGTTTTATAAGGAGATGTCGAATGGCCTGTTCGACATCCAGGGTACGACGTACGGCTACACGACACTCGACAGCAACGAGGTCTATTATACCGGTGGCACGAGCGCGACGTGCCAGGCGGCGAATCCGTACGGCTCCACGAACTGCAATGGACTGTTCAGTTCCGCGGCCATCAGCCGCATGCGCTCCGGGTTGATGGAGGCACTCACCAAGCTTGACGCACAGATCGACTTTTCACAGTACGTCGATTCCACCACGGGGTTCGTGCCACTGGTGCTGTTCATGCACGAGGCGATCGGCGGGGAATGCGGTCCCTCGAGTGCCCCGCAAAATCACCTGTGGGCCCATCGCTTTGCGCTGCCGACCTTCACGACTCAGGACGACTGGCCTGGTCACGCCGGTCAGAAGGTCAAGATCAGCGACTATATCCTGCAACCCGCCGTCGGCGGTGCCAGCTCCTGCACGCCTACGGAAATCATGCCGATCGGCACCGTTGCGCACGAAACCGGGCACGGGTTCGGGTTGCCGGATCTGTACGACACCGACAACGTGAGCGAAGGCATCGGCGAGTGGGGACTCATGAGCTCGGGCAATTTCACCACGCCCCTCAGCCCGTCGCGCATGGAGGCCTGGTCCCTCAACGAGCTTGGTTGGGTCACCATCGCCCCGCTGACGACGACGGGCACTTACACCTTCGACGCCGCGCCGTTGTCGGATACCGCCTTTTACGTCGGGGTGCAGGGGGCGAATCCCCGCGGCGAGTATTACCTCCTGGAAAACAGACAGCGACAGCAGTCCGATAGCGCCGGGATCCGCTATCACTGCCGTCGCGCCGGCGACCCCCCAGGCTGCACCGGCGGATTGCTCATCTGGCACGTCGATTCGGCGAAATTGGCCACGCCCGGCAACAGTGTGAATACGGGCTCCATTCACGGGCTCGAGCTGATCCAAGCCGACGCGTTCGGCAATCTCGATGCGTTTGCCTCGTCTTCGAACTTCTGCCCGCCCACATCGATGTTCCTGGACTGCTCGAATCGCGGTGATGA
>Ga0209056_10005514_pt1 | contig 13143 bp, 11 predicted proteins | sample GraSoiAngelo_114_FD_185876 | JGI IMG/M metagenome (GOLD analysis project Ga0209056, IMG submission 185876) | Grasslands soil microbial communities from the Angelo Coastal Reserve, California, USA - 14_0903_13_40cm (SPAdes) (version 2) | ecosystem: Environmental > Terrestrial > Soil > Grasslands... | reverse complement strand
CAAGGGGAGGATCGATCTGAGGATCGGCTGGAAGCAGCGCACGACGACTCCGGTTTCGGCTCTCCGCGTCTCGGTCGGACCAGGGGCAGTGTAGTCACTTCGTGAACGGTGTCGCCCAGACTTGGCGACGCCGTCGTTATCATCCTGTAATACGGTTCCGGTAGGAATGGAGTCGTCGAGAGTCAGCTAACCATGCGGCAGGCGCCGATCGACCGGATCGGCTCGGCGCGCTCGAAACGGCGCCGGGCGTGAGGAGGCTCGAACATGGGGGAAGTGCTTCGACCGGTGGGCCCGTGGCAGCGTCACCTCGGCGAAAGTCCGCCGCGAAGGGGACGAATGACGTGGGACGAGTGCCGGTCGAAGCTGCTGGCGTTAATCGCGGAAGTCGCGCGCTCGGCCCCTGCCACGTCGCCAGAGAAGGTCGAGGACTTTCTCCGCACCGAGCGCGAGATCGGGCTGGTCGAGGAACTTGCGGCATTCGTCTGCGAGCGCTTCAGGGAGGTCGATGAATGGGGTGGCGCGGTCGGGGGCGCCCCTATCGACGCGCGCGGCCGCGCCGCCGACCCGCCCGTGGCGCGGCTCGCGGACGGCCGTCGCGCGCTGAGCCTCCTGTCCCGGGGCGCGCGCCGGTTGCTCGATCCGCTCAGGAGGCTGGCGGACTCGACGCTCCGAACGATGGCGCCGAACCTCCGGGGCGGCCCACGAGCTCTCGCGTCGACCCTCGGGGGCGGTCGAAGGCGGCCAGACGATACGGCGGGGGCCGGGGAACGGCGCCGCGCCGAGCGGGCGTCGTGCCAACGGCCGGTGGAGGTCCGCAGCCGAAGCGGCCCTCTCGGGAACGGTCACACCGTCGACGTCAGCGTCTCCGGCATGCGGGTTCGCTTCGCCCAGCCGATCGACTTGCGCTGGCACACGGTCATTCTCCTCGATCCCGGCGACTCGCTCGGGCCGATCGTGACCCGCTTTGCCCTGGTGCGCGAAATCGTCCCGTCCCGGGAATACGCGATCCGGTTTCTGGACCTCTACCCGCAGGACGTCCACCGGCTCAGCCGGCTGACGGCCGCGTAGCACCTCTCCCGCGGCTCGGCGGGCCCGCCCGCACGACGGCCAGCGCGAGGTCGAGGTCGCCCCGCGGGCGCCCGCTCCCCACGCGCCGGAGCCGACCGCCGGCGACGACGATGCGCTCGCGACGACCCCGATCGTGGCGACCAGGCGCGCCTCCGGCGTCCCTGGGCGAGGGCCCGATCCGTTCAACCGGCCCCGCGGGCAAAGGCCTCGAGGAGCGCTCGATCTCGCTCGTACGTGAGCATCTCGGCCGCTCCCGCCAGAGGGAGCCACCGGACCTCGTCGACCTCGTTTCGGGGCCCGGCGACGCCGCCGGCTGGTCGCATCGCCCAATAGCGCACGACCTTCAACCGCCCCTTGTGGTCGGTGTGGGACGTGCGGGGCAGTTCGGTCCCGAGGACGCAGCGGAGCCCTGTCTCTTCCTCGACCTCCCGGAGGGCGCAGGCCTCGTCCGTTTCGCCCGCGTCAACCTTCCCCTTCGGGAACGTCCAATCCTGACGATGCGGGCGGTGGACGAGCAGCACTTCGAGCTCACCCCGATCGTTCGGCCTCGACACCACTCCGCCGGCGGCGCGGACGACGTTGCGCGTGGCCATGCCCGCCACCGTCTCCGCTACGCCGCAGGACGGGGGGCCCGACGGCTCACCCGTGCGAACGGCTCCAGACAGCCGAGGCGGGCGGCGGTTCGGCGGCCCTCATCGGGACCGACGACAGATGGGTTGTGCGCTCGAAGGCGGGCGTGACGAGTCTCCCGAGTCCGGTCAGCGCCCGCGCCCGGAGCCGACGATCGGCGCCAGCGCGACCGGCTCGGCGTCAGCGCCGTACGACGTCGGGCCCGATACGTGTGTCGCGTCTCCGCTCGGGCAAGGGCCGTCCCGGCGTGACGCCCGGCGGGGCGCTGACCGGGCGAGCCCGGGCGGGACCGGTCGTCAGCGCGGGCGCCGCGTCGCGCGCGGACCGAGGCGGGGCGCCGCGGTTTGCGAACCCTGACCTCGCCGGGGTTCGAGCCTGACCGACGGCGGGGCCAGCCAGAGGACGGTGACGGCCCGCACGAGGAACGGTGCGGGCGCCGAAGGCGCCCGGCGCCCCGGGCGGCCACGGGGCGCCGTCGACGTGGCGAGCGTGGTGTCACGACTTCTCCGGCCTCGGCCGTCGGCATTCCTCCTCCCAAATTCGATGACAGCGGCCGTGGAACCTGATGATCGTGCCGTCCGCGTACCGGTAGGTGACGCGCGCTCCCTGGTCGTCGCATCCCGAGCACCGTGCCAATCCGATGGCGGTGTCCGCCTTGATGTGCGCGCGCGGCGCGAGGGGCTGCCCGGGACCGCCGGTCAGCGGCGGGACCTCCCGCGGGAGCGTACCGGCCGCGAGCCGCTCGCGGATCTTCTGCCGTATCGCGTCCTGGTCCATCGGCGTCCTCCGTCTAGCCGAGGTGTGCGGCGACCGCGTCCGTCCCCATCCGTCGCCCCCCGTTCCCGGCGTCGCGCTCTCCCGTCCGGCTCCGTCGGGCTCCCCGAAGGTCGGCCCGCGCTGGTGGCGCGCCGCCCGAGGGGAGCCGGAGCGGGCGCCCGGTCGCCCCCAACGCGACCGAATCACGTCGACCGCTGGCCGACGGTGGCGCCGGTCAGAATACGACGACGGCTCGCGTGACCTCGCCCCGCTCCATCCCCTCGAAGCCGGCGTTGATGTCCGCCAAGCCCAGGCGGTGCGTGATCAGCTCGTCGAGCCGGAGCTGGCCGTCGAGGTAGGCCTGGGCGATGCGCGGGAAATCGACGCGGGGCCGGGCGCCGCCGTAGCTCGAGCGCACGATGCGCTTCTCGCCCATGAGGGAGCCGAAGCGCAGCGACACGCGGGCGTTGACCGCGGTCTTGCCGAGGACGACGACGGTCGCGCCCGGCCGCGCGGCCTCGAGGGTCTGCTGGAGGCTCGCCTCGGTGCCCGCCGCCTCGAAGGCGTAGTCCGCCCCGCGGCCGCCGGTGAGCGCGCGGACGGCCGCCGGCACGTCCTCCCGCGTCGCGTGGAGCGTGTGGGTGGCGCCGAAGCCCGCGGCCATGGCGAGATGCCGCTCGCTCAGGTCCACGGCGATGATCCGACGCGCGCCCGCGAGCCGGGCCCCCTGCAGGACGTTCAGGCCGACGGCGCCGCACCCGACCACGACCACGGTCGACCGCGGCTCGACCCGGGCGCAGCGGATCGCCGCGCCCACGCCGGTCATGACGCCGCAGCCGATCAGGCACGCCCGGTCGAAGGGTACCTCCGCCGGCACCGGCACGGCGCCCGCCTCGGGCACGACGTAGTACTCGGCGTGCGAGGACACGACCGAGAAGTGGTGGAGCGCGGCGTCGCCGAGGCGGAGGCGCGACCGGCCGTCCGGCAGAGTGCCACCGGCGACGGCGGCGACCACCCGCTCGCAGAGGATCGGCTGATCATGGTCGCAGTAGTAGCACTGCCCGCAGTTCGGGCTCCACGAGCACACGACGCGATCACCGGACCGAACCCCCGTCACGTCCCGGCCCACCGCCTCGACCCGGCCGGCGCCCTCGTGGCCGAGGACGATCGGAAGCGGCAGCGGGAGCGCGCCGCGCATCACCTCGAGATCGGTGTGGCAGAGGCCGCTCGCGCCCAGCTTGATCAGCACATCGCGGGGCCCGAGGTCCGCAAGGTGGACGCGCTCGATCTGGAGCGGCTTGCCCGTCTCGTGGAGGACGGCCGCGTGCATCTCCACGCGTGCCGCCCCTCAGCCGGCCGCGGGAGTCTTCGTGAGGGCTTCGAGGAGGCGGCGCGCCGCCGCCGCCTGAGCCGCGATCGCGTCGTCGATCGGCCCGTCGGGTGGCTTCGGAAGCAGCTCGAAGTGGTGATAGTCGTCGCGGCCGCGCGCGAGGACCGCGGGCGGGCGCTCGCCGGCCTGCGAGACGTCGGGCGTGATGAAGCGGATGGCGAAGCCGACGCGCCGGCCGTCGGTTCGGTTTGGGTTGGAGCCGTGGATGATGTTGACGTGGTGGAGCGACATCTCCCCCGCCCGGAGGACGACGTCGGTCGCGTCCTCCTCGCGCACCTCCGCCTGGACCTCCTGGCCGCGGCTCAGCAGGTTGTGGGGGGCCCAGGTCTCGACGTGGGGCAGGATCGGGCGCGCCTGCGAGCCCTTCACCACCCGCATGCAGCCGTTCTCCACGGTGCTGTCGGTCAGGGCGACCCACGCGGTCGTGACCTGGGTCGAGCTGAGCGCCCAGTAGGTGCCGTCCTGGTGCCAGGAGATGTAGCCGGGGTCGCGCGCGTGCTTGGGGAAGATCGAGACCGTCCAGACCAGGATGTTCGGCCCCAGGATGGCCTCGACCGCGTCGAGGACCGCCGGGTGGGTCGCGAGGTCGTAGGCCCAGCGGAAGTAGAGATGGGTTTGCGAGAGCTGCTGGGCCGAGGGCTTGCCGCCGAGGCGGGCCTCGAGGTCGAAGTAGCCCACGCGGAACCGCTCCACCTCCGGCCGCGAGAGGGCGGGGACCGGGAAGAGCACGCCCTCACGGTGGTACCGCTCGACCTGCTCGCGAGTGAAGACCGTCGGCATCGCGCGCCCCTCCTGCCGGCCCGGGTCGCCGAGCCTCCGCCAGGATACACCCCGGGCCCGCGGGGAACGAGGCCGATTGACTCGCGTCGGGCCCGCGCCTAGTATCCCATCCGCCGGGCGGGCCGTCGAGGAGGCTGTCGCCGCGAATGGTTAGTTTGCTCACCAACCTGCCGCACCCGAGAGGGAGGACACCATGGGAGTCCCGGAGCCGCTGAAGCGGAGTGTCGTCGTTTTCACCCTCGTCCTGCTGGCCGGCCTCGCGCTGACGACGAGCGCGCTCGCCGTGGATCCCGGCTTTCCGCCGCCGACCGGTGATCCCAGCATCGTCCCGGCGGGGGCCCACCTCGACCGCATCTGGGACGGCGGGTGCATCCTGACGGAAGGCGTCGCCGCCGGCCACGACGGGATGATCTACTTCAGCGACATCACGTTTTCCCGGTTCTGCAAGGATCCGTCGGGCAAGTACATCCAGGCCGGGAACATCTGGCGGTACAATCCGAAGACCGGGGAGGCCACGATCTACCGGTCGCCGAGCGGCATGTCCAACGGCCTCAAGTTCGACCGCGACGGCAACATGATCGCCGCCCTCGGCGCCGACTACGGCGGGCGGGCGCTCGTCAAGACCGACATGAAGAGCGGCCGGAGCTGGATCCTCACCGGCCTCTTCGAGGGCCGCCCGTACAACGCGCTCAACGACATCTCGATCGACGAGCGAGGCCGCATCTACTTCACGGACCCGCGCTACCTCGGCTGGGAGGCGATCGAGCAGGCGGGCGTCGCCGCGTACCGTCTGGATCCCGACGGCTCCGTGCACCGCGTCGCGGCGGACTGTGGCAAGTGCAACGGGATCCTCGTCTCCCCGGACCAGACGAAGATGTACATCGTCAGCAACGACAACGGGTGGTGGGAGTTCCAGAAGCTCCACGAGGGCGAGAAGACCCTGGCCGGCACCCACGCCCTGTTCGTGTACGACCTGGCCCCCGACGGCACGCTGAGCAACCGCCGCTTCTTCAAGGACTACAGCAAGGACCGGACGCCGCCCTGCAGCGGGCCCGACGGGGTCGTCGCCGACTCGGAGGGGAACCTCTGGGTGGTCGAGCGCTGTGAGCACCGCCCGGGGGTCACGGTGTACTCGCCCGCCGGCACGGAGCTCGCGCACATCTCCACCGGCAAGGAGCTGCCCACGAACGTCGGCTTCGGCCGCGGCGAGGACTCCAACCTCCTCTACCTGACCTCCGGCAAGAGCGTCTACCGGATCCGGGTAGGGAAGAAGGGCTACCAGCTCCCGTAAGCCAGGCCGCCGCGGGCCGGGGAGGCGCCTCCCCGGCCCGCTTGCTCCCGACGGTACACTCGACCTCGATCGCTCCGCGCGGGCCGGGCCCGGGCCGGCGCGCCATCCCGCTCGATGGAGGTACTGATGCGGCGTATCGTCGTCGGGGTCGCTTCGCTCCTCGCGCTGACGGGCTGCGCCGGCCTCACCGCCGGCGACCGCCCGGCGGCCAGGGCCGAGCTGCGCGACGCGACCGGCCGGGCGGTCGGGACGGCGCGGCTCGAGCAGGTGGGCGACGGCGTCCACCTCGTCCTCGCGCTGACCGGGCTGCCGCCGGGCGTCCACGCCGTGCACCTCCACGAGGTCGGCCGCTGCGACCCGCCGGACTTCGCGTCCGCGGGCGGCCACTTCAACCCCGGGAGGCGCCAGCATGGGCTCGAGACCCCGCAGGGGCCGCACGCGGGCGACCTGCCGAACATCACGGTCGATGGCGACGGCACGGGCCGCCTGGAGACCGTGACCGAGCGCGTCACGCTCGGGAGCGGGCCGACGTCGCTCTTCGACGCCGACGGCAGCGCGCTGGTCGTCCACGCCGGACCGGACGACTTCAGGACCGACCCCGCCGGCCGGGCGGGCGCCCGCATCGCCTGCGGGGTCGTCGTGAAGGTGGCGCCGGCCAAGCCCGACCCGGTCCGCGGGTACTGAGCGCGGTCAGCGCCAGGCGAGCACCCCGAGGCCCGCGGCGATGCTCGCGACGGTCAGCGGCGCGCCGACGCGCAGGTACTCTCCGAAGCCGAGCGTGACGCCCTCGCCGCGCGCGCCCTCGGCGACGATGAGGTTCGCGACCGACCCCACGAGGGTGAGGTTGCCGGCCAGCGTCGACGCCATCGCGAGCACGAGCCACGCCGCCCGCGGCGCCGCAAACGTCGGGATCACGCTCTTGAAGAGCAGCACGGCGGGGACGTTCGACACGAGGTTCGAGAGCAGGAGCGCCGCCGTCGACAGGACGAGCGGCCGGTCGAGGGCAAGGCGTCGGGCGAGGCCAAAGGCGTCGCCGGCGAGCCCCGTCGCCTCCACGGCGCCGATCACGATGAAGAGCCCGCAGAAGAGCACGAGCAGGCCGAAGTCGATCTCGCCGTAGACGCGGGTCGGCCGTACCCGCCGCGTGATCAGGAGCGCCGCGGCGGCGCCGAGCGCCGCCGGCGCCACCGGGTAGCCCGCGAAGAACGCGCCGAGCATCCCGCCGGTGACGATCAGGCTCTTCGCCAGCACCGCCCGGTGGACCTTGACGCGCGGGGGGCGGGGGCGCTCGGCCAGCGGCCGGGCGAGCTCCCGCCGGTAGACCCAGGCGATGATCAGGACGTCGAGCCCGAGCCCGATCACCGCCACCGGTCCGAGCGCGGCCAGGAAGGTCCCGTACGGGATCCCCGACAGGCTCCCCACGATCATGTTCTGCGGGTTGCCGGTGATCGTGGCCACGCTCCCCAGGTTGCTCGCGGTCGCCAGGGCGATCAGGTACGGGACGGGGCGGAGCCCGAGGCTCCCGACGATCTGGATCACGAGCGGCGTCAGCACCAGGCAGACGACGTCGTTCACGAAGAACGCCGACAGGACGCCGGCGGAGGCGATCACCGCCACCAGCAGGCCGAGCGGGCTGCGCGCGTGCCCGACCGCCCAGGCGGTCACGAGGCCGAAGAACCCCGAGAGGTCCAGGTAGGCGGCGACGATCATCATCCCGAAGAGGAGGACCAGGGTCGGCACGTCGACCGCCGCCACCGCCTGCGGCAGCGGCAGGACGCCGGTGACGACCACGAGCCCGGCGCCGATGATGGCGGCGCCCGTGCGGTCGATGCGAAAGCCCGGCAGCGTGCCGACCGCGAAGACGAGGTAGGTGGCGAGGAAGGTGCCGCCCGCGATGAGCTCGCGGGTCGGGCCGGTCACCGCCGCTGGCGGCGGCGCTCCGTGGCGCGCTCGGCCTCGAGCCGTTCGAGCGCGACCTCGGAGTGGTCGGCGAAGCACATCGCGGCGGCGATCGCCTGGTGGCCGGCCTGCTCGGCGATCAGCCGGTGCATCTGCTGGCAGATCCGCCGGTACGCCGGGTGGCCCTGCGGCGTCGTGCGCAGCTCGATCACGTGCATCGCCTCCCGCGCGTTCATGTGCATGTAGAAGCGCACCCGGTAGGCCATCGCGACCGCGTACGGCGCGACCTCGGGGAGCCCGGCCGCCACGAGGGCGTCGTAGAGCTCCGCCGACTCGGTGAGTACACGGGTCCAGTCGGCGAGCGCGCCCGCCTCCTCGACGGCCGCGGGCGCCGCCCAGCCGTGGCGCGGCGACAGCGGCTGCCACTCGAGCGTCAGCAGCCGGTGGCGCTGGAGGTCGCGGAAGGCGCCGTAGTCGCCCAGGATGTCGAAGCGGTACGCCGTCCGCTCGAAGGCGCGGCCGGGCTTCTGGCGCCGGTTCGTGCGCGCCCCGACGTAGGCGGCCAGCACGGCGCGCCGCTCGTCCGGCGACAGCCGGCGCGCCAGCTCGAGGAGCTGGTCGTCGGGGAGCGTCGCGGCCGGGTAGAGCGCGGCGGCCACCACCTTCAGCTCGCCGTCGGGGTCGAAGTCCGTCAGCGTGACCTCGCCGCGCGCTTCCGGGCGGACCCCGGCCAGGAGCCGCCCGGCCGTCGCGCGCGCCGCCCCCCGCGTCTCGCCGAGGTAGGCCGACCAGGCCCCGCCGCGCGCCGGGACGTCGACGCGCCGGAGGAACGCCGGAATGACCGTGCGGAGCTCGCGCAGCATCTCGTCCGCGTACCACCGCACCTCGGCGAGCGGGTGCGCGCGCATCCGGAGCAGGAGCTGCTCCCAGGCCTGGCCGCTCCCGTAGATCCCGACGTTGGAGGTGGTCGCCGCGGGCAGGAGGCCCCGCAGCGTGTCGAGGGCCTTGGCCCGGATCGTCAGCCGATAGACGCCGTCGGACTCCTCGGGCGCCTTCGGGAAGGCCCGCGCGTAATGCTCGCGGAGCCGCGGCAGCCAGGCCCTGTAGGTGTCGAACGCGCCGTCGAGCGTGCGCACGTAGCGCGCCCGGAGCTCCCCCGCGAGCTCGGCGGGGACGTGGTAGCGGTAGCGGCCGCCCGGCTGATCGTCGTAGGGCACGTAGCGGGTGGACTGCTCGAGGTACGCCATGAGCCGGCCCCACTCGAGCACCTTGGTCAGGACGTTGGACACGCCCTCGCAGGCCAGGTGCACCCCGCCGAGCTGCGCGACGGAGTCGTCGCCGTACTCGACGAAGACGCGCGCGTAGAGCTCCTCCGCCCGGGCGAGGCCGCGCGCGGGCGGCCGGCCGGCCGCCCCCCCGTCCCCACCCGCCCCGAGCTCGCCGGCGAACTCCTCGAGGAACAGGCGGCGCAGCGCCTTCGGCGACCGCGAGTAGCGGGCGAAGAGCGCCCCCTTCACGACCTCGGGGAGGTTGACGAGGGCGAAGACCGGGCCGTCGAGGTTGGAGAAGTAGGGGGCGAGCGCGCCGCGCTCGGCCGGCGTGAGGGCGTCGGTCATTCGTGCCCGGCGGGGGGCGCGGACCCGCTCATGGCGAGCGATTTTAGCAGGTCGGGCGGCGGCCGCGCGACGCCGCGCGGGCGCTCCGCCGGGCCCTGGCCCGGCCGGGAGCGCCCGCGAGGAGCGTCGCGCCGTTCAGCTCTTGATGGTGAGGAAGATCGCCGAGCCTTGGCGGTGAACGAGGAGCAGCGTCGGCTTGCCCTCCGACCGCTTCTCGACCGCGCGCCGGAGATCTTCCACGGAGTTCACCGGCTGGCGATCGACCTCGGAAATCACGTCGCCGGGCCGGATGCCGGCTTCGGCGGCGGGGCTGCCGTCCTGGACCTCGCGCACCACGAGGCCGTGGTCGAGGGAGAGGCCGAGCTGGCGGGCGACGTCCGGGGTGAGCGGCTCGACCGCGAGCCCGAGCTTCGTGTGCTTGCCGCCGGCGCCGCCCCCGGCCGCGGCGGTCTCTTCCTTGTCCGTGAGCCGCGCGATCGTCGGCGTGAGGACGAGCGGCTTGCCCTCGCGGATCAGCCGTATGGTCACGCCCTTGCCGACCGGGGTCGCCGCGACGAGCCGCGACAGGTCGGTGGTCCGGCTGACCTTCTGGCCGTCGAACTCGACGATGATGTCGCCCGACTTCACGCCCACCCGGGCCGCCGGCGAGCCGTCGAAGACGCTCGAGACGAGCGCGCCGTCGTAGCGGGAGACGCCGAACGTCTTGGCCAGGTCCGCGGTCAGGGGCTGGATCGTCACGCCGAGCCACCCGCGGGTCACGCTGCCGTGGTCGGCGAGCTGGGGCACGACGAACTTCGCCATGTTGATCGGCACCGCGAAGCCGATGCCCACCGACCCGCCGCTCCGCGTGAAGATCGCGGAGTTGAGGCCGATGGCCTCGCCCTTCGCGTTGACGAGGGGCCCGCCCGAGTTCCCCGGGTTGATCGAGGCGTCGGTCTGGATGAAGTCGTCGTAGGGTCCGCCACCGATCACGCGCCCGGTGGCGCTGACGATGCCGGTCGTCACCGTCTCCTCGAGCCCGAACGGATTGCCGATCGCCATCACGGGCTCGCCCACCTGGAGCGCGCTCGAGTCCCCGAGCGGGATCACGGGCAGGCCGGCGGCGTCGATCTTCAGGAGCGCGATGTCGGTCTTCGGGTCCCGGCCCACGACCTTGGCCGTGAACTCACGCCCGTCGGCGAGCTTCACCTGGACCTCGTTCGCCTCGTCGACGACGTGGTTGTTGGTCAGGATGTAGCCGTTGCCGTTCATGATGAACCCCGAGCCCCGGCCCACCGTCGGGCGGTGCTCCTGCTGCTGCGGGCCGAAGCGCTTGAAGAACTCCCGGAACTCCTCCGGCATCTGCGGCTGGTCCTGCTCGCCGGTGAGCTTGGTCGTGACGTTCACGACGGCCGGCTTGACCGCCTTCACGAGCTCCACCCAGTTCGGGGCGGTGACGGTCGGCGCGGGCAGCGCCGGGTTCCGCTCGGTCCAGAGGTGGCCGGGCGAGTCCGTAAACCCGATCCGCGGACCGAGCGCGAGGGCGGCCAGAATGGCCAGGAACGCGATGGGCGGAGCCCACCGCCGGTACGAGCCTATCCGATGCATACGTGAGCCTCCTTAAGGGTTGGGGCGACGAATCTCAATCTGAAGACGTTCGACCCCGGCCCCATATTCTCCCGGACCCCGCCGTTCGCGCCACTTTTCCTCGCCGCCCGGCACCCCGCCTCCCTCACCGCGCCGGCGGCGGCCCGAGGACCACCGTGGTGAGCGGGTGGAGATAGCTCCGGGCGACCCGCAGCAGGTCCTCCGCGGTGACGGCCTCGACGGCGGCGCGGTACCGGGCGGGAAAGTCGTGGCCCACGCCGAGGGTCTCGAAGAACGCCAGATACCAGGCCTGCCGCGCGTTCGTGCGCCGGTCCATCTCGAAGGTCCCCAGCAGGTAGGCCTTGGCGCGGAGGAGCTCCGGGGCGCTGACCCGCTCGGCGCGGATCCGCTCGATCTCCCGGCGGAGCGCCTCCTCGGCGCGGGCCGCGTTTGCGGGGGAGGTGCCCATGTAGACGAGGAAGGAGCCCGGCTCGCGCAGCGGATCGAAGAACGCCGCCGCCGTGTAGGCGAGGGCCTGCTTGTCCCTGAGCTCGGCGAAGAGCCGCCCGGCCTGGCCGCCGCCGAGGACGGTGCCGAGGAGCTTCACCGCGGCGTAGTCCCGGTCGGCGACCCGCGGCGCGAGGGTCCCCACGAGGATCTGCGTCTGCTGCGACGCCTGCTCCACGACGGTCCGGCCGCCGGCGGGCTTCGGCGGGGCCAGCGGGGCGTCCTCGGCCGTCCCCCCGCGGGGCAGACCGCCGAACAGGCGCCGGGCCTCGGCCATCACCTCGGCGGCCGGCACCTGGCCGCTGACGCCGAGCACCATCCGCTCCGGACGGTAGAACCTCCGGTACCACGCGACGATGGCGGCCTGGTCGATCCGCGCGAGCGACTCGGGGGTGCCGAGGGTGGGCAGGCCGTACGGGTGGGGGCCGTAGAGCGCGGCGAAGAACACGTCGAAGGCGTGCGTGGGCGGATTGTCCTGGCGCTTCTGGGCCCGCGCCAGCAGGAAGTCGCGCTGGGCCTGGACCTGGTCGGGCTGGAAGGCCGGCTCGAGCGCCAGCTCGGCCGTCAGCCCGAGCAGCTCCCGCCAGAATCGCGCGAGCGCGGTGCCACGGATCTCCGAGTAGTCGGTGTCGCCGTTGGCGGAGAGCCTGCCGCCGAGCCCGGTGATCGTCTCCGCGATCTCGCCGCCGTTACGCTTGACGGTCCCGGTCACCATCACGGCCTGGACGAAGTTGGAGAGGCCGGCGTCGGCCGCGGTCTCCCAGCGCGTGCCCATCCGAACCAGCAGCGAGACCGCCACCACCGGCGCCGCCGGGTTCGCGCGTACGAGCAGCGTGACGCCGTTGTCGAGCCGCTCCCGGACCACCGGCAGCTCGCCGGCGGCGGCGGGCGCCGCCAGCACGAGCGCCGCCAGCGCGCCCGGGAGGAGCCGCCTCACCGGGCGCCCGCCGCGGGCACGAAGCGCACCCGCGCGTACTCGCCGAAGTACTTCCGGGCGGCGGCCTGGATCTGGGCGGCGGTGGTCTGGCGGAGCCGCGTGAGGTAGCCAAGCTCCTCCGCCAGGGTCCAGTTCGTCTCGGCCTCGCCGTAGTCCCGGGCGAGCCCCTCCGCGGTCTCGATGTCGAAGGCGTAGTTCGCCTCGGCCGTGATGATCGCGCGCTGCCGCTCGGCCTCGCCGACGCCGTCCTGCTGCAGGCGGCGGATCTCCGCGAGGATCGCGGCCTCGGCGCGGTCGAGGTTCTCGGGCTCGAGGCGCGCCGTCACGGTCACGAGGCCACCCGCCTGCCGCGTGACGTAGCCGGCCTCGACCGCCGATACGAGGGCCAGCCGGTCCCGCACGACGACGTTCAGGCGCGAGCTCGGCGAGTCGCCGAGGATGTACGTGAAGAGGTCGGTCGCGGCGGCGTCCGGGTCCGCCACCGCGGGCGCCCTGAAGGCGAGCCCGAGGTAGGCCTGCTTCTCGGGTCGCGGCACGTCGACGGAGCGTCCGCCGAGATCGGGCGGCGGCCCCATGGGCGCCCGCGGGCTGTCCGGGCCCCGCAGCCGGCCGAACGCGGCGTCCGCGGCCCGGCGGATCAGCCCGGGATCGACGGCGCCGACGACGACGAGACTCATATTCCTCGGCACGTAGTGCTTGTGGT